>Ga0315277_10000321_pt1 | contig 78128 bp, 93 predicted proteins | sample YL17G05_15_MG_FD_203695 | JGI IMG/M metagenome (GOLD analysis project Ga0315277, IMG submission 203695) | Sediment microbial communities from Yellowstone Lake, YNP, Wyoming, USA - YL17G05_15 | ecosystem: Environmental > Aquatic > Freshwater > Lake > Sediment | place: USA: Wyoming | collected...
TTCAATTCCCGTCGGGCCCGCCAAAACTGCATTATGAAGCCTTATTCTAACTCCAATTCCGAAAAGACTGTTTTTTTTCAATGTATATTGCAGGTTCATAATGTTTTAATGCGTTTTAAAGGAATGATTTTGTGAAACAAGGGCGAATGCAAAGTGACTATACCTATTTTCAGACCGTATGTTTTCCTTCGCTGTAAAAAATGCAATAAGAAGACTGACCACGTCTTAGTTAGCATGAGTAATACAGCCAAAAAAGGTGAGATTGAAGAGGTTTTTGAGTGTCAAGAGTGCGGTGAAACCAAAATAATTTATGAATTGACCTCAGTTACGCAGTTTCAGAATCAACTAGAAGCACAAGCGTGAAGAGAGCCAGAGAGTCTATGGAAAAGCCGATAAAACCCATCTTGTTCTCGAGCATCATTTTGGTAGCGGTTGCCACTGCATTCTACGTTTTGAACCTGCTTGATCAGATCGTCCACGGACAACTTTACAATTACGGGTTATTGTTTGATCTGGCTTGGGCAAATCCGTACTGGGACCTTCTCAGAATCATACAGATGCTCTTGGGTGTCGTAGCAGCGCTAACTTCGGTCAATGTCATATTCACAGTCAGAAAATACGTTTCCATGAAGAAACAGACTGTAAAGATGGCGCCAAGTCAAAGACCTACTATACATGCTCCAGCGCCAGTTCGTCCAATTCCTCCGCCCGCACGTACAGCTCCTGCGTTGACGCACACTGTGGAAAAAGTCACTGCAGCTCCTGTAACGCCTGCGGCGACTAGTGTAACGCCTTCAATGAGGCCGAGTGTTCTCGCGACTCAAGTGCCATCGGTAACACCACCTGCGCCTTCAGTTTCCGCGCCTGCGCGTCCGTACTCGTCGGCACCGTTTTCCTCAGAGATTTATGGTTTGATAAAGTGTGGTCATTGTGGCAAGGCGTTTACTCAACCTCTGCGGATGCTGGATTTTCAGGGTGACAGACCCCGCATAGTCAGCATATGCCCTTTCTGTAACGAGATCATCACGACGGCGCCGCGTCAAGAAGAGAATGAAAAAGACAGTAGATTTTCATTCAGAAAGAAGAATAACAATCACACACCCAGAGCCTCAGCTTCTCAGTAGACGAGTTGTAGTGAAATTCTCAGCTATCCCATGTAAACCAGTCTTTGAGTTCAGCTTGTCCCTTGTACCTAAAGAAGTCTTTCATTCTTTGTATCGCGGTCTCCACTCGTTCCCGCGAGAAATCCCGCTGGTCGCAAAGGAAACGATACAAACCCTCTTCGTCTAATTCGGCATACTTGAGAGTATATTTAGAAGTCACTTGAGGATGCAAGAAAAATTCGCGCACAGCCCCGTAATCTTGAGTTTCTATTTTTGACTTGATCTCTATGGGTAAGGTATCTATTGAATCGTATTTTTGAATAAGACTCAGTGCTGTTTTTGGTCCGATGCCCTTTGCTCCCTCGTTGAAGTCTGTGCCAATCAGTATAGCCATGTCAATAAGCTGCTTACGTGTTATTTTGCAGCTGTCTAGAAACTTGTCAAGTTCGATGAGTTCAGGCTTCAAAGGGCGACTTATTCCTTTGCTCGGCAGGAATTCGCGACCCGAGATAGTTAAGAAGCGTAGCAGTCGTGGTGCTCCAAACAACAGCGAGTCATAGTCCTTACTGCTTGCAGCCCAAACGTCGCCTTTCATCGCCATGTATGCGCCTTGCGCCTCAGCTTCGCTTGGAGCCTCTACGAAGGGAATCCCGAGTAGTGAGAGCATGTGCTCGGCGTCTTCTATTAACGGGCGGGTTAATCGGCTCGTCATCACCGCTTTGGAAAACGCTGTTGCGTAGTCTCCTTTCTCTAATGCCCTTTGCCATTCGTATGTCGCTTTTTCTCGCAGTTCGCGGCGTTTTGTGATTTCCCGTTGTTTGAGTTGTGGTGGCACGCCGTCGAAAACGAAGATCAAATGGATGTGGTAGTCATGTATGAGGCGCGTCGAACGGAACATAAGCCCAGCCAGATGGGACGTAATGTTGCCATGCGAATCTTGCAGTGGAACGCCGTTTGGCATGCGGATCAGCGACAAAAACTGGTAGAGGTAGTTGTTGGCGTCAACTGCGAGGCTTTTTCCTCTCAAATCGTCTAGGCTGAGCACTTTCTTGATCATTATAGGCGTGAGATTGACTCCCAAACGTGGAGACCTGCATGTAGAGTATGTGAGACAACGATAATAATGGTTTCAGTTCAGGCGCTGATTACCTATGGTTGCTTTTCCATGGAAACGAGGCTATCGCCAATTTCGGTTACTTCAAACCCAAATCGTTTGAAAAAGGGTACATTGCCCAGACCTGTACATAATGTTATCAATTTTGCTTCTCCGAGGCTGAGAACTGATTCCATGAGAGTCTTTCCATTGCCTCGTCCTCTGTGTGCAGGCTTCACGAAGATGCCATGCAAACGAATTTCAGACGCAGAGTCGGAAACTACTGCTTCACCGAGAACCTCGTTGAGGGCTTCGTCTCTTAAACGATAAATCGTCTGAAACCCAACAGTTTCCTTTAACATCTGCATTGCGTCTGCTTCCAATGGAAAGATGCCACAACAACCATTCTGCGAGCTATAAACATTTCTTAACTTGAATTCTAGATCTAGAATCTATGCGTCAACAGAGATGCGATAATCGAATTCCTTTTCAGATCTCGAGCAGAATTAAAAGTTAATACCGAGAACAAGTCAAATACAGACCAGCAGGAAAGCCCGGAAAACACCAAGCAAAGCCCGGTGGAAGAAGAACAGGCATAATAGCGGCTTGCGCTGCCTTCTGCCGAGTGTAGTGGACAAGCATGACGGGCTTTGGACCCGTCGACGGGAGTTCGAATCTCCCCCGGGCTACCAATTATGCTTTATGTTTGTAGTTGTGTTGTACACTTACACGTCAACGTTTATTAAATCGTAATACATCCGTTCTCCTGAACATCTCAAAAAGGAGAATCTTTTAGTGGCCACCCGAAACCTACAGCTGGATGAATACAGTGAGAAACTCAACCAGCTCATCGATCGGCTACTGAACCAAATACTTGGACACGAAGCTGCGCAGATCATTTACAGTCATTTAGAAAGTAACTACTCTATCCAAAGACATGAGATTGCTCAAAAATTCGACTCCTTTAGCGGGGCACTTGAGGAATATTTGGGATCAGGCGCGTTCGTCATAGAGAAGGCGATTCTTGCAAGCCTTGAAGAAAACAGAGATATTGATTTTGAGCGACACAAAATTCTGAAACTGGCATGAGCCTCAGGCAGTCTTCAGGTCGATCTCCATACTACAAGCTACATCCAAAACCATTTTTCAATCACCCTTCTGAGCTTTGAAGGTCTAGCTGAAGAAACTGATCTATTTTTCGACTATTAGCTCAACCAGTACATAACTATCTGCGAAGAAAAAACTACAGTGTTATTCTCGCCTTTTTCAGATAGGCAATTATGACCTCTGCCAGGGCTGAACTTATCACAACTTCAATAGTCAACTTCACTAATAAAGAGCCTACGAGGGTCCATGCGGCTTCTGATGCCATTCTGTTCGGCAAGAATAGAGTGAACCATACATAATCGGTGACGGCAACGTAGGGCGCTTGGACAAGCCACGCCAAAATCCCTGCAAATAGCGGTCTGAATCTCTTAGCAAGGAACCCCGCAGCAACACCCAAAATAGCAAGTCCGCCAACGATGAAGGCAATTCTGGGCAAGATAACAAAACTGGACAAGAGTCCACCTATTGCTCCTGTTGTCAATCCCGCAGCTGATCCTCCTAAGATTCCTGCGATTAATACCGGTAGTTGCGTAAAATGAATCTCTGTTGGAAAGTTTCCTAGTGTTATAGGAATAGCGATTGGTGGGACTGACAATATGTTAGCTAAGGCGGCCATAAGGGCGACAAGTGCTAGTGTCTTTGTTTTGTTCGGCAAACGAAGACCTCTGTATTACAAAAACTTGCTTTTGTAATACTTTTATTAATAAGCTTTGTTGCTGCATATTTGAAGAAAGGTGACTATATGTCTGCAGCGTCTGGTGCAACACGACTCAGCGTTTCGCTTCCAGCTTCGTTGGTGAGGGAGTTTGACGCTGTTTGGCGAAACATGCAGTATTCCGACAGGTCAAAGGCGGTTCATGATGCTTTACGAAACTTCATCAGCGATCACAAGTGGATGCAGGAAGAAGCTGAAGAACTCATGGGTGCCATTGTTCTGCTCTACTATGTTGACAAACCTGGTCTGTTAAACGCTATTGTAAAGACTCAACACGAGTTTGAGAACGTGATTTCTTCGACCATGCATGTTCATTTGACGAAGGACAAGTGCTTGGAAATAATTGGGATTAAAGGCAACGCTAAAGACGCAAAGAGTCTGGCGCAGAAATTAATGGTAAAGAAGGGTGTGAAGCAACTGAAATTTGCGGCTATGGTTCCATAGACTATTTATTATGATTGAGGGCATGATTTAGGCAGGGTTGTGACGCTTGACATGGGTGCAACTAAACGAAGTCGAGAACAAGATTTGGATGCGCTTTTGAAAGCAGCAGCTAGTCTTCATGGGCATTTTGGTCCTTTTCTCACGCTGGGTGTGCGAATCGGTCTTGCTGGCCTAAGAGAATTAGGGGCGAAAGAGGGTGACACGCAGCTGCACATTGCTGCCGCATTGGAGTATGCTTTGCCCTTTTCCTGCATGTTGGATGGAATCCAAACAGCCACGAAGTGCACAGTAGGCAACCAAAGACTCTCATGGAAAGAATCGAGAGAACTCGGAGCGATGTTTCTTCTCGAGAACACAGGGCGGCAAATTGAGGTCAAGGTCAACAAGACAGTGATTCGAGAACTAAGTCGCAAACTTGAAAAGGAGAAGCCTATGAGTGGGGCAGTTCGCCAACTTGCTTCGGATGTTGCTTCCCGTTCAGAAAAGGAACTGTTTTTAGTAATCCATAAGTAATATTCTTGGCTTCTTCTATGAGCCACAAGAGCGCGAACGCAATGCAAGATTTGGACATTGCCAAAAACCTGCTGAAGAAAAACAATGATACTCTAGTGATTGTGAAGGATAGTAAGGTTCTTTTTGAGACGGATTCTTCTGGAATACGAGGATTGCTTGCAGCCATTGAAAAGATCGGAAAGGACTTGAAAGCCTCAGCGGTGGCAGACAAACTAGTTGGTGAAGCCGCTGCACAGCTTTGCGCTTTTTCGAATGTACTCGAAGTTTTCGCAGTAACCCTAAGCCAATGTGGGAGAGACGTGTTGGAGAAAAATCACATTAGATACGAATATAAAAGCTTGGTGCCTCACATTCTGAACTTGAACAAGACTGGTCTTTGCCCATTCGAAAAAACAGTGATGGGCAGCAGGAGTCCAGAGGCTGCTTTTAGAAGGTTGAAAAAGGCCGTCTAACCCGCTTCAAGGCGACAAAATCTTCAACGCATTCATTGATCCGATTCCAGATAGAATGGTTAACAGTTGAATTAGAGATTCTTTTCCTTGAGTGCTCTCGTGAAGTTCAGGCATGAGGTCTGTGGCTGCTATACAGATGAAGCCGTCTGCGGCGAATGAAACCAGAGGTTGCGTTACGCCTTGGACGTATGATGCCAGATAGCAGCTTACTAAGGGGAGGACAATCGCGTGAGAGCTGATAGGACGGTATTTTACTCTTCTATTACTGTTACTTTTTCGACTCTTTCAAGCCATGGAATTATTGGCATGTCGTCGGTGAGTTCTTGCAGGATTTCTTTCTCTATCTCTTCGTTGGTTGTTTCAACGCTTTCTTCGACGAGGTTGATTATGATAATCACTTTCTTCATCGTCATTTGCGTTTGCCTCGAGAATGATAGCGAGTTTAAACGTTTGTTTAAGCGATGTTTCCACATCACGAATATTCTGGTTTCAGACTCGAAAGCGTCAGAATGGCTCTTTTCTGATTATGTCCCTGATCTTCTCTTGAACCGTATCAACGGATTCTGCAGTGTTCACTATGTAGCATGGTGCAAACTTGAAGAGCCGTCTGAAAAAATCCTGTCTGATCGTCACTTTCTCAGGTGTCTTAACGATTAGGTAAGGATTCAAAAACTGTTCAGGCTGCATCGTCAAGTATTGCACGGCTTCTTCCCCGTCCAGTCGTTTGACAACTTCTGAATCGTTTTTGTCTCGTTTCAACAGAATTACCTTTCTAACCCGCGTAGTGTCCACGAACTTCTCCGCTCCTGAAATCCAAATGGGATCAAGCATTGCACGTGAATGCTCGTGCGCCACGTAAGGGTCTGTCTTCATCACCTCAATCATGTCTTCGTCCACACCTGTAGTTCGAAGCGTCTGAGCCTCAGCTGGCGTTAGGGATTCAACATTTTCCAGCTTACACTTGTCAAGCAATGGTCTGATTTCTGGAAAAACTCTAACAATGTTGGTTCGGAGGTAGAATTTTCTTTCGCTTATGTCGGCGCTGGCTCTACCCTTTGCGCCCCCGATGAATCGGACATACAGCCAGTCGTCGCTGTGCAATCGTGCGCCTTCCATTTTGAGAAGTGCATAACTATGCGTTGATTTGCCTGTGCCAGTCGGCGCGATCAAGACTATCCCGTTTCCATTGACTTCGATACAGCTGCCGTGGATGCTGTGAATGTCATGTTGGTCCTCGGCGATGTCGCAGGTTATGCCCAGCGCCCAGCTTTTCACTTGCCCATAATACTCGGTGTTGAAGATTACCGCGGTTTTGGTTTCCGAATTGTAGTAGGCGTGTGGTTTGCCTCCGTTGAACTCTGGGTCGAGCACCGCGTAGAGGCGACCATGTGATTTAATCTCTAGGTTCATGGAGAACCAGTTTTCCACCCAGAAGTCATACAGGTGTTCACTGTTGGTGAAGAGCTGCAGGCAAAAGCCGTCTATGTTGGCTTTCCACCCATACCACTCGTTGCCCAATGCTTCCTCCGCACGGGAAACCAGCATGTCTCTTTCCTTCTTTGAGACTATGCTACTCTCAACTCTGCCCCTCACTTCAGTAATCTTGTTGTACAGATGCATCTCTGCTACCTCAAATGAAATCTCCTTCCTTCTACGTACGCCAATTATTTTATTCTTTTCTAATAAAACATCAATAAACTAACTATTTAGCCGCGTCTTGACACTCTGTACAAGGATTCTGTTATAATCACGCAACATCTGAATAGCCAGCTTTGAGGTTGCCAAACGGAAGAAGAAGGCACTAAGGAACTGCCGCCTTCTACTTTGAAAAAGCTCCGAAGCTATGCTGAATAGTAGAGCAGTGGCAACGCGAGCAATACGGTGTTTCTGCCTTTTGCAGTGAGGGAATACATTACCCTTAGTGGCGGTCCCTGTTCTATCATTCTGTCAATGTACCCGTGATGCTTCAGGGTTTTCAGCTTATCCGACAGTGTGCGGGAGTTGACGCCTAGAATTCTTTTCAATCCGCTGAACCCCGTGCTGTTTCTTAGAAATAATGTGTATAGTATTTCGAGGCTCCACTTCTGAGATAGCAGACTGAAGCTTTTCTCAAGGCTTTGAATGGTTTCCTTCAGCTCTTCTAACCGTATTTCGTGTTTTTCAAGGATGCGTTGAAGCGTGTCTTCAATTGCTTTGAGCGTGTGCTGCAGCCTTGCCTCGACGAGGTTTCGAAGTTCATCGCTTAACGCTGGTTTGGAACCCCTTTTCACTTTTTGTACACCTAGTGTAGCCGAGCATACTCCATGTTTTATAAAGGTTTACTTACACAATCGGGTATACAAAATACACCACATCGCGCATGCTGAGGCGTGATAAATCATGAAAAAATTCGATGTCATCGTGGTTGGAGCGGGAACCGCAGGAAGCATGACAGCCAAGAAACTGGCTAAAGCAGGTTTAGAAGTCTGCCTGATAGATAGAAAGAAACGAGATGATATCGGTGAGAAAGTGTGCGGCGACGCTGTTGGAAAGCATCATTTCGACACATTGCATTTAGCTCCCCCAAAAGGCGAAGAGCTGAGAAGCCGAATCGAAGGCATCAAAATTTATTCACCTGACTTGGAAACCGTTTTCACAGTTAAGAGCGAACTCCTCTACGGGTTTATTCTGAACCGTCGAGTTTTTGGGCAGAGACTGCTGAACGATGCAGTTGACGCTGGAGCATCATTGCTGGAATCAACAATCGCCACTCAACCCATATTGAAAGACGGGTTTGTCACAGGATTAGAAGCCAAAGACATGAAAAACGAGAAAACAATGCTATTAGAGAGCAAGGTCGTAGTTGACGCCAGCGGGTTCACTGCAATCCTTCGCAAAAGCCTCCCATCAGAATTAGGAATCGACCTGAAAGTTGAAAATGAAGACGTTGAGGCGTGTTACAGAGAAATCCGCGAGCTCAAAGCATCAGACTTTGAATCCAACTACTGTGAAATATATCTGGACCAGACGTTGACTCCTTATGGTTATCACTGGATTTTTCCTGAAGGTGAAAGCACTGTGAATGTTGGCTTAGGGGTGGCTATGGTCAAGGGTTTTCCAAACCCGAAAAGTCAGTTTTACCAAAAAATCCTGCCCAAACCCCGCTTCAAGAATTCAACTCTCATTAAGGGTGGGAGCTGGTTTGTGCCCACTAGGCGCCCGTTAGAATGCATGACAGGCAACGGAATCGTTGTCGTCGGTGACTCAGCCTGCCAGGTAAATCCGATTCATGGAGGCGGCATAGGCCCATCTATGATGGGTGGTAGTCTGGCGGGAAAAACCATTGCGGATGCCATTGAAAGAGACGATGTGAGTCGTGAGGGCTTGTGGCGTTACAATGTTGATTACATGAGGGCATACGGCGCCAAGCAGGCCGGTTTAGACATTTTCCGCCTGTTTCTGTTGAAGAGTGTGGGCAACGAGGAGATCAACTACGGAATGAAGTACAGGCTTCTAACTGAGGACGACCTGTTTAAGGCAAGCGTGGGCGAAGACTTACACTTGAACATAGGGGAGAAAACACGGCGAGTGTTTCGCGGTTTGGGCAAACTCTCTATGCTCAGGAGACTGGTAGATGCGGCTGAACTGCTCAAAAAACTGAAAGCAGCCCATTTCAACTATCCTGCTTCACCCGAAGATTTCGAAGAGTGGCGTAGAAAAACACATGCAATCATGAAAGAAGCCGACAAACGTCTAAACCGAAAACAAACTTAGACTCTTAGACTCTCTTAGAAAACATGCATCAGCGAATTCGCGAAAAAGTAATAAGGCATACGGTGGTTTTAGAGTTGGGCTTTAAACTGGATGAAGAAAACCTTTGTAGCCCAGAAACTGATTGAGTGCTTAAACGAGAAAATACGGCGTCAACTCAATCTGCAGGAAACCTTGATTTTAAGCGTTGTTTTGAAAGGTTTACCTGTTGCATATAGTGTTGCGAAAATGAATGAGGCAGTTGATAACTTTGTTCCATTAGTGGCTCAGAGGCACATTTACCTGCAGCATCATGTAGAGTCCTATTTCCCAAGTTCAGAATGGAAAACTTACCTGAACGAGAAACTCAATCTCTGTAAAAGCCTACTGATTGTCGACGACGTAGTGAACACAGGCTTCACACGGCAGAAAGTGGAAAGCATTGTTCACTCATTAAACCAAAAGCATGAAAGCGTTTTACCGCAGAGGTTTGCAGCGCTCGTCTTAAACCGAAAAAACCTGGCAAACCCAAAATTTGTCAGCCCAAACGATTTCTATGCCTTGGAAGTCAACGCCGCAGACGTGGAATGCGATTGGGGACTGGTAACCGTTCCCCTATGGGACCTGCCAATTGACTCTGCACGCAGGCTCTGCGAAGAATATCATCAAAAATATTGGCAGAGTGAACACCGTTGGATAACCATAACTTATTAGCCGTTGAGGCAATCTGTTGACCTGAGCGTGCACTCATTGCGTGTTGCTGCTTTGGTGACAGGCGGAAAAGACTCAGCTCTAGCCCTGCATCGAGTAATGAAAAAGGGCCAAGATGTGAAATGTCTCGTTACCATGTTCCCAAAGCGTGAAGACAGCTGGATGTTTCATTACCCTAACATCCACATGACAGAATTATTCGCCGAAGCCGTGGGCATCCCCCTCGTTAAGGCAGAAACCTCAGGAGTGAAAGATGCTGAACTTGAAGACTTGAAACTGGTGCTTGCAAAACTTGATGTCGACGCCGTGGTTTCAGGCGGCATATCCTCGCAATATCAGAGAAAGAGCATTGATAGGATATGTCAAGAGTTAGGTTTTATGCATATTGCGCCGCTTTGGCATGAGGATCCACTCAAACTGCTTGAAGAAGTAATCTCGCTAAGAATGGAGACTATAATAGTCGGCGTCTATGCTTATGGTTTCGACCAGACTTGGCTGGGAAGAAAAATCGACGAGTCCACTATGGAGGATCTTAAAGAACTGAACAGAAAATATATGGTGTCGCTTGTGGGCGAAGGCGGCGAGTACGAAACCTTGGTTTTGGACGCGCCCTTTTTCAAGAAAAGAATTGAGTTGGTTGAAACCGAAAAATTCTGGAAAGGTGAAAGTGGTTACTTACTTGTCAAAAAGGCAACTTTGATAGACAAAAAGAAAAAAGAGAAAGGAGAGAAGAAGCTTCATAGCTGATGCGAAAATTCCGGATGAACTCGTACCTACGTTTCTTAAGATTAAGGGTGTAGAGAAAATCTCAGTGTATTAACATTCAAGGTGTCTGCGAATCATGACAAAATTGTATTTTCTCGGTGGAGAAGACGTTACAAAACGAGATTCAAGAGAGATTAACAGAAAGGCATTCAACGGCAGAGTTTGTTTCTGGTGTTGGACTCGTAGATTTCGCAGTCAGTGTTCATTACAAAAGTCACATAGCTGATTCAAATCGGTCTTCGGATGAACAGCTCAGAAAGTTGTCTGAAAGAGTCGAAGTGAAGATTTATGCAATTCCGAAGAAATGCGCACTTGTCTGCACCAATGGCAGTCTCACATTTATGGGAGATATTTATCTGTTTTACAATGGCAGAAAAACAAAATGCAAGTAATTTCGAGTTGTCTCCTTAGTTCTTGAAAAGGTTTATTAGTGGTTTCGTGGCATTTGGCTACAAGCTGTGTACGGATTGAACGTCCGTTTGGATGTAACCCTAAAGGTTGAACAGTAAACAGGAGCTAAATGTTAAGTATGACTTATAAGTACGTTGCCGAAGCGTGGAACAAGCCAGAAGCCTCTTTTGTTAAAGAGTTAATGAAGCAGCGCCTGATAGAATGGCGACGGCAGCCTACTGTTGTTAGGGTTGTCCGTCCTCTCCGTTTAGATAGGGCTCGCAAGCTGGGATACAAGGCGAAGCAAGGCTTTGTCATTGCGAGAGCGAGAGTGAGAAGGGGCGGAAGAAGAAAGCAGAGACCCAAGTCTGGCCGTAGACAAAAACGCATGGGTGTCAAGAAACTCAAACCCGCCAAGAGTATACAGTTGATGGCTGAGGAGCGGGCTGCACGCAAGTTTCCTAACCTTGAGGTGCTCAATTCCTATTGGGTTTGGGAAGACGGGCGTCACAAGTGGTTTGAAGTGATTATGGTTGACCCGAATCACCCCGTTATCAAGTCTGACAAGAACATAAACTGGATAAGCAAGAACGTTCAGCACGGCAGAGTTCATAGAGGCTTAACAAGTGCGGGCAAAGAAGTGCGCGGACTGTATCACAAAGGAAGGGGCGCCGAGAAAGTCCGACCTAGCCGCGGAGCTAATTGAAAGTAGGCAGAAAGAAAAAGGAAGACTAAGAATCAGTTTAAGTGTTTCTTAGGGTCTGTACACAAGAGCGGATATGACGCAGCCGTAGTTGTCCATGGGCACCCTGAGGATTTCGACGCGTTTTTCTATGGGACCAATTTGTATTCCACGTATTTTGGCCATTTCTTTGATTTTCCATTCTAATGTTTCTTCGACTGCTTTTTTGTCCATGAAACCGTGAGCTTCTGCTACTAGCCCGTATCTTTTGCTTTTCGCCCAGGCCCAAGCGATGCCGGCGCCGATTGTTGTGCCCTCGTCTCCGTCCATTCTGGCTAAGACTGAAAAGGTAATGGCTCCCGCGTCGATGTTGTGCTGTTCGATTTGTTTGCAGTCTTTAGGCAGAATCGAACTGACACAGACGAGGTTGCATTGGGCGATGCCTGCTTTTTTTAGGGCGAGGTCGAAGGCGTTGAGTTCAGATACAGGGCTTACGGCTTTGCCGCTCGTTACGAAAAATTCTTTCGGAATCATCCCTGTTTTTCAATACCTCACATTTCTATTTATTGCATGCACGCATTACTTGTTTAATAATTTTGTGGTATAAGTCTAGTTAATTTTAAATTCGGATTTGAAATCAGTAGAGTCTGGTTGACAACTATGAGTGCGCAAGCAACAAAAGCAGGAAAGTTTGGCAAGACGCGAGAGGCTAGAGGTTTCAGCAGGGGAGAACTCAGAGAAGCTGGCTTAGATTTCGCTCAAGCACTGAGACTTCGTTTGCCGATTGACCTGAGACGGAAAACTAAGCGGGCGGAAAATGTGAAGTCTCTTAAGCAGTTTCTGCGGAAGAAGTAGACCTGTAAAGAGTGTGTGCTGTTTTGCCTGAGGCGAAGGCGTTGCCCGTTGCTTACGTGGACATCGGTTTTTTTGCTCATGCCACTGAGGATGAGAGCAAAGTGTTGAAGGCTGTCCGTAATCTTTTGCCTTCGGTTCACGTTGAAGACGTGGTTTTTGAGAAGTGCAGTTTGAAGGGGCATCATGGCAATCCTATTGTGTTGTTTGAGGCGAAAATTAGGGATAAGGCTGTTGTGAAGGCGGTGGTTGAGCGTCTGGCTTCGAGTCTCAGCGCCTTGGACAAGGAGACATTATTGGGCGAAATTGGGTTGCATTTGGAAAAGGGCAGTTTTTTTGTTCGTTTGGACAAGCAGGCGGCTTTTGAGGGCTCGTTTAAGCTGGCGACGGCTGATCCGATTCGTTTTCGGTTGAGGTTTAAGAAGAATCGGCCTGAGGATGTTGTGGCGATTTGCCGTGAAATCGGGATGTTGCCAGCATGAAGTTTTCCGATTTGCACTTGCGGGTTCCCCTGAACGACTGGGAAAAGACGAGACGGTTGATTGCGAAGTCTTCTGAGTTGGGTTACAGTCAGGTTGGTGTGCCGCTGCCGCCTGGTACCAAGCAGGAAGTTGTTGATCGGCTGCGTCAGGTCTGCGAAGAGTTCGGTGTGGACCTCGTGACCAGACTAGAACTTTTGCCTAGAAGTTCTAGTGAGTTGCTTGGAAGCCTGCGGAGGTTCAGGCGGCAGTTTGAGGTTGTTTCAGTCTTGTGTGTTTCGAAGCCTTTGGCTAGGCAGGCGGCTAAAGACCGGCGAGTGGACTTGCTCTCTTTTCCCGCTGTTGAGCCGAGGAAACGGTTTTTTGATTGGGCTGAGGCGGAGTTGGCTTCGAGGTCTAAGGCGGCGTTTGAAATTGATTTGGCGCAGGTTCTGAGCGTCGAGGGTTTTTCGCGGGTTATTTTCTTGTCGCGTTTGCGTAAGGAGGTAGTGACTGCTAAGAGTTATGGCGTGCCTGTGGTGCTTTCTAGCGGAGCCACTGACCCGTTATTCTTGCGTAAACCGCAGGACTATGCCTCCTTGACTTTGCTGTTTGGTGTGGATGTGCCCTTTGCGTTGGATGCGTTGTCGAGAATTCCAGCGGGCGTGGTTGAGAGAAATAAGTTGAAGCAGGATGCTGGTTATGTGGCGCCGGGCATAAGAATTGTGAGGAGGAAAGGGAGCTTAGAGAGCCGTTGATCAAGTATGTGAGAAGACGTTATCTTGCTTTGAAAGTTGAGTGTGAAGAAGGCGGAGTCGACCAAAGGGCAGTTTCTGACGTTGTTTGGAACAGTGTTCTGCGCTTGTTCGGGGAAGTGGGTGTTAGCCAAGCTGGACTCTATTTTGTGCATTTCGATGAAGAGGAGGAGTATGCGGTTGTGCGTTGCTCTCACAAGGCTTTGCCTATGGTTAAGGCGGCAATTGCTTCAGTAACAAAGATTGACAATAAGCCGGCGGCGATTCATGTTCTGAGGGTTTCTGGAAGCATCAAGACTCTCGGGCGAAAGGTAGATGCTGAACACCGAGAAGAGTCTAAGGAATCTTAGGTTTCTTTTTGTGGCGTTGCAGATTGGCTTGTTTAAGCGTATGGGTTACTGAAGAATGATCTTGCGATGACGAGGAAGAAGATTCCCATTGAAATCAGGAAGAAGTAGACTGAGAGTTTGTATGTTAATTCTTTCTTTCCGAAGTTGACTGTGAACAGTGTGGCTGTTGTGATTGTTGCTGCAAAGAAGAGTGTGTCTAGTCTGCTTATGATGTACCAGATTCCGTCGTTTCTGGTTCCATAGCCTCCGAAGAGGAACAATGACGGTGAAAGCCACGCAGAGACAAAGAACATGAGAACCGAGATTATCAGTATCCATTTTACATTTTTCTGTTCTTCCACGAACTGCACCAAATGATTAGTGAGAGGCTAGTGCACAAAAGTTTTGTCGTCAAGAAGTACATGGATAAGGCTTGTTGGAACTCAGAAAAGGAACTCTACAAATCCTTAAAGAATGTGGTCAAAGAACTCAACGGGTACTTAGACCTTGACACCTTTAACAACAATTGGAACATAGCTATAGGGAAAATGAGGTTGTATTGTTTTATGGTTCTGCGATTTTCCAAATCATTATACGAATCAGAGTGTCCTAAGGCTAAAAAAATCCTGCTTTCTTAGCTTTATGTTTGACCTTTGGTTTTATAGTCTTGGAACACTCAAACATAGGATTGCATGGTTGAAAGATATGCCTAGCCTTTATCTTAAATGCAAAACGTGTGGCGTGAGTTTTGAATCAGGAATTGTAGTGGAGAAGAGGGGTTTGGAATCCATTAAGTTTGAAGACAATCAGCATACATGCCCGAAGGGGCACATACATACGTATAACAAGAAAGACTACTTCTTCTAAAGCGTACACTTCGGACTATATGCAACTTCAACCTCCTTGGGTCGTCAAGATGATGCTGAGGAGAAGGCTTTTCTTGAGAGGTTGCGGAAAACTCAGTCTGTAGGTCAGGAGGGTTAAGTTGTTTGCCCGAGTATGTTAAGCGTTCCAAATATTCTAGGCGTTCTAAGCTTAAGAAGAAGAAATCAAAGTTTGAGAGTCCTGTGTATACGGACACGAGTTTAGATAAACTCTGGAATGAGACTGCGGGGACTCCTGTGTGTCCTAAATGCGATTCTTGTTCTATCAATGGTCATATTAGAGAGATTAAAGAAGACATGGCTGTTGTTGATTGGAATTGTAAGGATTGCGGTCACAAGTGGTCTAATCGTTGTCCTTTTGAAGATGGTATGCTGACTCCTGTTGAAGATGATGGAACATGGATAGGGCTATTCCCATAGAGTGTTTCTTGGCTGTAAGCATAGCGCGCGCTAGGATTTTGTTTCTTGATCTTTTCTTGTCGTGGGTATAGAGCTGGTAATATTCCTTCTTAAGAATCGTTGTCTACTGATCTCCTTATGCGTTACGAGCAATTGCTGGAGCGACTTGACCGCGTCATCAGTGATATCTTGCATGTCTTTTTGAAAGGTGTTTGGGGTCATCGCAAAGGTTGATCTGGTCCAGTAGGTGTTATATGTAACACCGAGCCAAGCGACAAATCCCATATCTTTTTCGAGGTTTTCAATTGGATTGCTGAGAAAAAAAACGAGAAACGAAGTAGCGTCTATGCCTCCAAAAATCAAGCCAAGAAGATATTGACCTGTAAATAGACTCATCATCATAGCTACCGAGAAACTGACGATTCCTACTACAAATACGGCCACATTCATGCCGATGCTAAGCCAGAAAGGCTTCATAAAACCCTTCAGGGTTGTCTCAAACATTTTTCTGTTTTGTTTGAAGCAATCACGCACTGTTTCTTGCCAAGCGTTATAGACAACTTTCCATTTTTCGTAAAGGTCTGGGTCTGCACTTTCCTGTGCTTGGCGCGATATTGAGGGAAGTGGTGGCAATGGTGGGACTTTTCTCTGATTCGTTGTGTTTTTTTTGTTTTGTTCTGTCAACTTAGACCCTTGTTTTCTCTATTGATATTTCCAGTTCGGCGTCTTCATGTATCCACGTCCACACATCTTGGATGAGGTTTCGCATTTCCGTTTCGTCGTCTTGGTAGGAAGAAATGGCTTCTCTTCTACCTTTGAATGATCTTTTGACTTTGAACTGAAATTTTCTCCTCGAAGGATGGTTATATGGAGGTGGAGGTGGAGGTGGAGCTGGCGCTGGCAGTGTACGTCTAGAAGAAGTCAGCTGGGGTTGGAGAGCTGGCGATTTTGGGGCAAATGCACTATTCATGAAAGCAGTCACCTTTACTCAATTGAAACGAAGTGCTACTTATGTTTTCTCTGGTGCACCATTGATCCACGTTCTACGCTTATGGCTTCTAATATGACGGTAGTTTGCGAGCTTCTTACGCTCGCTATCTGTGAGAAGAGATGCGCGCGCGTCAAACCGCGTGTGGAAAAGCTGAAAAGCACAACGAAATATCTTTTGTTCGGTGTCGTCTGGTTTGTCTTCAGTTGAAGTTGGAAGTATCGTAACAAGCATTGCCGCTCTCGTAGGATCGGTAGCTACATTTGTGAAACTCTATCTTGACCAACGAAAGACCAAGAAAGAAGTTGAACTGACTGTCAAGTATCTCAGAGAGCTTTCAAGATTTGTCGAATCTAACATCAAAGCTCACGAATCACAACAGCAAATCAAGAGAGAAGAATTTGAATGGCAGAAGGTAAAAGACATTGGAAAAGGATTGTGGGAGTATTTCAAATATGAGATGGAAGAGGAGTAAGATTGAGTGCACCGACTGTTAAGAGTTCCTAAGGTGGTTAGGAAAAGCACCATTTTTGTCGCTGGGATAATCCTCGCTTATTGGCTAAATGAATCGCTTTCGATTCAGTTTCTGAGGAGTCCAGATTTGATATTCCTGCTCGTTGGATTACCTGTGGTCTTAGTAATAGGTGCTCTTTCCTTCTGGATCGCAAGAGAATATAGTTGGCTGGAGAAACTTGAGATTCTTTTCTTTGGCTGTTGGGTGGCTTTCCTTTGCTTTGGCTTTTATATTTTTGTTGTCGCTGTTAAGTCGTTTGTCTCGGCTGTTACAGAACCTATTGCGGTTAGAGCATGGGTAACGGTGAACATGCTGAAGTCACTTTTTCTTTCAGGTGTTTTTAATGTTCTTGAACGTATGATTAGATTTCTGAAATGATTGAAGCACACGAATAGCGCGCGCTGTTGCCTAAGTGTTTGAGTGCGATACTATGAGTCAGTCAAAATCCACATTTCCAATTGCATTTAATTTCCATTTCAGATGTCTGTTTTGATCCATAAGACTACCATCTGGTTCAAGAAAACAGTGAACATTAAAAGGCGCATTCTGTTCATTCAAGACTGTTTCAAACTTACCAACAATTTTGGGTTTTTCTCCTTCGTAACCTCTAGGAATAGCTGTCAACAAAATTGTCAATTTTCCTTTTGATGCTTGAGTTCTTCCGAGGGCTGTGTCGATAACAAAATGAGCGCCTCCCTTCATGCCCTCAGCTTCATACTGAAGGTTTGCATCTACGGTCAGCGATAAATCTCTCAAGAAAGAAATCTTGTCTTCTGAATCTGGCAATACTAGAAATTGTTCAGCTTTGCGGAATTTGATCTCTGCATGAAAATCTACAGTTCCTCTCAATTTGCCTTCGAATGGAAAGACATTCGTTCCACTAAACTCAGGATTGCTTACCAAAGTGTTGGCAACATAGTCAGTAATCCCAAACACACTAGCTTCGCCTAACGCTGGGGGGCCTCTTTCCGTATGAAAGTTGAGAAAGCCTTTCACTTTTAATTCAGGAGGTCCCCAAAATCCAGTTCCATGATCCTCTATCAATAACTCCAATTTCTCGTTACTAAAGTTTTTTTTCTTGAAAAAGGCAACGGCTTGATCGATCAAAGAGTCATAATCACTTCTGAGAAGTTTTATCGTCCTGATTGTGTCAGGGAAATTACTTTCTAAGATCTTCAATATTGGCTCTCTTGGAATATCGCCTAGTATTGGATGATGATATGGAATAGCATCCAGTATGTCAATCGCTCTAGGAAGAACAATTCCGAGCATTCTGGCAATAACGTCAGGATCAGCTGAAAGCGAGAAATGTTGGAGTCTGTTCCTATAACGATCTAGTTTTACAATAGCTTCAAAAAATAGAGCAAAATCTCTTTCATCTATCCTAAGGAGCCCAAATTTGTTTAGTCTCTGAATAGTTTCTTTCAGACTAATAGTTCTTACTTCATCTAATTCAGTTTCAAGGTCACCCTTTAGGAACTTCTGATATTCTTCAACAAACTCCCCAATCTTATAGTCTTTTTCCAGTAGCAGAACTGAGTTATGCTGCAACAATTCATTTTTGAAAAGAGTTTCGAGTGCATGATGGGTTCTTAGAATGGTATCTTTGAGAGTGAAAGCAACGTTCGGATCGTCTGGTTTTTCATGAAACTTCTGGAAGGTCCTAAGAGCTTCTATCAAAGAATGTATTCCATTTGTTCTCAAGTCAAGCTTCATAATACGACCACGAAAGATAGCTTCTAAGATTTAGTATTATGGTGCATAATTTATCGTTTATTGTCATTGTGAGAGTAGAGTGGTGAGTAGGAAAAGAAAATACAAGACAAGAAGAGTAGCGCGCGCTAACGTTAGTTGAAAAAGGAGGGGGTCAAGGCGGTCTGTTGCGCTTGTGTTCGCATCGACTTTCCACGGAACGTGGGTGGTCGGAGCGAAAGCGACGACCTATAACGTAATTGGTCAATAGAAAAAGAGAGGTTTTGATGAAGGGGGGTCATTTGCGTGAGAAAATTACAAATCTTTTCATACTTCAACCATAAAGTATCTAATTAGGGTTCCTGCGTTGTCAGACGACACCGTTAGAACAAATTTCCCAGATACGAAATTTCCTTGTTCATTTGTGTGAACCTCCACATTAAACTCAAACACATATCCCTTGCCTGAACCTAGTAATCCCATCACATAGCCGTTTCTAGTTGTTTTGAGCAAATTGGATTGAAGAGGCTCGCCAACATAAACATTAGTCGAGATTACTTTGAAGAGTTCTGAAGGCTCTCCTGTCAACGTAACCCTAACGTTATAAGCTGTTCCTTTCCCTGAGTTGAAGACTTCATACGGCAAAGTATAAAATAAGACGTGTCGATTCGCGTTCGCAGTGTAAGTCGTTTCTTGAGGGACAATTTCTTTAGGGGTGGTCACGTTTGAAGAACTTATGAACCCATAGCTCGACACAGTCACAGATTCTGCCGCATTATAAGGGAATATTCCAACATCAAGTCTCGGGATTGGATAATTGATGTATATGTTGAAGCAACTTAGAGCTATAACTACCAATGATAGAACTATTGGTATTATTTTGAGATTTCTATCATTTTTGAAAATCTCTTTAACGATATGCATTTAGGTCATCATTCTGGCAGCAATTGTTGTGTTGGTTTCGTGATCTATACTGTCAACGTATCGTACAAACCTTGTCGATTGACCTAATTCAAGCAGATTTGACAGCAAAAAGAAAAAAAGAGAGGTTCCTTATTTGCGTTTTCTGAATATTTTGAGTCCGTCCATTTCGGTTACGTATTCGAAGCCGTTTTCGATTAGGTTTGTTGCCTCTTGTATGTTCTTTGCGACGCTACAATGATAATCGTCGTTCGGCAAATTCTCTATTAGTTGTGTGTATCTTAGGGTTGTGCGTAGGTCTTTATGTCCGAGCATGGTTTTAACGTGTAGTAAAGAGTTTGTCTTATGGTATGTCATTGTAGCTTTCCAATGTTGGAAGTCGTAGAGTCGTATTGCTTTGATTGTTGGGTCTTGTAGTTTTTTGGCTAATGCGTTTCGTGTCTTGCGGTATAATTCGCCTATGTTCTCGGTGTTTGTTGGGAATAGTTTGTCATTCATTTTGAGGTTCTTCTTGAGTATGTAGGCTTTGAGCATTTCTAGTGTGTCGGGTCTTAGTTTGGCGGTTCGTCCGATTGTGTGTTTTGCGCCTATGAGGTTTAAGATGCCGTTTTGTAGGTCTATGTCTCCTATTTTTAGCCATGTTAGTTCTATGGGTCTTGCGCCTGTGTCTTTCTCTATTTTTAGGAATAATGACATTCGTGGGCGGGCGTTCGCAATTATTAAGTCTATTTTGGTTTCTAGTGGAATCTTTGGGAGTTTGTCGTATCGTTCGTAAAACGGTTGATTCCATGTTTGACCGATTGACCGCATATAGATAGCGTAGACTTCTACGAGTGTTTCTTTGAATCCGTTTCCGCAAGTCTTGTTTGCTATGAATGTCTTGACGTTCTCAGGGTCTGCTAGGTTGCAGTTCTTTTGCAGGTGTTTAAGTCTCTTGGCTGTTGCCTTTATCGTTGTTTCTTCGTATGCCTCTTTCTTCATCCAGAGCATTGTGTTTATAATGAGGGGGATGCTGTTGTTATTGCGGGGGATGATGTCGCCGTCCCAGTCTGATTTATGCGGATGAAGAACTCAAGATGGGACAGACCCCAATTTGACAACTTTTTTATTCCTAGTCAACCGTGGCATGTTAATGGTGCAAGTCAGCGTGTCGGAGCCTCGTCCCGTGGCGGCTCGTACTCTCGTTTTGGTCGGCGTGGCTATTCAAGGAGTCGCCTTACTTCTGTTGCTCTTGTCGCTTGCCTTTTTTTCTCCGTTTTACGGTGGCTTTCAAGGCTACGGACCATGGATGATGGTAAGCTGGATGATTGGTCACACCTTCTCAAACAACGCTGTTTGGGCTCTTATGCTTGTAATCTCAGCTTTTGGGGTCATTGGGATGGGCATTTATGGAGCCTTCATGATGAACAGCTCCGACGTGGTTAGAGTTCGCTTGGGTGCAACATTGGTTTTGATCGCCGCGGTTATTGCTTTTTCAACCATGTGGGGTTTCCTGTTAGGATCTTTGCTGATGCTTGCGGGTGGCGCGCTCGGGTTCGTGTGGACGCCGCCTCAACAAAGCCCGCAAAGCTAGTCTCAGCAACGCACAGTTGAAATACACCTCGAATAATTAATTGTAACCGAACATTTGGGGTGAGAACAGCGGGTGCAGTCAGGCGAGCTTGCCAAGGGCGGAACAGTTGCAGAAAAGTCATTTGTGATTCTTGTGTTAGTGGGCATAGTTGAAGTGTCGGTGGGTATATTCTCACTGAGCATTGCTCTGGTCGCTGACGGTGTTCAGTCGTTCGCTGATGCTGTTGTTTCCCTCATTGTTTGGATTGGTCTGCGCTTATCAAAGAAGGCGCCAGATGGCAAGTTTCATTTTGGTTATTATAGGGTTGAGACTTTCAGTAGCTTTGTAGCCGCGTCCATTATGACGGTTTTGGGAGCCGCGATCGTCTATGAGTCGTATATGGAGCTGCTCAATCCAACAGAGATTGTCAACGCTGAATTGGCTATGGTAGTTGCGTTGATGGCTTCAGTTACAGCTTTTGTTATTTTCGTTTTCAAGACTAGAGTTGCGAGAAAATACGCTTCTCTAGCCCTGAAGACTGATGCGTTTAATTCCGTGAAGGACGTGTTAACGTCTTTAACTGCTTTTTTTGCCATAGTTTTCAGCAAGTATGCTGGCATTGTGCAGACTGATTCTGTTGCTGGAATAGTGATAGCCGTGTTTGTGTTTACGGTTGCCTACTCAATAATCAAGGAGTCTTCTCTGGTCTTGATGGATGCTTGCTCATGCGGAGATATTCTATCAGACATTGAAGGCATAGCTAAAAGCATTAAACACGTGAAGGAAGTGCACAGCATTCGTATGCGAAAGTTGGGACCCTACCTTGTAGGTGACATGCACGTGGTGGTTGACGGAGCAATGTCCGTGAAAGAAGCAGACGAAATAGCAACCCAAATAGAGGAAAGAGTGAAGCAGGAGTTCGATGAAGTCACTGAGATAAAAATCCGAATTGAACCCCACGAACAAGAGAAATAAGGCTTTGGAATCAGTCTTTTGAATTTTCCAGTATTTCTGCGATGTATTTCAGTGAGAAGGGTTTAATGACTAGCCCGCCAAGGCTGACGAGCATCGTGTCGCAGTCTAATATGATGTCTCTGCCTTCATTTTTGACCTCTGAAATGAAGTTGTGATAGTCTGTGTAGTTCTGGTGCAGCGAAATCATCACCGCGTTTCTTCCCTTGCTCTCTGCGCCTGCTGCAAAGAGGACATTTGGCCTTGACATCGTCCATTTTCTCGCCTTTTCCGTTATCTCATCTGATTGTTTCGACGCGAAATTGGTTATGGCAATTATCTCAAATCCCAACGCATTAAAGTCAGGCGTGACACTGAAGTGTTTTATCATTCCCTCCTCCACAAGCCTGTTGCGCATCCTACTAACAGTTGGCTGAGACACACCCAATTGTTTGGCTAGTTCTCTGTCACTTCTGCTGGAGTCCTTCAATAGCTCACAGAGAATCCTTTTCATTGTTTTTTTCATTTTCGTACAACCTCAAACCTTCTGGGCTAACATAATACAAATAGTTGCAATAGAAATTTAAAAGCTTGGTTGACTTGGGGATTTGAACGCTTGATCTCATGGAGCAAGTCAGGCGACAACATCAAACGAAAAAGTGAATGTGATAAGTCTATGAGTCGGCAACATATACCCAGATAAACCAAGCCTAACTGAGGTCTTTACGCCTAGGAAAGGCACTAAGCATACTCTAGCGCTTACCAATGCACTGTTTCCGTTGTTCCCTTTTTGATATTGCCTGCTAGAACTAGTGCGATCCTTTCTGGTTCAGTGATTTCTGCCACATTGTCTTTGAACTGCTCAAAATTGAGCGAGTCCAGCGATGAGATCAATTCATCCCAGGAACAGTGTCCTCTTCGAAGCGTTTCCCACGAGCCTTGAGTTGCCCGCCACATCATCCGCCTGTCGATGGTCGTTGAGAACAAACCCACCGCATGGCTGCGAGCGTTTTCAAAATTCTCCTTGAACCTAGCACTGTTATCCCGCAGATCGCGAACGGTCTTTGTTAGAATCGCTAAGACCTTGGGAACATTGCTCGGTTGAACTGCGAAGGATGTAAAGAACATGCCTGCCTCTCGAAAACTCGAGGCAACTGTGCGAAGGCGGTCGGTGAATTCGGCTTCCAAGATGAGCTTTCGACGAAGGATGGATGATTGTCCCGCTGAGAGCATGGAGCTGAGGATTTGAAGTGACGCTCTCTGTTGAATGGTATGGGTTGGGCTACTTAGGGCTAGGCCGATTTGAGCAAGCTTGATTTTTCTGCTAAGCTCTATGGCTGAGGGTCTCTTTGGCTTAAAGGTCTCGTATGAAATAGTGGGTGGAGCGCCGTGTTTTGTCCAGTCGTTTTGTCGCTCGATGCAGCTAATCAGCGTGTCCATTTTCAGGTCACCGGACACCCATATCACTGCTTGAGAGGGGTGGTACCAGCGGCGAAAGTAACTCAACATGTCTCGGTGGGATATCGCCTTTATTGTGTCCTCAGTTCCAATAACAGTCGTCGATAAGGGATGTCCTCTGAACAGGGTAAGCGTGATGTTCTTTTCTACAAGATAATCGGGGTTGTCTTCGGAAATGAAATATTCACTTAGAATCACGCCTCTTTCCCGCTCAAACTCTACTGAGTCAATTGATGCCTCGGACAGAAATTGCAGCCACAGTCCAAGCGTTTTGACTCCGTTCTCTTTGGGACACTCCGCAATATAGACAGTCGAATCCACTTCAGTAACTGCGTTAATGTTGGCCCCAACTCGCTGAAAGGCTGCGTCAACGTTCCTGACGGTGGCAGTTCCCTTGAAGATCATGTGCTCTAGATAATGAGAAATTCCCGAAACCTCAGCCTTCTCAGTCCGTCCACCAGCTGGAAAACCAACTGCGATGCCAACGGACTTGCATCTTGGAAGTTTTTCAAGCATCAGGGTCAATCCGTTGGAGAACCTGTGAGTTTCGACCGGAGTCATTCTAGTTCCTCCCTCATGATATTCCTCAGAGTTTTATCATCTGGTGGACTGCCCGCGACACTCAGCGCCATACGAGAAGGAGTGAATGACTGTTTCGCGACGTTCCTGATTGTCTCCGTTGAGACCTCTTCAAGATCTGAAATGTACGATTCAAAATCCACCTTTCCTCCTCGAAACGCGTTTGTGGCCAGCCATGTCGCAGCCTGATAAGGCACTTCTAGCATTATGCCAATCGCCTGTCTATGAAATGTTTTGAGTTCTTCCAGTTTCTTTTCCGGAAGCGGCTTGTCTCGCATTTCCGCCATGAACTTAAACATCAAGCTAATAGACTCTGCCACTTTTTCATGCTTTGCACCTGCGAACGCTGTCAACAACCCGCAGTCTCTAAGAGCAGACAACCTTGAAGAGGCAAAGTAAGTCAGTCCTCTCTTGTCTCGCAGCTCTTTGAAAAGAACTCCCACGTAACGGCGCTCGCAGCCCAAATAGTCCTCGATAGATAAAAGCGCCGGATACTCAGAAGACGTAACTCCCCTAGTCGCAACGCCAACAGAAAATGTTGTCTGTTTCACTTTGAGGGGTCGCCTAAGCACATTGAAGTCTCGGCTCGGCTCCACCTTGTGGCTTGCGACATGCGCCACGATTCTGATGTTTCCAAAGGCTGAACTAGCATAGCTTATGAGATCGCTCTCGTTCTGAGGCGCTACAATCGCGATGAACAACGGAGCTTTTTCCCTAGTCTCATCATCAAACTCTTCAAGCATCTTGGGAGTTAACTTGTCGATGGTTTCTGGGTATCCTGTCACGGGATGTCCTAGAGGGTTTTTTGGAAACGTTGCCTCCCAAGCGTCTAGAATGGAAGCAGACATCGGATCCTGCCTCATCTTCTCGTATTCTAATTTCTGAGAGGTCTTCTCCTTGGCAACCTCTGACACACGGAAACTAGGTGACGTAAAGAGTTCAGCAAGGAATCTAAGGCATTCTGCGACTCCTTTAGAGGGAACTTGAGCGCGAAGAAGCATAAAATCGCGTTCTGAGGTCGCTTCAACTGTGGCACCTAAACGATCCATGGATGCCTGCAACTGTAAGGGACGAAGTCGTGAGGTCAACCTCAAACGCATACGGTTTGTGAGGCATGCGCAGCCGTCCACTGGGTCTTCGTAGGAGCCTCTGCCGATTAGGAGTGCAACTGATGCGGAACGCAGAAACTTTCGTGAGAGCGCAACAACCTTGACGCCTTTTGAGACTTCCTCAATTGAAGGGATGAGAACCACCAGCAGATGACTACGTTAGCCTCGTTGGCTCTAAAGTCTTTTCATTCTCGGAATTGAAGTTGACGCTGAAAAACCTGCAAATCCTCACTTCAAAGAATCTAGACTGGTGGGATAGGCGGAGGTGGAGGAGGTGTCCTTGCTGTGGGTCGCCTTGTTTTAGCCAGCCACACTCCAGCTAGTGCCGCAGGTAAAGCGGTGAGCGGGGTCACTATTTGATTCAGAACTATCCATATATCGACGGTCAAGTTGAGGGGTTCATTTGAAACCAAATAAAATGCTAGACTGACGCTGCCCAGAATCCCTATGGATAATAAGTAGGTCATGAAGGCGACTAACAACCCGTCCTTAGTAGTTCTGAGGTCGAAAATATATATGGCAATCATTGAAGCCCCAAATTGCGGTAAGAAATAGAGGTCAACTGGCAATAAAATACTGATAACTAATGCAATTATGAAACCAAAGATACCAGCTTTAATGGCTAGGTCCACTTTTTAACCCTTCACATTGCCGATGGTTAGTAAAGCAAAGAAATCTCAATAAAAGAGTTGTGTGCGCTCGCCAGAACCAACCTTACGAATGATAGTTTTCCACGTAGTTCACTAAGAATCCGAAAGTAACTGTCTAGGCGGAATGCATTATGGCAAAATGATTCGAAATGGACTGGGGGGGATTTGGACCCCCGATCTCCTATATGCAAGTTCAGGCGTTCATACCAATTCTTAACTGCATTGACCGGTTATTCGTATATTGTCTTTCTTAATCCCACATCTAAGAATACTGCTGCTTTCTCTTTCTCATCTATCGAATAGATTACGCGATATTTGCCTATTCTCCATCTCCATAATCCTTCAAGTTTTCCCCGCAACTTAGTTCCCGCATAAGGAGTCTCTGCAGCTTTCCCTAAAGCTTCTAAAATTCTTTCCCTAATGTTTCTGGGCAGTTTATCAAACTCTCTACTGAAGCTTCGTGTAAGAATCGACTTATACGGCAACAATTAATCCTTCATCAAGGCTTCTCTGATGTCTCTGGGACTTTTTGCAGTTGCGTACTCTTTCTTTTGGTATTCTCGGAGGCTTCTCTCTATTCTCTCCAATCCTTCTTTATTTGCGAGTTCTTCCAAAGTAGCCAAAATCTCCTCTATCCTTGCGAAATACTCGTAGAGTTCCTTCAGCAAAGGTCGAGGAACCGAAACAGCCTCACTCAAGCATAGCACCATTTGAAAATAGATACGTGACAAGGTAATTAAGCTATTCGAAGCATGGTAATCAATTGTTTTGAGTGGACTGGGGGGGATTTGGACCCCCGACCTCCTGAGTGCAAGTCAGGCGTTCATACCAACTGAACTACCAGCCCACGTGACCTTTGACTATCAACAACGCAAATTAAAGTTATTGTTTAACTTGTCAAAGACTCTCAAGCCACCACCTTTTTAAATGCGGCACAATCACAGTATTAAATGGTGAATATGCTTAAGACTGAAAAAACCTTCAGGTTCTGGATTGGCTTAAGCGTTCTCAGCTTGGCTTCAACTGCCCTAATCACGATGCTCTGGCTCATCTTCATTTACTACCCAGCTAATTATCACACCATGCACTGGGACTACCCATCACACTTTCCCACATACTTCTGGCAATACTACATCTGGCAAATACTAGGAGCCGCCGCCCTAATCTTCACAGGCTCATACCTCATGAAGTCTGACGCCAAAAAGAAAAATCAAACCTAACCAAAACCAAACAGAACCACCAGCCCGCTTAGTCGCTGATTGATGATTTGATGTTAAACTACACCTTTTGGATAGTTCAACACTCGACGTGAACGTGTGCATTTGATGGGTGGGGGTTTTTGGGTGGAGGTTTTTGGTTTGGGTTTTTTGCGTAGGGCTTTTAAGTTGTTGTGTTTATCTGTTTTTGTTTGGTCTTTGATGAATCCCGTTGTTGGGAGTTGATTGGCGTGCCTGTTGAGGTTGGTTTGGAGATGTATGGTGAGAAGGAGGTTGTTTTGCCGTTTTTTTCGGGTTATGTGGCTCGGGGTTTGTTGTTGCATTTTGTGAGGCAGGTGGATCCCAGTGCGTCTGGGTTACTGCATGAGTTGAATACTGCTAAGCCTTATTCGGTTGCGCCTCTGCGGTTTAAGAGTAGGGGGCGGACGCGGGAAGGTTTTGTTTTGGATCCTTTGTTTCCTTGTCGTGTTTGGTTCCGATTTTTGAAGGATGAGTATTCGACGTATTTGCTTAGTTTTTTTCAGAAGCAGAATAGTGTGTTGGTTTTTGACACGACTTTTCGCATTGCTTCGATGAGTGTGAATTGTCGGAGTTATGAGGAGTTGGAGAAGGAGGCTCAGCCGTGTGACGCGTTTAGGCTGGTTTTTAGGTCGCCTACTTATTTGGCTAGTTTGGGCAGTAGTTTTCATTGGATGTTTCCTGATGCTGTGAAGGTTTTTTGTGGGCTTTTGCGTGTTTGGAATTTGTTTAGTGATTGTAGGCGTTTTGGTAAGGAGGAGTATGTTGCCTATAAGGAGTGGTTGACTAAGAATGTGGGTGTTAGCGAGTATGAGTTGTGGACACGGTTGGCGGTTATGAGGCGGAAGAAGGCAACAGGATTCGTAGGCTGGGTAACATATGAACTGAAGGATAAAGAAAGCGAATGGAACAAAATAACATGTATGCTGGCAAAACACGCAGAATACGCCAACGTTGGCGGTAATAAGACTGGAGGATTTGGAGTGACAAGATTCGTTCCAAGGGGCGGAAATCAAGAGAAAAGATATGTTTGAAATGAGTGCGTGATTATCGTGATAGTATGTGAGTCCAGACCTAGACTTTCTGAGTCAACGATTCCGAACTTTCCATTTCCTAGACCATTTGTGCACCAATATACGTTCTTTGAGAATCGGAACAATGATATCATTCTGAAAAGCCCTACAGCTTCTGGAAAAACTTTCTGTTTTCTCTTCAGCTTCTTAAACGAATATTTGAAGGTGAAGCAAGATGCCAAAAGAATAAAATGCCTTTACCTTGTTCCAACTAGACTTCTTATTCAATCTCAGTTTGAAAACTTGACAAGTTTCTTGAAGCAATTGAATATACCTCATAGGATTCTTGAGGGTGGATATTCATTTGCTGAACTATTCAAGCATCTTTGGGAAAACGATTTCATTATAGCTTCACCCGACATCGTTTTCTATATTTTGCTTAGGAAAAAGAGAACCCAGCACATCGGGTTTGAATATACACAACTGTTGAAAAGCTTGTACTGCGTCATTTTTGACGAGCTTCACCTTTTCGATACTTACACCATGCTAAATATCAAGAATTTGATTAGCATCATGAAAGCTCAGAATTCAGATTTGCGTATTTATCTTCTCAGTGCAACGATGGATCTGAAAGATGTTATTGATCCGTCATTATTTTTTACGATTGATGGAGAAAGTTATACATACCCAGCCATGGCTTCCGCAGTCGCTCTAAACTACTTTGATGCCGAAGAAGTAGCCACATTTCTCGAAAAGAGCAACTTCCAAAACGATACGATTTATGTCTGCAACTCCGTTGATCGCGCTATGAGACTGCATTCGCGTTTCCACGATTCTGCTTTGCTAGTTGGAAAAGCTTGGTATGAATCAAGTGAAGAGACTAGAGAGGAACAAATAAAAAGAAACCTTGACAAGTGCAAAAGTGGCGCTCTCACATTTGCAACAACGGTCTTTCGTCAAGGAATTGATATTGACGTGAAACGTTTAGTTGTCGAAGAACCTCTAACCTCTCAAGATGCCATTCAAACCTTTGGAAGATGCGGGAGACACTGCCAGAGCGAATTCATATTGCTGACGAACAAAAGTCAAGTTCTGAACATATTGAATTCTGATAGGCAAGTTTCTAGAGGAGAGTTTGAGCTGGTTCTTTCGGACCTGTTTAGACCTGCGCGATTTGAACAACAAAAACGTATGATGAACGCAATGTGGTACAAATTGTATGAGACGACACGATTGAAAGATCATGTTGGCGTCGTCATTACAGAACAAATGAAGAAAGACCATGAAGAGTTCAAGGATTTTCTCCCTGACTTGGGCTTCAGGGAACCTTCGCCTTCTGTCAAATATGAGGACATTGCTTTTTCAATATTCGAAATACTAGCATTCAAAGACGCCTATCTGGATATTGAGCCCACAGATGACTCGTTCTTTGTTGGAGAACTTCGAGATGGAGGTAGGTTTGTTAGAAGAGAGTATGGGAGAGCAAAGAAAGAAGACTTGCCGATACTTACTGTTGTGGAAAAGAAGAGATACAAAGAGACACCATATTACATCCTGCGACTGAAGTTGCGGGACATTTGCTTTTCGGTGAATGCAAAGGTTGGACAACTTGGGGATTACCCTTATATTTTCAACGATAAGACAAAACTAATACCAACGCGTAATTCGTTTGAACCATGTAATTTCTTTGAGTGATGAATATGGAATCAAATTGGCTGATGAGAAAAGTAAAATACGATGATCCTGCCCCAGGCCAGACTTTTATTGAACATGCTATCAGAACTTTCAATGTTGGAAAATATATCTTCGGTCAGTTAAGGCTGAACTTCAAAGAAAAAGACTTTCTCTATGGCTGCTTCTTTCATGATGTTGGAAAACTTTTGGCTAGACCCGGTGAATCACACACTCCTAAGACGAAGGAAGGTTTGGCCTCAATAAAGAATACTAAAGAATATCAGACAGTCATTGGCACCTTTGGTTTTGACGACTTGTCGCAGGATGAGCGCATTATTCGTGCAATAGAGAGACATCACGATTCTGCAGATGAATTCAGCGCATACATATCGATAGCTGATCAGATTGCTTCATCCGAAAGCGATGAGAATCTCAAGAATAGATTGAAGAAAGCCCCGATTTCAACTCTAATAACTTACCTAAACGAGATGAAGGGATTTTCTGACTTCCATTTCTACTACCTAAGATTCTACTCCTTTTCTAAAAATGAGCTAAACGCCATCGGTAGGCTCTTTCTTCTAAAACTGCTTTATGAAACTATTGAGCAAATGCCAGAAGTCAAACTTTTGTATGAGACCTTTGACGGTTGCAGAATAGTGACACAGCTAGATTCCATCAGTCTAAAGCAGCTCTTAGTTACAAAGTTTGATGCAAATCTTGTAAAATTCATCGAAAACCAAAACCTTAAAGGCATACTTGGCGGCGCCCCTGACAATTATGCTCAATTTACAAACATGCCTAAAGAAATAAAACCCAAATTAGTTGAACTTACCATTGGAAAATATGCTCAAGACATAATTGATTCGCTGAAAAAGAAGCATATTGAAAAGCTAGAAGATGTTGGGTTACGTTTAGAAATTTTGTCCAATTTAGCGAGACTTAACGAAGTATCTGAACTCCCAAAAAAAGGGATCAAAGGGACTAATAAAACCAAATATTATCTCCTTGCAGATGAGAATGATCAATTTCCAGAATGGGTCGTAGAAACTTTCCTGAAAGACAAGAAAGATAGGTTGGAGAAAAAAATTGTGGAGAGTGGCATGCCTCGAATTGAAAAGTTACTCTCTAAAGCCGGTGCAGATGTAACTGGAATAACGTGCAAGGATCAGGTCTACACTAAGTTATACTCATTGGTGGTTGCAGTCAATTCAATAAAAGAGTCTACAGTCGACTTTCGATTTGATGTAGGAAATTACCTCACAGTCGACGACGAAGTGTCACTTGCAAGAATTGCTAAGGAAAATCCTTGTGCAAATTGTGGTGTTTTTGAAGGCGAGGTTGAACTCACCCCGTTTGCATTCGAGTATAAGCAACATGCTAAGGAAACATTGCTTAAAGAAACAGAAAAAAAGTTCAGAGATCGAATCAAAGTAGTTTGTGGTCTTTGCCAGATTGAAGCAGTTCTGAACACGCTACTTTGCGGAACAAAACTTGACGGTATGCAGTCACGGATTGATACTAGGACACATTTGATCATTTGTGGATTGGGAATTGACGAAACTTTGTTTGAGAACTTATCTCCAGAGGAACCTATCAAAAGGTTGATTGAGAGATTCCGGATAACCAAACAGTCCGCGTACATCAAGAAGCACAATGATCTTCAATTTCTGGTTATGTCAATTGCGGACATTCAAGCAGGGTCTGGGAACATTACCTTTCAGCAACTCCTGTTCTCGTTGCTTGCAACAAAGTTGAAAAATAAGTGTTTGGTTCTAGCCTTGGGCGTCAACAAGGTTCCGACAACTATCGATGATAGCATTGTCCAGTTTGGCGATGGAGAGACTCATATTATTGATGATGTCAGGACGGATTTCTTCGAATACGTATTCACAGAGTCTTATCTGCCCTTCAAACAGCAAAGAGACGTTATACTTCAATACGTCAAAAATCCGTTTATCGGGATTGCACAAATACTTAAGAAGAGTAAGTACACTAATCAAACTGAAGAGTTGGTTCAAAAAATGTCGAAAGGCGATGAACTTTTTGACATAACTGATCAAATATGGGAAATGGCTAAAATCGGAGGCTCCCTGGAAACTCGGAAGAACGTTGGTTCATTTTTAGTTGGTTTTAATGCTACTCCTAGGTCTATCGATTTGATAGCAAATAAATTGCTCAAGAATACGTTGTTAAGTTCTGAAAGAAGAGCAGAGATAATCAAAATCCATGAAGAATTGAGAAGTACTTTGGAGAACGTAAGTGATAAGCAGAGGGCACAATTGAAGGACTATGTCCAAAGAACTAAACATCTCTTCAATTCAAAAAAGTTTCACGAACTCAAACTGAAAGGAGAATCTGAGAAAGATGAGTCAACAGAATGAATCAAAAATAATTGCCAATCTGCCCGAATTCAAAAATCTGGGCGAGGAATTGAAACTCGCAAGCGGTGCAAGCCTCAAAAAAGTATATGTTCAGAAAAACGACTATGTCGCAATAGTAGGCTACAAGGTCCTCAAGGATTTTGCCAGATTTACGAGCCATGAAGACTTATCAAACGACAAGATAGACTACGCAGGCAAATCTAGAATCTATCTAACAGGATTGAAACGTAGAGGGGTTTACCGACGCGCCAGCGAAGCCATCTTGAGACAATACAATGAAAACTACAACTGCGCCACTCCAGACCATCAATGCATGAACTGCTACAATTGCTTCACATACGGAGGAGTTATTGCAATCAAAGACAAAACCCAAGCGATAAAGGCAAGATTGAAGCCTACAACATCATTTTCCATTCAGAGCGACGAGGAAGCACTAATCGATGAAGAAGAATTCCACAACATTGTGCACACAGATTTTCGAATGGAACAAGCTGAAAAAGGCGAACAAAAGAAGCCGAGCATATACAATCTGCTCCTTCTGAAACCCGGAACGGTTTTCCCTTTTATTGACATAATCTTTAACCCAACCAAATTTGATTTGGCCATGTACCTTGAAACACTCAGAAGAGCAGACGCGATGGGGTATGGTTCAAGAAGCTCGTTGCTTGGCACTATGGAAACGAAGATAATAGCTATAACCGATAACTTGAAGATATCTCACAAAGATTTACTTGGCAAAATCAAAGTTGATGAATCAGGCAACGTAGATGTCAAGGAACTAAAGGCTGAATTCGGTGCTGAAGCTGTTGATGAAAAGCAATTAGAGACTCTTCGAGTCAAACTACCAGAATTAATCAAGACACACAAGGCTGAAATCTACGGTGACACATCTTCAAAAAAGACCTCAAAAAGCTGAGGCTAGTGTTTGTGCCTCCCCAAAATACTAACTCATCGCCCCTCTACGCCATAAAATTTGAGCTTGAAGAATTTGGGCAAAACGTTTCTCACCTGACTCGAAAGACCTATTACACTCATGATTTCTTTACCGACCGACAAGTCTACGCAGCAATTACACATTCCTTCGAATTCTCTGGAGCTAGCCAATACAAGTTTGAAAAAGTACCATGCACCTTCGCCATCCCGTTAGACGTAAAAAAGCACAAAACCTTCTTCTCTATCAATAACGCAAATCTTCAGAAAGAGCAGAAGACCGCGGTTCTTAGATATATTACTGAAGGCCGCCAAGAACTCATAGTCCCAGGTTCAAAATTCCTTGCATTTTCTTTTGTTGAACCGCCTTATGATAAGCTGTTTATCGGGAAAAAAAGCGCGTTAGCCGCAGTCGAAAAGAAGGAGAAGGTGGTCTTTGAAGAGAAGAAAGATGAGTGGACTACTGAAGATATGATTTACCTACAAGAGTATGAAGCCGAAAAGAACAAGGAAATATTCGGAGTACGATTGGTAGATGCATCAACAAGGTTTTTGGTTGGTAGATTCAGGGTCTCCAATTTGTTGGAAATAAGATTTGAAGATCATGTTTACAGATTTTACTCTCTTTGGAAAAGATATGGCGAAATTCAGTCTAATATGAAATAAATTCGCCTGCTCGCTTGATGCTTTCCTATTGTTGGCATGTTTGTTTGTGTCCGCATCCGCCTGTGCATTTCTGTTTAGCCACTCTTATGGGCGGCAGCTCCTCTTCCTTTATGATTCTTTTAATGTGTCCTAACACACGCTTCACATAACTCTTCATCGTAGGCGTAACCTCAAACTGCAAAATCAAGGCTTCAGGAATATAACTCACAAAACCACGCCTTACAACCACACCAAAATGGTCCTCAACAAGCAACCCATACGCAACCAACTGATACTTATGATCCATCCAAACCTTGCCCCTATCAGAAGCCATATTCTTGTAATCCACTGGAACATACTCGCCACTCGCCGTCTTGATTATGCAGTCCACGTTTCCCTGTAACCCAAGCACGCTTGAACTAAGCGAAGTAAAAAGCAGCTTCTCCGCCCCAACAAACTCAGACGAATAAAAAACAGCGTCCTTCCGCCTCAACTCCTTCTTCACATAATCCTCATGCAACATCTTACTGTCCTCTTGCTGAGAACCAAAAACAGGTGTAGCATGCAACACCCTATCAAAATAAACCAGCCTCGGACAATAGATGTAATGCTTAACATCGGTAACAGAAACAAAAGGCTCAGCGATATCTGACATAGGCAGCTTCTGCTTGCTTCTCAGCCATTTATCTTCTCTTGACTCTCTGGTCTTCTTCATCTTGTTCCTCCAAGTAGAAGCAGACTAGAAATACGCGATCTTGTCTTTCTCTTCCTTAAGCTCATACCGTTTCGGCTTACCCACCTCTCTTCTCCCCTTAAAACACGTTTCACAAACAGGATACAACTGCACGTTCTCAATCAAATCCTTAATCAAATTCTTCAAGTCAACAATCAAACTGTTCAACTCATCCCTACGAAGACTGCCAAGAAACGCGCTGTACTGAATCCTCTGCAACCCATAATCCTTCAAGGTTTCAGCAACCAAAGCCCGCAAGTTGTCGTCAGTAATATCATAAATCACAACGTAGCGCACTCTTCACGTCACCAACCTAAACTAAACGGCACATAATCGGCTTCTCGCAAAAGAAAACGAACCACACGCCTCGCCTGATGATAAACAAAACTCTTAATGGAACCTCTCTGACCGTCAAACATCACCTCAGAGTCTAAACGTTCCTGAAAACTTGAGATCAAAGTCTTAATCACTTCTTTACTCAACACTCGACCCTCCTCGACAGCCTCAGCAGCCAAAATCTCATTCGGCTTAATGACACTCTTCGTAACGAGACCCGTCAAAGTTCTGTCTACAACCTGCTGACGAAACTCCTCCATCATATCCAAAACCAAAGAAGGCTTCCCAGGCCTATCCGCATGCAAAAAACCAGCATAGAAATCTAAACCAGCGTAACTCACAGCCTTCCAAACCTCAGGAAACAAAATCGTCTGATAACCAAAATTCAACATCGCATTAAACGGATCACGCGCACCACGAGTTTCTCTTCCCTTAAAATTCAGTTCCGCAGGCAAAACATAGCGAATAGACTCCCAGTAGAACCTTGCGCCCTCAGCCTCCAAATTCATCAACTGCTGACGCTTCTCATCAATATTCAAACCCTGCTCCGCGTCGATTCTCTCGTTTACGGCATCGATACACTTACCACATTCGTAAATTTTCTCAGCAACATTCGGATCAGTCTGCCGCCTATTCTTCGCCATCAACTTCAAAAGATTAGCCTGATTCACCAGCTTACCCGCAATAAACTTCTTAGATAGAACAAAGCCACGCTCATCATTGTAAGCAATGAACTGTTCCCTTCGCGCCCTGACCGACCCAGTCATAGACGAAGGCATCAAAACAGCGTAGGGCCAACCACCATAACGCGCAAAAACAACTTGAATATTATTCTCAACAGCCAAATGCAAAGCACTAGCCGAAAAAGCAACACCGGAAGAACAACAGATTATCGAATCAACATCATCCGCCACAACTTCTTTGGATTCACCAGCTTTCTTGACAACAAAACGATTTCTTTTCCGACCCAAGAAAATACCAAAGTCGTCTAAGAAAATTTTCAAAGAAATTCTCTCTCGCGAAGTTGCTATCCATAACACGCGTTAAAGTACATGCAGCTCTCTTTACATTGTGACCGCTCAGGCTTCCCAGGATCCTTCCTCTCAGCCACAATCTCTAATTTCTTGTCTCTTTCCTCGATCCACCACTGCCGCAGTTCATCATTCGCGAAAAACAAGTCCTTCTTAACAATAACCCTGCCACCATCAACATTCAAGTAAACAATGCAGCAAACGTCCACAGGAACCTCGTGAACGCTTTCAAACACAAGAGCATACCCCACAGGAGACAGCCTATGCCACTCCTCCGTACCACTAGCGAGCTTCAAATCAAACATAATCGCCCGAAGATAATCGTAGCAATCCAAGCTGAGTATCCCACTCAGACCAAGCAACTCGCCAGAAATCTTATGCTCAACCAAAAACGGAACAGACGAAGCCATCAAATCCAGCTCGGAAGCATGAGGCTGCCTACTCGAAACCTCAGCCAGCCTAGCCTCACACACTTTCTGCATGAACTCCCACACTTTCTCCGCAGGCTCCCTCACATTCTCAGGCTTCTCAGGAATCTCCGACCAACGAACACCCTTCCACCAAGCCTCAAAATCCATACTTCGCCGCTGAAGAAACGCCTGCAAACAGTCACTAACCACACCATGAAGAACCTTACCCAACGCCACCTTAGGTCCAACAATGGGGTAAACCTTCTCAACATGCCGCAAGAAAACATCCCTATCAGTTGGACAATACTTCGAACCAACCGCATACATAGGAAGCTTAACATTGTCATGATAGGGCTTCAAAGGCGGCTGAAACCAACTCCAACCCCGCAGCTCCTTGCTCACTCCAACCTCACGCGCAGTGGGCAAGAGCTGATGGAGCAAGAACTTATGCTCAATATCCGAAAGAAAGTACAACCTAGTCGACCATCAAATTGACTTCGCCCGATTATCTTTATAAACTAAATTACATCCCAATAATAATCGACAATACATATCCAAAAGCAGGCGACGCTACCCCAGATGAGCGAAAAACGCCAAAAACGGGGTCGGAGACAAGGAAAAATCCCAGCAAAGGGGAATTGAAAGTCGAAAAAATCGACAAACTTGTAGGGAAAGAAGGGTGAGACAAGGAAAAATCCCAGCAAAGGGGAATTGAAAGGAAAAAGCCTGTTGAGAAACCCGTTCAGAAACAACGCAAGAGACAAGGAAAAATCCCAGCAAAGGGGAATTGAAAGGCTTATCCTCAACTAGGTTAACGATAAAATCAGCTAGCGAGACAAGGAAAAATCCCAGCAAAGGGGAATTGAAAGATTATAGAAGTAGTCTGAGAGAAATTTTCCTCAGTCATGAGACAAGGAAAAATCCCAGCAAAGGGGAATTGAAAGCAACGTGCTCTTCAGTGACTTCGACAGTCTCGTAATGAGACAAGGAAAAATCCCAGCAAAGGGGAATTGAAAGACCTCTTCCGAAAATCCAATGACTAAGACAATGTCCAACAGGCTACGCTCAAACAACATAGAACAGTCACGGTAAGCAACATGAAAAGTTACTTTCAACAACATAGAAAGTGCGTTTCAACAACATTGAAAGTGCGCCAAACCAAGTTCCAACAGACCTAGAAACAACAATCAGAAACCAAAACAAAACCCAAAACACAAACACTCATATTTGGACCATATAGTGAACCGAGGGGGTCTACTGTGCGAAAAAGAATTTTCCCAACTCATACTAATAGATAGAAACCCATACGAAAAACAGAAAAGGCAACAACAACAAAAACATCTAACCTGAGGAATCCAAAACATGCCAACCTACATTCTACTCTCAACACTAACCGACGAAGGAAGAAGAACAGTAAAAGAAAGACCAGAAAGAATCCAAGAAGTAAACAAAGAACTCGAAGCCCTAGGCACCAAAGTCACAGCCCAATACGTAGTACTCGGACCATACGACTTCGTCAACGTCGTAGAAGCACCAGACAACAAAACAATAGCCCGAGTGTCAATGGAACTCGGCGCCAGAGGCACAATACAAATCATGAGCATGGCAGCCATACCCATAAACGAATTCATAACCAGCATGAAAAAAACAGCCACTGCAAAAAAGAAGTGAGAAAAGAACTACGACCGCTGAAAAATCCTCCAATTTTTCTCTTTTCTAAGCCTGCCTAGCAGACGTAGTAATTCATCACTTTCTCTATGCGCTTAGGCGGAGCCACATGGTTAGACAATTTCTTCAGTATCTTAATCATCTGAGGCTGAAATCTTGCCACGTCGGTTAGAGTTATCAAGCCGAGAAGTCTACCGTTCTCAACAACTGGCAGCTTCTTGATTTTCTTATGGAACATCAATCGTGTAGCATCTTCCAAATCCATTTCTGGCTGACCAGCGATCAGAGGCTTGGTCATTATTTCTCGCACTTTGGTACGATTGGGATTCTTAGACTTGCCTATAACCCTCTTGAGCAAGTCTCGCTCTGTGATTATGCCCACTGCTTTTCCACGTCTGGTCACAACCAAGCAGCCGATTTCGTGTTCGTTCATGATTTTCACAGCTTTCATGACAGGCACCTCGGCGTCGATGGTGACTACGCTTTCAACCATAACATCTTCAACTTTCAGAATCAACGCTTTCACACTCATTACAAGAACGTGCTCAACCCAGCCTATAAACTCACGGAACACAGAATAACTATTGAGAATACACGGTTGAAAGACAATAAAGGAAAAGTTTTTCAACCAACTCTCTAGCATCAAAGACAGACTGTCAACAAAAGAAAAACAGCAGAGGCTGAAAAATCGTGAAAATCGGTGTATTGGTCGGCGGCGGAGACGCTCCAGGCCTAAACGCAGCAATCAAGGCAACAGTGTCAAAAGCTCACGAAATTGGCTACGACGTCGTGGGCATAAAGAACGGTTGGGCAGGCCTGCTCGAACTGGACACTCAACCCTTAAGCATCGACGACGTGGAGGAAATCCACTCCCGCGGAGGCGTGGTGCTCTACACTTCTAGGACTAACCCGTTCAAAATAGAAAACGGGCCTAAGCAGGTCGTAGCGAACATGAAGAAACTGAAGGTCGACGCCTTAGTCGTCATGGGTGGAGAAGACACGTTAGGCGTGGCTCAAAAACTCTCAGAAATGGGCGTACAAGTTGTAGGTGTACCCAAGACCATTGACAACGACCTCAGCGGCACAGACTACAGCATAGGCTTCGACACGGCTGTGGCCATAGCCACCGACGCAATCGACAAGTTACGCACCACGGCTGAGGCGCACCACAGAATCGTCATTGTCGAGGTTATGGGCAGAAACACGGGATGGATAGCCTTGCACGCTGGCCTAGCTGGAGGCGCAAATCTGACACTGATTCCAGAAGTGCCTCTGGGTCTAAACCAAGTCTACGGGCTGTTGAAGTTTCGGAAGCAGAATGGAAAAGCATACAGCATCATAGTTGTGGCTGAGGGCGCCAGAGTCTTGAAGGAGAAGGAGCAGATTCTTGTAGCAACCGAAGAAAGAGATGAGTTCGGTCACCCCAGACTCGGCGGAATCAGCCGCGTTTTGGAGAAGCTAATAGAAGAGAACACTGGCTTAGAGGTGAGGTCTGTAATCCTAGGACATCTCCAGAGAGGAGGCCCACCGACAGCTTTTGACAGAATCTTAGCCATGCGGTTGGCCAACAAAGCGGTGGAACTCATCAGGGAAAAGCGGTTCGGTGAAATGGCGAGTTTCAAAGCCTGCGACGTTGTTTCTGTGCCGTTGAAAGAAGTGTTAGCTGGGCGGAAGAGTGTGCCGCCGGAACTCTACGAGATGGCTAAGACGTTTTTCCGATAGCCTTGCTACGTTGGAGGCTGACCCTTCAGAGGCATGAACGTGGCTTTTACCTCTTGAATGCCCCTCATCCCTCGGATTCTCCCGATTAATTCAAGTACGCGTCGATAGTCTCCCTCAGCGATGAAAACTTCTAGGCAGTACTGCTGGTCAATGTGTCGGTGAAAATTTTCGACTACGATGTCGTCGAACTCATGCCGCACCTCGCTCATTCTTAGGTCTACGTCTCTTCTAGCGTATTCGCAGGTTATCATCATGGTCGCTGCTACACGTCCTGTTTCGAGTTTGGCTAGTTCGGCTTCGGCTATTAGGCTTCGTATGGCATCGCGGAAGGCTTCTGACCTGCTGTAGTAGCCTCTTGCTTTGACGAATTCGTCGAATTTTCTGATTAGGTCGCTTGGCAACGTTATGCTTATAACAGTCATGAAGGCGCACCAACTATTAATTCAACACCATAGTTATATTAGCTTGCTAATATTATTTGCCCAATTTTTAGCGCTATGTTAATATCAAGTGCAAGCTACGTATCTATTGCCGCTTGATACGAAGGAGAATAATCTATTATGCCAGATGCAGAAAGTGAGTCTGAAGCGGAAGAGCGCAGGCCGTGGCTTCATTTAGGTTTGGTTCTGGCCGTGACCGTTGTTTTATCTGAGCTTCTCAACAGGTTGGCTGGTGGCGTGTCTCTGGGTTTCACTCTGCCTTTGACTGGTGAGCCTGCCACATTTTCAAGCTTGCTTTATCGTGTTGTGGTTCTCGTCATTGCTCTGTATGTGGGCTACGTTGGGTTGAAGGAACTGTTGATTGAGAGGCGGTTTTCCGTTGAGTTTTTGATGGCTGTCGCCGCGTTGGGTGCCACTTATCTTGGGTATCTATTTGAGGCTGCCACAGTGCTTCTGCTGTATTCGTTTGCTGAGCATTTTGAGCATTACATTGAGGATAGAGCGCGGAAAACTGTGGAGACGCTGTCCACTTACATGCCTGAAAACGCTAGAGTAGTAGAGAATGGCTCTGAGAAAACCGAGAATGTAAACCAGGTGAAAGCTGGTGACATGATTATAGTTAGACCTGGTGAAAGAATCCCGTTAGACGGCGTGGTGAAAGAAGGCTCGTCGCTTGTTGATCAGTCTCTTGTAACAGGTGAATCCATGCCTGTTTGGAAGAAGATGGAAGATTCTGTTTTTGCTGGCACCTTGAACGAAGACGGTGTTCTGAAAATTCTGGTTGTTAAGGAGTCGGGTGAAACTTTGGTTTCTCGAATCGCCAAGCTGGTGATGGAGTCTAGGAAGCATAAGGCTTCAATGGAGCGGCTGGTTGACAGGTTTGCTCGGTTTTACGTGCCGATTATAGTCAGTATGGCCGTGTTTGTGGCGTTCGGTATGCCTTACATTGCTGGTGGACCATACGAGCATTGGATTTATCGTTCGCTTATCCTGCTAGTGGTTTCGTGTCCCAGCGCGTTTATTCTGTCGGTGCCTGCCACGTTCTTTACGGCTATAACCACTGCGGCTCGGAATGGTGTGATTATCAAGGGTGGCGTTTACGTGGAAAAGATGGATAAGGTCAAGACTGTTGTGTTTGACAAGACGGGCACGCTTACGCTTGGTAAGCCTGCCGTGAGAGAAATCGACTGCTCCAACCAGACGAATGATCAAAGGGCGCTAATGTACGCTGCGGCTCTTGACCAGTATTCGAATCATCCGTTGGCTGAGGGAATTGTGCGTAGAGCGACTGAGCAGGGCTTGGAGTTTAGGCACTTTGCTGTTACCGACGTGAAGGAGGTTCCTGGCAAGGGCATTGCGGGCGAGGTTAACGGTTGCCGTGTGTGTGTTGGCAGTGAGGGATTTATGAAGGAGCAAGGCTGCAGCGCGGGTTTAATCAGTAACGGAGGTGAGAAGCACACGCGCGTGTACGTGTCGATTAACCAGTGTGCTCCTCCTGGCTTTTGTCTGGTTGACGAGGTTAGAAGCGACGCTACAGACGCGGTGGACGCACTGAAAAACGATGGAACCTACACAGTCATGTTGACGGGGGACAAGAGAGATATTGCTGAAGAGGTTTCGCGGCAGTTGGGCGTCGACGAGATGCGTGCTGAATTGTTTCCCGAGGACAAGTTGAAGATTGTTGGCGAATTGAAGGCTCAGCGCGGTTTGGTTGCTATGGTTGGCGATGGAATTAATGATGCTCCTGCACTGGCGGCGTCAGATGTTGGCATAGCTATGGGTAGTGGTGGTGTGGATGTTGCCCTTGAATCTGCGGACATTGTGTTGGTTAAGAACGAACTGGGTAAGGTTCCTTATTTGCAGCGTTTAAGCCGATTAACTGTGAGGATTGCTAAGCAGAATATTGCGGTTTCTCTCGGTGTTAAGTTGTTGTTGGGTGCGTTGGGTTTTGCTGGGTTGGTTCCTTTGTGGTTTGCGGTTGCCGCAGGTGACGACGGTGTGACAATGCTTTTGCTGTTGAATTCGCTGCGGATACCTAGACTTAAACTCTGAGGTGGAGGCTAAGCCATGCCATTGTTTCGTTGTAAGAAGTGTGGTCGAACGGTTAAGGCTGAGTTTGAGCGGTGTTGCAAGCCAGCAAGACTTGCCTCGATGAGTATCCTCAATGTTGTGGGCAGCCCACGGTAGAAATAATGGATGATTGATTAGCGGCTGAAGTAATTTCAGAAGAAGAAGGGGCATTTCACTTATGCCTTCTTCTTCCAGATGCGAATTTTGAAGAAAGAACTTATCTTCTCTCGTTGCCATGCTATAGCCTATGTCAATTCGATACTATGATGCTTATGATGTCAAAGAGCTTGTGGAACGTATTGTGCACAAACTGGATTTTGCTAACATCGACTTGAAGTGTATCTACTGTTTCCGTAGCACTGGGTCCAAATCTCGGCGAACAGTGGCTCGAATCCACAGCTTGGGCAAGTTGTGGCAAAAAGCATTGAACAAGCACTCAGCCTACCTTATCGAAGTGCTCAGTGAACGCTACGACCGCCTCAGCCGAGAAGACAAAGAAAAAGTAATCATACATGAGCTACTGCACATTCCCAAAGGCTTCGCAGGCGGATTCAGACCACACAAAGGACACATAACAAAACACAAAATCGAAACCTTACACCAAAAATACACAGCCAGAACATAACCGATTTCTGAATCTTTATTTCGGGTTCATAATCTTCATAACACTTGTCAATGGAAAATGGCTTTGAAGTGCGTGGGTTTGTCAAGGTTAGCTTATGTTTTTGCCACCTTGATTCTGACTACCTCACTATTTGCGTCAATGGGAATTGTGATCGCTGACAACGCTAACTTCACTATTCAGCCTCAGAAGGAGCATGTAATCACTCTTAGTCTTCAAGAAACTGACAGTACCTCTGGCAGTTTTTCAGTGGTTAGCGACGATGTTACTGGAATAGACTTCTATGTCATTGACTCTCAGAACAAAACAGTTCTACGATTTGACAATGTTAAGCAGAAGAGTTTTTCATTCACAGCCGAAGCAACAGGCATCTATCAGCTCCATTTTGACAACTCGGTCTCGTCTAGTTACAGCAAAACTATCGCGTTGAACTACAATACGATTCATTACATTATGGGCATGCCTCAGGAACAATTCCTCTTCCTTGTCGTGGCAACCGTCGCCCTCATAGGCATACTTGCCTACGCTATACTCATGCCAAAATAAACACCTAGATGCCGATTGTGTCTGAAACTGCACTTGAATTCGCTGGGCGTATGGAACCCTCTGCAACAGCAACTATAAAAATATCTTCGCGTTGAGTAGATTTGCCTAAAAGAGTTGAAGGTGGTTTCTGTGAGCATCACAATCAAGACGATTGATGAGTCGAATCTTGAAGATGAAGCGCTCCTGTGTTTGCCTTCGCCAGAGTCTCCAAAATACTCTACGTGGGAATTTGACAAGGGTGTTAAGGATAAAGCTGAATGGCTTGGGCGGAAACTGAAAGAGTACGGCTATCTAGGACACATCGCCTACGGTAGCAATGCAAAACCGTTAGGCTTTGTCGAATTCATTTCAGCGAAGGGCGCGGCCTTACCTGTAGAAGAGGTAGAGACGACGGCCATAATCACGTGCATAGATGCGTCTAAGGCGGCACGGGGTCAAGGCGTCGGAACAAGACTTCTAAACGCGGCGTTGAGACAGCTCTGGAAAATAGGAATATGCCAGGTCAAAACGGTTGTTTCAAGAAGTCCGTATTGGATCAATGCTGGCATTTACAGCAAACAGGGTTTTCAGGTGGAAAAAACATTTTATAAGGAAGGGAATTCCGAACCATTTGACCTGTTAACGCTCCGCCTGGATGGTCATCAACCTAAAATTGAAGCGGTTGCCCAACGTTTTGACTCAGAGCTTAAGGACACTTTGCCTGTTGAAGTCATTTACTTCCAATCCGCCCAATGCCCATTTAGCTCAGCGGTATATGCTAACCACTTAAAGGCTGTAGGCAGGTTCAGCAAAGAATTAGTAACGTTCAGAACCATTGATGTGTGGGAACAGCCGGAGATGGCAAAGCGTTATGGAGCCATGTATTTTTTTGACACTTTCATAAACGGAAGAGGCCCACTTTTCGGCCCGTCTAGTCAAGAGGACATAGAAAACGAAATTCAAAAGGAAATCAACAGGGTTCAGAGACTCGAGTAAAAGGTTACATGCTGGCGAGTTTCAGTATCTGTTGCTCCAGCTTGTCGAGCGTGTGCAACTTTTCCGTGATCTCGTATTTGAGTATCTGGAAGGTTTGTGAGACGACAGGATTCTTGCGGTGTAGGACTGAGAGGTAGAGGCTTATCATGTCCGCTGTGAAGAGCAGGTGGAGCATTCGTGCAAGCAGATTTTGTCCTTGAGCAGATATTTCAAGCACACTTTTTGCGCTTTTTTCGAAGAAACCTTTCTTCAAGGCTTCAATTCGAGTCTGTACTTCCTTTGGCTCATCTGGGCTCCTCAGCAGAATGAGCGTGTAGTGTTCTAGAATTTTCCTTGAGGCTTCCCAACTCATGATTTCGTTGTGGTTCAACTCTGGAAAAACATCGAATCTTGCAGGAAGCTTGCAGTTCTCGTTCACCTGAGTTTTGAAGCGCAAACCCACGCTGCGATATGGACCATAACTGTAAATGATGGGAATTGTACCAAAAATCTGCAATGCTGCCTTTTTGGCTGGGTTCTTTTCAAACGGAACTTCGATGGCGTATTCTCTACTCAGTCTATAGACAGTTTTAGTTGCAACAGCCATATCGTGGTCGACCTTTTCGAAGGGCAGCAGGTTCAATTGTGCTAGGATGTAGGGGATAGGTGCAAACAGATATGGAAAAGAAACTCTGGCAGCCGCCATTTTTGGTAGCCCGATGACGGGAAAGCCAAGAGCTTTGTTAGCCCGCTGCAAAGCGCCGTCAGAAGAGATGGAAATGATTCTGCACCCTTTGTTCAAAGCGTCGAACATGCAGCTCATTGTTTCTTCAGTGTTGCCTGAATAACTGATCAGGAAGACAAGAGTTTCCTCATCGACGTAGGCAGGAAGGTGATAGCCTCTGACTGACTCTAGGGGAATGCGCATTTCGGTATCGAGCCAGTCGCGAATCAGGTCGCCAGCGATAGCTGAGCCACCCATGCCCGCAAAAACAATGTCGTTCACATTTCGAGAATAATCGAAAACGCGTTTGCCAACGTTGATTCTGCTAGGAAGCTTGAAAGCCTTAACATTCTTAACTGCCTTCCTCAGGTTTTGTGCAAATTCCAAGTTGTCATTAAACGAGTGGCTGGGATCAAGAGCCAAAATTGCTTCTTTATCGTCCAGAAGCTCTTTGGCCGTAACTTTTTTCATGTTTTTCACAGCTCGAATTTCTTCTTAACTACTCCTCTTTCTCTTCTTTCTTGAGCTGTCAAGGAAAATAATCGTCTGAGCAGTTCTACGTCTTCTTTTGTCTGTTTCACGCCTCTTCTTGCAAAAACTCGCCTCTGTGTTTCAATAGTAGATTCCAGATAGGTTTCCACGGGTTTGGCGTCCAAGCTTTTCGCCCAAACTGTGAACGAAGGCACGTCTTCGGTAACAAATCCATGTACATGAGACGCCACACCAATCTTTTTCCCAGTGTAAATCTGCGTTCCTATTGAGGTTTTGGCATGATCACCTATGAAGCAGCCTACCTTAGTTTTCTCTGTATCCACGCTTTTTCCATTCACGTTTACTTTTACTGTTCCATAAGTGTTCTTTAGGTCGGAGTTAGCTGTGGCCGCACCAATGTTGACCCATTCTCCTATGTAGGCGTGTCCCAAATACCCTAGATGATGCTTGTTGGAGTAATCATGCACAATCGTTTTTTCAATTTCCCCGCCTATTCGACAGACGTTGCCGATACTGCAGCCTTCGAGTATCAATGCAGACGAGATTATCGTTTCATCGCCGATGTGTGCTGGTCCAGTGATTCTTGAGCCTGATTGAACAACGGAGTCTTTGCCAACGCAGATTGGGCCATTGCGTGCATCTAGAACGACGCCGGCTTCAATGAAAGCTCCTTTGCCTACGTGGACACTGGATTTTTCGCCGTAAATGACCGCTCGATCATCGATAGTTCCAACCTCTTCTTTTTCATGTAGAAGAGTGCAGTCACTCGTTATTAACTCGGAACAACTGTCTATCAGGTCCCAGGGATAGTCCGTTGATTGCAGGTTGTTGTCTTTCAGAACCTTGCATTCTTTCAGAATTTTCTTTAGCTTTGAGCTCGTTAATGGCTCAAGGAGAATGCCCCTGTGATTCTTGACGGTCTTTTCACTTAGACGAGCTATCGCTAATCTCCCGTGCACGGTGAACGCAGTGTTTAGCTTGAGTTTTTTCTTAAGGAGTTGGTTCACTTGCTTGTTGAGCATCAAAGTTCCGTTGATTAGGAGAAACTCGTCGTCGATTCTGTCGGGAGCGTTAACTTTATGTTTAAGTCGGTGTTTGAGCGTTGGAGTCAAATAGTCTCGTGTAAACAGGAAAACACGAGCTTCAGGGTACATTTTTTCGGCTCGTTCTAACAACGAGAACATGCCGCTTCGAAGCATGAAAACTGGTCTAGTGTAGGTTAGTGGCAGAAAATTCCTGTAGTTTTCATCCTCAAACAATGCCACAATCAAAATGAGCTCACCATGAACGGATTTCTCCTTTTCAGACGATTAATGAATTGATTCAATTTAAAAACTAGTATGAATGCTCAGAGCTTTGCTTGTCTGATCGAGTTTAGGCGCTGGAGCTTTCGACGGTTTCCTTGCGTTTCCCAGTCTTAGTATAGAATTCCTGTGCTACCGCGAGTGCTCTCTCGGCGTTTTCCTTTTTGCTAAGGTACTCAAAGACCTTTCCGTTTTCAAAATTGGGATCCACTTCAGCGGCTTTCTTGAAGAATTTTTGTGTCTGCGCCAGCTTCCCTTCATAAATGGCAAGTTCACCGGCTACTTGATAGGCAACTCTTGCTCGCGCTCTGTCTCCAGTTTTTTCATATTCTTGTGCTCTTCCGGTGTAGGAGTCGATTCCCTCTTTCACCGTTAGCTGAGGATTAAGTAAGATTGTTCTGCTCAAAGCCCGATAAAGTTCATCGTTGCCTCCGCACAACTCTTCAAGCAGGGTTTTTTGCGCTGGTTTTGTCGCCACTTCCTGTTTCTTTTTTCGAAAAATTCCAAAAGGCACCATAATGGATTCATATCATTTGTTAACATAAAAAATTTTCTAGTCGGTTCAGGTGAAAAGTCTTTTATGAATGGATGATAATTAATGCCGAAAGGTGAAAATGATTGTCTGTGTCTCAGAGAAGATTTTTCACTGAAGTCGGAGCGCTGATTGACAAGACTGTTACTGTTGCAACCATTGACGGCAAAACATATACTGGCAACCTGGTTGGAATCAACACGGATAACCTCAGCCTCTGTTTAGCCGAGGCTAGAGACGACAAAGGAAGACTGATTAATCGGCTTTTCTTGAACGGTTCGGTTGTGGCGCAGATCCTCGCGGTTGAGAAACCGTTCGATCTGAGGGCTCTGGCAGGTAGACTTGAAAAAGTCTTTCCCACTTTGGTCAAGCTTTACGAGGATAAGGGATTCATTTGGGTGATGGACAAAATCAAACTCACAGAGAAAGGCGTGATTGAAGGCTCAGGACCAGCAGCTGAACGGGTTCAAAAAGTGTACGATCAGTTCCTAAGCGAAATCAAAGCCTAGATGTGCCAACGATAAGGCTCTTCTTTTCTTTTCTCCTCTGTTGGTTGAGCGACCAAGCCGAAGGATTCAAGAATCTCGCGCGTAGTTTCCGCAGCCGAATCTAAACGGTTCATATCCACTTTTAAGTTAAGCATCTTGTTTACCGCGTTCAACACTTGACGTGCAGCTGAGGCGTCGGGATAGAAGCCAGGGGTTTCGGCGAGAAGACAGAATCCCTTCATGTTCCATAGCTTGCATAGGCCCACGAGGAGTCCGGCTATGCCGAAGATTTGTCCCTCGATGATTTCTGCGCCCAAGTTGAGCGCTTCTTTCAAGGCTTCAGGGTCAGATGCAGCGCAGTAGAGTTTTGCCTCAGGCATTTTTTCCTCTCGTCTCAAGCCGCCTAATGTAACGATGTAGTTGCATCCCAGTTCCTTCGAGATGTCCAGGATTTTTCCGCAAAGTTCGTACTGCCCCACGGTGGTCAATGCTTGAGTGTTTCCATATAGAATTATCAGATCATGTTCCTGATTGTCTCTGCCCTTATGATAATAGAGTTCGTTTGTGGGAAATCTTGCCTTGCCGTCGCCCGCGGTCATGGCGAAGTCTTGAAAACTCGAAGAACGGATTTCTGCGAAGAGTTTAGCTTTCAACTCTTGAATCAGGTGGAGGCTGGCTATGTTGGCGACGAAGCCGATGCCCGGTAGCCCTTCAATTAGTATTGGATTGTTCAACTCTGGTTTTTCGTAGAATTGAACTGTGCAGGTCACGCTTTAGCCCTTCCTTTTTGACGGCATATTACAGTGTGTGTTTTGATATTAACCTACTGCTTTCCACGTTTGGAGCCCAACGCGCGAATGTCAACGAAAGACACTATTAAATGGAGTTCCTACATTAACTAACAGTTCGGCAGACGACCTTTCCATGTCGTTTGAAATTCGAGAAAGAGACTTGCTTGCACGTATAGGACGACTTGAAACCAAAAGTGGCATAGTGGAGACTCCGATTCTGTTGCCCGTGGTTAACCCAAAGATTCAGCCAATATCTCCGAAGGCAATGCGGGAAGAGTTTGGTTTCTCAGCGCTTATGACCAACGCTTACATCATCAAGAAACACTCGGCGTCTCAGGCGACAAGAATAGGAATCCATCGCCTCTTAGACTTTGACGGCGTAGTCATGACAGATTCGGGTGCCTATCAAATCCTTGTCTACGGGGACGTGGCAACTACGAACAGGGAGATCATTCAGTTTCAGGAGCAGATCAGCACAGACATCGCCACGATGCTTGACGTGCCCACTGGCTGGGGCGTCTCAGAGCAATTTGCGAGGCACACGGTGGGAGAGACGCTTAAGAGAGCAAGAGACCTCATCAAAATCAGGTCAAGAGACGACGTTTTATGGATTGGTCCAGTTCAAGGTGGAGTCTACCTCAATTTGGTCGCTAAATCTGCGAAGGCGATGAGCAAGCTGCCCTTTCAAGTTCATGCCTTAGGAAGTCCCACGCCAGTTATGGAGCAGTACTTCTTTGACACTCTTGTCGACATGATCATGACCGCTAAGCAGAATCTTCCACTTGACCGTGCCCTCCATCTTTTTGGTGCAGGACATCCCTTCATGTTTGCATTAGCTGTGGCCTTGGGCTGCGACCTTTTTGACTCAGCTGCATATGCGCTCTTCGCTCGTCAAGACCGCTATATGACAGAAACTGGAACAGTGAGACTGAAAAAACTCGAGTACTTTCCATGTTCCTGCCCAGTCTGCAGCAAGACAGAGCCAGCTAACGTTAAAGAACTGTCGAAACCTAAACGACAAGAATTCTTGGCTCGCCACAACCTGTATGTCAGCCTAACGGAGGTCAAAAGAGTGAAGCAGGCAATCGCTGAAGGTCGACTGTGGGAACACTTGGAAATTAAATCACATGGGCATCCAGCTCTATTCCAAGCCCTTAAAAGGATTGGAAAATATGCCGACTATTTGGAAGCCTACAGCCCAGTCTCAAAAAAGAGCGGTCTCTTTTTCTACGGTTCAGCCGACTTAGCTAGACCCGAAATTGTGCGGTACAGCCGAAGGCTTCTAGAGAGATACGCTCCTCTGGAGCACTCGGAGGTTCTCTTGCTTCTACCTCAGACTCGCACCAAACCGTTTCACGTGTCGAGGGAACATAGCAGAGTCTATAAGGAAATTGAACGAAAACTTGGCAGCAAGAAGAGGCTGATTCACGTTTGCACGTATGCAGCGCCTTTCGGGGTGATACCTATGGAAATTGACGAAGTGTATCCACTGTCGCAGCATGAAGTCGCTTCTCCAGCTGACCTTGAAACAATCATATATGTTGGGAAACAGATCAAACGCTACATCGAAGCCACACGCTATAATAAAGTTATATTACTTCAGGATGCTCAGAACTGGGATAACAAGATAATCTCGATGTGTAAGCGAGTGTGCAGGGGAAAGAAGATTCAATTGATAGTTGTACAATCTGCAACGCCGTGGAACAAGCCAACTTTGAACGATTTAATTGACTCGATTCAGCAGGCCATAGGTGAATAAACATGATTTGTGTAGACTTGCACTTGCATACGCAGTTCTCTTTTGACGCTTCAATCACTCCCAAGTTTCTTGCTGACGCGTTAAACGCGCATCCCGTAATCAAGGGAGTGGCTGTGACAGACCACAACACTTTGGAGGGATACTTTCATGTTCGCAGGTTTGCTGCCGCGTATGAAGATGTGGTCATCATTCCAGGAATCGAAGTTAGCACAGTGGCTGGAGACATAATCGTTCTGGGGGTGGAAGAAAAACCGGCACATTGGTCAAGTCTTGAAAGCGTTGTGGACTTTGCCCGCGACCGAAACGGCGTCCTTGTTGTGCCTCATCCGTATCGTGGAGGTGGAATAGGAGACGCTGCTAAAAGGATACCGACTGGGTTCACCGCTGTGGAAGTTGCAAATCCTGACGCTTCGGTTGAAGAGAACACGATGGCGGAGACGCTTGCCAAAACGAAAAACATGCCAGGTGTAGGCGGAAGTGATGCTCACCATATTAGTCAAATGTGGAAGGCCTACACTAAAATCGACGCTGACTCAAACGTTGAAAGCATTCTGAAAGCAATAAAGAACAACAGTGTCAAAGCTGTGCTAGTGTAAAGCATGGTTTAAATGTGGGAAGAGCATAATCAGTGAAAGAATGTTCGAACGTCATGTTTGCGATTTGTGAAGTGTGGATGGTGAGCTTTAATCGTTGAAAGTGCAGTTTTTGGGCGCAACTCGAGAAGTTGGGCGCTCAGCAGTTGCTGTCATGACTGAAAAAACCAAGCTTCTATTAGACTACGGCATCATGGCCGACCATGAACCTGGTTTTCCCATGCATGTTCCACCTAAGGAGGTGGATGGTGTAGTCATGACCCATGGGCATCTCGATCATTCGGGTGCAGTTCCGATATTTCATATTCAGGAGAAGATACCTGTTTTTGGAACCCATGTGACCTTTGAGTTTGGGCAATTGCTGATATCCGACCTGATCCATCTTTCTGGATATTATCTGCCATTTGAGTACCTTGAGCTGCGTTCTATGATGCGGAACACAGTGCATCTGGGCTATCGAGAAAAACGTATGGTAGGGGACATGCAATTGCAGCTTTTGGACGCTGGTCACCTGCCTGGTAGCGCGCAAGCGTTAGTCGAAGCGGATGGGAGACGCCTTCTTTACACAAGCGACTTCAACACAATAAACACGCGTTTGTTGCCTTCTGCAGACACAGGTTATGGACCAATCGACGCGTTCATTATAGAAAGCACGTACGCCAACGAGGAGCATCCAGAACGCTCGGCGTTAGAAAAGGAGTTTGTGGAAAAAGTCACAGACGTGGTCGAAAACGGAGGAACCGTGCTGGTTCCCGCGTTCAGCGTTGGGCGCTCTCAAGAAATCGCCTGCGTTTTGGCAGCCCACCACTTCGAATATTCAGTCACGATCGATGGCATGACACGAGAAGCCAACCGCATACTCTCGAACTACACGGATTTTCTGCGTGAGCCACGTCTGTTCTTGGATGCTGTTCGTTCGGCAAACGCGGTTGAAGGATGGCGCGACCGCCGTTTGGCAACAGGCAAACCAGGAGTGATCATCTCACCTGCAGGCATGCTGAAAGGTGGACCCGCCGTGTTTTATGTTCAAAAACTGGGAAAAAAGAGTCGGAACGCCGTGTTCTTGGTCAGTTATCAAATCCCGGGCACGCCCGGTCGAGAACTGTTGGATAAAGGCAGATGCGTCATTGATGGTAACATGCGCAGGATCAAGGCGCGAGTGGAACGCTTTGACTTTTCGTCTCATTCAGGCGCCAGTGAACTCCAAGAAACAGTTCGGAAGCTGGAGGGCAACCCTAAAGTGTACGTAATTCATGGTGCTGAGGGTAACTGTGAAAAATTCGCCAAATGGATCAAAGAAGAAACAGGGTTTGAGGCGGTAGCGCCAAAATCAGGAGACACGTTTGCAGTTTAGAAATCTTTAGCTTCAAAACTTTTGAAGAAACTAACATGGTATGGCAGCTGAGAGCTTAAATACCTATCAATGCACATCTTATATTCAGGAGTCCGCGAGAGACTCATGGAGAGAGAAAAATGAACAGAATTATTGTATCATATGCTTTACTTTCACTTCTAATCTTAACTGGTGTTGCAGGTCACGTCATGAGGGTGTCGGCGAATAATGCTCCTTTTCCCCTTCAATATGACCCAACAGAGTTGACTATCGACACGCTAGGTGTGCCTGAGACTACAGACCCTGCTTGGGTATATGACTCAGCCAGCGGAGAGTTCGTGCAGAACGTGTATGAAACATTGCTCACCTTTGACCGAGACTACACAAGAGGTCCGTATGACGCAGCAGACCTCAACGCCTTCGCGCCTCTGCTCGCTGAATCACTGCCCACCATAGCACGACACGAACCTCCGTTAACGAGTCCACAGGGATTGTCGATCTATTCCACATGGTATTTCAAGATTAGAACAGGCGTTCAGTTCCACAGTGGCAACCTTTTGACTCCTGCCGATGTAGAATACTCGTTTGAAAGAAGCCTTGTACAGGACAGAGCTGGAGGTCCCACGTGGATGCTCTATGAGCCGATGCTGCATGTCTACTATGCTCCCACTCCAGACGAAGACCCAAACTGGGGTCTAAAGATTGACTACGCTGTTGAAAGCAACAACACTCACGTTTGGTTCAACCTCGCTAACCAATTCCCACAACTAGCTTTCATGCAGATTCTGAGCCAGCCTTGGTCGAGCGTGGTTGAAAAGGCGTGGGCCATCACTGAAGGCGACCTCAATGTTGCTTCCGTGCCAAGCGGCTGGAGCAACTGGCAATACATATGGGATTGGTGGAACAACCCCGTCGTGTCGTTCTTAGAAGATGCTATAAACAATTTGACTGAACGTGACGGCGGAACTGGTCCGTACGAGTACGATTATTGGAACTATGCCGTTGACTGGTCTGTAGTTAGAAACGATGGAGGCAACCCCGACTCAACCCCAGATATAACTCCTGATTCATCGTATTGGGATGGATGGCCAGCAAAGGTCAGTGCAGGCAGCCAACAGCGTCTCGCAGGATTCGTCGAAAGAGTCACGTGGAACTACATCCCAAGTCCGAATACACGTTTAACTAGGTTTTTGGCTGGAGACTCGGATATGAGCAGCGTGCCGATAATCTACCGTGACCAAGTCTTAGGGCAGAGTGTAGGCGGAGAACTCATACGCGCCTACTGGAGGTCTCCACCCAACGGAATAATGGCGTTGTCGGTGACTGGCTTTTACTTCAACTTCAACATATCTATGTATAGCGTATTCGCGGGAAACATGAAGCCTCGAGGCACTTTCGGCACGGACGGAATTCCACCTGACCTTTTCGCAGATGTCAATGTGAGAAAAGGCTTCGCCCATGCCTTCGACTTCGATTGGTTCCTCTCCACCGTTCAATTTAACGAAGGCGAGCAGCCCTCTGACCCAACAGCTAAAGGCTTTGCATACGACAACATCGCACAGGCAAAATTCGACTATAACCTCACGAAGGCTAAGTATTACCTGATGCTCGCATGGGGCGGAGTGGACTCCCGCTCTGGCATTCCAAACGTGCCAATGCTCCCAGAAGACCCATCACAAGTGACTCCTGGAGCCCTGTGGATTGGAGGCATGAAGTTCTACATACAATATACCCTAGGCAACGTCGCTAGACAAATGGTTGCCCAAGAGATTGCCAGTAAGGTGAACAGTCTCAACCCAACCAAGTTCTTCATTGAGCTAGCTGGACTACCGTGGGGCTATAACCTACCGCCCTGGAATCGTGCTTGCGAGCTTCCCATATACTTTGTCGGTTGGCTTGCCGACTACTCTGACCCCCACGACATCGTATTCATGTTCCAACACAGCCAAGGGTTTTTCGCCGAATGGCAAGCATACTCAAACGCAACAGTGGACGCCCTGATTGAGGCGGGCACGACATTGCCAGACGACACTGCACCATACCATGGCGAGTTAGATGCGCTCAACCCGATTTCACAAATGAACAACTGGGCGTTGAGTACTGATCCCAACTATTACATAGCGAATCCACCTGACACGCGTTGGCCCAGACGTTCAATTTACTACGCGCTGCAAGAACTCTGGTATGAAGACATTCCAACTGTTCTATATCTCCAAGGATTAACCCGTCGATTTGAGCAGGCTTGGATGAGAGGGTGGTACTACAACGCATTGTCCTTAGGCGTGTACGCCTATCACGTTTGGAAAGCGCAGACACACTTTGGCGACATCAACATGGATGGAGCAGTTAACATACTCGATGTGAGCACATTGAGCAGCTCATGGTCTGGCCCGCCGCGAGGACCAGCATACTTTTTGCCACAAGCGGACTTGACAGGCGGAGTAGGTGGCACAACAGGCAGCAACGAAGGCTCCGTCAAGGGAATACCAAACGGAAAAGTGGAAATCGACGACCTAGCGTTAATTAGCGCCTACTGGGACGGCCCACCCCAAGGACCTTCACATCCCTAAAATTCCGCCACCAATAACCTGTCAACGAGAAAGAAAGGGCTATACTTCTCTGATTTCGCATCTGAGTTTCTTTATGATCTCTTCAGCTCTTGTTGGTTCAACTTTTATTGTGTAGAGTTTCTTGGGCGTCCGGATCTTTAGTTTCACGGTTTTCCTGAGTCTCTTTATGGCGCAGTATTCTGCTCTATCTGCTGCTTCAACGAACTTGTCTACGTCATAGATTTCTTCAGGCATGGTTTAGTTCAGCCTCGCTTTTCAACAATGTTGTGGGCAACAACGTTTTATCTGTTTTGGTTTATGAGGCTGCATAGACGCGCTTCGATATATTTCGTTGACTGAAACATCTCACTTATACTAAATTTCCCATCAGTTACTTCTAATGAAGCAAGGTATCGTAGATGGCGAAGTCGATAGAGTTCGTTTTTCAGTTCCCGCCCGTTCACGGTGTTTTTGACACAGGGTTCGGAGTCGTCTACGTCTTCGGTGAACTGCACGAGAATGAAATTGAAGACATCTTGGCGCATGAAACGCTTCATTATGTTCTGCTTAAGATGGCAGGAAAAAAGGCAAGCCTAAAGCTCGACAAAATCTACTCGCATGTAGTTTCTGATTGAAAGGAAAGAAGCATTGAGACTTAATCTGGCTTTGGTTTTGCCTTGCTCAAGGTTTTCTTCTGTGCTTTTTGAGCCTTGCTTTCCGCTGGTTTATGTGGGGGTTTTCCCTTTTTGGACGTCAATGATTCTCTGATTGAGTTGACTAGTTGAGCAGCGAATGTGCGTTCGACAAAGTAATGGTCTGCGTGGTTACTTGTCTTCAGCGTTAAGATGATGCCGTCTGGATACTTGTAGTTGGTCGGCGCGGTTGTCATTGTCGTGTACGATGAGTCCCAGCCGTACAGATGTCTCAATCTTTCCGTTTTTGCGTTCATTCAGACTTTCACCTAGATTGAAAAAATATCGGCCAATTGGTAATTTAGTCTTATGAATTCTGAATCAAAATCGAAAATATCAGCTATTCCGGCGGTTCTATTTGTCGTCTGACAAGTATTTTAGGTCAAAGGATTTCATTTTGAATCCAGAGTCAAGGCTGACGATGAAGGATTGAAATCCGCCTATGATTTCTCCCCAGTCCATGGCGTAGTTTCGCATGAATTCAGCGTATTTCGAGTAGTTTCTGTGAAAGGATATCATACAGATGTCGGCTCCGAGGCCTTCGCCGTCCGCTGTGAAGATGACGTTCGGGTGTTTGTTTACCCAATCTGTGGCGCGTTTCATTATTTTTTGCGCTTCTTCAGCCGAGGGGTAAGATTTCAGTTTGGCGAATGTGAACACTAAGACTTCGTAGCCGAGTTTGGAAAAGTCGGGAACTACAGTGTAAGTTTTTATGTATCCTTTCTTGTCGAGTTGACCTCTCATTCTGCTGACGGTTGGCTGGGAACTTCCAAATAGTTTTGCTATGTCTCGGTCGCTTCTTCTGGAGTTCTTCAGCAGTTCCCTCAGCAACCGAAGGAGTTTTTGTTCGTTCATGTTTCAAGTCGTATTATGCAACTTGTTAAAAACCTTTGCGATAACCTGAACCGTGCCACTATTCATTTGCAAAAAACATAAACCAAAGTTTGGCGTATAATTCAAATGACTTGACATGAAAGATCGAAATTCTCTAGACCATAAAATTCTGTCTGAGTTGTTCAAGAATTCGCGCATAAGCGACAGACGGTTGGCAAAGATTCTAGGAGTCTCTCAGCCGACGGTTACAAGAAGGAGAGCAAGACTTGAAAAAGGACTGATTGATGGATATACAATCGTCCCGCAATGGAAGGAAATGGGCTTTGAGATTGCTGCGTTCACGTTTATCAAATGGCGAAGAGAACATTTGAAACAAGGAAAATTTGAAGAGATCTCAGAAAAGGCCAAACAGTGGCTTGCGAAGCAGCCGAATGTTGTTTTCGCCGGACCCGGGGAAGGAATGGGCTGGGATGGCGTTATGATTTCGTTTCATAAGAGTTACTCGGATTTTGTAAGGTTCAAAACGACGCACGACATGGAACTTTCGGACATCATTACAGAAAGTAGAAGCTTCCTTGTAGAGGTTGATCCGAAGATCGCGGTGAAACCGTTCCATCTGAAATACTTATCGGAAGCAAAATGACTAAACCTGTGTTTGAGAGACCTCGTGGTGGGCTAGGCCGGACTTGAACCGACGACCCTCTGCACGTCAAGCAGATGTCCTACCCGAACAAGCTACTGACTTCGCCTCCCGCTGTATAGCGCAACGAGTCCTAGACTGTCTGAGTTTAGGGGTTTGATTAGTACATATTCGTTTGATTCACACGTTAAATCGTGGTGGAGGTTTTCTGCTATATGTGGCAGATGAAATCCTTTAATATTCAATAACAAGACTCATTATGGGACAAATGCTAAACGCAGAGTTTGGATGTCGGAAATGCGGAAAAGCGGTTTCATTTAACCAATATAAACTAAATCGATTCTGCCCTGATTGTGGCACACTCCTCCGTCCGGTTAGGTATTGGATCTTTCAGTTCAATCCCGAGATTTATGAATGGTTTAATTGGATCAAAGAAAACAGAGAAACTGAACAATGGCTAGCAAGCCAACATGCCAGAGAAATTCGTGAAGGAGATAGGGTGGTCATCTGGGCTTCTGGAGGCAAAGCGGGAGTCTACGCCATGGGCGAAATCATGGCAAATCTAAGCAAAAGACCATTGAACCCTGCGCAAGAGAAATACTGGAAAAGAAAAGAAGATATCCATAAGTTTCTAGAGAAAAATAGTGTTATAATTAAATACCTTAAAGTAATCGTCGCCAAACCTCTTCTTGAAGACGAGTGTAGCAACGATCCTATCCTCTCATCCATGGAGATCCTGAAACAGTCTCAAGGTACAAACTTTCCACTTACAATGAGAAAGTGGAAACGAATCTTAGAACTTGTTGAGAAAACACAATGAATAGTTTGAGAAAGATGTGGCAACGAGCATCGGCACAAAATGACCTCCTTTGAAATCGAACCTCAAAATACTTTAGTGGGCCGGGCCGGACTTGAACCGACGACCCTCTGCACGTCAAGCAGATGTCCTACCAAACTAGACGACCGGCCCATGCTGTAGTTCTTCTTTAATTGACTGGTTGAAGGGGAATTAAGCTTTCTGATTCTCCGTTGTCGGTAGTAGCATAAGTTTTAAACTGAAGCCGATGATACTGCATAAGAGAGGTTGTTTTGAGTGTCGCTTGAAGCCTTAACTCTGAAAAAGGGTGAAGTTGCTTTTGTCTGGTTCAACAATTACGCAGGTGTCACCGTCAAGACGCCGACTAAGACGTTGATCGTTGATCCAGCCGACATTGACCCTAAAGTTTTCAAGGTGGTTGACGCCGTTCTGGTTACGCATGAGCACCTCGACCATTTTGATGAAGGTATCATCGGTGATCTTCACAGGCGAACTCGATGCTCAGTTGTAGCTGATTCCACCTCGGCGATGAGGCTGAGGGACGCCATCGCGCCTGACAAGTTGCATGAGATGCGAATGGGCAAAGAAGTAAAAATCGACAACATATCAATCAGAGCTGAAGGTTTCAATCATCCCGCAACTGCTCCCGTGTCCTACTTGATTACAAGCGAAGACGGTATCCGGGTTTACCACACTGGTGACAGCCTGCCCGATCCTAGCATGAAGCAAATCGGGGAGCGGAGTCCGCCTGATATCGTGTTCTGCACAGTTGGCGCTCCAGCCCCTGGGGCCTCACCTGAGAGCGGTTTAGAAATCGTCCGCATGGTCAAGCCTAAGATGGCAGTTCCGTATCATGCACCTGCGGCGGATCGCAAGAAATTCGCCGAGCTGGTTGCCAAGGACGCTTCAAATGTGAAGTGCGTGGTCGTGGAACAAAATAAGCCGATGAAATATCCCTAGGAGGATTGGTGATGTCAACATCGTTGGAGAAGGAGAAAACCGAACTCAGCAGAATACTCCACAAAATCGGAGCCATAAAATTCGGCGCTTTCAAATTGACAAGCGGAAGAATGAGCCCATACTACATTGACCTTCGAATCGTGCCCAGCTTTCCCGACGCTTTCCAAAGAGTATGTGACATATACGTTGATATAGTGGAATCTCAACTGGGAGCCCAAAGCTTTGACAGAATCGCTGGGATCCCAACTGCTGGCATACCGTTTGCCTCCCTCATATCATACAAGATAAAGAAGCCGTTCTTGTACATCCGCCCCAAAGCGAAATTGCATGGAAGAGAACGGAGAATCGAAGGCATGATCATGCCTGGCAACCGCGTCCTACTAGTAGACGATTTGATTACAACAGGATTATCTCTTAGAGATGCGGCGAAAGCCATACGAGCGGAAGGCGGAGTGGTTTCAGACGCGCTTGTACTAGTTGACAGAGAAGAAGGCGGAAAAGAGAGACTCAAGAAGGATGGCATAAACTTACATTACCTGTTGACAGCGAGAGAAGCCGCAAACAAACTCTACGAGCTGGGCGCCATAGAAGAAGACCAATACAAAACTATACTGAAACAGGCCAGAAGGAAATAATTTTTCATTGAGTTTCGAGACACTAGACGGTTAATATGTCCAGACTACTATTCCAGGCTAGCCGCGTGAGCGCTTGTCTTCTGGTAGTAGCATTTTAAGAAGAATGTGCAAGCTTAGCAATATTAGGAATGGTATCAATAGATTGTCATGGATTTGGAAAGATAAGAATTTGCTCAGCAACCCAAATGTCAAGGGTTCGATAGTTCTATACTGAGTTATTCCCAATCCGGTGAGGGCGTAGACTACAGTCACAATAAACAGGGACCAATGTATTGTTCTCTTAACCAGATTCTGGTTCATCTGTGTCACTTGACTCTTTTTGCAGAGCAAGTTTACACTTGCCAGCTTAAATAATTGGAGTGTTCGAAGAGAATTCTTATGGAGGCACGTCGGCATCGTTAGGGAAGCCTCGGCTTTCCCAGTATCCGCGGTAGTTTACGTCGTCAGACAGTTCGATATTTGTTATCCATTTTGCCCATTTGTATCCCAATTTGCTCTCCGCTACGAGCTGGAAGGGAAATCCTCTCTCAGGAGGAAGCACTATGCCATTCATTTTGTAGGCCATTAATATTTCATTGTTGACGATGAAATCGAGCGGTAGGGACGTTGAATATCCGTCATAGGCGTAGAATATTGCCACTTTTGCCCTTTTGTCAACTCCTGCCTCGTCTAATAAGTCTTTGAGTAAGATGCCTTCCCACAGTATAGTGACGTCCCAGCCTTCTACGCAATGCAGTGTGACAACTTTCTCAAAATGCTGGTGTTTGTTAACGACGTCATCGTAGGTGTACGTCTTCGAGTTGTTCACGAGTCCTGTTACGGCAAGCGTGTAGTTTTCTATGTCTATGTGCTGTGGTCCTTTTATTGAGTTTTCCCTGAAATCGTCTATCAATGAGAGTTTCTGTCCCTGGTATTCTGAGATTTCTGCTGCTCTTAGTCTGTGTGGTCTGTTTTCAGCTATCCAATTAGAACCTATGAATAAGGCTGCTACCACTATTGACAGCAGTAAGATTCCCCAGAAGAGAGGCTTCCTCATGCGCATCAATCGATCCTTCGACATCTTGTTTGCACCGCTCTCATCGATCATATATTCATTCCGCACGCAAAAGGGTTTGTGAAAACCGTCTTGAACGATCGTAACCCTTCGCGCTTGTTGCCGCTCGGAAAGACGCAATCAGACTCTACGAATCAAGCGCTGCGGGAAGAAAATCAGTTCAAGACCATAATGAGACAAGCAGGAAAGAAACAATCTCTTTACATTTTTCTACTATAATCCTCTAAGAAGACTTACGAAAAGAGCTTATGGAAAAGACCCCTTTTCACGAGAATTTCCTTCAGGAAATTGGGAGCCTTTGGCAAAAGCCTCACAACCATAAACACTCAAACCATACACAACTGCACCAAAACACCACACTAAGCAACATGAAAAGTAACGTTCAACAATATAAAAGGTCACTTTCAACAACATAGAAAGTGCGTTTCAACAACATTGAAAGTGCGCCGGACCTACACCAAACAGAACCCAAAACACAAACAACACACCACCAAACCCACACAAAAATTTTTTCACACAGTCATACTACTCTCCAGTCTCCAAGGCTCCTAAACAAAACACAAAAAGCATATATGTTAGCATTCTGCAGTTCATTTGCACACTTGGGAGAATGCAACCAATGCCAAAATGGGGATACTCCATAACGGGCCTAGACCCCGCAAAAACCGTCAAAGCAAGCGGACGAGAGCTCAGAGTATCCCATAAAGCCGCAAGAGAAGTATGCACAGCCATAAAAGGCATGACCCTCGACCAAGCCAAAGAATACCTAAGCCGCGTAATGCAGAAAAAACAACCCGTACCGTTTCGCCGATACAGAAAAAAACTCGGACACAGACATGGCGTAAAAGAAGGAGCCTACGCAGCCCGATACCCAATCAAAACAGCTAAACGAATACTGCAGGTTTTAGAAGGCGCCGAAGCCAACGCTGAATTCAGAGGCTTCGACTTGGAAAGACTCCGCATCTTGCATGCAGCTGCTTACCCAGGCATGAAACTAGAAAGATTTACACCCCGCGCCCTCGGGCGCTCATCACCCAAGATTCAAACGCTCACTCACGTTGAACTAGTTTTGGAACAGACCGAGGAGAAAGCAGTGTAACATGTCCATCGTCAAACATTTTGTGTCAGAGTCACTAAAAAAAGCAGAAATCAACGAATTTTTGCGAAACGAATTCGAAAAAGCCGGATACGGTGGAGTCGACATAGCCAAAACACCACTCGGCACTCACATCGTCGTTTACGCCATGCGACCTGGCTTAATAATAGGAAGAGGTGGAGAAACCATAAAAGACCTCGCCATGGTCCTCGAACAAAAATACCAGTTACCAAACCCCCAAATCTCAGTAGCCGAAATAGAAATACCCGAAATGAACGCCTACGTCATCGCTTCACGCGTGACTTCAGCACTAAAACGTGGAGTACACTTCCGTCGAGCGGGCTTCTGGGCACTCCAACAAACCATGGAAGCAGGCGCCCTAGGCGCAGAAATCATCATCAGCGGAAAACTGCGCACCGAACGAGCCCGATTTGAAAAATTCAGGGACGGCTATCTTCCAAAAAGCGGTGAGCCAGCACTCAAATACCTGCACAAAGCCGAACTGCACGTTCAATTGAAACCAGGAATATTCGGCATCAAAGTCCGCATAATGCCCCCTGACGCGAGTTTTCCAGACAGAGTCGAGATAATAGAAACTCCTCCCAAAGAATTGGAAGAGAAGGCAGAACACCTAGAAGAGGCGGAAGCCGCGGAGGGAGCAGTCGAAGAACCCTCCATGCCTATGCCAAAGGAGACGAAGGAAACAGAAGACACACAAAAATCAAAGAAAAAACCCATACCTCCAGAAAAAGAAGCGAAGGAGCCTGAGACAGCCCAAGAGACGACTAAGGAGGCTAAGCAATAACATGCCAATTCTCAGAGTGAAAGAAATCCGAGACATGTCAGGTGAAGACCGAAAAAAGCGACTGTCAGAGCTGCAAACTGAACTTGTGAGGCTTAAAACCATGATAAAGGCAGGAGGCTCCATCGAAAACCCTGGCAGAGTACGCCTGCTACGAAAAACCATAGCAAGAATCTTATCCATCGAAAACGAACCAAAACCAGTCAAAAAAGAAGAGAAAAAGAAGGAAAAGAAGAAGGAACCGAAAGAAAAGAAGAAAAAAGTAGAGAAGAAACCTAAGGAAGACAAGAAAGAATGACTCGAGCAGTGACCATCACACAGGACGAGTTCATAGGACTCAACGCAAGAATTGTGAAAAGCAGCAACCCCAGTTACGTGGGAATTTCAGGCAAAGTAATAGACGAAACACGCAACACGCTTGTAATAAGACACAAAAACCAAGACAAAATAATCGCTAAAGAAGTGGCAGTTTTCCATTTTACTCTTGACGATGACACGGTTATTGAGGTCGAAGGCAACATCATAGTAGGTCGACCCGAAGATCGAATGAAAAAGAGAATCAAGAGGCGATGGTGAAGATGACGACACTGTCATTGAAAAAGCCTCGGAAATCATGCGACGATGAAGACTGCCCCTTCCACGGCACGCTTTCGATACGAGGACGCGTACTAGATGGCGCGGTGATTAGCGCAAAAATGGACAAGACAGTGGTGGTACGACGAGACTATCAGCTTTATGTGCCAAAGTTTAAACGTTACGAACGAAGGCACAGCCACGTCAATGCTCATAATCCGCCATGTCTCAATGTGAAAGAAGGCGAACACGTAAGAATCGCCGAGTGCCGACCCCTCAGCAAAACAGTCTCTTTCGTAGTTGTGGAAAAGACGGGGGAGAAATGAGATGGCAGCTAGAGCAAAGGGACGAGCACTCGTTGCAAAGGGCATGACTGCGCAGGGAAGAAAGATTTCGCGTGGCATATCTTCTGGTTCAATCGTCAAGTGCGCAGACAACAGCGGAGCAAGATACCTCCGCGTAATTCAAGTTCTACGGTACAAAGGGCGGCTTAGAAGGGTGCCTTCGGCAGCAGTGGGCGACATGGTGGTGATTTCTGTCAGGCGCGGCACGCCGGAGATGAGAAGAAAGATTTTTCAAGCAGTTCTAGTTCGACAGAGGAGGCCTTATCACCGCGTCGAGGGCGTGTGGGTTCAGTTTGAAGACAACGCCGCTGTGATCATGACGCCTGAAGGAGAAATGCGGGGCTCGGAGATTCGTGGACCAGTATCTAAGGAGGCGGCTGAGCGATGGCCGAGAATCGCAAGCGCGGCCAGCATAATAGTCTAGGGAGACAAGCCGTATGAAAACAGTTCAGCCGAGAAAACAAAGAAAAATGTTGTATCAAGCGCCTTCGCACATTCGTTATCAACAATTTTCAGCGCCTTTTTCTCCCTCTTTGAAGGCGGCTCATCACGTGAATTCATTTCCAATAAGAACTGGCGACACTGTAAGAGTCATGCGAGGCGATCGAAAGGGCAGTGAAGGAAAGGTCACCAAAGTCGACCGCAGAAAATATCGAATATTTGTTGAAGGGATCACGCGAGAGAAAGTTGACGGCTCAACTATTCAGACGGCTATTCACCCATCAAAAGTTATGATTACGAATCTCAACCTTGACGACAAATGGCGTCGTGAATCTTTAAAGGTTGAAGTTGCAAAAGAAGCCGAAAAGCCAGAAGAAAAAGCCGCTGAACCCAAGAAAGAGCGAAAAAAGAGAAAACCGCGCAAGGCTCCTACAGAGAAAGCAGAGGCTCATAAGAAGAGAAGAGTGAAAAAATCAACGGAAGAAAAGAAAGGAGAGGCAGAAATTGGGTAAGAAAGGTGGAAGAAGGCATCTAAAACGCAAGCCAGCGCCAGCGTTTTGGCCAATTCACCGAAAGGAAGCTGTTTGGACAGGTAAACCCAACCCAGGTCCGCACGCTATAGCTCAAAGTCTTCCATTAACCCTTGTCCTGCGAGACATGCTTGGACTCGCTAAAACACGTCGGGAAGTCAAAACTGTGATTTCTCAAGAAAAAGTGCTGGTGGACGGCATGGTCCAGAAAGAGGAGCTCTTTCCCACAGGTTTAATGGATGTCATTTCCATACGTGATGCAGAGAAGTGGTATCGCGTTTTGCCTTCTGAAAAGGGATTGACGCTGCATCCCATCAGCAAAGACGAGGCAGGAGTCAAACTCTGCAGGGTTGAAAACAAGACCATTTTGAAAGGTGGAAACGTGCAGCTCAACTTGCACGATGGTAGAAACCTGCTGATTCCCGTAAAGGATCCAAATCGGCATGAAGAAGACGTTTTCAAAACTTTAGACACTGTGAAAATTACTCTTCCAAGTCAAGAGGTTCAAGGTCACCTAAAAATGATTGAGGGTGTTCCTGCACTGATTGTAGACGGCAAAAACATTGGTAGACATGGCAAAATCGTGGCTATCGAACACAGAGAAGGGCAGAAGAGAAAGAATTCGCTTGTTACAATTGAGGATTCAAGAGGCAATCGTTTTCAAACCACGATTGAATACGTTTTTGTGGTTGGTGACACGCAGACTCATATTTCACTGCCGGAGGCTGCCTAAACATGTCTGCGGAAGAAGGCAAGAAGACTTCAATGAATCCAATGTTGAAACCCAGAATTGAGAAGGTCATAGTCAACATGTCAGTGGGCAAATCTGGCGAACCATTGGAGAAAGCAGCCAAAGTGCTGGAGCAGTTAACTCGTCAGAAACCGTGTAGACGCAAGGCTAAGAAGACTATCCGCGACTTTAGCATAAGAAAGGGCGAGTCAATTGCTTGTTTGGTCACGCTTAGAGATGAAAAGGCAAAAGAGTTTCTGAAAAGAGCTTTGCAGGCGGTTGAAAGCAGGCTTTCGAAGGGTCATTTTGACCAATATGGCAATGTTTCATTCGGTATCAAAGAGCATATTGACATTCCTGGCACTAAGTACGTACCTGAGTTGGGCATCCACGGAATGGACGTTTCAGTTGCCATATCGAGGCCTGGACAACGAGTTAAGCGTAGACACAGAGCCAAGTCGGTTGTGGGCGTAAAGCATAGACTGAGTCCAGATGCTGCAATAGCGTTTGTTCAAGAAGAGTTTGGAATTGAAGTAACATCGGAACATGGGATGTGAACATGGGGAAACAGAAGCCTAAGAAAGAACGTAAGTATGGTAAAGGTAGCAGACCGTGTCGAAGATGCGGTTCTTACGGTCCTATTATTCGAAGATATGGTTTAAATTTGTGTCGGCAGTGTTTCAGGGAGGTTGCCCAGCAGCTGGGCTTCAAAAAATATCAGTAAAGGAGACTTGTGACGCGACTTGACTATGATGGACACGTTGTCGAGCGGGTTGACGACAATAATGAACACCGAGATGCGAAACAAGCGAGACTGTGTTATTAGTCCTGCCTCTAAGCTTTTGGGTCGTGTCTTGCGGGTTCTTCAACTCAACGGCTATATCGGCGAGTTTGAGTTCATCGAAGATGGGCGAGCGGGCAAGTTTAAGGTGCAATTGCTGGGACGAGTCAATAAGTGCGGCGCCATAAAACCGCGCTATTCTGTGGGCGCCGACGGTTTTGAAAACTGGGAGAAAACGTACCTGCCAGCCAGAGAAATGGGTCTTCTTGTAGTTTCGACGCCGTTTGGTGTAGTCTCACATAAGGAGGCGAGGCAGAAAAATGTTGGAGGTCGACTACTAGCGTTCGTTTACTAGTGGAGTGTCAAACTTGAGAGCTTTGGAAGCGGTCAAAACCATTGAAGTTCCAGACGGAGTTGAAGTTAAGGTAGATGGACGACTCGTGATTGTTCAGGGAGAGAAAGGAACATTAATGCGAGATTTCTCCAAGGCACCTGTGACCATTGAGTCCAAGGGTAGGGAGATAAGGGTTCAAGCAAGTTGGCCGCGGAAAAAAGAAGCAGCACTAGTCGGCACGGTCACCTCTCACATTCAAAACATGATTAAAGGAGTGACTAAAGGTCACACATACAAACTCAAGATTGTTTTCTCTCACTTTCCAATATCTGTTAAGGTCAAGGAACACATGGTTTCAATTGAAAACTTCACTGGCGAGCGCAGTCCTCGCTGGGCTAGGATAATGGGCGATGTCAAGGTTTCGACGAAAGAAGACGATGTCATTGTTCAAGGCATCAATCTTGAAGATGTAAGCCAAACAGCAGCCAACATTGAAGGCGCAACCAAGATAAAGAGAAAAGATCCAAGAATTTTCCTAGACGGCATCTTCGTCTTCGAGAAAAAAGAGGGAATGGAAGCATGAGTCAAAAACCAGCAAGAGAACAAGCCTTGGAGCTGCGGGCGCGATTGAAGGCGAAGAAACCGAGATTTAGACGCCAAGAAAGCTGGCGTTACATGCGAGTATCGCAAGTCTGGCGTAAGCCAGATGGTATTGACAGCAAAATGAGGATAAGAAAGAAGGGTTGGCCAAAATCTGTAGAGGTTGGCTATCGAGGTCCCAGAAAAGCTCGCGGTCTTCATCCTTCAGGCTACAGAGAGATTCTGGTAAGAAATGTGGACGATCTTGCCAAAATTGATCCTAATGTTCAGGCTGTTAGAATTGCCCACACTGTTGGTATGAAGAAGCGGGCTGAGATTTCACTTCGAGCAGGCGAAAGACACATTTACATTTTGAATCCTTTGCCTGAGGAGAAACCAGCGGAAGAGGTTGAGGAAACAGCGGAGGAAGCAGCCAAAGCGGAAGAAGAACCTGAGGAGGAAGAGAAGGCGACTGAACCAAAATCTAAGGCTAAGGGAAAGCCGGAGACGGAGCCAGAAAAGCCTGAGGAGGAAGAGACGACTTGAGCCTAAAGAGTCAAAGGCGTCTAGCCTCTAAGCTTCTCAAAGTGGGTGCAAATCGAGTTTGGATTGATCCAAATCGAAACGAGGATGTTGAAGTAGCTATAACAAGGGCTGAAATTAGGAAGCTTGTCCATGAAGGTGCCATTAGAAAGTTGCCCGATCAGGGTGTGAGTCGAGCTCGAGCGCGAGTGTTACATGAAAAGAGAAAGGAACGGTTGAGACATGGTCCCGGGACAAGAAAGGGCTCGAGTAGAGCTAAGATTAGCAAGAAGGATGCTTGGATGAGTAGGATTCGCGCTCAAAGGAAAAGGTTGCGGAAGTGGAAGGGTAATCGTTCGACTACGGATGGCGCTTATCGACAGTTGTACATGATGGCCGGGGGCGGAAGGTTCAGCTCGGTTGCGGATATGGAGCGTTATGTTAAGACTCACGGTATGTGGAGGAAGCGTTGAAGATGGCGACTGGTCCCAGTTACCGCGTTGCTTTTCGGAGGCGGAGAGAGGGAAAAACCGACTATCGACTGCGTCGGGGCTTGGTTCTTTCTGGATTGCCCCGTCTTGTGGTCAGAGGGTCTCTGAGAAATATTGGTGTTCAGATTGTTAAGGCTGAGGTTCATGGTGACCGAGTCATAACGTCGGCTCACTCGGATGAATTGTCAGGTAAGTATGGTTGGCTCGGCGACACAGGTAACATTTCATCCGCTTACTTAACTGGTTTGCTGTGTGGTTTCAAGGCTCTTGGCAGTGGGGTCAAAGAAGTGGTTTTGGACATTGGTTTGCACTATCCGTCAAAAAGTTCTAGGGTTTTTGCGGCTCTTAAAGGCGCTCTCGATGCAGGATTGACTATTCCCTTCGACAAGGAAAAACTGCCAGATGAAAAAAGAGTGCAGGGGCAACACATTGTGGAGTACGCAAAAAGCTTGTCTTCAAATCCTGAAGCGTATCAGAAACAGTTCTCGGCGCAGTTGGCTAGAGGTCTAAAACCCGAAGACGTTGGCTCGCATTTTACGCAGGTGAAAGAAAAAATCATTACATCATTTGGAAAAGCCGAAGCACCAATGGCAACAGAAACTGAGGCTGAATCGTCTGCCGAGGAGTTTGAAGAAACAGAGAAAGAAGAGAAAGAGTCAATGGAGGAAGAATGATGCCGCGTGGAAGGCCAAGAGGTCAACGAGGTCAACGAGGTCAACGAGGTCAATCGAGATCGAGTGAACGAGTGGCGGCATGGACTCCACGCACGAGCCTTGGAAAAATGATTCAGGAAGGACGAATTTCGTCGATGGAAGAAATTTTCATGGAAGGACAGAAGATTAGAGAGCCAGAGATAGTTGATGTTCTCTTGCCTGATCTTCAAGAAGAGGTTATTAACATTAATCTTGTGCAGAGGCAGACTGATGCTGGGGAGAGGTCTCAGTTTAAGGCAATCGTTGCGGTGGGCAACCGAGACGGCTACATTGGCTTGGGCGGAGGTAAAGCGAAGCAGGTGCGCACGGCCATTGAAAAAGGAGCTATAGACGCTCGTTTAAACATCACGCTAGTTCGGAGGGGTTGTGGCAGTTGGGAGTGCGGTTGCGGCAAGCAGCACTCGCTTCCTTTTCAGGTGCGTGGCAAGTGTGGCGGTGTTGAAATCTTGCTTGTTCCTGGGCCTCGAGGACTTGGGATAGTTGCGAGTGAAGCAGCGAAGGTTATTCTCGGATTGGCCGGCGTGAACGACATATGGACGAGAAGTTTTGGCTCCACGCGAACCGTGCCCTCGTTTGCATGCGCTGTCTTTGATGCTCTGCGCAAAACGTACAGTTTTGTGACTCCTGTTGAATGGGTGAAATAGGGCGATGGAGCAACCTAAGAAGTGTTTGGCTGTTGTGCGGGTTCGCGGCATCGTTGACATTTACAGAGAAGTCAAAGAAACAATGAGCCTTCTTCACCTAGAAAGGAATTGCCATGCTACTCTCATTGATAACCGACCATCAAACTTGGGCATGTTACACAAGGCTCAACACTACCTGGCTTGGGGGGAAATTTCCAAGGAAACCTTAACCCTTCTCCTGAGAAAACGTGGTCGGCTCATTGGGAATAAGAAATTGTCTGATGAGTATGCCCAAAAAGTCGGCAGGAAATCGTTGGAGGATTTGGTTGAAGCCGTCCACAAGGGAGACGTGGAATTTCATGGTTTACCCGGTATGAAGCCTGTGCTTCGTCTGCATCCGCCCAGTAAAGGTTTCAGGGGCAAGGTTAAGCGAAGTTTTGCTTCTGGCGGTGTTACGGGATATCAAGGTGAAGCCATTAACAGTCTTCTGGAGCAGATGATTTAAGCGATACCTTTTTGTCTTCAGCTGTTCTATGTGGTGTGAGAACGGAGAAGATCGGGCTTGAGCGAACGCTGGTGGCGGCGCAGAAGACGGCTTGACCCGTGGTTCGGAGATGTTTTTGAAGAAGCCGATAAAATGGAGAGAATAATGGATGACATGATGCGTCAAGCCTTTGGAAGCCCAGTGGAAAGAGAGAAAGCCCGCAGACACTATGTTCAAATCAACGAGGAATATGAGCCGCTAGTTGACCTCTTTGTTGATGAAGCAAACGTGGTTATTGTTGCTGAGTTGCCTGGCATCGATAAAGAGTCTATTGAAGTTGATGCAACAGAGAATAAAGTGGCAATTTCAGTGGATTCGCCCAGGAATAAGTTTTGTCGGGAACTGAGTCTACCCGCAAGAGTTGACCCCAAGTCGTCGATTGCCTCGTATAGAAACGGCGTTTTAGAAGTGCGCCTGAAGAAAATCGTCGAACGGAGAATTTTCATAAGGTAGTTTGCAGTTCTATCTTAGCACAGAAAAAGGTTGAAGAGAATTGTAGGTCGGACTAGGTCTATTCTATTTTTATGGGTTCGCCTTTGGGTTTCTTTTCTTCTTTTGTCTTTGTCAACGTGACTTCGAGGACGCCGTTCTTGTAGACCGATTTTGCGGTTTTGGGGTTGACGTTTACGGGCAGTTCTACTTCCTTGAAGTATTTCCGTTGGGGCGTGTCGACTGAAATGCTCAGAGATTTCTCGGTCCCATAAAGTTTGACATCGTTTTTCTCAACACCGGGTAATTCAGCCACAACTTTCACTTCGTTGTCTGTGGCGATTACGTCGACTAATGGTTCCCTTTCTTCTTTGATGTCGAGGCTTGGTTTCCGCGGGCCAAAGGGCACTTCAGGCTTCAAGGAGGGCTTGACATTGCCGAATTCTCTTATCTGGGGCTTTCCGTCTGGACCAATGGTCATAGAGTAGCCGTAAACAAAGGGCCCCCACTCCTTAACGGTTGAGCCGTCGGGCATGCGGCGTTCCCGAATCAGGTCTTTGGGCAAGCGTCTGGTGAGGTCTTTGAATTCTTTTTGCATCATTTCCTCCATTTCACGCATCATCTCGTCCATGTCGCCGAACATCCAGTCTCGCGAGAAGGGTCGGCGAGTGCGCCTTCTTAGCCATTCAGGCCAGTCTTCATCTGACAATTTTTCACCCTCTATTCTATTTAAGGAGTCAATCAAGGATTTATACGCTTTTTCTTTTATGTTGCTAGCACGTTTGCAAGGAGAAGCATGTTTAGGTCTAGGGGTTTTTCGGTCTTACAAGATTTTTCAAGGCTGATTGTTGATATTTGTCCATTCTGCAGCCCAACTATTCTGTTGCCTTGCCCTTCTGAGAGTAACTCGACGGTTTTGCTTCCAAAAAAGCTGGCTAAGAGTCGACTGCGAGCTGTGGGGCTTCCACCTCTTTGGGCGTAGCCTAATACGCTGATTCTAACCTCTGCGCCCGTGCGTCCCTCTATTTCTTTTGCAAGCAGACCTGCGTCGCCTGCGCCTTCAGCTTTGACAATTATGCTGGATTTCTTGCCTTTTCGGCTGTTCTCTTTCAAGGTTTGAAAGATGTTTTCTCGTTTAGACTTGATTTCGGGAACGATGATGATTTCCGCGCCAGATGTTAAGCCTGCTGCAAGGGCTAAGAATCCTCTTGTTCTGCCCATAACTTCAACTATGAAAGTTCGTTCATGGGAAATCGCTGTGTCACGAATCTTGTCGATTTCTGAAACCGCCGTGTTCACTGCTGTGTCGAAGCCTATGGTTTCGTCGGTACCGTAAACGTCGTTGTCAATGGTCGCGGGCACCCCCACTATGAGCGTGTCAGTTGCTCTGCTCAAGTCCAATGCGCCATTGAACGAGCCGTTTCCTCCGATGACCGCTAATCCTTCGATTTTGTGGTTTGCGAGTGTCTGAGCCGCTTTTTTGATTCCTTTTTTTGTTGCAAATTCTGGACTCCTTGCTGTGTGAAGGATCGTGCCGCCCAGTTGTAAGATTCCACCAACTGAACGTGGTGTCAAGGGTCGAGATTCGTCTTCCATCAGACCTTGCCAACCTCTTTGAAAACCTGCGACTTCAAGATTCCGTGAGGCAGCCAAGCGCACGATCGCCCTGATAGCAGCGTTCATGCCCGGTGCGTCTCCGCCGGTCGTGGCAACACCTATTTTTTTCAAGTTCGCTGTTCTCCCTTTTAGGCTGAAGTAAATGGTTGAGAGAAAAGAAGCTTTTGGCAGACGTTAGAAATAAGCTTAGGCATCACTCGTATCTTTCTTCTTTCCAAGGATCCGCAGTGTTGCTGTATCCTCTCTTCTCCCAGAAACCCATTTCCTGTTCAGCTGTAAACCTGAGCTTTCTCACCCATTTTGCACTTTTATACGCGTACTTTTTGGGCACAACTAAACGAAGGGGCCCACCGTGTTCAGGCTCCAAAGGTTTATCACCGAATTTGTAGGCAAGGAGGACATCATCGTCGAGTAAGTCTTTGAGGGGTAGGCTCGTTGTATAGCTTTCTTCACAGACTACAGTCACATATTTGGCATCCTCAAAAGGTTTAACCATGTCTGTAATGGTTTTGAACGCTACTCCTTCCCACTTGTTGTCTAGTCGGCTCCATCCGGTCACGCAGTGAAAATCACTTGTACTCACGGTTTTTGGAAGCTTTAGGAACTCCTCGTATGTCAGCTTAACTGGGTTTTCGATTAAGCCGTCGACGATAAAATCCCATGTTTTCGGATCAAACTTCGGTATGGAACCATGATGCAGCACTGGAAATTTCGTAACAACCTTCTGATTCGGGGGAACTCTTTGTTTCTCCTCGGACACAGCCATCAACTTCCTTTGACAGAGTTTATGCTGTCTCTCAGTTATTGTTTTTCATAGCCGCCGATGCTCACAATTTGTGACTACAACACATGTTCTTCTCACGTGACTTCAAAATATGTTCTCGCAATGTGCGTCGCCTTTTATACAAACATCAGACTTTCCATGAGAGAGAGACGAAGTTCGGAGGTGATAGAAATGGCAAGTCAAATGATGTATGAACGGAAAAATCATGTTGCAGCTGAACAAGCAGAACTAGAATTGGAATGGATAAAGACAGTTGCCCTGCGCAGCATTCTGACCCGGGCATTGTAGAAATGCCCTTCCCCTTTCTTATTTTCAAGAATTCCGATCACTTATTCCTCTCGAGCACCGACATGCAAAGAGGCACGTAGGTAATTATTTATCTGGAACAAGGCTACTTTCTGAATTATGATTTCGATAGTGGGCGCGGGGAAAGTTGGAAGTTCAGCGGCTTTCAACATCTTACGTTTTAGAATCAGCGATGTTGTCTTGATTGATATCGTTGATAATCTGGCGCATGGTGAGGCTCTTGATATGATGCAGGCTGCGCCGGCGATTGAGTTTGATGGAAGAATCATTGGAACCAGCGATTTCAGCAGAATGAAAGGCTCAGACCTTGTGATTATAACTGCGGGTGAAGCGAGAAAACCCGGCATCAGCCGACTTGACCTAATGAACAAGAATGCTAGAATAGTCGGGTCGATTGTGAAAGAGGTTGTGAAGTATGCTCCAGACTGTAAGATTATGATGGTTACTAATCCTGTTGACATAATGACACACATAGCTTACAAAGAGTCTGGTTTTGAACGAAACCGCGTTTTCGGAATGGGCAACATTCTGGATACTCTGCGTTTCAGGTCGTATATTGCGATGGAATTGAATGTTTCCCGGGAGGACACCCGCGCTTTGGTCATTGGAGAGCATGGGGACTCTATGGTTCCTCTGGTCAACTATGCCTCTGTTTCGGGCATACCAGTCACCGATTTGCTTACGAAAGAACAGATCAAGAAGATAGTGGACTTGACGCGAGCTTCAGGCGCTGAGGTCATTAAACTGAAGGGTTCGACAACCTATGGTCCTGCAGCTGTAATCGCGATTATGGCAGATGCAGTTCTCAGAGGCAGAAACAGGGTGATGAGTGTTTCCACTTATCTGCAAGGTGAGTATGGGTTTTCAGATGTTTCAATAGGTGTGCCAGTGGTTCTGGGCAGAAATGGAGTTGAACGCGTTTTGGAGCTCGAGTTGACGCCTGAAGCAAACCAACTCTTCGAAAAGTCTGTGTCGATCATGAAGGAAGCCATAGAGTCGCTGAAACTGACAAGCACTTGATATCAAAGAGTTTAGAAAAGTTCAATCCAGATTCCATTTGGGTCTTCTATGTAGGCCCATCGGCCTCCATCTGTCTTCATTTCTAGGATGGTTGGGTATCCGGCTGATTCGGCCTCTTTCAAGGCTTTGTCGAGGTCGTCTACTTTAAACGCTAAATGATCCAGTCCTTCTCCCACGATGTATTTGGTGTTGTAGGGGCTTTTTTCTTCGTAATAGTTTAGTTCCAGAAGGAAACCGCCTTTTTCGCTTTCTAGGCCAACTGTCTCGCCCTTTGTCTGTTCAACTTTGCCTCGACCTGTGATTTTCATGCCGAGTACTTTTGTGTAGAAGTCGATGGATCTCTGCAGGTTGGTTACTCTTATTCCAACATATGTAAGCTTGGTTTTCATAACTATCATTCTCACTAGTTCAAACAATATGCAATTGCAGGAAATAAAAGCAACCATATGTGTCCCGTAAGGTTATCTCCTGTGAGAAAGTTGTTGTTGGGTGGGCGCTTTAGTGACCACAACAAATTCTCGAAGGTCTCTGGGCTGAATTGTTGAATATGAATTGTGAATCAACAAGACATAACTTGTCGTAATGAATCGAAAGCACAGTCCGAAGAAAAAGTGCATGCTATCAAGACTGGTGTGATATTGGAATGGGCAAGATTTCTTCTCCTATGTTGGTGCCTTTGATCGAAACATCTGGGCTTTCCAAACAGTTCGGTTCCGTTCAAGCTCTTGCTGGTTTGGATTTGCGGGTGATGCCTGGGGAGATCTATGGTCTACTGGGTCCGAATGGTGCTGGTAAGACTACGACTATTAAGATCATCATGGGTTTGGTTGAGGCCACATCAGGATGGGTGAGGGTGGCAGGCTTCGACCCGGTAAAGGACTCAATCGAGGTCAAGTCGAGAATTGGCTACGTGGCGGAGAGTCCGATTCTTTACGAATCCCTTTCTCCGAGGGATTTCTTGGAGTTTGTGGCGTCTGTAAGGAAAATCGATCGGGGTGCAGTTAACCAGAAAGTGATTCAACTGGCAGACGCCTTCGATATGGCTCAGTACTTCGATTCTCCAATTGCTACTTTGTCGATGGGAATGAAGCAGAAGGTGGCATTAATTGCGTCGCTTGTTCATCAGCCGCCTATTCTTCTGCTGGATGAACCCTTGAATGGGCTAGATGCTAGGAGTAGCCGCTTGGTCAAAGATTTGGTTTCGTTGCATGCACAAAAGGGAGGGGCTGTGTTGTTCTCCACGCACATAATGGAAGTCGCTGAACACATCTGCACAAGAATTGGCATAATACATCAGGGCAAGGTGATCGCGGAAGGAACCCTTGACCAGCTCAGGAGTAAATCTGGGGGCAAGAGTGAGACGTTGGAAGAAGTCTTCTTGAAGTTGACGAATGAAGAGGGTGAGGTCGCCGACACGAGTAGGATGTTGGGGGAGGCAATCTTCAATAAATGAAGTTGGCTGAAGCTTGGCATCTGAGTCGTGTACCTTATAGAGAAGTCGTGTACAGGTCGCTGGCTGAGGAAAGGGGCCGTATGTGGTGGGGCGCTTTCGGTAGGAGCCACTTTGATAAGGAAGCGCAGGGCGATGTCGAACTAACTCAGAGGGCGTTGAGGATAGCGAAGTTCGACAAACTACTTGTAGCCGCGTTCTGTTTGATATCCTCAACTATGCCTTTCACCTCACTGTTCTATGGATCTCGGGTCGTCGGCTTGGCAAGTTCCATTTCGTTGAGTTTGGTTGTCACCTTTGGGTTTACGGTGTTGTATGCTATTCAGACGCTTTCTTCGTTTGTTAGTGCCGAGTCTTCAGCGTTGTTGTCTACTTTGCCGCTGTCGAAAGATGATTTCTCTAAGATCACGTTGTTTTCTTTCATCAGGTCAGTGGACTACTTGATGGTGGGGTCAATCCTAAGCCAAGTCACGTTGGTGGCTTACTTGACTACGTCTCCGCTTGCGACTCTGCTCATGTTTGTGGCATCTACGATGAATGGAGTGTTTGCCGTCACTGTTGCTCTCTGGTTTTCGAGTCTGTTCTATAGGAACTTGATGCGTGGAGGAAGATCAAAGAGCGGTATTGCCTTGCGCTTGGTCTTCATTTTGATGTGGGGATCGTTGCTTCTGGGCGTGGGTCTCCTGTTGAGCATACCCTGGTACATCGTGCCTCATTTGGAAATGGCGTTGCTCAACTTTGACACGATCTCAAGCCTTTTCTTTTGCATCCTTTATCCCTTTTCAGCTGGCATAACCATCGCCAACCTAGTCTATCCTACTGCGGCATTCTCGGCATTATTGACAGCATCTGTCGCTGTAATAGGATACGTCATGCTTGCTGGGGTCGCGGGAAGGTGGAGCTTAGAAACGGTAAGGCGCATATCACAGGGAACTGGAGTCAAAATAGCGAGAGTGGCAGCGAAAGACTTCTCGATTAAGACACGCAGTCCCTTACTCGGTTATATCATGAAAGACTTGAAGATTTCTTCGAGGAATCCGGCGACAGCTTTCTTTTTTGCACTTCCCGTCTTGGAGACGGCGATCGTGTCATTGCTGATAACGAACTATGCGATGCTTAAGGCTTCCACAATACTTGTAGCTACTGCTACAGGGGGGATTTTTTCCCTTTTAATGCCACTTGCCTTGTTGAATGCAGAGGGAACAGGGTTGGAATATACTAAGACGTTGCCAGTGAATGCCGCTAGTATCATAACCTCCAAAACTCTGATATCGACGGCAACTTATGTTCCAGTGCCGTTGACTTTGCTTGCTTTAGCCTTCCTGAAGCAGTTGACCTCGCCGCTGGTAATTTTGATACCATTCTTCACAGTATTGGCAATTGCTTCGGCAAGCATTTTCGAAATCAAGCTCTTCTTGGCGTCTGCCGCCAAGGGTAGAATAGCAGCATTAGCCCGTGATGTGGAGAAGTTGATCTCAGGAGCCATTATTGCCATGATTCCTGAGGTTGCGTATGCAGCTGCTTACTTCGTTTCATTTAACCACATTCTTGCTATATTAACCATGGGTGGGGCTGCAGTTGCAGAATTAGCTGTGGCCGTTCATCTGCTCAGGCGTTCTTAGAAACACTGGAGCTTTCTTTGCCGCGCGTGTTAGGACTTTCTTCTTGGTCTTTTCAAAAGGTTTCGAAGCTTCCGAAACCAAGAGACAAAGTCTGCAGCAGGAGGCATTCGCAGCCAAAATAGAACGTGTACCAAAGCAAAATAAACAAAATAAACAAGTGCTCCATGTGGGTTTGACGGAAAGAAATAGATGAAAAGCGCCGCAGAACCCATAACAAAACTAATGACTGTTGCAACGTAGACAGTCCTTGTGTGCTTGCCTTTCGTTCGCCACAACCATGGTCATGAGCTGTTTTTTTGGGCATAGGAATTTAGTTCTTTCGTGCGAACGCTCTGCCCTGAATGGAGAGACTAGCCAAAAGTAAGCCACTTAGGCTGGACTGAACCACTACAAAACAGGTTGTCATATCCATAGAGCACGCAAGAAAAGATGGTTTGGTGCGGGGGGTGGGGACCCCCACCCGACTTTGCCGGTAAAAATATGTTTAGGATATGCTCGGCGAGAGTTCGAATCTTTCCCGGGCGCGCGCCCAAATTCGGGTGAGCGTTTGGTTAGTTGGAGTTTTATTTTTTGGGCATTAATTCGTTTAGTTCGTATGTTGCTACACACATCACGCTGTCGGCGCCTCCGTAGTACACTAAGACTTCGTCGTTGATGAGTACGTTTCCGCAGCTGAATACTACGTTGGGTACTTTGCCGAAGCGTTCGTAGTCGGTGACGGGTGTTAGTATGGGTGTTTCGGAGCGGTAGAGAATGGTTTCGGGGTTGTCTCTGTCCAGTAGGATTGCGCCGAGTGAATAGACTTTTTCGAAGCTCACGCCGTGGTAGATAACGAGCCAGCCTTCGTTGAGTTCGATGGGGGGTCCAGCTGCGCCGATTTTCCAGCAGTCCCAGCTTTTCATTCTTGGTCTCATCAAGGCTCTGATGTCGTACCATCGCTTGAGGTCGTCGGAGTACGCCACACACATGTCTCGTTCCAAGCGGTGGAACATGACGTATTTGCCTCCGATTTTTTTGGGGAAAATGACAGCATCTTTGTTGCGTATGTCTCTGAATGGCAATAGTCGTTCGTTCCATTTCCATTGTTTGCTCAGGAAATCATCGACTGAGATTGATGTTAGGGAGATTTGGTAGAGCTGTTCGTGGTCAATTTCGGTTAGAGCTGTGTATGCCATTACTATTTGGTTGTCGAAGAGGGTTAGTCTCGGGTCCTCGCATCCGTAGTTTTCAGCTACGTTGTTGGGTTCAAAAACGGGGATTGGTGACCGCTCGTCGATTTTGTATCCGTCAGAGGAGGCGGCGTATCCGATGCGGGATATGCCGTCGTTTCCTATTGCCCGGTATAGTAAGTGGACTCGTTTGCCGACTCTTATGGCGGCAGCGTTGAATACTTCT
>Ga0315277_10000322_pt1 | contig 77887 bp, 68 predicted proteins | sample YL17G05_15_MG_FD_203695 | JGI IMG/M metagenome (GOLD analysis project Ga0315277, IMG submission 203695) | Sediment microbial communities from Yellowstone Lake, YNP, Wyoming, USA - YL17G05_15 | ecosystem: Environmental > Aquatic > Freshwater > Lake > Sediment | place: USA: Wyoming | collected...
ATCGCCCCAGAAATTTGCGCCTGGTTTGTATTGTTGCGCCCTGGTCAATTGCGGGAGAATCAAAAGCGCGGTTAAACCTACGAACCCAATTAGTGCCAGGCGTCTAAACCCTTTCATTGCCGCCTCCTTGGTTTGAGGGTTGATCTCTGAAGCAGCCTTAACTTTTACAGGTTTTTACCCGTTAGGCTTTTGATTTTTTTGTTTGATGATTGTATCGCTAATTCTAAAACCTGTCAAGTCCGAGCGCTTCGCGCTTCGGAATTGCAAATTTCAGATTTCAAAAAAGGCGCTGCGGATGCAGATGCGGAGCGCGGCTTGCAATTCCCGTTGAGCTTGCGCCGTTCGCCGTTAACCGTTCACCTGATTTTCAGAAGCCCACATAGTTCAGCGCTTCATCTTTGGTCACGCGAATGGCGGGAAGTTGAATATCTTTGGGAACCGGTTGTCCTTTCATAATTTTCAGGCCGGCCTCAAGCGCTTCCTTGGCGCCATTGGGATAAACAAAAGTGGCGTCCAGCAGTCCCTGCCGGATCATATCCACGGCTTCTTTCTGACCGTCAATCCCGACAAAAATCATCTCCTTCTCCCGCGCCACGGCCTTGGCCGCGAGATACGCTCCGATCATCATCTCATCATTATGCGCATAAACCGCATCAATCTTGCTAAAAGCCTGAAGCGCGTTTTCCATCACCCACCGCGCCGGAGAGCGCTTATAGTCTCCGGGCTGTTGATAAACCACTTTCAAGCCCGGAATCCGGTCAATGATTTCGTGAAAGCCCTGAGAGCGCTCCTGAGTCGGGGTTGCGCCCAGAATGCCTTCTATCTCCACAATCTTCCCCTGATTGCCCAGCTTCTCCGCCAGATACTTCCCGGCTTCCCGGCCGATCTCCAGGTTGGACGCGCCAATGAACGCCGTGTATTTATCGCTTAAAATTTTCCGGTCCAGCACGATCACGGGAATTCCCGCATCATAAATCTTATCCACCACCGGCGTGAGCGGGGCCGCCTCCCGGGGCGAAATAATCAAGAACTGAACCTGCATCACCCCTAAATTCTCCACATCCGCAATCTGTTTGGCGTTCCGATTCTCGCCATTGGTAATCACCAGCCGGATTTCGCGATGATCCTTGGCCGCGTCTTCCATTTCTTTGTTCATATTGATCCGCCAGGGGTCTTCAAAAGTGCATTGGCTGAATCCGACCACATATTTATTAGCTACTTCCCAGGGCAGCAGCTTTTCTTTAACCGGTTCTGCCGGCTTCTTCTCTTGCGGCTTTTGGCAGGAACCGGCGAGCGCCAGCAGCAATAGCGAAATTCCCAGAAACCTTACTTTCATCTTTTCCCTCCTATCTTGACTTCCTTTCCCTTTGCAGCAGAACCGCGGCGATAATAATTGCGCCCTTGAGCACCCTCTGGAGGTTCGGATCCACTCCGCGGATGCCCAGGACATTATTCAACAAGCCGATGATCAGCGCGCCCATCAGAGTTCCTCCCACTCCGCCTCTGCCGCCCATCAGGTTGGTTCCGCCGATTACCACCGCGGCAATCGCGTCCAGCTCAAATCCGATCCCGTCATCGGGCCGGCCCGCATAGTTCCTGGCCGTATAAGTCATTGCCGCGAGCCCGGACAGAAATCCACAAATAGTATAAACGATAATTTTGATCTTACCTACTGGAACGCCGGAGAGACGCGCGGCCGGCTCATTGGAGCCGATGGCATAAATAAATCGGCCCAGCCGGGTGCGGTGAAGGATAATCAGCGAGACCAGAACCGAGCCTAAAAAGAGCAAGGCGGGAACCGGGATCGGCCCTAAATCCGAGCCGAGAAATTCAAACAGCCTGGGCTCATCTCCGATCAGGTCAATCCCTCTTCCTTTGGTCCAGAGAAAAGCGAATCCCCGGGCAATGCTCATCATCGCCAAAGTCGCGATAAACGGCTGGAGCTTTCCATACACCACCATCATCCCGTTGGCCGCGCCCAGGAGGGTTGCGCCGAGCAGACCGACCGCAATCACCAGCAGGGCATAGCCGGAGCCGGAGAGCGGATTCCGGTCAATCATCGTGGCGGTCAGGACCGAGCTGAAGGCGAGCAAGCTTCCGACCGAAAGGTCAATCCCGGCGCTTAAGATCACAAAAGTCATTCCGACCGCTAATAGTCCATATTCGGATTGCTGGCGAAAGATGTTGCCCAGGTTTCGGGCGGTGAAAAATTTTCCCGTGATCCGCATCTCCGGCGAAATAAACAAGTCCCAACCGATGGTCAGAATCAGAATCAACCCGATCAGGACCAGGGAGGGCGCGATTTTGGACAGGATTTTCCTTGAACTCTTCCTTTGCTCGGCCATTGCTGAAAATATTAGCCAGCTAAAAAGGGAAGGTCAAATTGAGAAAAGGGATCCGGGCGGAAGCGGGTTGGAAACCGGAATCAATCTGATTTAGAATGCGGGGGGTGGAAAGGAAAATCGGCAAATGGACGCGCGGGACTTTTATTTTCTGCGCCTTTGCCCTGCTTTTTGTCCTCTACCTCTCCACCATCAATCCGGAGCTTTCTGACCTGAGCGGGGACAGCGCGCGGTTTTTGCTCCTGGCCAAATCCCTTGCCTCGGGCAAAGGCTATTCCGAGATTGAAAAGCCGGATCAGCCTTTGCATACCGAATATATGCCGGGGCTCCCGATTCTGCTCGCGCCGATTTATCGCTTCCATCCCCAGAGCTTGAAGCCGATGAAATTTTTGATGGTAGTTTTCGCTTTCGGCTCCTGCGTCTTTTTCTTCTTGTTCCTCCGCCCGGAGCCGGTCAGCGCCCGGGTTTTTCTGGCCGGCGCTTTCGGCTTGATTCCTTTCCTGCTCCGGCTCCAGACCCAGATCCTCTCTGACTTTCCGCATCTGGCTTTTCTCCTGCTCGCGTTCCTCTGGTTTGAAAAAAGCCGGGAGAAAACCGAGCAGAAAATCCGGGATTGGGTCATCGCCGGATTTCTGATGGCGCTGGCTTTTTATTTCCGCCAGTTGGCGATCATCGCTTTTGCCTCCGGAATCCTGGCGCTGATTTTGAGCAAAAATTTGCGCCGGGCAAAAGTATTGCTCGGGTATCCGCTCGGGTTTCTCCTTCCAGCCGCGATCTGGTATCTCCGGAATTTTCTGGCCGGCGGAGCCATTGAGCCGAGCTACGGGAAAAAGCTCTGGTTTGCCAGGGCCAGCGATCCCTTTGCCGGAACTTTGACAGTTGCCGGCCTGATTGAGCGGACAATGCGCCGGATCGGCTTCTTCAGTTGGCGCCTGGAAAAGGAGATACTGATCGGGGCGGATGGAAAAATTTTTACCGCGCTCTGGATTATGCTCCTGGTTCTTTTGCTGATCGGGCTCGGGTATGAGTTGATCCGCAGGAAAAACATCAGCGCGATTTATTTTCTGCCTTACCTGATGGCGGTCGCGTGCTGGGAGGGCTGGGTGCCCAGGTACCTGCTTCCGCTTTTGCCTTTGTCCATCTTCTTCATCTATCGCGGTTTGGAGCTGGTGATCACCGGAATCGGCAAGAATAAAAATTCCTCCAAAGCGATCGCAGCCGCGGTCATCGGTCTCTGGCTGATTTTTAATTTCAGCAGATCCATCTCGGTCATCATCTTCCAGCATACGCCCATTATCTATCCGCGGACAAGCGCGGTTGAGGAAGCCGAAGCGAGAGCTTTGCTCGGTGAAAAGAATTTTGCCTTTTATCCGGAGGCCTGGGAATGGAGGAAAAAGGGAGAGAAATATCTGCTTTTAAAGTCAGGCGCCTATTATCATTTTTTTGCCATGGCGGAATGGGCGAAAAGGAATTTGAAGCCGGAAGCAGTGGTGGTCTGCCGGAAGCCCACGCTCTTTGCCGGGCAGAGCCGGATGAAATCCATTCAATTCCCGGCTGAACTGGAGGTTGACAAATTCATCACTGAGGCAAAAAAGCGCGGCGGAGAGTATCTGGTGCTGGAGGAAATCTCGCCGGAACTCCGGCCCATATTATTCGGTTTCTGGAAATCCCGTCCGGAGCGCCTGGCGCTGGAAAAACAAATCTCCCAAACCTATTTGCTGAGGATAAATTAAAACTTTTTCCAACACCGAGACCCAGGCTCTTTTATGCTCAATCGTCCTGGTAGAAGCTTGATTCGCAAGCATAAATTTATCCGCGGTGGCGCCGCGGAAAAAACCAAGCGCCATCAAGTCCCGCTGTTGGGCGGGCGCGCTCCAAAGCGCCTGGGGCGCGAATCCTCATCCGGGCAAAAGGCCCCGGGCGGCGAAAATTGATGGCTCCGGCTCGGGCAAATATCAAATTTGGAAAAATCTGGTATAGTGGTTAAAATGAAAAATTCGGGGAAACGGGATCATGGCCGCGGAGTCAATCAATAAAGTCAGGATCAAACTGCTGGCTGAATGCTTCGGGATCAGCGGCCTGGGCGTGTTGCTCAACTTATTGTTTCTGATCAATGTGTTTCTTTTTGCGCCCAGTATGATGTTTCCCCTGTGCGTCTGGACCCTTGCGGTTCTGGCCACCACCGGCATCGTCCAGATTGTTTTCAATGAGCTGATGCTCACTCCGATCTTTTCCTGGCTCAATTCCCGGTTTCCGGATCAGGACCGGAACCAGGAAAAGGGGCTTTCCTCGGTAATCAAGCTGGCCCTGTTTTTCATCAGTTTCTGGCTGGTGGTCCTGATCCTGGGCATAATCATCGTCCGGAATTTTACTTCCCTGGGCTGGGCCCAGATCGGGATTGTCTGCGGGGTCGGGTTTGGCTCCGGCATGGCTTTTCTGGCGAGCTGGCTGCTGGCGCAGAGATGGGTGGCCAAAAAATCGGCTATGGTCGGGGAAAAGCCGATTCCGGCTTTTGAGACGGCGGATACTTTTTTGAGATTCCCGCTCAAATCAGCCGGCCTTTCCCTCGGCCTCTGGGTATATGCCGGAATCGCCCTCAGCCTGGGGTATCACTACCTGGCGGGATTTTCCCGGTTTGAAAGCATCTATATTTTGCTCATCGCCCTCAGCTCCGGCGCAATGGCTTTTCCTTTTCAATACCTGCTGTTCAAGAGAACCCTCAACCCGCTTTTGCGGATTTTTTTAAATGACCATCCCCGGCTCCCGGAGCAGAAGGGTCTTTTCCGGTTCAGTCTCCGCTATAAATTGTTTATCTGCTTTGCGTCCCTGACCGTATTTTCAGTGTCCTTCTCCTTCATTCTCAACTATTCCCGGACCGTCCAGATTCTGAAAAACAAGTCCGCCATACTTTATGACGCCGAGCTTGGCCGCGAAATCTCCGAGCTTTCCCGGGGCTCGCTGGACCCGGGGTATCTTTCCCAGGTCCTGGCGGGAAAAAAGGGCGGGGCCGGATCTTATTTTCTTGTCTCCAGAGCCGGGCAGGCGCTCTCGGGGAATCCGGGAGAGCAATTGAGCCCGGATCAACTCCAGGAGATGCTGGGCAAGGAAAAAGGGGCGTTTTTAATGCTCAAGTCCGACGCGGTGGTGGTTTATAATTCTCTTCCCGGCTCGGGATTAATCCTGGGCAAGATTCACAACTGGCAAGAACTGCAAGCGGATATCAGGAATATTCAATATCTGACCTTGAGCTTTATCGGCATCATCCTTCTGCTCTGCGGGGTTTTTGCGGTTCTGGCTTCCGGCGAAATCTTTTCCCCGCTCCAGGCCATAGTCTCCGAAGCCGGGATGGTGGCGGAAAGGAATTTTGCCGAGCGGCCGTTTCCGCTCTGCGATGACGAGATGAGCGATCTGTCCCGGAGCTTCTTGCAGATGCGCCTGAGCATCAAGAATTATGTCCAGCATTCGGACCAGCTGATCGGGAAAATGGAAAGCACGGTTTCTCAACTGGACTCCACCACTCATTTGCTCTCTCAGATCGCCGGAGAGCAGAGCGAAGGCTCGGCGCATCAGGCTTCTTCGCTGGAAGAGGTTCACCGGATTCTGGAAAGGCTCTCGGAAAGCGCGCAAAGGTTGAGCGAGAAAAGCCGGGAGATTGAGCATTCGGCCCGCCAGACCTTTCAGGCTTACAACGACGGGGTCAAAATTCTTTCCAGCGCCATCAATGCGGTCCGGGACGGCCAGCAGCAGGTAAGCAAGATCCAAGAGGTGATGTCGGTCCTGGAAAGCCAATCCCGGAAGATCAAAGAGATCGTGGGGATCATTGAGGAAATAGCTACCCAGAATAATCTGTTGGCTTTTAACGCCCTGGTGGAGGCGAGCGTTGCCGGGGAAGCGGGGGAAAGATTTTCCGTGGTGGCCAATGAGATGAAGCGCCTGGCGATTATGACCCAGGAATTTAACACCAATATCGGCGCGATGATCAAGGATGTGCTCAACGCCGTTTCCGGCATTACCAAAGCGACCCAGGAGGGAGGCGAATTGATGGATCAAAGCGCCCGGCTGGTGACCGAGGCGGGGGAGGCCTTCACCGGTTTTTCTTCCTTGATTGACCTGAGCGTGACCAGCTCCAAAGAGATTGTCAATTCCATGAGTTTCCAGATCCGGACCAACGAGGAAATGACCCGGGCGCTCTCGGAGATCAAGGTGGTGGCGCATCAGCTGGCCGGGAGAACCACGGAAATCCAGGGTTCGGTGGAGAGATTAGTGAATCTGGGCGAGGAACTGAAGGGATTGACTTCCAAACCGGCATGAAAAAGATGAAGGGAACGGAAAAATGATGGATCCGGTTAGAGTCTCGGCGCTCCAGAAAGTGATCAGGGATCGCTACGGCCTGACCCTCAAGGAGACCAGCCAGGCCGAGATTAAATCCATCGTTCATCATCGGATCGCGGAATTAAAGCTCCATTCCTTCTCCGATTATCTTTCCCTGATCTCGGACCATCATCCAGCCGAGGAGCTGGACTATCTGGTTTCCCGGATCACCGTCGGCGAGACCAGCTTTTTCCGCACCCCGCCCCAGTTCTGGGCGCTCCGGGATTTTGTGCTTCCGCAATTGCTCAAAGAAAAGCAGGCGAAAAAACGGAGAAAAATCCGGATCCTTTCCGCCGGATGCGCCAGCGGGGAAGAGCCTTATTCCCTGGCGATGATCGCCCGGGAGAAAATCGGCCCGGAAGCGCAGCTGAAAATAGAGATCGTGGCCTGTGATGTGAATAAGAAATATCTGGAACAAGCCAAGCAAGGGATTTATTCCGCCAAGGATTTGAGAAATATAGATGACTATCTGAGCGCGAAATATTTTGAAAAAATCGGAGCCGGTTTTCAAATCAAGGAGGAATTGAGGAATCTGGTTGAGTTCCTTCATTTTAACCTGGCCGCCGGCGGATACGATCTTCTGGCCCAGGCCGGAATTTTTGACATCATCTTCTGCCGGAATGTTTTGATCTATTTTGAGCCCGGAGCCTTTTATCAGGCGATTGACAATTTTTACCGGATCCTGGAGATGACCGGCCATTTATTCCTCGGCTACTCGGAATCCCTCTATGGCCTGGATTCCAAATTTGAGGGGATTTATGTGCCCGAAGCGTTTTACTATCGGAAAATTCCGGGCGCGAAAAAACCGATCACCCATTCCGGGACCGCGGCAAAAATAAAATCCCTCCCGGCCCGGCCGGTTCTGAAAATATCTCCTCCCCGGCATCAGCCGGCAATGGTCAAGCCGGCGGAGGCTCCGGCCAAAAAGCCGATCCCGGCTATGGTTTCCCCCGAGCAGTTATGGGAAAAAGGGTATCAAGCGATGGAGGATGAGCAATATGAGCCGGCGCGGGATTGTTTTGAAAAGCTGGTGGAGGCTGCGCCTTGCTCTCCGATGGGCTATCTGGGGGTGGCTTTTATTCTGGCCAATCAGGGAGAGGATGAGCTTTCGGAGAATTATTTGAAAATCTCCTTTGAAAAAGACGGCCTGATTCCGGAAGGTTATTACCTGCTCGGACTCCTGGCCGAGCGGAAAGAGAAATGGGAAAAGGCGATCGAGAACTATCAGCGGGCGATCTTTTTAAAATCCGATTTCACCATCGCTCATTTCAACCTGGCCAGTTTGTATTTAAGGCTGTCCGAGCTGAAAAACGCCGAACGGGAACTGAAAGTGGTGATCGGGCTGTTAAAGCACGGCCCGGAGCGGGTTTATCTCTCCGGGGTATGGACCAGAAGGGCGCTGGTTGACTGGGCGGAATTGCATTTAAAAAAGACTCAGGAATTGAGGAAATAACAAATGAAGAGCATGGATCAAGAGAAAGAAGAACTCTCCCTGGATAAAATCCTGAACCGGCTCCGGGAGGAATACTGGAAGAGCATCATTGAGCCGGAGGAGAAGGTAAGCAAGGAACGGGTGGAGCTGTTCACCTTCTGGCTGGGCGAGGAAAGATACGGAATGGATTTAGCTTTGGGGCGGCATCTCTTGAAAATGCCCAAAATCGTGAAATTGCCCCAGGTGCCGGAATATCTCCTGGGCGTGTTCAATCTCCGGGGAGAGATTGTGGCGGTGCTGGATTTGCGGAGATTATTCGGAATGAAGATTTCTCCTCAGACCGAGAATTCCCGGCTCCTGGTGGCGGAAGCCAAAGGAGTGGTGATCGCGCTTTATCTGGACCGGATCGGCGATATTATGATCTACGATTTGAAAGGTCTGCAGGCCATTTCCGGCGAGGAGACCGGGGTGCCGGCCCAATATCTGAAAGGATATTTTCCCGCGGACGGCGAGGCCGGGAAAATGCTGATCTATCTGGACCTGGAGCAGCTATTAGGGTCTGAAAAGCTGGTGTCGTTTTCGCGTTGAGGAAAAGGATGTTAAGGCTGAAAGTTTTAATCATTGATGACAGCCCGGTGGTGAGGGAGATGCTCACGGATGCCTTCCAGGCCGAAGGATTTCGGGTTCTGGAGGCCGGGAACGGCGAAGATGCCCTCAAGATTGCCTGGAAGGACCATCCGGATTTGATCATTGCGGATATTAAGATGCCCGGGATAGACGGCTGGGAGGTCTGTCGGCAGATCCGCAAGCATCCCTATACTTCTTTCATCCCGTTTATTTTTCTAACGGAAAAGCGGGAGGTCACGGACCGGATCAAGGGATTGGAGATGGGCGCGGACGATTATATGACCAAGCCGTTTGAGTCCGGGGAATTGCTGGCGCGGGCCAAAGCCATTTTTCATCGGATGCTCAAGCGGGAGGAAGAGAAAATTATTCAGGCCAAAGGCCTGCGCGGCTCCACCCAGATGATGGACCTGGCGGACCTGCTCCAGCTCTTCGGAATCAACAACAAAACCGGCGTTTTAAAAGCGACCCACGCTTCGGGCCAGATTGGAAGGGTCGGATTTGTGGCGGGCAAATTGACCAGCTCCCAGCTGGGAAACCTGACCGGGGTCAAAGCCATTCACCGGATGCTGCGCTGGGAAGAAGCCAATTTTGAAGTGGAGCCGCTGCTGGACGAAAGCCGGGAGTCGGATTTTCCGGATAGCATCCAGGAAGTGATGATCAATGCGCACGAAGAGAAGGATGAAATAAAAAAATTGCAGAGGGAATTGCCGATTAACTATTATATTGAACGCTCGGAAAAAGAGCCGGGCGCGGAAGCGCTTTCGGAGCTGGGCAAGAGCATTCTGACCGGGCTTCAGGAAAAAGGGGGGTTCAGAATTGAAGAGGTTCTGGACTGGTTTCCCGACCCGGACATCAGGATTTATCAGGAGATTATGCGGTTGGTGAATAAAAATTTAATTAAAGTGGGCAATGGATAAAACCAAGCGGGAAAAATATCTGAAGATTTTTCGGGCCGAGGCCGAGGAGCACCTGAAAAAGATCCGGGAAAGTCTGCTTCACCTGGAAAATCATCTGGAGGACCGGGAAGCGTTCAATACGGTTCTTCGCTCTGCGCATACCATTAAGGGGAGCTCCCGGATGGTGGGTCTGGAGGAGATCGGGAAGCTGGCGCATAAGATGGAAGATTTGCTCAAGGCGATAGAAGCGGGGAAACAGAAACTCCGGGGGCCGAACCTTGAGCTTTTGCTCAAGGGGCTGGACTTGACTGAGCGGATGATCATCAGCCCCGCCTCTGGCGGGGTGGAGGAAAAACAACAGGAGTTGATGATCCAGAATCTGGAGCAGGCCGTGGAAGGGAAAGAAATCGCCCAGGCCCGGCCCGGCGGGGCGGAGTCGGCGCTCAAGGTGGAAGTGGAGCCGTCCCGGGCGCTCTTCAAGGAGAGCCTTCGGGTGGAGGCGTCCCGGCTGGATCAGATGATCAATTTTTCCGGACAGCTGATGCTGAACCGGATCAAGCTGGAAAGCGATCTTTTTTATTTAAAGCAAGCCCAGGAAATGCTGGAGGGGATTTTAAAGAATCACCGGGAAAGCGCTTCCCGCCAGGCGCCTGAATTTTATCGGCAGGTGGAAGGAATCTGCAATCAACTGCGGGAATTTCATCAGATTTATTCTGAGGATTTGATTGAGCTGGAGCACAATGTTCAGGAGACTCATTACCAGTCTTTATCTTTGAGGATGTTCCCGATCAGCATTCTTTTTGAGGAATTCCCGATGGCGGTCAGGGAGCTGTGCCAGGAGCTGGGGAAGAAGATAGAACTGAAGCTGGAGGGTGGAGAGAGCGAGCTGGATAAACGGGTTCTGGAAGAGTTGCGCGGACCAATGGTTCATCTGCTCCGGAACGCCTGCGACCACGGGATAGAGTCTCCGGAAAAAAGGATTAAAGCGAAGAAGCCGGAAATGGGCCAGGTCCGGATCAGCGTTTATCCCAAAGGGAACCAGGTGGAAATTATCATTGCTGATGATGGCAAGGGGATAGATTATGAAAAAGTAAAAGACAAAGCCGTTGAAATGGGATTCCTCCAGGAAAAGCAGGCCGAGGCAATGACCGAAGAGGAGCTCCGCCAGTTTCTCTTCCGGCCCGGATTTACCACCAGCAAAATCGTCACCGAGGTTTCCGGCCGCGGGGTGGGGCTGGATGTGGTCAAGACCGCGCTGGAACGGCTGGGAGGGGACATCCTGGTTGAGAGCGAGAAAGGAAACGGAACCACCATCAAGTTGCAGGTGCCTTTTACCCTGGCCATCCTTCGCTGTGTGCTCGCGCTGGTGGAAGAGACGGTTTATATTTTGCCGATGCATTTTCTGGAGGGCACCTTGCGGGTGAAGCTGGAGCATTTGCAGACCGACCGGGGCATGCCCCTGGTTCAGTTCCGGCAGGAGATGATCCCGGTGTATAACTTGCGGGAATTGCTCGGATTTGACTCCAAGCTGGGCTGGCCCCAGCAGGACGGCCATCTGATGATCCTGGTCCTTTCCTATTCTCAACAACGAGTCGGGGTGGTGGTGGACAAGGTATTACGAGAGGATGAAGTGGTGACCAAAACCTTTGGCGATCCGCTCGCCGGCCAGGTTCGCCTGGTTTCCGGCTCCACCCTCCTGCGCGGGGAAGAAATCGGCCTGATCCTGAATGTGATTGAGCTCTTTGAAGAAATCCGGAAACGGCAGTTCCGGGTTCCGGAGATTGCGGCTCCCACCGGCGAGAAAAGAAAAGTCCAGGTGCTGGTGGTGGATGACTCCCTCACTTCCAGAATTGTCCAGCGAAATGTGCTGGAGCAGGCCGGGTATGAGGTTGACCTGGCGGAAAATGGAATGGAAGCTCTGGAGAAAATAGAAAAGAAAGACTATGCGATCCTGATGGTGGACATTGAGATGCCCGGAATGGACGGCTTTGAGCTGACCCGAAAAGTGCGGGCCATTCCCAAAACCAAGCGAACCCCGATCATCATTGTTTCCACCCGAAGCGGCGAAGAAGACAAAAGAAAAGGCATTGAAGTCGGCGCCCAGGGATATATGGTGAAAAGCAGGTTTGATCCCCAGGAATTGGTGAAAATGATCAAACATTTGATCGGAGAATAAGGATGATCAAGGTTTTAATTGTGGATGATTCCCCGGTGACCAGAGGAGTGCTCCGGGACTGGCTGGAAAAGGAAAAGGATCTGAAAGTGATCGGCGAGGCCAAAGACGGCTCGGAGGCCTTTGAGCTGGTGGAGAATTTATCCCCCAATCTGGTGATTATGGACATCCTGATGCCGAAAATGAACGGGCTGGAGGCCACGGAAAAAATTATGGCCTATCATCCGACCCCGATCCTGGTGTTCAGCTCCGCAGTTAATGATCGGGAACTGAATATTGCTTTTGAAGCCATTTCCCGAGGAGCCCTGGATGTGATGGCCAAGCCGGATGGAATGAGGAAAAACGAGCAGCGGGCAAAAGAGGAACTGCTGAAGCGAATCCGGATTTTGAGCCGGATTCCAGTGATTCCTCATCCGCGGGGAAAAATGACCGCCCGGAGGCAACCGCCCGGGTTAATAGAGATAGAAGCCGCCAAAATTCCTTTGCCCGAACAAAAATATGAGATCCTGGCGATCGGAGCTTCCACCGGCGGCCCCAAAGCCATCTGTGACATTCTCCGCCTTTTTCCCAAAGAATTCCCGGCGCCGATTGTGGTGGTTCAACATATTGCTGATACTTTTATTGAAGGAATGGCATCCTGGCTGGACCGGGAATCCGAGCTTACCGTCAAAGTCGCGGCTCCCGGCGAAAAACTGAAGCCCGGAGTAGTTTACCTGGCTCCGCCCGATCAGCATCTGTTGATCAAGGATCATAAAGTTGAGCTCAGTAATTCCCATCAGGTGAATAATTGCCGGCCCTCGGTGGATATTTTATTTCAGTCCCTGGCTGAAGCTTACGGAAAAAAGGCGGTGGCGGTGCTGCTTACCGGAATGGGCAGTGATGGCGCGGCCGGGATGAAAAAAATTCACGACCAGGGAGGCCGAACCATTGTCCAGGATGAACAGAGCTCAATCGTGTTCGGAATGCCGGCTTCGGCGATTGAGCTGGGCGGGGTGGATCAGGTGGCGCCTCTGGATAAAATTTCCAGCGCCATTTTTCAGGCTTTTGGATTCAAGAGAAAAGGAGGAAACAATCTATGAACCAGGCGGGGAATAAGATAACGGAGTTTCGGGGGAAAATCCAGACTCGTTTCCTGGCGATTCTGGTTTGCATTTTTGTCGCCTTGATCGGTTACCAGCTGATCAATCTCTGGAACACCACGGGCGCGCGATTCAAGGCCGAGAAAAAGAGCTATGAAGATACCGGAAGATGGATCTCGCTCAACCTGAGCCAGGATAATAATGTCCGGATGGGAGTCATTGCCGGCCAGAAGGAAATCCTCGCCCCCAGGCTGGAGGCTTCCTTTCAAGGAGAAAAACTCAGTTTCCTGTTATTGGTCTCCGCGGACGGACAGGTGATCTATGAAAAATACCAGCAGGGGGTTTCCGCCGAGGAGATCCGGAAAAAAGAATTGCTCGCCAAGATTTCCCGCGAGGGCCTGATTCAAAAGGAAATCGCCTCGGTCTCGGGCAAGCAATACCTGGTCTATTGGGCGCCGATCCTGACCGAGACCGGCATCACGGCCGAGGGCGCGTATCTGGGAGAAATTATCCTGGGCCTGGACCTGAGCAAAATCTATCACCAGCGGGATATGGGAAGGTTTTATGGATTGGTCGCCACCCTGGTTTCCATCATTATCCTGATCATCGCCCTGCTCTATCTCCTGAGAAGAATAACCCGGCCGATCGTGGAGATCTCCGAATTTGCCAAGAAGATCGGCGAGGGGGATTTTTCCATTAAAATCCCGGTTAAATCCAACGATGAGATCGGATTCTTGGCCTACACCATCAATGATATGGTCCAGGGATTGAGCGAGCACAGCAACCGGCTTCAGGTGATGATCCGATCCATCAGTGAAACCATTGAAACCCTTTCCTCAACTACCACCGAAATCTTTCAGATCTCCTCCCAGCAGGCCGTGGGAGCCACCGAGCAGGCCGCCTCGGTCCAGGAAGCCGCGAGCACGAGCAAGGAAATCGCGGCCACTTCGGGCCGGATCGCCCAGGGGGCCGAGGAGGTGAGCAAGATTGCCGAGGAAACCACTGAGTCCAGCCGAAAGGGCAAGGAATTTATGGGCAGTGTGGTTGACGGAATGGATCAGATCAAGGAACGGGTGAAAAATGTTTCCAACCGAATCCTGGAGCTGGGCCAGCAATCCCAGCAGATCAGCTCGGTGATTGACATCATCAATGAGATCAGCGAGCAGACCAACCTGCTCGCGCTCAATGCCGCGATTGAGGCCGCGGGCGCCGGAGAAGCCGGCCGGAGATTCTCGGTGGTGGCCGGGGAAGTGAGAAGATTAGCCGGCAGAACCCTGGAGGCGACCAAGATGGTGAGAGAGATGGTGGAGACCATTCAGCATCTGACCAATCAAATCGTGATGCTGAGCGAGGAAGAGATGAAGACGGTGGAGGGGGGCGCGAAACTGGTGGAGGAGATGGGGAACTATTTCAAGCATATCCTGGAAATGGTGGATTCCACCACCCAGGCCGCGATTGAGATCAGATTAAGCACCCAACAGCAGAGCACCGCCTCGGAACAGATGGCAACCACCCTGATGGAAATCACCAAGGTGGCTTCGGAGTCGGAAAAAGGCGCCAAGGATATTGATAAAGCCATCAATGGCCTGAACGAGTTTGTCAAGAAGTTGATTGACCTGATCAGCAAAGAAGGGGAAAGTTGAGACCGGAGACCGGAGGGCATAGGATGTTCTGCCGAAGAGAACTGAAAAGAGCGCATTAAAATAATGGAAGAGAAAGGAAAAGAAAAAAAGGTAAAAGGAGCTATTACCATTTCGCTGGCGCTGATTATCAATGCCCGAAAAGATATAGATTGGCAAAAAGAGGCCGGGCTGACCGACCAGGAGCTCAGGCTGATTAAAAAGGGAATCCTGGCTTCGGCCTGGTATGATCAGGAGTTATGGGAGAAAATGACCTTGGGAGTCTGGAAGCTGGTCGGAAAAGGCACTCCCGAAGGCGCTTATCAATTTGGATACGGATTAGTGGCGAAGACCCTGCTCAATATTTATCACGGAGCCTTGGCCAAAGATGACCCGGCCGCGATTCTTGCCCGATTAGCCTCCTTATATAATAGAACCTTTTTTACTTCTGGAACCGCGGAATTTGAACCCACCAAAGAAGGGGGGATTTTTCGGATTTCTCATCCGGAGGGAATCCCGGGCCAAGAGTGCTATGTGGCCTTTATCCGGGGCTTTCTTGCCAAAATTGTCCAGGAAAATAAGGGAGAGAAGGTCAGAGTGGAATGCCCGGAAGAGGCTCTGGTTAATTCCCAGAAGCTCTCTTCTTTGACTTATCAGATCTATTGGGCGAAAAAATAGCAGGTTAAAAGAGACAGAGAAATGACCGAAAAAGGACCAGCGCGAAAGGTAAAAGGGGCCTTAATCGTTCCGCTCGCGATGATCATCAAGGACCAGAAGCAGATGGACTGGCTCGGCCAAACCGAACTGACCGCGGAAGATCTGAAAAAAATCAACGAGGGAATCCTCACCTCGGCCTGGTATGACATCGGCTTGATGGAACGGACCGCCAACGCCGTGTTCAAGCTGGTCGGACAAAGTAAGCCGGAGATGGCCTTTGAATTCGGCCGGGGCATTCTCTGCCAGATTTTGCTCAGCGTCTACCGCAGTCCGCTCAAGAAAAATGATCCAACCGAAATCCTGACCAGATTCGCCGGCCTATACAACGGCACCTGGTTCCAGAGCGGCATTGCCAAATTTGAACGCACTGAAACCGGAGGCATCTACACCGTTTCCGAGCCGGAGGGAATTCCTAACCAGGAGAACTTCGTGCCCATGCTCAAAGGATGTTTGTTCCGGATCGTCAAAGAGAACGGCGGAGAAAATATTAAAATAGAATGCGCGGAGGAGACGGTTTATAAAACCCGGAAACTGACCGCCTTGAATTACCAGATCGCCTGGGAGAAAAAATAAAACCATCAAGGCAAAAGAACCAAATGGCGGAAAAAAATCAGGGCCGCAAAGCAAAAGGAACTTTACTGGTTCCTCTGGCAATCATTGTCAATGGCAGAAAAGACCTGGACTGGAAAGGAGATGGCGGGCTTACCGATCAGGACCTCCAGTTAATTCGCGCCGGCATCCTGGCTTCTGCCTGGTATGATTTGAATCTTTTTGAAAAAATCGGCCGGGCAACCTTCCGAATGGTTGGGAAAAATCGCCCGGAAGTGGCCGATCAATTCGGACAGGGAATGCTCTGGGGGGTTCTGGTCAATATTTATCGCTCGGCCCTGCTCAAGGATGATCCCGGAGAAGCGCTCGCCAAACTGGCCTCCGTTTATCAAGGAACTTTCTTCAGCACCGGCTCCGCGGAATTTGCCCCGACCGAACAGGGGGGAACTTTCAAAATTACGGACCCGGAGGGGATTCCGGCTCAAGAGGTATTGGCGCTCGCGTTTAAGAGTCTGATCGGAAAGACGGTGCGGGAAAATCAGGGGAAAAATGTCAGGGTGGAATGTGAAGAGGAATCGCTGCTTAATTCCCGGAAATTGGATTCTTTATCCTATCAGATCTATTGGGCGAAAAAATAAAAGGTTAAAAGAGGCAGAGAAATGGCAGAAAATACCCGGAGGCGGCTGGCAAAAGGAGCTTTAATCGTTCCGCTCGCGATGATCATCAAGGACCAGAAGCAGATTGACTGGCTGGGCCAAACCGAATTGACCGCGGAAGATCTGAAAAAAATCCAGGAGGGAATCCTCACCTCGGCCTGGTATGACATTGGCTTGATGGATCGGGCCGGCAACGCCGTGTTCAAGCTGGTCGCACAGGGCAAGCCGGAAATGGCCTTTGAGTTCGGCCGGGGCATCCTCTGTAAAATCCTGCTCAGCGTGTACCGCAGTCCGCTCAAGAAAAATGATCCAACCGAAATCTTGACCCGCTTTGCCGGCTTATACAACGGCACCTGGTTCCAGAGCGGCATTGCCAACTTTGAACGCACTGAAACCGGCGGAATCTTCACTATTTCCGAGCCGGAGGGAATTCCCTGCCAGGAAGGTTTTGCCTCCATGCTCAAAGGGGTGCTGTTCCAGATGGTGAAAGAGAACGGCGGGAAAACCATAAAAATAGAGTGCCCAGAAGAAGCGGTTCCTCAAACCCGGAAAATTACCGCTTTGAATTATCAGATTTCCTGGGAAACCAACAAATAAGCAGTTGGAGGCAAGAATGAATCGGTCAAAGTTTCAACTAATCACCCTCGGACTGATCTTCGCGGTCAGCCTGGTCCAGTGTGTGAAAAAGACTCCCCCTACCGGTGGGCTGGTTGAGCATCAGGCCTACGCCAATAAATTCTGGGGCTATCGCACCTCGGTCCTGGTCAAGGCCGGCCCCGCGGAGATTGAAGAGTATAATCTGGACGCCGGAAATCTGATCCAATCCGGCGGAAATGTCGGGCTCAAGATCGCCTCGGGAGATAAATTTGAAAAGATCGGCGACCGGGTGGTGTATCAATCCGAAATGATGGGCGCGACCTTCACCATCTCCTGTGTTTTGGTCAAAAATGATCCGGGCAAGAGCCAGGTATTCGTTTGCCTGGTCAATGAAGGAATGATGGCCTTTATCCGCTACCAGATGACTCCCCTGGAGCAGGCGACCAAACTGACCATTGAGTTTGAAGTGGAGGAAGCCAATGCTTTGCTGGAGGAAATCATAGAACAGGCGCGGCTCAAGGAGATCATAATGAAATTGCAGGACGAGGCGATTGCGCGCTTGCAGACGCATTTTGACCCGAGCCTGAAACGGGAAGAGTTGCTTATCAGCGGCCTGAAAGGCGAGTACTATGACAAGATGTATCCGGCGCACCAGGCGTCAATCTGGATTGACGCGCCTCTGTCCAAGGTTGCGGAATATATCGCCAGCCCGGCTTTCACCGAGATGATGAAGCAGAATTTCAATATTGACTTTGGCCGGGCGTTTATGGATCAAAAACCCGGAACCTATCGCCTGGCGGTGAATTTCCTCGGGAATGAAACTCACCCGGACGCTTTTATTTTGAGTTATCAGAAGGAAAAGCGGATTCTCGCTTATTGGACCGCGAAATTGAATTCCCGGATCCAGATTTTAACCAGAGCCCGCCAGGGTGGAACCGAATTCACCATCGCCTATATGACCGAATCTCCCCCGACCGTGACCATGGAGCTGGCGCAGATCGTATTGAACAATGCCCTGATCCCGAACTATGTGGAGTCCGCCTTGATTGAGATCAAAGCCGCGGTGGAAGGCGCGGTCTAGCTTTGGGAGCGGGAGGGAAAAATCAGCCGGATCATCCGGATTCTCCTTTGAATGCCAAAAGCGGGTTGGAAGGAAATGAAGAATTTGGCTTGGCTGACCAGGGGTTATCCGGAGCAGATGGGTATTGCAAAGCGCGGAAGAAAAGGCTAATCTACAAAAATTAAGAGAATTGAATGAAGGTCAAAAATGAAATTCATCAACAACCTTTAAACCGGAGAAGGAAAATGAAAAGAATAGTCAGGGTCGGTATTATTCTTCTGCTCGCTTTCAGTTCAGGGCTTGGTTGCCAGGCAATCAAGAAGCTTTCCACTAAACCCCCGGAGGGATTAGTTCATCAAAATTATGCGGTCCGTTTTTCCGGATACAAGCAGACGGTTATGGTCAAGGCAACCCCCGAAGAATTAGTTGCTTTTCTCGGCGATTTCCGGAATTGGTTTAATATTCCCGGGGCGGAGATACCCACCCTGGAGCAAGGGTCTCAGGGGCAACTATCGGTGGGAGCCAGTTTTCCGCTTAAGGTCAAAAAAATGGGAATCGAGATTTCCGGAAGGATGATTATCGCCAAGTCTTCGGATGAGGAGTTATGGGTGATCTTTGACAATCCCAGGATGATGCAGGTGCAACGCTGGAGATTTGAGCCGGCCAAAGCCGGAACCCTGCTGACGATAAATATGGCCACCGAAAGCCCGGAAACTGCGCTCACCCAGGTCCTGGAAACAGGCGGGGTTGTGGACCAAATCTGCAAAGAGATTGATTATATGATCGCCAGGATCCAGGCCCATTTTGATCCCTCCTTGAATCCGGATGAGCTGGTGGCCGGGGGCCTGCGGGGAGAGCTTTACGAGAGCTTCTGGCAGGCGGAAGAAATTTCTGCCTGGATCAATGCCCCATCGGAGAAGGCGATCCAGGTTGGGCTGGAACTTGATAATGTTCGGGAGATTTTAAGCGCGGGCGAAGTGGAAGGACTGGGTGAGTGTTTATTTGAGCCGGAAAACCGACGCAAGTGGGAGAAGGGTGAAGAGGGGGAGCCGATCTTCTGTCCGATCATCCTTAAATTAGCGGGATTGGAAATCCCGACTAATAGCTTTACCATCATCAAGCCCAACGACCTTCAAAATTTCTTCACTATGTATGGGGTTATAATGGACACCGTTTTCGCCCGATTAAAATTGGTCGGGCAGCCGGAAAAAGGAGGCACCCGGGTTCAGCTCATTCTCGCCATGGAACCGATCGGGCCTGCTCCTGAGCTGACCGATGCCCTGGTTAGGTTCAGTGCCTTGCCCCAATGGATGGAGAAAATAATTCTAGGTATCAAAGCCAAGGTGGAAGGAAAGGTTTAAACCGGAAGCCAAAAAGGGAAATTGGAAAAGGGTTAAACCCTTGCCGGAGGCAAGGAGAGCAAAAGAGTTGAAGTTTTCTGGGAGGAAGATATAATGATGAAAAGTATGAAGTTGATAAAATTATTGGGTGTGGCCCTGATCTTGTTTCCGGTTTTGCTCCCGGCCAAGGTGCTGCTGGTGGTTTCTTCCGAAGACCCCTATTACCAGGAGGTCGCGGCCGGCTTTAAGAAATCTTTCTCAACCCCGATTGAGGAGTATAATCTTTACGGTCTGGAGGATGAGGCGAGAAAGCTGGGGAAGAGTGTGGCCGGCAGTCCCCCGGAGCTTCTGATCGCCATCGGAAATCTGGCCGCCAAAACCGCCAAGGAATACTGCGCCAACTGTCCGGTGCTTTATGCCTCGGCCAGTAATACCTCCCTGCTCAAATTATCCGGCGCCAAAGTCTTCGGAATTTCGGCAACTCCTCCCGCGGGAAAAATCCTGGAAAATATCCGGGTGGCCTTTCCCGAGGCAAAAACCGTCGGGCTGATTTACCAGCCCGGTTCTTCGGGAAAAGAAGTGGCTCAACTGCAAGCCGCCGCAGCCAAAGCCGGGATCGCCCTGAAAGCCGAGCCGATCAATGAGATGAAGGAAATCCCCAATGCCCTCTCCAAACTGCTCCCCCAGATTGACCTTTATCTGATGCTGGATGACCCCGCGGTGGTAACCGATGACACTTTCCCCTTTATCTTTATGAACTGTTTCCAGAAAAAAATACCCATCTTCGCCACTTCCCTCAATATCATCAAGAAAGGCGCCCTCGCCGGTTACGCCCACACCGCGGATCAGGTCGGAACCGAGTTGGCAAACTTCGCCGATGAAATCCTCGCTCAGAAAGTTTCCGGAGGCAAGGAAAAAATCATCTCCGCTAAATTGTTCCTCAATACCAAGGTCGCCCAGATGTGGAATTTCTCCTTCTCCAGCCAGGCCTCCGGACAGGGAGTCATCGTTCAATAATTTGCCGCGGACCCGCGGCTCCGGATCGCTATTTCTTTACCGGCCGCTTCTCCAGGACCTCTTTGACCTTCTTGATCAGGACCTTGATGGATCCCTCTCCTTTTTCAACATAGCCGGCGAAGTTCTTGTAAAACAGTTCGCCGAAAAACTCATACCCTTCTTCTATGGACGCCTTGACCCGCTCCTGGGGTTCCCCCGAATAAATGATAAAAGGAACCCGGTCCAGTTCGCCGAAAACAATGGGGAAGGTGCTTCCGATCTGGGTTCCAATCATCTCCGGCATCGCCAAATCCAGAACGAATAAATCAATGCTCTTCCGAAGTTGGTCATTTTTCGTCAGCATCCTCTCCAGCTCCGAAGGCCCGGAAGCCTCATCAACCAGGTATCCCTGGCCTTCCAGCTCGTCCTTAACCACCATCCGGGCAGTAGGGCTGTCATCACAAAAAATAATCACTTTCTTCCCCTTTTCCATTTGACCTCCTTATCTGCTCATCGCGCTCTCAGTCCGGTTATTTTAACATCTCTTAAAAATTAAATCCAATTTCAATCTTTGCCGGCCGGAGAGCTTCTTAATTTGGCGCGATGCTTCTAATCGGCAATGAGAATTTTAAGAGCCCGGTTCTTGCGTTCTTGAGCCGGGATTGATAAAATGAGGATCAGGAAGAGAGCTGAAAAATGGAGCCAACCGGAGAAAAAAGAAAATACGGCCGAATTAAAATAGACTCGGGCAAGATTTACGACCTCTCCGAGGGAGGAATTTATATCCAAACCACCGAGCCCAAGCGGCTGGGAAGTTTAATTGCCATGGAGCTCAAGCTTTTTGAAAAAGAAAAAGCGATTTTAGTGAAAGGCCGGGTATTAAGGATTATTTATCAAATGGGCGCGCGGCAAAATTTTCCGCCCGGAATGGCCGTGGAGTTTGAGGAACTCCGCGACCAGGAGCGCGAAAAAATCCGGGCCTATATCTTGAGCAAGCAGCCGGCAATTCCTTAACCCGGAGTTTTCACCCGGGCTTCTCTTTGCCCACCATCGGATAGGCGATATTGGTGATGTAAGAGTTGATGCGCTTCAGGTTGGAAAGCATATCCAGGTGAATCCGGGAAGTTTCAAATGATTCCGCCAGACCCCGCTCCAGCCGATGAATATGATTCTGATAAAACTCCTGCTCCAGGTCCCCGATCTTCTTCTTGTTCCCGATCACCTGCTGGGCCAGAAGCTCATCCCGGGTGGTGAACGCGCTCAAGGCCAGCACGAAATTCTCATGGATCTTTTGATGAAACCCGGTCAATTCCTTTTCTCCCTCCCGGGAAAAACTGACCTCCTTCCGGCACTTCTTCTTCGCCAGCTCCATCAGATTCTTGTCAATCACATCCCCGATATTCTCCAGATTATGAATCAAATGCAGAATCTCCATCTGCCTTTGCGCTTCCTCCCCGGAAAGCGGATGCCGGGAAAGCTGGGTCAAATAGAACCGGATGTCCCGGTCCAAAATATCTACCTTGTCGTCCATCTGCTCGATCTTCTCAATGGACACCGGCTCCGGGCAAGCCTCCTGAAACGGCTTGATGCTCATTGCCAGCATATCCTGCACAAACTCGGTCATCCGCATCGCCTCGCGGGTCGCCCCGGCAATCGCCAATGAGGGATTGGTCAGCAACTCCGGATTCAGGTATTTGCTTCCAAATCTCTCCTCAGATTCCTCCTTCCGCGCCGGAGTGATCTTCTTCACCGCCTGGTAAAACCAACCGGTGAAGGGAAGGAACGCCAGGGCGATGATGATATTGAACAGGGTGTGCGCGTTCGCAACCTGGTGCGGCAGGCTCTCCGCGGTCAGTTCCACCAGCCGCTGAAAAGGTCCGAGGAACGGAAGGAAAATCAAAACGCCGATGATCTTGAAAAATATGTGCGCGGCCGCAACCTGACGCGCCTCGGTCTTGCTCCGCAGGCTGGCTAAAACCGCCAGCGTCGCCGTGCCGATATTGGCGCCCAAAACGATCGGGATCGCGGTCTCAAGCCCGATCAGGTTGTTGAGCGAGAGGCTGATCGCCAGCCCGATGGTCGCCGCGCTCGCGTGGATCAAGCTGGTGAGAAGCGCGGACAGGATCACGGTCAGAAGCGGATTCTTGCCCATCGTGATCAAAATGTCCAGGAACAGCTTGTTCTCCTTGAGCGGACTCATCGCCTCGGTGATCAGGCCGATGCTCAGGAAGATCAACCCGAACCCGAAAATGCCCTGACCGAACGCCTTTTTGTTCTCTTCGCGGGAAAGAAACATAATCAATAAGCCCAGCCCCACAATCCCCACCGCATAATGATGAAGCCGGAACGAAATCAACTGAACCGTTAAAGTGGTGCCGATGTCCGAGCCTAAAATCACCCCCATAGTTTGCGCCACCGGCATCATCCCGGTGTCCACAAAACTCACCAGCATCACCGTGGTCGCGGAACTGCTCTGCAACAAAAAAGTGAGGATGATCCCGGTGAACATCCCCAGAAACCGGTTGCGGGTTAAGCTGGAAAGCGCGCTCTTGATCTGCTTCCCCGCCGCGGTCTTCAATCCCTCCCCCGCGACCTTTACTCCATAAAGCAAAAGCAAGGTCCCGCCCAGAAATATCACCAACAACTGATTTGTCATCCTCATCATATTTTATCAGAAAGCGGCTGATTGAGCCAGTGTCTTTTGCCGGCCGGCTTGCCTAAGACGAGAAAATACGCTATCCTGAAATTGAAGAAAACAGGAGGGCGAATATGGAAAAGATTGGAAGCAGGGCCGCGGGTCTGGTCTTGATGGGATTTATTCTGGGGGTCTATGGCTGCGGTTCCGTGGACCCGGGCGGCTTTTCCAAAAGCGATAGTCCCGGCCCGGGCACGGTTCTGGAGCAAGCGGCCAGCCCGGGTATTACGGCGAATTGGGATGTCGTTTCCACCCGTGATTATCATACTTGCGCGACAAAAACGGATGGCGCGCTCTGGTGCTGGGGTGATAATGCCGCGGGTGAGCTGGGAGACGGCGCCTCCGTCCTCTGGGGTCATTCCCTCACCCCAATCCGGGTTGATGCAGCCGCTAATTGGCGGTCGGTCTCGGTTGGGAGCTCTTATACCTGCGCCGTCAAGACTAATAACACCCTCTGGTGCTGGGGGAATAACCAAAGTGGCCAGCTTGGATTCGGGACCACAGATGGCACTCGTCTTGTCACCGAGGTCGGCGGCGCGAGTGATTGGGCATCGGTCTCCGCGGCATACTTCCACACCTGCGCCACCAAAACGGATGGCACGCTTTGGTGCTGGGGAGACAATGGTTATGGCCAGCTTGGAATCGGAAACACCGCGGAGCAGCATGTCCCCGCCCAGGTCGGGACCGCCAATAATTGGTCTTCGGTTGCAACCGGACATTTGTACAGTTGCGCTCCAAAAACGGATCACACGCTCTGGTGCTGGGGCAGTAATTCCTACGGCAAACTTGGAATCGGAAACACCAAGAAGAAACTTGTTCCCACCCGCGTCGGCGCGGCCGCCAACTGGGCTTCGGTCTCGGCCGGCAGTTATGACCATACCTGCGCGGTCAAGACCAACGGCACCCTTTGGTGCTGGGGATTGAATAATTATGGCCAGCTTGGAATCGGAAATAATTACACCAAGAGAAGCCCGGTCCAGGTGGGCTCGGCCAAAAATTGGAGTTCGGTCTCAGCCGGGAATGCGCATACCTGCGCCAAAAAGAAGGATGGCACCCTCTGGTGCTGGGGAGACAATTACCAAGGCCAACTTGGAATCGGAAGCAATAAAAACAAGAAAATACCCGTCCGGGTGGGCGCTGATGCCGACTGGGCCGGGCTCTCGGCCAGATACCAGCAGACTTGCTCCACCAAGACCGATGGCGCGCTCTGGTGTTGGGGAAACAATGCCGACGGCCAGCTCGGAAATGGAACTTGGGATAATACGAAAGTGCCCGGTCAAGTCTTGTGAGCGGGAAAACTCCCGAGGGGGCGCCTGGTCCCTTCCCCGCTCGGATCAGGGCTTTTTGGGTTTGGGTGCTTTTGCGTCTTCCCGGTTCAACGCGTAGATAATGCGCAAGCCCTCGAGGGTCAGGTTTTCGTCAACTTTTTCTATGGACCCGGCGCCCTGGGCGATCAGGCTGGCGAGACCGCCGGTGGCAATGACCTTGGGCAAAGGCTCGTTCGGGTATTTCTCTTTGATTTCTTGCTTCATCCTGGCCACAATCCCGTCCACCAGGCCTTGATACCCGAACAGGATTCCGCTCTGCATCGCGGAGATGGTGCTCTTGCCGATCACATTGTCCGGCCAGAGCAGTTCCACCCGGGGCAATTTGCTCGCCTCCCGGAACAGAGCCTCGGAACTGATCACCAGACCCGGGGCAATGATCCCCCCTTCATAACTTCCCTGCGCCGAAACAAAATCAAAAGTGGTGGCCGTGCCGAAATCTATGATGATCAGGCTGGTCTGATATTTATCATAGCCGGCCACGGCGTTCACGACCCGGTCCGCGCCCACCTCCCTGGGATTGTCTATATGAATCGGCATTCCGGTCCGGATGCCCGGCTCCACAATCATCGGCTCCAGATTGAAATATTTCTTGCCCAGTCCTAAAAGCGCGGGCCGAAGCGGAGGCACCACGCAGGAGATAATCATTCCGTCTATGTCCTGGCGCTTGACCCCGCCTAACGCGGGGCTGAAGACCAGAAGCTCCTTGAACAGAATCCCGAACTCGTCGGTGGTCCGCTCCACCTGGGTGCCGACCCGCCAGCTTTCCATCAGCTGGTCGCGGTCAAAAATCCCGATCACGGTGTTGGTGTTCCCGACATCAATCACTAACAGCATCTTTTATTCCCCTTATCCTGGTTATTTCCCCGGCGGAAAAACTCAGCTTTTTTCCGCGGCTTTGAAGTTTCAGCCGGCCCTGAAGATCAATCCCCGAGGCGATGCCGGTCATCTCATCCCCGCCGGTTAAAACCCTGACCTGGCTGCCCTTAATTATGTCAAATTCCGAATATTTCTCAACTATTCTGGAAAATTCTCCCTTTTCCAGAGACTTGAGCCAGAAGCCCAGATGATCCAGATAAACGAATAATATTCGATCGCGCGAAACAATCTTTCCGCTCTCTTCCGAAATGGAGCTGGCCCGGGGCCTGATTTCCAAAGGAAAATCTTCTTTTGTCTGGGCGAGATTTACGCCCGCGCCGATCACCACAAATTTCAATTGCCCCTTCTCCAATGCGCTTTCTACCAAGATTCCAGCCATTTTGCCCTTTTTCCCGAACAGATCATTGGGCCAGATCAGTCCGGGCTTGAAGCCGGCGATTTCCTCAATTGAGAGCGCCAGCGCCACTCCGCTCAAAATTGGAATCAAGCCCAGATGCTCGGAAGCAATTGCCGGCCGGAGCAGAACCGAAGCTAAAAGCGAGTTTTTGGGCTTGGCCGACCAGGTTCTTCCCAGCCGGCCCCGGCCCCGGGTCTGAAAATCCGCGACTAAAACCAGGCCGGAGGCTTCTCCCTGCTCCGCCCTTCGGATCGCCTCCTGATTGGTGGAGTCAATCTCTTCTAAAAATTCAATCCGCCAACCTGACTTTTCCAGAATTTTTTTCACCGCAGATCCGCATTCCGAGTTGCAGGTTCCGGGTTTTTCTCGTTCCTCGTTGATCGTTCCTCTTTCCTCGCATTATTCATTGATCAGCTTGATCTTCATCGTGAAATGAACCGCCGGCGCCGAATGAGTCAAGGCGCCGACTGAGATGAGATTGACTCCGGCCCGGGCAATGGTCCGGACATTCTCCAACTTAACCCCTCCGCTCGCCTCCAGCAAGGCCCGGCCGGCATTGATCCGAACCGCCTCTTTCAGCTTTTCCAGGTTCATATTATCCAGCAGGATGATATCCGCTCCCGCCTCCAGAACCCGTTGCAGCTCGCCCAGGCTCTCCACCTCCACTTCCACCTTCATCCCCTCCGGCGCCCGGTCTTTGGCCCGTTTAACCGCTTGAATAATATCCCCGGCCACGGCCAGATGATTATCCTTGATCAGGATCCCGTCATCCAGCCGCATCCGGTGGGCGATGCCTCCGCCGATCTCAACCGCATATTTCTGCAAGCCGCGAATTCCGGGCATGGTCTTGCGGGTGGCCGCAATCTTCACTCCGGTGCCTTCCACCGCAGCCACGAATTGCCGGGTCAAAGTCGCAATCCCGGACAATTGCTGGAGAAAATTCAGCGCCAATCTCTCCCCGCTCAGGATCGTCCGCGCCTTCGCCTCCACCTCCGCAACAATCTTGCCCGGCTCTAATTCCCTCCCATCTTCCAGCTGGGAATAAAATTTGGCCCCGGGCTCCAGCTTTTCAAAAACCCGGCGCGTCGGATACAGCCCGCAGAGCACGGACTTGCCCTCGGCGATAATCGTCCCGCGCGCTTTTTTCTTTTCATCTATTACCAGTTGAGTGGTAAGATCCCCTTTTCCCAGATCCTCCTGCAACGCCCGCTCAATCAGGTCCTCCAAATCCGGCTCAAACTTCTTAACCCTTTCCATCCTCTTTTTCCTCTCACTCCCCCTGGGACCGCGTGTTTACCGATCCTTTATTTAATGTATTTAAGCGCCTGGCCGATCTTCTTGACCCGAAACACCCGGTCCAGTTTCCCCGGCCTCACATAAGCGTTCTCTATCCAGATCGCCCATAACCCGACCTTCCTCGCCCCTAACACATCGCTCCCCCATAAATCGCCGATGTGGACCGTTTCTTCGGGCCTGGCGCCGGCCAGCTTGAGCGCCTTTCTGAAAAATTTTGGATCCGGCTTGCACATTTTCTCCCGGGTGGAATCCAGGATAAAGCTGAAATAATTTTCAATCCCGACTGACCGGCATTTCTCCCTGGTTCGGCCGTCATTGTTGGAGATGATCCCCATCTGACAGCCGCGCTGAGCAAGCTCCTGGAGCAAGGGCAGGGCGCCCGGAACCATTACCCGCTCGGGCCGGAATCCCATCAGCCAGCCGGCAAGTTCCTTCAAAAGCTTTTCCCGGTCTATTTTCACTCCCAACTGATCCAGCAAAGCTTTTCCTAAATTGCGCTGGTATCTCTCCGGCGAATATTCAGACGCCCGGATCTGATTTTTGCTCACCTTCCAATCCGCCAAATGATACGCCCGCTCCACCTCCGGACGCGAGCTCTTCACCCCCAGCTCCTTAAGCCCCATCCAGATCCGGGTCAAATAGCGCGGCTCGCTTGAGACCAGGGTGTCCCCGAAATCAAAAGTAATCAGCCTCGGCTTCAGCTTCACCGTTTTTTATTTTATCAGCCAAAATCTTTTCTCTCAACCAGCCTGGGCCGGGTGGGTGGAAAAGGGGACCGAGATTATCTCCCTCTAGTATTTTGACCGCAACAATATGACGGTTTAATTTCTAGAGATGGTTTCATAAGCCCAACCGTAGGGGCGTGATTTATCACGCCCTTGTTTGAGGGCGCAATAAATTGCGCCCCTACAAAACCGACAAAATAACGCGGTCAAAATACTAGTACCGATTTCCCGTCAGCGAAAAATAAAATCATTTGGGCTCAGGCATTGAGGCCTTGTTGGCCAAAGGTGAAATGGGCGGATTGGGCTCAGGTGCCGATTTCCCAGGAGGACAGGTATTTTTTCTGTTCTTTGGAGAGCTGGTCAATCTGGATGCCCATAGACTTGAGCTTGAGTCGGGCGATTTCCTGATCCAGATCCCGGGGCACGAGATAAACTTTTGGCTCCAGTTTTTTTCCCTCTTTGACCAGGTATCGGCAGGAAAGGGATTGATTGGCAAAGCTCATATCCATCACCAGGGACGGATGGCCTTCGGCCGCGGCCAGGTTGATCAGTCTTCCCTCCCCGAGCAGATAAATCTTCTTGTGGTTTTTCATCTCAAACTCCTGCACCAGGGGCCGGATTTCCCGGACCCGGCGAGAGAGTTTTCGGAGCGCGGGCTTATTGATCTCCACATCAAAATGGCCGGAGTTGGCGAGAATGGCGCCGTCTTTCATCAGCTTGATCGCGGCCTCGTCAATGGCCTTGATATCTCCGGTGACGGTCACGAAGATATCTCCCTCTTTCGCGGCCTTTTTTATCGGCATCACCCGGAAGCCGTCCATCAAGGCCTCCAGGCCGCGGAGCGGATCAACCTCGCAGACGATCACATTCGCGCCCATTCCGCGCGCGCGGGTGGCGACTCCGCGTCCGCACTGGCCGTATCCGACGATGACGAAATTTTTCCCGGCATAAAGGATGTTGGTGGCGCGGAGGATTCCGTCAATGGTGCTCTGGCCGGTTCCGTAGCGGTTGTCAAAGAAATGTTTGGTCATCGCGTCATTGACGGCAATGACCGGGAAGAGGAGTTTTCCCTGATCCGCGAGCGAGCGGAGCCGGATCACCCCGGTGGTGGTTTCCTCGGTGCCGCCGATCATTCCCTTGACCAGGTCTTTTCTCCGGCCGTGAATGGTTCCGACCAAATCCGCGCCGTCATCCATTGTGATCTGCGGTTTAAGGTCCAGCGCGGCGTTGATATGAGCATAGTAGCGGTCGCGGTCTTCGCCTTTGACCGCGAAGGTTGAAACCCGGGCTTCTTTGACCAGATAGGCCGAGACATCGTCCTGGGTGCTTAAGGGGTTGCTGGCGCAGAGCGCGAGCTCGGCGCCGCCGGCTTTGAGGGTGTGCATCAGGACTGCGGTTTCGGTGGTGACATGAAGGCAGGCGGAGATGCGGATGCCTTTTAAGGGTTTTTCTTTCTCATAGTTTTTCCGGATCAGGTTGAGCACGGGCATTTGCCGCATGGCCCATTCCACTCTTCCCTTGCCCAGCTTGGCCAGGCCAAGGTCTTTCACATCATATTTCATTTTTATTTCCCTCCGACAAATCAAGCTTTTGCGATTTTTTTGATCTCATTAACTTTGTCGGTTCGTTCCCAGGTGAATTCTTTATCCAATCTTCCAAAATGGCCGCCGGCCGCGGTCTTTTCATAGATGGGCCGGAGCAGGTTCAGATGCTCAATAATCCGGCGCGGCCTCAAGTCAAAAATTTCTCGCACCGCTTTTGCGAGTTTCGTCTCGTCCATTTTTCCGGTGCCGTAAGTATGCACTTCCACCATAATGGAAACCGGCTCGGCGACTCCGATGGCATAGGCGAGCTGAACTTCACAGCGTTTTGCCAGGCCGGCTTTGACGATATTCTTGGCCACATACCGAGCCATATACGCGGCGCTTCGGTCCACCTTGCTCGGGTCTTTGCCGGAAAAGCATCCGCCGCCGTGTCTTCCCATTCCGCCGTAAGTGTCCACAATGATCTTCCTTCCGGTCAGGCCGGTATCCGCGTAGGGGCCGCCTTTTTCAAATCTTCCGGTCGGGTTGATCAGGTAATGAACCTTGGGGCTGAGCAGGCTCTTTGGAATCACCGGCTGAATCACCTCTTCAATGATGCCCTGTTCCAGGGTCTTTCGGTTCACCTCCGGCGTATGCTGGGCGGCAATGACCACAGTGGTGACTTCTCTGGGCTTTGAGTCTTGATATCGGACCGTGACCTGGCTTTTGCCATCGGGGCGGAGGAATTTCAGAATCCCTTTATGCCGGACTTCGGCGAGCCTTCGGGAGAGCCGGTGCGCAAACATAATCGGCATGGGCATCAGCTCCGGCGTCTCGTCGCAGGCGTATCCGAACATCATTCCCTGGTCTCCGGCTCCCTGCTCCTCTTTCTTCTTCCGGACCACTCCCCTCCGGATGTCCGGGGATTGGCCGTGGATCAAGGCGAGGATGGAACAGCTTTTGTAATCAAACCCGATCTCCATATCCGTGTATCCGATCCGCTTGATGACATTTCGGGCCAGCTCCGGGATCGCTGTTTTTCCGATTCCGGGCGAGGTGATTTCTCCGGCGATGATCACGGTTCCCGCGGTGACCAGGGTTTCGCAGGCGACCTTGGACTCGGGATCGTGTTTGAGCATCGCATCCAGGATGGCATCCGAGATCTGGTCCGCGATTTTATCGGGATGACCTTCGGTGACCGATTCGGAACTGAACAAATAGTCCTTGCTCACGACTTCACCTCCAAGATTTTATTTTCATCAACTCTGACTGATTTTCTGGCAGGAGGAAGTTCCGGCGGATTCCGGCTTTTTCTCCAGGTCCATCCGGTAGGCCTCGGCCCAATCTTTCTCAATCAGTTGATGGAGCCGGCTCCGGATTTTCTCCACGCTGGACAATTTCAATAATTCTTCGGCCAGGATTTTCAGCTCGCTCCTCTTAAGTCCTCTCAGCACTTTGCGCACCTTAGGAATGAGCCGGGCCGGCATACTGAGCTGATCCAATCCCAGGCCGACCAGGATCGGCAACAAATAAATATCTCCAGCCACCTCTCCGCACATTGCCACTTCAATCCCGGCTTGATGCCCCGCCTCCACGGTCCGCCGGATCATCCAGAGCACCGCGGGATGAAGCGGCTGATACAGATAACTAACATACTCATTCACCCGGTCAATGGCAAGCACATATTGAATCAAATCATTGGTGCCGATACTGAAAAAGTCAACCTCTTCGGCCAGGCGCTCGGCCAACAGCACGGCCGAGGGCACCTCCATCATAATCCCGACGGGGATTTCCGGATCAAATTTCAACCCTTCCCGATCCAGCTCCTCCTTGGCCTGGTTCAAGATTTTCTTGGCGATTAAAACTTCCTCCAAATCCGAGATGAGCGGGAACATTATGCGGACTTTGCCCAAGGCGGATGCTCGGAGGATTCCCCGGATCTGGGCTTTGAAGATATCGGGACGGCGCAGGCAGAAGCGAATGGCCCTGAGTCCGAGCGCGGGATTCATCTCCTCGGCGACTTTCGGGGCACTGCTGAATTTATCTCCACCCAGGTCAAAAGTCCGAATGGTGGCCTGATAAGGATTGACCGCCTCGGCCAGCTTGCGATAATTTTCAAAGTGCTCCTCTTCATTGGGAAGCTGATCCCGGTTCAGATAGAGGTATTCGGTGCGGTAAAGGCCCACGCCCTCGGCGCCGTATTTAGCCAGGAAATGGATTTCATCCAGGATTTCCAGGTTGGCCGAGAGCTGGACTTGATATTGGTCCTGGGTGAGACTGGGCGGGGTGGAATATTCCTGGAGCAATTTATTGATGGCTTCCCATTCGGCTCTCCGGCCGAAATATTTCCGGCAGAGCTCGTCATCCGGATTGACAATTACATTTCCCTCAATTCCGTCCAGGATAATGATGTCTCCGTCTTCCACTGACTTGGTGATATTTTCCAGGCCGACCACGGCCGGGATTTCCAGGGAACGGGCCACGATCGCAGTATGGCTGGTGGTGCTTCCGATGTCAGTGGCAAAGCCGAGGATTTTGGAGAAGAACATCTGGGCGGTTTGATCGGGCCTTAAGTCGTGGGCAATGATAATCACCGGTTCCTCAATCTTCCGCAAGTCCTGGTCCCTCTGCCCGTTCAGCTTGCCCAGGACCCGCTGGGCCACCAGTTCCACATCCTGTCCCCGCTCGCGCAGGTACCGGTCGTGAATGGAAGCAAAGGCCTTGAGCCATTCATCAACGGTTTTCCGGATCGCCCATTCGGCATTGATCCGGCCTTCCCGAATTTTCTCTTCCACCTCGCCCCAGAGCGACTCATCCTGGATCAGGAGGGAATGAGCGTCAATGATAGAAAAGACTTCTCTGGTCATCAGGTCTTGAAATTCCTTCTTGACCTCTTCCAGCTCGGCGACCGCTTCCTTGATGGCCTTTTCCAGCCGCTTGATTTCTTCCGGAACTTTTTCCGGGGCCAGGATGCGCTTGGAAATGGGCAGGCGGATGCTGGTCATCACAAAGGCGGGCCCGGCCACGATCCCTTCGCTGGCGGCAATTCCTTTTAAAACCAAATTCTTGTCTTCCTGACTCAATTATTCATCCTCGCCAAAACGACTCTCAACCAGGTCGGCGAGCGCTTGAAGCGCTTGCTCGGCATCCTCGCCACAGGCTTTAAGCAAAAGCTCGGTGCCGCGGGACGCGCCTACCGCCATCAGCCCCATAATGCTTTTGGCATCCGCTTCCATCCTGCCCCGGATCACCTTGATCTGGCATTGGTATTGAGCGGCCAGGTTCCGGAATTTGCCCGCGGCCCGGGCGTGCATTCCGAGCCGGTTGCGGATTTTGACCACTCTGGTCGCTTCCTTATAGGCTGGCCGGCCCCCTAACCGCCAGATCATCAAATTCTCTTTCTCATAATTTCACTGGCGACCGAGATATTTTTTCTTCCCGCCTCCCGGGCCTCGCGCGCGGCTTCCTTAAGTTCTTTGCCCTGCCGGCCCAGGCTGAGCTTCAAGAGCATGGGCAAATTGGCCCCGCTCACCACTTCCACTTTTTTCTCCTGGAGAAAACTCAAGCCGACATTGCTGGGAGTGCCTCCGAACAGATCGGTCAGGATTAAAACCCCGTCGCCATCATCCACCCCGGCCAGGGCCTGCTCCACTCTCTCGGCAATGGATTCCACTCTTTCTTCCGGGCTGATCCCGATGGCGATGCAGGCCGGGATTTCGCCCACGATCAAGCTGGCGGCTTTGACCAGCTCCTCGGCAATCTGACAATGGGTAAGAATAATCAGCCCAACCACGCTCGCCTCCTTATTCTATTTCCTCGCTCAAGGAAGTTTCTCCGGGCTCTTTCTGGAGCAGTTCCTCCAAGAGCCTCCGCTGAAAGTCTCGGGCGGAATAATATCCCTTCAGTTTCAGCAGTTGATTTCGGGCGGCCACTTCCACAATGGTGGTCAGGTTTCTGCCCGGCCGGACCGGGATGGTCAAATGGGGGATTTCCACCCCGAGCAGGGTGTAGGTCTCATCTTCCAGGCCGAGGCGGTCATAATCCTGGTCCGGTTCCCATTCCACCAGCTCAATCACCAACTCAATTTTTTTCCGATCCCGGATGGAGGCGATTCCAAACAGGTCTTTGATGTTAATGATCCCCAGCCCGCGGATTTCCATATGATACTTGATCACTTCCGTGCCTTTGCCGACCAGGGTTTTTTGGGTTTGTCTTCTCACCTCCACGATATCATCGGTGACCAGCCGGTGCCCGCGCAGGATCAAGTCCAGGGCGGTTTCGCTCTTGCCGATTCCGCTCTGGCCCAGGATCAGAATCCCGATTCCGTAAACATCAATCAAGACCCCGTGCAGGCTGATGTTGGGCGCCAGATGATCTTCCAGAAACCGGTTGAGCCGGAAAATAAACTCGCCGGTGGCCAGCTCGGTGCCCAGGAGGGGAATCTGACGCCGCTCCGCCATTTTGATGATCGCGGGCTCCGGCTCAATGTTTCTGGTGAAGATCAGGCAGGGGAATTCAAAGCTGAAAAGTTTTTCCCAGACCCGGTGCCGTTCCAGATCCGAAAGGATATCCAGATACGATTTTTCGCTTCCGCCGAAAACTTGGATCTGGCCCGGAAGCAGCTCAAACTTGATCCCGACCAGGCTCAAGCCCAGCTTATGCACCCCTTCCTCGGAAATCAGCCGGCCCGGGTCTTCCCGACCGATCAACAACCTCAACTCCAGTTGATATTCGCCGGCCTTGAGCAGCTTCCCGACCTCAATCCCGGTCATCTCAATCCCTTTTTCCCGGCGCGGACAGCGCGGTCCGCGCCTTGATTTCCTTTCCGATCAAATCCTTCTCGCTTTCCCTTTTCCATTTAAAAAAAACCGCGGGCTGAATAATTCCCCCCGCGCAACCCGCTCCTGGTTTATTCCGGCTCAATCAAGCCGAGATTGCCGTCCTCCCTCCGGTAAAGCACACAAATCTTCTCGTTGCCGGCGTTCCGGAACACGATGAAATGATTCCGGGAATTTCCCAAAACCTCCGCGGCTTCCTCAATCGTGATCGGCTTGCGCGCCAGATGCTCTTTTGAGCGGACGATCTCAAATTCGCCGGTGGCTTCCCCCAGGCCGGTATCTTCATCCAGCGCCGGTTTGCTTTTGGCCCGCTTCCAGCGATCGTGATGTTTCTTGACCTGGACTTCCAGCTTGACCAGGGCCTGGTCAAAAGCTTTATAGAGGTCATCCGCTTCTTCCCGGGCGAAAAATTGATCGCCGTCTCCGAACAGATTCAACTCGGCCTGGCATCTTTTCTTTTCCCGGTCAAAAATCAGGTGCGCCTCAATCGGCCGATGGAGGAAGCGGGAAAGTTTTTTAATTTCATTTTCCGCGTAAGTTTTGAGTTCCGGTTCCGGTTCCAGGCGGCGGAAAGTAACTTTAACTTCCATCTCTCTTCACCTCTCCTAAACTTTCTTTCTCTTGCTGGAGCAGAGCACCCCCAGGTTTTCCCGATATTTGGTCACGGTCCGGCGCGCGATTTCGATTTCATACTCTTTTCGGAGAATATTGACGATTTCCCGGTCACTGTAGGGCTTTAACCCCGGCTCCTGGCAGACCACCTGCCGGATTCGCTCCTTGACGCTCTCGCTGCCGAACGCCTCTCCCTCGGTGCGATTGATCTTGGAGTTGAAGAAGAATTTCATCCCGAAGATTCCGTGCGGGGTATGAACCCATTTATTGGTGGTGACCCGGCTGACCGTGGATTCGTGCATACTGATGTCGCGGGCCACCTCGCGGAGCACCAGGGGCTTGAGCTGGGTGGCTCCTTTGTCAAAGAAATTTTTCTGGAATTTAATAATGCTTTCCATCACCCGGTAAACCGTGCGCTGCCGCTGATGAATTGACCGGATCAGCCACATCGCGCCCTGGAGTTTCTCCCGGATATACTCCTTGGTCGCCGAGGGGGAATCGGAGCGGAGCAAATTCAAATAATAGGAATTGATCCGGAGTTTGGGAAGGCCATCCTCGTTTAAAATGATGGTATAATTGTCTCCGGTCCGATAAACACTGATGTCCGGCGTGATATATTGAACCCGCTCCTCACCAAAGGGCCGGCCGGGCTTCGGCTCCAGATCCGAAATAATCTTTACCGTTTCTCTGACTTTTTCCAGCGGCACTCTCTCTTTTCGGGCAATGGCCCGGTAGTCCTTTTTTTCCAGCTGCTTGAAATAATTCCGGATAATCTTTTCCGCCAGCGGATTCTGAATCCGCCATTGCTGGAGTTGCAGGAGCAGACATTCCTGGAGCTCGCGCGCCGCCACCCCGGCCGGATCAAATTGCTGCACCTTCTTTAAAACCTTTTCAATCTCGGCCTCGGTGGTTTTGAATTCCTGGGCGATATGCAGGAGGGGAATCTTCAAATATCCGTCCTCATCCAGATTGCCGATCAGATATTCGGCCATCTCTTCCTCTTCCCGGCTGAAATCGCTCAAGCGCAACTGCCAGAGCAAATGTTCGCACAGGCTGACATTCTTGGCCACCCGGGTCTCGGACTCCATCCGATTGCTTTCCTCTTCCGGCTCCGAGCGGAATCCGTACTGGCTGGTCACGAACCGGTCAATGAAATTTTCCCAGTCCAGGTCATCATAACTCTGCTCGTCGGAATTCTCTCCATCCGCTTCCGCCTCCTCCTTCCTGGTCTTGGCCACTTCCTCCAGCGAAACCGCGTCCTCCGAGCGGTCCTCCTCCAGCACCGGGTTTTCCACCATCTGCTGATTGATCAGCTCCGCCAGCTCCAGCCGGCTTAATTGCAAAAGCTTGATCGCCTGCTGAAGCTGGGGGGTCATCACCAGCTGTTGGGCCAGCTTTAAGCTCTGTTTCAGGTCCAGCGCCATTTTTATTTCCTAGATGGAAAATTTTTCTCCCAGATAGAATTTTTTCGCCAGATCGCTTTCCACGATTTGCTCCGGACTGCCTTCGATTAAAATCTTTCCCTGGTTGATAATCAACGCCCGGTCGCAAATCTTTAAAGTTTCCCGGACATTATGATCCGTGATCACCACGCCGATCCCGCGATGTTTTAGGTCCCGCACCAGGCCCTGAATTTCGGCAATCGCCAGCGGATCAATCCCGGTGAAGGGCTCGTCCAGAAGAATGAACCGGGGATTGATCACCAGGGCGCGCGCGATTTCGGTTCGCCGGCGCTCCCCTCCGGACAAAGTCGTGGCCAACTGCTTCCTTAAAGATTGGATGCCAAAATCATCCAACAGTTTTTCCACGGTTTCCGTCTGCCGGTCTTCCGGCAAGCCGGAAATTTCCGCAATCGCCTCTAAATTCTGCTCCACAGTCAGTCCGCGAAAGATAGAAGGCTCCTGGGGAAGGTAAGTGATTCCCCTCCGGGCCCGTTGCCACATGGGCAGATGATCTATCCGCTCATCATCTATATAAATCTCTCCGCCTTCCCCGTTGATCAGGCCGACCAGGAGATAAAAAGTGGTGGTCTTTCCGGCTCCGTTCGGGCCGAGCAAACCCAGGACTTCTCCCGAGTTGATCTCAAATCCGACCTGGTCCACCACCCGCCGGCCCCGGTAGCTCTTGACCAGGCCCTGAGCGCGAAATCGGGCGCTATTGGGGCTCATTTCCTTTGGGCTCATTTCCTTTGGGCTCATTCTCCGTTTCTCTCTGAAACTGAATTTCCGGATCGGTCACTTTCAAGCGATTATTCGCCAGATCAAAAATCATTTCGGTTCCCAGCACGATCTGTCCCTTGCTCACCAATTTTGGATTCCCCCGGAGATAAAATAGATTCTTATCCTTGAAATACTCCAATTCTTCCCCGGTTGCAAAAGACCCGCCCTCAATCAGCTTCACTCTCCCGATCGCCTTGAGCTGATCAATCTCGCCCGCTTCTATATATTTTAACTCCAGTTTGTCGCAATAAATGGTGCTGGCGCCTTTCTTGACCAGGACCTGATCGGAAAAGGTGGCTTTCCGGTCATCTAACAGTAAATTCATCTTCTCCGCGCTGATTTCCACCACTTCCCCGGATTGCAGGCGGAATCCGCCGAAAGCCACTTCCGCGTTGGCCGGCCGGGGGGCGCTGGTTTCCGCCTTAGCCTTCCCGGCTTTGCCTTTCCCGCCTTTCTTCTTCCCGGCCTGAGCGGAAAATCCCAGCGCGAGCCAGAGAACCAGGGAAATGATGATAACCCGCTTCATCCTTTTTCCTGCCGTTTGATCTTGCCTTTCACCTGGGAGTTAAGCTGCATCTCTTTCTTCTTCGCGTCAAAGCGAAATCCTTTTCCGGTCAGGTCTAAATCCTTGCCTTGAATCCGGATCTCTTCCGCGCCTTCCGCCAATTCCTGCTTGAGATCATAATTAAGGGATTCCGTCTGCGCCCGATAATCTTGATAAGTAATCTCAACCCCGTCCTCAAACCGGACCTTGCCTTCCTGATTAAAATACCGGGCTTTTTTCCCGGAAATCAGGGTCGCGTTTTTCTCGTCATAAATTTCAATCTCCGGATTTAACAGCCGGGCTTCCCCCTGAGCCTGATGATATTGCAAATCCTGTCCAATCAAAGTTAACCGGAGTTTGCCGTCCTCAAATCGGGACACAAAAATCTTGCCCTTCAGTTCCAGTTCCGCGGAAGTGGAAAAACCCGGTTGCTCCAGATTTTTGGCCCGGCCGATAAAATAGAGCACAATCATCACGGTGATCAGGAACAGGATGAGGCTGATTTCAAAAATCCTGGCTTTTTTGAGCCGCTTCGCTTTTTTGGTTTCTTCCATCGCTCTGGTTATGATGATAACATCTGAAGGCCGGGCTGTAAAGAAAGATCAAAATTTAAGGAGGGGCGACTCGGGAGTCGCCTCTACCGATTTTTCATCCGGAGAGCAGTTCCGCGTAGCAGTCAATGATTCTCTTACAGACCATTTCCTCGTTGAGATTCTCCAGGGCATATTTTCTTGCCCGCTGCCCCAGAGCGCTTGCCAGATTTTTATCCCGGATCAGTCTTTCCAGGGCTTGTTGTAAGGCCTGGGCATCCTTGGCCGGCACCAGAATTCCGGTTTCTTCGGGCTTAACCACCACCCGGCATCCCACCAGGTCGGTGGCAATGATCGGCTTGGCCATTGCCGAAGCTTCAATCAGGGTGCGCGGGAAGCAGTCCCGATGAGTGGGCAGAACCACGATGTCCATCAAGCCATAGAGTCTCTCCATATCCGAGCGGTTTTCCAGCATTATCAGCCGGTCCGAGATTCCCATCTTTTCGGGCAAATCCCGGGGAATCGGGTCGCGCTCGCTGGGCAGAAAAAATCCGGCCGTGAGCAGATAGAGCTGCGGATATTTTGGCTTAAGCCGGCGGAAAGCCTGAAACAGCTCCAGATAGCCCTTCTCATAAACATACCGGGCCACGCATCCGATCACCAGAGCATTTTCCGGAAGGCCCAGTTCGGCGCGGAGCCGGGCCAGGTCGGATTCGGGAATTTTTTCCGGGTCAAAGCGGGACAGGTCTATGCCATTGCCTTGAATTTTCAATTTCTCTTTCGGAACCATCCCCAGACCAAGATATAAATCAAAATCGGCCGGGTTTTCCACCATCACCAGAGCCGCGAGCCGGCCCGCCACTTTTTCCAGGAAAATGAAGAATTTCCGCCTCCAGCCTTCAGGCATCTCCCGAAAAATCGGTCGGGCGGTATTGATCACCGGAATTCCCGAAAGCTTTCCGGCAATCGCTCCGAGCAGGGTCGGCTTCGGGGTCTGGGTGTGGATCAGATCAAACCGCTTTTTCCGAAAAATCCGAACCAGCCTGAAGACGGCGATCAGATCCGCGATCAGGGAGATCTGCCGCTCAATGGGAATTTCTATAAATTCCAGCCCGGCATTTTTGAAAAATTCCAGATTCCCGGGATTTTCCAGCGAAGAAATTGCCGTGATGATTACGCCTTTTTCGCTCAGCTGTTTTAATTGATTGGCAAAAAGCAGGATAAAGGAACTCTCAATGGAGGCGATCATCGCGATTTTTTTCCCGGCCAATTCCATCCGTTCACCCGATTTTTTCATTTTATCATTATTGCCGAGAGCTGACGACCGGCCCGGCCCCGGCTCCGGCGATGAGAGAAAAAATCGTCATCCTGAAAGGCGCAAAGCCCCAAATCCTCGGTTTGATCCCGGTCAATACCGGACTGAGCGAGAACCGAAAGTATCGCCTGCTTGAGCTCCAGCAGATAAAATCCCTGACCGGGATTCCAGATTTTTCCCCCGCCCTCCGGGAATTTTTTCCGGTATCCCGCGATCACCTTTTCATCCACCTGATAGCATTCCCCGCAAATTCCCGGCCCGAGCGCGCCAATAATTTTTTCCAATTTTCCGCCCCGCTTGATGATGGCTTGAAGCGCGTTTTCAATCACTCCTTCCAGAATCCCCCTCCGGCCGCAATGCGCAACGGCGATGATCCGCTTTTGGGTCTCGGCCAGGATCAGCGGAAAACAGTCCGCGCACAAAACCCCGATCCCGATTCCGGGCATCCCGGTCACAATGCCGTCCGATTCCCGGTTCCGCAGAGTCTCCGGATCAATATCCTCCGGCTCCAGCTCCAGAACCCTTCCGCGGTGCATCTGATGAACCGTGACCAGGCGCTTTGCGCTCATCGCCTTCTTTACCTTTTCCAGATTCTTCCGCACCAGGTCCGGCTCATCCCCGACCCGCAAGCTCAGGTTCAGTTCCGCGAAGGTTCCTTTGCTCAGCCCGCCATAGCGGGTGAAGAAAAAGTTATCAAACCCCGCGGCGAGGAGAATTTCCGACTGGTAATAGACCAGTCCGTCCTTTACCACTTTCCTCATTGATCGGATTTCTCCAGTAATTTGAGCAGGGAGCTGATTTCTTCCGGAAGAGGCGAGTTGAACCTGAGCCATTTGCCGGTGGCTGGATGAATAAATCCGAGCCGGAAGGCATGGAGCGCCTGCCGATTCAAATCCTTGATCGCGGCTCTGATTTCCGGCGCGATTTTCTCGGAAAGGTTCCGGCCTTTTCCGTAAAGCGCATCGCCGACCAGGGGAAATCCCATCTCGGTCAGATGCACCCGAATCTGGTGGGTCCGGCCGGTATGGAGCCGGCATTCCATCAGGCTGAAATGCCTGAACCGTTTTACCACTTTCCATTCCGTGACCGCGATTCGGCCCTGTCCGCGCCGGCCGGTCATTTTCAGCCGATGTCCGGGATTCCGGCTGATTCTGGACTCTATCCTTCCGGAATTTTGGTCCGGCTTTCCCCAGACTAAAGCCAGGTATGCGCGCTCAATGCTGTGCCGGCTGAACTGTTCCGCCAGGTTCAGGTGCGCAAGCTCGGTTTTGGCCGAGACCATCACCCCGCTGGTGAGCTTATCCAGCCGGTGAACAATGCCCGGCTTGAGTTCCCCGCCGATTCCGCTCAGATCCCGGCAATGATGAAGCAAGGCATTGACCAAAGTTCCGGTCGTCTTTCCCGGAACCGGATGCGTGAGCAGGCCCGCGGGCTTGTCAATCACGATCAGGTCTTGGTCTTCATAAAGAATTTTCAGGGGAATTGCTTCCGGGGCCGGCCGGGCCGGCACCGCCGGCGGGATGGTGACTTCAATTTTATCTCCCGGCTTCACCTGGGCCGAGGGCTTGGCCGGCTTCCCATTGAGCAGAACCCGGCCTTGCTCAATCAGGTTTTTGATCCGGGTTCGGCTGGGGAATTCCAGCTTTTGCGCCAGCCAGCTGTCCAATCGGATCGGGCTTTTCTCTTCGTGAGAAACTTCAATCTGAATTTTATTGCTCACCGCGCTCCGGCAGAAATTTTTGATAAAGCCTGGTCAGATCCAGCGCGTCCCGCAGAACCCGGCGCCTCCAGCCCTTTCGGATCGCGGCCTGGATTTCCTTGACTTTGGGCAAGGCGGCCTGCCGGCCCCGTTCAATCAGCCGGTCCGGATCATTGAAATCCGCCCAGTGAATATCCATCACCGCGGGCTGGATCAATACATCCGCTTCTTCCAACTGGGTCTCCCGCAGTTTTTTCATCATAATCTGGGCCGTGCGCAGGATCAGGTCCAGGCCGCGCTTGAATTCAAACAACTCCTCGCTCCCGCGCGAGGTGTCCACCGCCACCACGATCTCCGCGCCCAGGGCCAGCGCCGGCCGGATCGGAACCGAATTGGTCCAGCCGCCGTCCACCAGGATTTGCTGGTCCAGCATCTGGGGCGGGAAAAAGCCCGGAATCGCGGAACTGGCCATCACCGCCTCCCGGAGCGAGCCTTTGGTCCAGATCACCTCCCGGCCCGAAATCATATCCAGGCTCACCGCGGCAAAGGGCTTGGGCAAATCCTCTATCTTCACCTCCGGCACCAGGCTTTCAATGATCCCCGTAAAAATCTCTCTCGGAATGATGGATTCGCGCCGGACCGAATAGCTGTACATAATCCCCTTCCGAACCGACTGGGTCACCGATTCCCAGAACCCATCTTCCTTGTCCTCCTTGCTGTCCCGCAAAACATCAAACCGCGCCTTCTTGAAAATCTCGGTCTCCATAAACTCCCTCATCCTCACCCGCAGCCAGCTCGCCGGCTTGCCCGAGCAAAGATAAAGCGCCGCAATCAAAGCGCCCATACTGGTTCCGGTGAAAATCTCCGGATGAATTCCGGATTCCTCCAGAACCTCCAAAACCCCGATCTGGGACAGACCCCGCGCCGATCCTCCCCCCAGCGCGATCCCAACCTTGCACTTCTGCATCATTCCCAAATTCTAAATCCTGGCTGGTTCCTGTCAAGCTCGCCCCCCTCCTTGAGTCCCCTGATGTTTTGCTCATGGCAGAGACCCAGAATTCAGCGCGCTCAGAATTCGGCGATCCTGCGGGACCAACCGCGGAGCCGGAGCCGGCAACCGGCAGCCAGGCTTTGAAGAAACGAGCAGCGAGGAACATGACCCCTCGGGCGCGGAGCGGACGAATTTTTTCAGGGACGAAATTCCAGTTCCAGGCGTTTTCCCGCGGCGCTTTTGGTTCGGAAGTTTTCCAGAAGCTGTTCCGCCAGCTTTCGGTGAGCCGGATCCTCCGGATTGAAAAGATTATGGTTTTCCTCGGGATCCTGCGCCAGGTCATAGAGCTCCCAGGTGTTTTCCTTGAGATAATGAACGATCTTGAAATTTCCCATGCGCAGGCCAATGGCAGAGGGCGGAGACGCTCTTCCGATTTTCTTCAGCCCGGGCAGATCCAGCACGGCAATGGAATTGGTCTCATAATACATCGGCGCCGGATCCAGGGCCTGGCCGGTATTGATCTGCGGGAGAAGATTCCTTCCTTCCATCTCGGAAAGCGGCTCCAGGCCCAGGTAAGAAAGAATGGTGGGAGCAAGGTCCAGCATAGAGATCGGCGCCTGAACCTGGGTTCCTTTGGGAAGCTCCGGCCCGGAAATGACCAGCGAGATGCGCAGGATATGCTCATAAAGTTTGCGGCCGTGGCCGATGTAATTTTTCTCTCCGAGACCTTCCCCGTGATCGGACATTATGATCAGAAGCGAGTTTTGGAGCCAGCCGCGCGCTTCCAGGCCGGAAAGCAGGACCCCGATCCAGTAATCCGCGTAAGCGACTTCGCTGTCATAATTTTTTTGCACGGCCGGCCGGTCGTCATCATCAAGCCGGATCGCTTGATTTCCCATTGCCGGATACGGATCGTGGGGCTGATGCGGTTCCGAGTAATCCACAAACAGGAAAAACGGTTCCTGGATTTCCGATTCCACCAGCTTTAGCGCCCGCTGGGTGACCAGGCCCGCATCCAACTCCAGCATAAGCCCGGTGCCGAAATCCCGGTAATGCTCAAACCCGCGCTCCAGCCCGGACCGGTTATGATACGCGGCCCAACAGCTTACCACTGCGGAAGTGTGATACCCTTTTTCCTTGAGAATCTCGGCCAGGGTGCGGTTTCCGGGCAGGAGCGGGATCCCGTTCCGATTGACCCCGGTCTGAGAGATAGACCGGGAAGTAAAGAGCGTTGCCTGGGCGGGATTGGTCAGGGGAATGGTGGTGGTGGCGTCCCGGAAAATCACCCCGGATTTGGCGATCCGGTCAATGTTCGGAGTGATGGGCCGGGGATAGCCGAAATAGGAAATATGATCCGGTCTCAGCGCATCCACCGAGATGATGATCACATTGGGCAGAGTCTTCGCGGCCAGACCCCCGGCCAGCAAAATCATCGCCATCAACCCAAAGCCGACTCTCCCAACCTGTTTCATCACCATCCTCCAATAAATTCAGCCCCCGCCTCTCTTGGTTATCATACCCTGGTTTTGGCTTTTCTTTCAATCCTGATCAGCCGGAGTTCAAATCCAAGCTAGAAGAATTCGGGCAAATCGTTTTCTGCGCGCATCTTTCAAGCCAGTTATCGCTTTTGCCGAAAAGGTTTAATTTGATTAATTGATTGCTGGTTGGAATATTTGGATCCCAAAATTTCGGATTTGACAAAAGGGGCTGGATGACAGGAAAATCATATATAGAGAAATGACTACCCATTCAAATCCTCAGAAAAATATCGTTATTGGATTACAGCTGAAAAAGGCCAGAGAATTATTGCAATTAACCTCTGAGGGAATTGCGGAGGAAATAAATGTTTCCGGTCAAGATATTGAGAGTTGGGAAAAAGGAGAAAGCCAGCCTAATCTGAAACAGCTTGAAGCTCTAGCGGAGCTTTTCGGTAGAGAGATTGATTACTTTCTGAGAGAAACTCCAAGTCCTCCTGAAAAAATAGAATTCCGGGGAAGGCCAGGAAAAACTTTGGGCGCTCTGCCAATAGAAGCGCGAATGGTTCTAGCTAGATTTGATGAATTTTGCCGAACGGCTATTGAGTTTGAAGATCTTCTGGGAGAGAAATTACAAAGCAGACTTCGGAAGTTCAAGGGTTCGGTTCCCCCAAAAGAGGTTGCTCAAATTTTGAGAAAAGAATTAAATCTAGGGGATAAACCTTTACACAATTTGAGGGAAGACTTGGAAAGCACCGGGGTTCGTATCTATGAGCTACCCATTCCAGAAGAAGCCTTTTCTGGGTTTTCCTTCTGGCATTCACAATATGGCCCTTGTATTCTAATTAATGCCAGGGAACCAAAAGGCAGGAGAAACTTCACCTTAGCCCATGAATTGGCTCATCTTCTTTATCAGGATAGCCCATCTCTTTGTTATATCACCTTTAAGGCTGGAGATTCCTCCAGGAGTTTAGAAGCTAAAGCCAACCAATTTGCCATAGAATTGTTATTACCGGAAGTCGCCGCGAAACAAGATTTCAACCAAAGAAAAATTCCCCGAACACCATCGGAAAGAGAATTGGCTCAAATGGCTTCAAAATGGGTTGTTAGTATTCAAGCATTAGGGTATCGGTTAGAAAATTTAGGTTTAATTGAAACGGGATTGACAGATCAAATTAGAGAAAGCAAGCCTGAATATTTCAGAACTCCAAGAATTCCCAAATGGAAAAGGCAACTTGGGAAACGATTCGTGGAAATCTCTATTCAAGCCTATAACAAAAACCTGATTTCGGTAGGTAAACTTGCCCACGCTTTTCAAATCCCGATTAGAAAAGCCATTAAAATAGTTGAATCTGTAAATAAATAAACTGAAATGAAGATCAAAGGGGCTCAAAGAGGACTATTTCAGTATGTATTTGATTCTTCAGCGCTTATCAATATTGAGCGAAATAAAAAAATGGCAACCCTCAGAAAACGGAAAGGGGATATTCTGATACCCGAAAAAGTTGCTCAGGAAATAAATCAACCAAATACCCCTCTTTCCAGATTCATTGTTCGCTATCCTGAAATTATAGCTGAATTTAAGAATGATGAAGGGCAGGAATATTTAAGAGTAAGGAGCCAAATTGGCATAGATGACGGTGAAGCTTCAGCAATTGCCATCGCTATAAGGAGAAAGTTATCATTGGTCATAGATGATAAAAAGGGCAAGTTAAAAGCAGAAAACCATGGTGTGAAGACCTGTGGATGGAGAGATTTTATAAGATAAATCAATATTTTCTCTTTATACCGATTTATAAAAATTAAAGCGGGGAAAAAACCGGCGGATCATTCTTCCGGCTCAGCTTCCAATCCGGCCGGCGCTTTTAGCGAAGAGTTAAAGAATATACCTGCTCAGGTCTTCGTCTTTGAGGATGGGGCTGAGTTTTTTGCGGATATATTCGGCGTCAATTGCGATTTTGGCGCCGGTCATTTCGGGCGCGGAAAAAGAAAAGTCTTCCAGCAATTTTTCCATTACGGTGTGCAAGCGGCGCGCGCCGATGTTCTCGGTTCTCTGATTGATCTCCTCGGCAATCCGGGCGATCTCCTCCATGGCGTCTTCCCGGAAGATCAGTTCTATGTTCTCGGTGGCCAGAAGCGCCTGGTATTGCTTGACCAGGGCGTTTTCGGGAAACTGGAGAATCTTGATGAAGTCTTCCTTGGTCAACGGCTTCAATTCCACCCGGATGGGAAAGCGGCCTTGAAGCTCCGGGATCAGGTCTGAGGGTTTGGTCATGGTGAAGGCGCCGGCGGAAATGAAGAGGATATGATCGGTGCGGACCATTCCGTATTTGGTGAGCACGGTTGAGCCTTCAATAATGGGGAGCAGGTCGCGCTGGACGCCTTCCCGGCTGACATCCGGGCCGGCTCCGGCGTGCTTTCCCGCGACTTTATCCAGCTCGTCAATGAAGATAATTCCGGCTTCCTGCGCCCGGCTGAGCGCGTCCTGGGTAACCTTTTCCATATCAATCATTTTTTGCGCCTCTTCCTGAATCAAAATCTCCCGCGCCTCCCGCACCTTGATCCTTCTTTTTTTGGGACCGCCGGCCTGGAAAACCCTGCCGAACATTTCGCCCAGATTGATTCCCATTTCTTCCACGCCCTGGGGGCTGATGATCTGCGCCATCGGCATTGCCGGCCGGGACGGAACCTCAACCTCAACCTCCTCGTCATCCAACTTGCCTTGATCCAGATAGACGAGAATTTCCCGGTCGCTCAACATCCCGTAGCGGTTCATAATTTCATCTCTCCTGGGAAGCAAGCTTTCAAAAATTTTCCGCTCCGACTCCCGCTTTGCGCGCTCCTCCACCCGCCGCTTCTCCTCGTCCTGGACCATCTTGACCGCCAGCTCCACCAGGTCGCGAATCATACTGTCCACATCCCTTCCCACATATCCGACCTCGGTATATTTAGTGGCTTCCACTTTGAGAAAAGGGGCTTGCGCGAGCCGGGCCAGCCTTTTTGCGATCTCGGTTTTTCCCACCCCGGTGGGTCCGATCATAATGATATTCTTGGGCGTGATCTCGTCGCGCAGTTCCGAGGGCACCATTCTTCGGCGCCAGCGGTTCCGGAGCGCAATCGCCACCGCCCGCTTGGCCTCGTCCTGGCCGATGATAAACTTGTCCAGCTCTTCCACGATTTGTCGGGGGGTCAAATTCTTCATCACCTCTCCTCATTTTGGGGTCAGGCCTTTAGGATGCGTTGCCCGAATCACCAATATTGTTTTCCCTCCCCCTTGAGGGGGAGGGTCAGGGAGAGGGTGATTGAATTTTTTATTAATTTTCACCCTCCCCTTTATCCCCTCCCATCAAGGGAGGGGAAAAAATGTTTGGGCAACAGACCCTTTACTTTTAACTTGACGATCAAAAGTCAATATAAAATGTAAAGGTCTGATCCCCATCCTTATCAAAGCTCCTCAAAGACAAATTCCTGATTGGTGTAAATGCACATCTCCGAGGCGATCTTCATCGCCTTTTCCGCAATCTCGCGCGCCGGGAGATCGGTGTTTCCGAGCAAAGCTCTGGCCGCGGCCTCGGCAAAAGCGCCGCCACTTCCGATGGCGAGCACATCCTCATCCGGCTCCAGGACATCGCCCGAGCCGGAGATCAAGAAGGCGGCATCCCGGTCCGCGATGATCATCAGGGCTTCCAGCCGCCTCAGCATCCGGTCGGTTCTCCAGTCCTTGGCCAGCTCCACTGCGGCGCGGCGCAGGTTTCCGCCGTGAGTCTCCAGCTTCTGCTCAAATCTCTCATAAAGGGTGAGCGCGTCCGCAGTGGCGCCGGCAAATCCGGTGATGATCTGGTCGTGATAAAGTCTCCGGACTTTTTTGGCCCGGTGCTTGATCACCTGGTTCTGGATGGTGACCTGGCCGTCTCCGGCGAGAACCACCTTGCCGTTCCTCCGAACCAGGAGCACGGTGGTTCCGGTCATTTTGGGGTCAGAGCTTGACTTGGAACTTGACGCTGAAAAGTTAAAAGTTAAGGTCTGATCCCTTTTCCTATTTTTTTGCCCGGGGGTGCGCATCATCATAAGCCTCCATTAATTCTTTTAAACCGACCTGGGTGTATTTCTGGGTGGTGCTCAGGCTGGAATGGCCGAGCAGTTCCTGGATGGAACGCAAATCCATTCCGCTGTCCAGGAGATGGGTGGCAAAGCTGTGGCGAAGCGTATGGGGGGTTGCCGGCCTGATTATATCGCAGTTTCTCAAATATTTTTTGAAAAGTAATTCAATGCCCATCTTGGTGATTCGTCTCCGATGATGACTCAAGAACAGAGCCGGTTCCGCGTCCGGGTCAAGAATATTCCGGGCCAATCGGTTTCTGACCTTGAGCCATTCCCGGATTTTGTGCGCGGCCAAATCGTTGATCGGAACCACCCGCTCCTTCCGTCCCTTGCCCATCACCCGGATCAATCTCTGGTCCAGGTCCAAATCCGCCAGATTCAGTTTCCTCAACTCTCCCACCCGAATCCCGCTCGCGTAAAACAATTCCAGGATCGCCCGATCCCGAACCGATAAAAGATCGTCTCCCTTGGGACCGTCCAGAAGCGCAAACACTTCCTCCACACTGAGCACGCCGGGTAGTTTCTTTTCCTTCTTCGGGCTCCGTACCAATTTGGCAGGATTAAATCCCACCACCTCATTCTTGACCAGGTAGTAAAAAAAACTCCGGACCGACGCCAGATGCCGCTCAATGGATACCGGGGTGAGTCCCTGATAAAGAAGATTGAGCCAGGCGCGGACCGCCTTGCGGTCTATCTTTTCAACTTCCACCGGGCCGGTCTCCGGGAGCCCGAAATACTCCCGCAAAAATTCTCCGAACTCAGCCAGGTCTGATCCATATCCCTCCACGGTGTCCTGAGAATAATTTTTTTCCTTGTCCAGGTAAAGCAGGAACCGCTCGCGCCATTTTTCAAAATCTTTCATCTCTGAGTTTATCTTATCAAAGCTGATTCCCTTTTCAAGCAAAGGAATTCTCACACCGAGATCCGGGGCGCGCGAAGCAAACAGGGGGCGACCCTATGGGCCGCCCTGGGCGGGCCGCTTCTTGGCTCAGGCTCTGACCATTCCCTCGTTGGCTATGGCGATTCCGTTCCGGCCCGATTTTTTAACCAGATACATCGCCTGGTCCGCGAGCTTGATGATCTCCTCTTTGTCCCGGGCGTCGTCCGGGAAGGTGGAGATTCCGTAGGATGCCGTGATCCGGATCTCCAGTTTTTCTTTCTCAAAGAAAAGCGCCTCATTGAGCGCTCTCCGGATCCGCTGGCAGACCAAGAGCGCCTCTTTCTTTCCGGTCCGGGGCAGAATCAGGATGAACTCGTCGCCGCCGTAGCGGATCGCCCAGTCAATGGTTCGGAGGCAGTATTTGTAAAGCTGGCCGACCTCCTTGAGCAGCCGGGAGCCGACCAGGTGTCCGTAATTATCGTTGACCAGTTTGAAGAAGTCCAGATCCAGGAAGATCAGGGAGAAGGGAGCGTGGTATCTGAGCGAGCGGGAGATTTCGGTTTCCAGAAGCGTGTGCAGATGGCGGGAATTATAAAGGCCGGTGACATCGTCAATCACGGTGAGTTGTTTGATCTTGTCCACGAATTTCGCGTTCTCAATCGCAATCGCGGCAAAGTCGGTCAAAGTTACCAAAAGCGGAAGATCGTGCTCATTCATCTTTTTCGCGTCTCTGCTCAACAGCTCCATCACGCCCAGAACCCTGCCCTTGCTGATCAGCGGCAGGCAGGCAACCGCCCTGGTCTCAAATCCGGTCAGCTCATCCACCCAGCGGGCAAAGCGCGGGTCTTGATACGCATCCTCGGTAATCAAAGGCTGACCGGTCTTCGCCACCCAGCCGGCAATCCCCTCTCCCAGCTTGAGCCGGACATCCTTCAGCTTCTGGCTCGCCTTGCCAACCGCAACCGCAAAATATAGCTCCTCTTGCTCCTCATCCAGCATCAAGAGCGAACCCGCGTATTCCCGCGGCTGAAAAATCTCCGCAATGATCTCCATAATCTGGTTCAGAACTTCCTTCAGGTCCAGGGTGGAGGTCAGGGTCTTGGCCACTTCCTGCAGAATCAGGAATTGGTCGGTTTTTTTCCTCCGAGTCCTTCCGGCACTGCGGTTGGACCCGGCTTTTCCCTCAGAACTCTTCATTCATCACTCCAGACATCTTCTTTTAGTCTATCATATAATTCGCCCAGAACCGAATGGAGTTGCAGGTCCACCTGGGGACGGTGGGTTCCACGCCAGAAAATCTTTTGGCAATGGGGACAGCGCCGGTAGATTTTCTGGGTCTTGAACACAAACGGCGGCACCAATCCTTCCGCCTGCTTGGGAGAGAGTTCTTCCAAAGTCAGATTGCATTCCGTGCATCTGGTAAAAATCCGAATCCGGATTTGAGTCTGGAAATGTTCCACAATCTCCCTGAGCTGAAGCGCCGGATAGTTCTCCTCCAGAAAAAAATACTTAAGCCCTCGCTTTCCCAGAATCTGCGCCAGCCGATGATCGCGGGTCAGAATCACCCGGGACTCCTTCCCGGCAATCTCCATCAACTCCTCATCCGGGAGCCGGTTCCGGTAATAGGTGTCCAGGCCGATGATCTTCAGCCACCTCGCCAGCTTGCCCAGATACTCGTCGCAGATAAACCTGATCTCCCCCGAAACTTCCATTCGGTGAAATTATATCATTTTTGACCGGTTTCTTAAATCCGTAAGCCGGGGCTTCGGATGCGGGTAGAGGTTTGAATGCCTATTTTCTTTTCTAAAATCTCCCTTTCTTTCTTCCTTAAAATCTCAAATCTCAAGGTCTGAAACCTATCCTATTTACATTTCCTCCGATCCAGAAATTCCGCAACATTATGATTCATTTTTTCCCTGCAAATTTTTCCGGAAATGTCTAATGTCTAGGTTTGACCCCTCACGGCTTTCCACCCAGCGGGCAAAGCGCGGGTCTTGATACGCATCCTCGGTAATCAAAGCCTGACCGGTCTTCGCCACCCAGCCGGCAATCCCCTCTCCCAGCTTGAGCCGGACATCCTTCAGCTTCTGGCTCGCCTTGCCAACCGCAACCGCAAAATATAGCTCCTCTTGCTCCTCATCCAGCATCAAGAGCGAACCCGCGTATTCCCGCGGCTGAAAAATCTCCGCAATGATCTCCATAATCTGGTTCAGAACTTCCTTCAGGTCCAGGGTGGAGGTCAGGGTCTTGGCCACTTCCTGCAGAATCAGGAATTGGTCGGTTTTTTTCCTCCGAGTCCTTCCGGCACTGCGGTTGGACCCGGCTTTTCCCTCAGAACTCTTCATTCATCACTCCAGACATCTTCTTTTAGTCTATCATATAATTCGCCCAGAACCGAATGGAGTTGCAGGTCCACCTGGGGACGGTGGGTTCCACGCCAGAAAATCTTTTGGCAATGGGGACAGCGCCGGTAGATTTTCTGGGTCTTGAACACAAACGGCGGCACCAATCCTTCCGCCTGCTTGGGAGAGAGTTCTTCCAAAGTCAGATTGCATTCCGTGCATCTGGTAAAAATCCGAATCCGGATTTGAGTCTGGAAATGTTCCACAATCTCCCTGAGCTGAAGCGCCGGATAGTTCTCCTCCAGAAAAAAATACTTAAGCCCTCGCTTTCCCAGAATCTGCGCCAGCCGATGATCGCGGGTCAGAATCACCCGGGACTCCTTCCCGGCAATCTCCATCAACTCCTCATCCGGGAGCCGGTTCCGGTAATAGGTGTCCAGGCCGATGATCTTCAGCCACCTCGCCAGCTTGCCCAGATACTCGTCGCAGATAAACCTGATCTCCCCCGAAACTTCCATTCGGTGAAATTATATCATTTTTGACCGGTTTCTTAAATCCGTAAGCCGGGGCTTCGGATGCGGGTAGAGGTTTGAATGCCTATTTTCTTTTCTAAAATCTCCCTTTCTTTCTTCCTTAAAATCTCAAATCTCAAGGTCTGAAACCTATCCTATTTACATTTCCTCCGATCCAGAAATTCCGCAACATTATGATTCATTTTTTCCCTGCAAATTTTTCCGGAAATGTCTAATGTCTAGGTTTGACCCCTCACGGCTTTCAATTTTAAAATAATAATCCTTAGTCCCCGGAAAAATAATTAAATCTTCCTCATAGGTGTCAAAGGCGGTGCCTTTGACTGCATTCAATTTTCCGTCGGTATCAATCAATATCTTCATAAAATATGAAGTCGGATTGGTAACTCTGATAATAAAATATAGATCATTTACATAAAGAGTTCCGTTATTTAGAACCTCAACCATTTGATTTTCCTTGGTAAACCTCCACATTTGAACATTTATATTATTCACTGTCTTCCCCCGGATTTCGGCGGAGGTCATGGTATAGGAAACAGATTGACTTACGGTCCAGCCGGCGGTGACGGAAAGAGTGGAGCCTTGAGTGAGTTCGGGAACCTGAAGAGGAATGGTTGCCCAGCCCTTGGAATTGGTGACACTGCTATTCCAATATGTAGGGCTCCCGCTCCCCTCTTGTTTATACCATTCAACGATTTTATTATTAAACGGCTCCAGTTTCAAAGGACAGGATTCGCCGGCATTATCGCAGTATTGCTCGGAGCCGAGAGAGAACGGGACATATTCTTTCAGATAAACATCAACCGGGATCTGCTTCCCGATCAATGCAAATTCGGGCCAGTCGCGGCGATCCTGCCGGGAGTCGGGAACTCTCCAGGGAACCTTGTTTCCTTTTGAATCAGTTTCAAAAGCCCGAGTCCTGGGGTCAAACCTAGACATTAGACATTTCCATCACTTTTTGCAAGGAGCATTGGAAAAAGTTTTCATCGTATCTGCCTTGTTTAATTTTTAAACAGTCGCCCAAGAAATTTTCCCCTCGTTTTCGGGCTTGCCTGGCTGGCGATAAAAAAGCGCCCCGGCCTGGATCCCAAGCCCAAAGCGCCCGATTTTTTCCTCGCTTTTGTTTCATCGCGGTTTCCGAGAAACCAGCGCCCAACTGCGCGCTCTGATCCTAAACCGCTATTCCCTATTCCACATTACAGTTCATAGCAAATTTTAAAAATTTTGTCAAGAAAAAAATGCATTGTGGGTTATTTATTTTTAAACCAGGCATCATTGGTTCTAACTAATTGAAAATTAAGCGGAATTAAAGTTTTCATTTAAGGGAGGCCGCGTCCTTTAAGATTAACAAAATCGCCGGCGACGATTTATTCTTTTCTATTCTTGACCTGGCAAGTTTAGATGATAAGCTAAGAATATGAAAAGGATTGACGAGAACATCATTGAGGTTGCGAGGGAATCCGGGATGAGGATTGCGGGGAGGATTCTGGCTCGGGAGGGGATTCAGATTGAGGAAGGGGCGCTGCGGCAATTAAAGGACGCGTGTCGTCTGCCGGGCGTGGTTGAGGTTTGGGGGATGCCGGACATTCATCAGGGATACGGGGTTCCAATCGGATGCGTGATGGCTCTGGACGGCTATGTGGTTCCGGCCGCGGTCGGGTATGATGTTAACTGCGGGATGCGGCTGTTGACCACCCCGCTCTTGATTAAAGATGTTGATCCCAAAGCGTTGGCGCATCGGATTCATCATTTTATTCCGCTCGGAGAAGGCAAGCACAATGTTTCCTTGATAGAAGATGATTTTGCCATGGTGATAGAGCAAGGGGTTTCCGGCTTGTTCCAAGTCAGAAAAAAGGGTCATCCGGTCTGGGAATTCTGGGCGGACGAGGAAGAGCGAGAAGCTTTAGCCAGGATTGAGGATAAGGGGTCAATGGCGGGGGACGCGTCTGCGGTGAGCCGGACGGCTCTTGATCGGGGCAAAGATCAGCTGGCCACCCTGGGCGGGGGCAATCATTTTATAGAACTGCAAGAGGTTCAGCGGGTGTTCAATAAAAAGTTGGCGGACCGGTTCGGGATTTTTGAGGGCCAGTTCACAATGATGATCCATTCCGGCTCGCGGGGCTTCGGCCACCAGGTCGGAGACGATTATATGAAGCTGGCGCGGAAATGGGATGAGGCGCACGGAGGGGGCCAGCCCAACAGCCAGCTCTGCTTTCTCCCGATAGAGAGCGAGGAAGGCCGGAATTATTTATCCGCGATGAACTCTGCGGCGAATTTTGCCTTCAGCAATCGGCAGTTAATGGCGGTTCTGGTCAAGGCCGCGCTCAGGCAAATCCTGGGCGACCTTGCGATCCGGCTGATTTACGATGTGGCGCACAACATTGCCAAGTATGAGTCTCATCAGGGCCGATTGCTCCTGATTCACCGCAAAGGAGCCACCCGCGCCTTCGGCCCTTCCCGGATGAAAGGCAGCATCTTCGCGGACACCGGCCAGCCGGTCCTGATCCCCGGGTCTATGGGCACGGCAAGTTATTTCCTGGCCGGAAGAGATGAGAGCGAGCTTACCCTTTCCAGCGTCAACCACGGGTCCGGGAGAGTGATGAGCCGGACCGAGGCGCGCGGGAAAAAGAACCGGGCCGGCGCGGTGAGCGATCAGGAATTTGCAAGAAGTATGGAAGGGATATATCTTATCTGCGAGGATCGGAGGGCGATCAAAGAGGAAGCGCCGGCGGCTTATAAAGATATTGATCTGGTGATTGAAAGCGTAATTTCCGCCGGGCTGGCGGAGCCGATCGCGAGAATGGTTCCGAAAGCGGTGTTAAAGGGATAAATCGCGACTAAAGTCGCTCGCACGAAAATGAATCGCGGCTGATCCTGTCACGTTCTTGATGAACGAGATCCTGTCTCGCATTTGCGGACAGGACGCTGGCACATTTTTATTTTTGCGCAGACAAGATTGTTTGCGCCACGAAATCGCGACTAAAGTCGCTCGCACGAAAAGGAATCGGGACTAAAGTCCCTCGCACAGTAAGGAAAGGCCGGATAAGAGGAATATAGATGGAAGATGTAAAATTATTGAAGAGCATTCCGCTTTTTAAAGGATTCAGCACCACCGAGCTTTTGAGTATCAATATGTCGGCCAAGAACAAGATTTATGAGACCGGCGAGACCATTGTCCGGGAAAAAGCCAAAGGCGACGGCCTTTATATCATCAAGCAGGGCAAGGTGAGAGTGGTAAAAATTGATTCGTTCGGGGACGAGCATATTCTGGCTTACCTGGGCCGGGGCGAATATTTCGGAGAGATCAGCCTGGTGGATCAGGCGCCGAGGAGCGCGAGCGTGATTTCAGAGGAAGACACCGAGTGTCTGGTGATCAAGCACACGGATTTCCAGAACCTGATCGCCGGCAATAAAGAAATAGAGCGGAAATTTTATAAGGCCTTCAGCATCGTTCTCTGCGAGCGGCTCCGGATCGCCAATGAAAATCTTACCTTCAGCCAGGAGATCGCCACGCTGATCCAGGAGCTGGAGAAGAGGTAATTGATTTGTGTGCGGACAAGAGTGTCCGCGCCACGAATGTCCGCACGAGGAGGGTGATTGATGCGCACGGCAATGGTGATCAGCCCGCATGCGGATGATCTGGCCGCGTTCTGCGGAGGCACGATCGCGAAATTCGCGGCCCAGGGCTGGAAGATCGTGATGGTGAGGGTGACCGATGACCGCAAGGACTCGGTCGGACTGACCGTTCCTGAAACCATCCGGCGCAATACCGAAGAGATGCGTCTCGGGGCCAATTATGTCGGGGTTTCCGAGATCGTGGAGCTGGGTTTTGAAACCGATTGCTTGGCCGATGTGTCGTTGGTCAAGTTGCGGGAGCGGATGGTTTACTGTTTCCGCAAATACCGGCCCTACGCGGTGTTCAGCTTTGACCCGTTCGCGCCTTATGAGGGCAACCTGGACCATCTCCGGACAGCGCAGGCGGTGGAAGAGGCGTATTGGGTGGCCACTTTTGATTTGCATCATCCCGAACATTTCAAAGAGGGACTGAAGCCCTTCTCGGTTTGCGAGCGCTGGTATTTCGCGCGAGAGCTCCAGAACCCGAACCAGGTTGAAGATGTGACCGAGTTTATTCCCAAAAAGATTGAGGCCCTGCTCGCGCATCAGACCGCAATGAAGAACCTGCTCAATCAATACCGGCTGCAACTGGAAACCTGGGGCAAGAAGGCGCAGTTGGTTGAGCATTCAATGAAGGTGGATATGAGGTTCCTGATCAGCGTGTATCTCACCGAGCAGGCCAAGGCGGTGGCCAAAGCTCATCATCTTCCGGAAGGAACAATGGCCGAGCCGTTCCGGCTGGTGAGATTCGGAGACCTGGAAGAGCTGTTCCAGCTCAGCGGCGAGCCGATTCCGGGGGCGGAGCCGGCCGTGGTGAGACCGACTCTGGACATTTATAAAAAGTAAGAAAGGAATTTCCCATTATTGAGAAACCCGGAAAACTTGGCGCAAGAATAATTTCCGCGCTCGGTTTCGGATACTTTGTCAACAGCGCGCAGGAGCTGAGCATCTCGCTCAATTATCCCACCATAATGAAGGCCTTCACCCCGGCGCTTCCGCTATCCGCGCTCGCGATCATCAACGGCTGGCGGATCATCATCCAGACCTTGCTCACCCCGCTCTGGGGAATGGCCGCGGACCGGTTCTCGCGCAAAAAGGTGCTGGTGATCGGCGTGGGCCTCTGGGGAGGACTGAGCATCTTGTGCGGATTCTCCCGAACCTATCCCCAATTGTTCGCCTCCTGGGTGATTTGCTGCCTGGGATTAGGAAGCCTGGTGCCGGCCGGATTCGGCATGCTGGCGGATATTTATGGACCCGCGGAGCGGGGAAAAGCGATCGGGATTTTGAACGCCATCGGGATGCTCGGCATTTTCGCGGTCGCGCTCGGGTCCGGCGCTTTGCTCAAAGCCTTTCCTCTGGAAGGATGGAGAATCGTTTTTTTCACCATCGGCGGGATCAGCCTTTTCGCCGGGCTGGTGATGGCGATTTTGGTCAAGGAGCCGACGCGGGGAAGCGCGGAGCCGGAGCTGGAATCGGTGATCACGGAGCTGGCGGCCTCGCAGTTCCGCTTCAAGCTGAAAGACATCCTTCAGGTTTTGAAAAGCAAAAGCGTCTGGCTGATGTTCCTGCAAGGATGCTTCGCCCTGGCCGGGCTTTATCTGCTCCTCAATTATTTCACCAGTTGGCTCACCCTGGAGCTCAAGCTGGATCAGGCCAGTGCGGATAATATCTTTGCGGTGGTGATCCTGGGACTGGTGATCGGAAGCGTCCTGGCCGGATTCGCCTCGGACTGGGCGGAGAAAAAATTCCCCGGCAAAGGCCGGATCATCTCCTCCCAGTTTTCCCTGGCAGTGCTGGTTCCGATCATGCTCGGATTTTTATTCGTCGCCAAAACCATCATTTTGGTTATGATCTTCGCGTTTGCCATCGCCTTTTTCGTGGACTGGACCCGGAGGAGCTCGCTCCAGCCTATGATCCAGAATGTGATGCCGCCGGAACTGCGCGGAACCGCATTGGCGCTGGCGGAATTTTTTATGGGCGGGACGGCAATGCTGTTGGTGATGCAGTTCGCCAAATTCGCGGACCAGGAAGGACTTCTTAAAACTTTCCTTTATTTCGGCTGCGGCTCCTGGGTGATCGCGTTCCTGGCCGGGTTTCTGTTATCCGGGTTCTATCCGAAAGAATACGCGCGTCTGCGGGAAGCGATGGAAAAGCGAAGGGAAATGATTGTCGGGGCGGAGCAGAATTGAAAAAACCGGATCCGCGCGCGCTGAATCCTAACCTCAAGTTTGGCCGGGGGATTATCGCCGAGGCGAGCAAAGATTGGGGGGAGTATCTGCTGATCACGACTCCGGAAGTTTTGAAATCGGTGGAGAAGATGCTCGGGAAAAAGCCGGCGCAAATTTATTTTGTCCAGACCCTGGATTTGACCGCGATTGAACCCGCGGTCAAAGAATTGCCGGAGGCTGAGACCATCGTTGGAATCGGCGGCGGGATGGCAATAGACCTGGCCAAGTTTGCGGCCTGGAAGCAGGGGAAGGAGCCGGTGCTGGTTCCGAGCGCGGCCTCGGTTGACGCCAGCGTCTGCGCGAGCATCGCGGTCCGGAATCAGCATCGGGTGAAATATCTCGGGTATGCCATCGCGCAGGCGATCTTATGCGATTTTGCATTGCTCCAAAGCGCGCCGATCAATCTCAATCGCGCCGGCATCGGCGACATCCTTTCCATTCATAGCGCGCTTTGGGACTGGAACCTGGCGGAAAAAAAGGGAAAGGGGAAATATCTTGAGGAATCTGCCCGGGGAACTTCCGCTTTGGTGGATCAACTGGAGAAAATGGCCGGCGAGATCCGGGTTGCGAGCGAAAAGGCGTTGCAATGGCTGATGCAAGCTTATGCGCAAGAAAATGCGATTTGCATCAGGACCGGAAACAGCCGGCCCGAGGAGGGCAGCGAGCATTTCTTCGCCTATAATGTAGAGTATCAGACCCGGCGGGCTTATGTTCACGGCGAGCTGGTCTGCCTGGGGGTGGTTTTAATGTCCAGGTTGCAGGAGAATAATGTTGCCCGAGTGGAGAAGATTTTAAAACAGACCGGGGTCAGGTATCAGCCAAAAGAGCTCGGGATTTCCAGGCCGGAGCTGGAGCATTGCTTGTTCTCCCTCAAAGAATATGCGGAGAAAGAAAACCTGGTTTACTCGGTGATCAATGAGAAACCAATTACTGAAAGAACAGTGAAAGAAATCTGCAAAGATTTGAAATCCTAGGTCCTAAAAAGCAAAATTTGAAACTTTAAAAAACTGACAAAATTTGTCAGTCTTATGCCTTTATGCGGCAGGGAAAGCGCTGGCTCATTCAGGGATTTTGATATAACCAATTGATTTACTTGACAATTTTCATTAAAATCTTGAGGCAATAATTTGGTATATAGCTTGCATCTAATATAGACGAGAAGTTTGGTAAGTATTTGTAAAATAATAAAAAATTAAGCAAAAGGAGGTGGAAAAGACAAAGAGGGAGAAAGAAGACAAGGGTTCTGAGAAAAAGAAATTGAGATCAAATTAAAAAAAACGAACTAAGGAGGAAAGAAAATGAAAGAGAAAAAAGGTTTTACATTGATTGAGTTGATGATCGTGGTTGCGATCATCGGAATTCTGGCGGCAATCGCGATCCCGAACTTCCTCAGGTTCCAGGCGCGTTCCAAACAAAGCGAGGCCAAGCAGAACCTGGGCGCGATCTACACGGCCTATACTTCATACTTCAGCGACTGGAACACCTATCCATCTCAGACCGCAGTGGAAAACCAGGCTGATGGCTCCACGATTCAATGTCTCTCAGTTGCGGACTGGCAGCCGAAAGGTCAAACCAGATATACCTATGAGTGCAATGATTATGTGGCCTATCCAAATACGATGGGAGTGGCAATCGCTGCCTGCGCCGTTACTTCATTAGGGGACGCTTATGGATTTACCGTGGCGGCTTGCGGAAATATTGATAATGATGATTACCTGGATGAGTGGCAGATCAATGACCAAAAAGTTATTAAAAATATGTGCGCCGACCTGAGAATGGATACCGGCGCCTGCACACCATAATTAATTTTGCATAAGTTAAAGGGGGAAGTTCAAAACTTCCCCCTTTTTTTGTCGGGCCCGGCTCCAAACCCGCGCCGTGTAATCGCGGGGTTTTCCCGATCAGAGCCCCTTTTTATTTTCCTTCATCTTTTATATACTTAAGGGCAATGAGAACCCGGGGCGCGATTTGCCTTTTTATTCTCTTTTCAGCCGGCTTGATTTTCTGTTTGCCGGATTTGATCCCGGGCTCGGCGCCGTTTCTCAGAGACCTGGGAAACGAGATCATTCCCAAACGGACTTTCTGGGCGGATTCTTCGGGATTGGCGCTCTGGGATGCTTATGGATTTTTCGGTCATCCCTATGCGGCGAATCCCCAGTCCGAGGCGTTTTATTTTTTAAATTGGTTATTTTTAGTTTTTCCTGCCCCGCAGGCTTTGGGCTGGTATATTTTTCTGCACTGGCTGATTTTTCTTCTCTTCAGCTATCTGAGTTTCCGGGAGCTGGATTTTGACCAGGAAGTCAGCCTGGCGATGAGCCTGGCTCTGGGATTCGGCGGGTTTTTTTCTTCTTTGGGCCTGCTGATCGTTCTTTTGAGCACCGTAACCTGGACCGCGGTGGAGTTGTATCTTCTGCTCAAATCCTTGAAGGGCAGATGGCTTGTCAATTCGCTCCTTGGCGGTCTGGTGTTTGCGGCGCAGATTACCGCCGGAGAGATAGAAATGGCGCTCCTGGGCTGGCTGATCATCATTGCCATTATCTTGATTCACCGGCCGGGCCAGGAAAAAATCTGGAAAACTATTGGGGCCATTTTGATTGCCGGCTTTTTCGGGATCATTCTCAGCGCTCCGCAATGGCTTTTAACCGGGGAGATGATCGGCCTTTCCAACCGCGCGAGCGGAATCGTGCGCGAGCAAGCCGAAGTCTGGTCTCTGGTTCCTCCCCGAGTGAAAGAGTTTTTCCTGGCCTCCTATCTGATCCCGGCAAAAGGAACTGAACTCTGGGGCCTGGGATTTTTTAACGGCTTTCATTATCTGTTAAGCATCTACCTGGGAATGGGGGTGGTTTTGCTCTCGGTCTTGGGACTGAGATTTGGAAAAACAAGAGCCTGGCTCTGGCTGCTATTTTCCCTTTTCGGGATCGGGATTGCCCTGGGGGAATATGCCGGGATTTATGGCTGGCTTCATCGGTTCCTTCCGGGGTTCGCCTGGTTCCGGATCCCCGAGAAATTTATTATCCTGCCCGGCTTCGGAATTGTGATCCTGGCCGGAATCGGGCTGAAAGAAATTTTTCATCGCCAAAATTCCCGGATTTTATCCGGCTCGGTCTTTTTGGGGATCGGCGTCATTCTGGCGGTCATTTTAATGGCTTTTCCGCTCAAGCTCGGTCAGTTGGGAAACCGATATGATGACATTCAGAAATATTTCCTCTACCGCTCCCTGTTTCGTTCCCTGGCCTGCGTTTCGGTTTTATCCGGGCTGATTTTTTTCAAACCCTGGTTGAGATTTCCCGGGCTGAAACTTTTGCCCGCCTTGATTATTTTTGTTGACCTCTGGCTGGCGCATCGGTTTCTCAATCCCGCCATTTCGGTTTCCGCTTATCAGGCTCCGCCATCGGTTCATCTGCTTCTGGCGGGGAAAAGAGACCGGCTTTATCCGATTCGGATTTATACGGAACCGATTCCAAGGGAAAAGGGTCAACTGCAGGCAATGATGAATCCGGTCAATTATTTTTTAAGATACCGGGAGGCCTTGGCGCCGTTCTGGGCAATGTATTTCAGGCTGAATGATGTTCGCGCGCATAGTTCTTTTTATCTGGCGGACCAGGATCTTTACCAAAAGGTCTTGAGCGAGAGCCGGGGATGGTCATTGACCATGGCGCGGAGCGGAGTTGAATATTATTTCCAATCTTCCGGGGATTTTTTCCCATTCGCCCGGCCCGAGCCGAGGGCTTCTATTTATTATCAGGCCGGCCGCGGCTTGACCCGGGAGGAAATTTTACGCGTCTGGAGTGATCCTAATTTCGCGGTGGATCAAGCCGTGCTTCTGGAGGGAAAAACCAATAACCCTTCTTCGGATCAATCCCTGCTCTGGCGGGAGCCGGCCCGGATCGTTCTTTGCCGGAATCATCTGGTGGAGATTGAGGCGGAGGCTAAAAGAGACGGCTATCTGGTTTTGCTGGATACCTATTATCCGGGCTGGAAGGCTGAGCGGGATGGAAGGGAAACGGAAATTTTGCGCGCCAACGGATTTTTCCGGGCGGTGAAAATCCCGGCCGGGAAACACCTCATCACTTTTAAATATCAGCCCCGGCTTTTTCTGGAGGGACTGATCATTTCCGGAATCGGATTGATCCTCTGGATTTTCCTCTTCTCTTTTTCGCTTAAAACGGGAAAAACCGGTCAATGAAAAAAATAACGGAACCGATTCTCATCTTCGGGCTTTTGGCTCTGCTGATTCTCATTTTCTGGTCTCCGGCGCTCCTGCCCGGAAAAGCGCTTTTTCTCAGAGACCTCTGCCTGGAAATCATTCCTTACCGGAGTTTCTGGGTTCGCTCTTCCGGTTTTGCGCTCTGGGATCCGTTTGATTTTTTCGGAATGCCTTATGCGGCCAATCCCCAGTCGGGCGTGTTTTATCCGCTTAATCTGGTTTTTTTTCTAAATCCGATCTGGAGGGGTTTGATCGGGTATATCATTCTTCATTATCTGATCGCGGCCGCTTCCGCTTATCTTCTTTTCCGCGAATTGGAATTTTCCCGGGAGACCAGCTTTTTCGCTTCCATTGCCTTTTGCCTGAGCGGGATCTTTTCCTCTTTGAGCAACCTGATCGTGCTCTTCAGCGTGGCGAGCTGGCTTTGCCTTTCCGGCTGGCTCCTGGTCAGGTCGCTTAAATCCCGCTGGCTGACCAATATTCTTTTCCTGGCTTTGGTCTTTGCGCTTCAATTTCTGGCCGGGGATCCGCATCTTTTTGGAGAGAGTCTCTGGATTTGTCTGGCGCTGGGCATCGGCTATCTGGTCGGAATCAAAGCCGGGAAGAATTTGTATCTGAAATTATTTTCCGGGTTTGGATTGGCGCTTTTAATCGGACTGATTCTTTCCAGCCCCCAGATTTTTTTAACGCTGGAAATGTTTCCCTTTTCCAATCGCGCTCCGGGCTATGGTTTTGAAAATTTCTCACTCTGGTCTTTGATTCCCGGGAATCTGCTTACTTTATTTTTCCCGAATTATTTTCTGCCGCCGGAGTCAGGGCTCTGGCTGTTAGGATTTTTCTTCCCGCTTTCCTATCTGCTCAGCCTCTATCCCGGCATTTTGGTGCTCTTCCTGGCGGTATTCTCGCTGCGGGAAAACAAACGAGTTGCGCTTTGGTGGGCAATGATCTTTCTTGTGGGAATCTTTTTCTCCCTCGGCAGGTATAATCCCTTTTACCGGTCTATTTTTGAGGCGATTCCGTTTTTAAGATTTTTCCGGTTTCCCGAGAAATTTTATTTGATCAGCGGCTTCAGCCTGGTAATCCTGGCCGCGCTCGGTTTGGAGGGCTTTCTGAAAAAGCCGTTGAAAATCAAGACCTGGTATCCGGCTTTTCCAGCTTTTCTCGTCAGCCTTGCCTTGCTGGCCGCATTTTTGCTTTTGCGGGAAAGGGAATTTCCTTTGGAGCAAGCGCATCAATCTCTGATCCTCGCCAGCGCGGTCAGGTCTCTCTCCCTGCTTTTTGCCGGCCTGGCCTGGATTCTGTTGAGCGCCAAATTGAGGAGCAAGCGGGTATTTGCGCTGGGAATAATTCTGCTCGCATATTTTGATCTGGCCTATGCTCATTTCCGGCTCAACCCGGCCGCGGACTCCAGGTTTTACACAGAAACGCCGGAAGGGATTTCCAGGATTGACCGGCTTTGGCCGGGCCGGAAAGAGGCCGGGAAAATTCCGCTCCGGATCGCGGTGATTCATCCGGGAAAGCAGCAGGCGTTTGCTCAGGCAACCACCGGGTTTGAGTATTTTGTGATTTTGCGGGAATGGTTGAATCAATTCTGGGGGGTCTATTACGGGGTTAACGATGTTCTCGCCAAAGGCTCTTTTTATTTATCGGAGATTGATGATTTTCACCGGATGGTAAAATCATCTCCCGACCCGGAGCAAATTCTTGCCCGCGGCGGAGTCCGGTTGATTTACCGACCCGAAGCATTACAGATCATCCCGGAACCGCTCCCGCGGGCAATGATTTTTTACCAGGCCGAAGTTATTCCCGATCCGGACAACCTGACGCGGCTCTGGCTGAGTCCGCAATTTCCGTTCCGGGAGAAAATTTTACTGGAAACCGACACCAATCCGATGCCGGCCTCGTCCTCATTCCCGGCCGAGCCGGCTGAAATCGTTGGATATGAGAACCAAAAAGTGGAGATAAAATTGAACGCCCGAGCCCAGGGCTGGCTCCTGCTTCTGGACACTTATTATCCGGGCTGGCGGGCTTACCTGGATGGCAGGGAAGTCAGAATTTACCGCGCCAACCGATTCTTCCGGGCGATTCCCATCCCGGCCGGAGAGCATCGGGTGATCTTTCGTTATTTGCCCAAAAGCCTGATCTATGGCATCATCCTGGCCGGCGCCGGTTTTCTGGCCTGGATTTTTGCCCTGGTTTTTTCCTGGCGAAAATGGAAGAAATAAAATCAAAAGAAAATAAAACTCTTCTGCTCTGGACCTTATTCTTCCTGGTTCTGATTCCCGGCAGTCCCTTAATGGAGGGCGGAGAAACCTACCACACCGTCATCTGGCTCCGGCTCTGGATTTTAGGATTTGCGCTTTTTTATTTCCAGGGGATGATCCGGAAAGATAAAATTGAGCTGACCGTCCCTTCCGGCAACTGGATGATTTTCCTGCTTTGGGCGGTTTTAAGCGTTTCCCTGATCACTACCCATTACTATTACATCACCATCTACTGGTATTCCAACCTTCTGGTTTATCTGGTCCTGTTTTACCTGGTCCTGAACCTCCTGTCGGAAAAAAATCAGGACCGAAAATTGCTGACGGCCCTATTTTTTATTTTGCTCTCCGCGGCCGTGGTGGAAAGCCTGGCGGGGATGATTGACTATTTCCGATTTCATCCCGGCCGGGCCGGCGGGAGTTTTTTCAATCCGGCTTATTATTCCGGCTATCTCCTGGCCTTGATCAGCTTCCCGCTCTCCGCGCTCCTGTTTGACCTCCGGCCCGAACTGGATCGGAGGAAAAAAATCTATCTGCGGGCCGGAATGGCCCTGGGTTTGAGCCTGATTTCAGCCGGGCTTCTGGTTTCCGCCAGCCGGGCCATTATTTTCGCATTGATCCCGGTCGGCTTGATCCTGCTTTTCCGCTTCCGGCTCAAGGCGGTTCTGGTTCTGATCCTTTTGATCCTGGCAGCCGCATTTATTCCCAATCCGTTCCGCGCCCGCTTGAAAGATTTAAAGTCCGACCCGTATGCCTGGGACCGGATTACGATCTGGAAAACCAGCGCCCGGATGATTCAGCATCATCCCCTGGGCGTCGGCCTGGGAATGTATCAATATTACTACGACCGCGACGCCTATCCGGTGAGGATCGTAAAAATCGGCCGGTTCGCGAAAACCGCCAACCGCGCCCATAACGAGTTCATCAACCTGGCCGCGGAATGTTCGCCTCTCGCGCCGGCACTGGTCCTTGCCTGGCTCGGAATTACGCTCTGGCCCCTGGTCTCCATCCTGGCCCGCAAAAAGCAAGAATTCTGGAAAAAAGAGCCGGTCCTGCTTCTGGCCTTCAGCGCCTCTTTCCTCGGAATCCTGGGCCATTCTCTAGTGGATTCCAATTTTCATCAGCCCCCGATTATGATTCTTGCCATCATTGATCTGGCCTGCATTATTCATCTCCTGGCTGATTTCAAATCCAGCCCGCTAAAAAAATCGTCCTACCCAACCTCCCATCCGGCTTTTCTCCGAAGCTTCATCCTGATCACCGGAACCCTGATCGGTTTGATGATGACTTATCAGGCCCTGATCTTCGCCTTGACTTTCCACGCTCAACAAATTCCCAAACCCGAATCAAGGCTCAATTCCCTGGATCGTTTGACTCAGCTTCCCTCCGGATATGCCAACCTTTATTTCCAGACCGCCCTGGATTTGAGGAATCTTTTTTTTCAGACCGAAAATCCGGATTTTGCCGTCAAGTCTCTCCCGTATTTTGAATTCGCCGCAAAACTGAACCCGGAAAATTATGAGTTCTTTTATTACTGGGCTGATTCCCTTTACCGCCTGGGCCTTTTTATAGAAAATCCTCCCCTGCTTGATCGGGCAGAGCAAATTGCCATCCTCAGCCTGAAACGATCCGACCACGATCCCTCGGCCTATCTCTTGCTCGCCAATATCGCGCGCCTGAAAAAGGATGATGCCTTGCAAGAGAAATGGCTGAAAACCTTTCTGGAAAAAGAGCCTTATTATTTACTCGGCCGATCCTTGTTGATCCAGCTTTTGATCGGCCAGGGCCGATTTCAGGAAGCCCAAGCCCAACTGGATTTACTTAAGAGCCAGAAGCAGGAAACAGATCAAATCCCCAAGGGTCAATTGAACCCGGTTCAGCTCAAACTGATCAGCCTCAGCGACCAGTCCCTCCCGGAACTGGAATTCCAGCTTAACCAAAAATCCTCTCAGTAGTTTCCCGGTTCCTTCAAACCTCGCCGGCCCGCGATATTCCTGCTTGCTGCGCCGGATACTCCTGCCTGCCCGGGGGCCAGACACTCCTGTCTGGCGTTGTTTCTCCCTTGCCCTGCGTAGCTCCGAAGGAGCGAAGCAGGGTTCCTCGTTCCAGGATTTTTCTGAGATCTGAAATTTGTAATCTGAAATTCCAAAGCGCTTTGCGCTTCGGAATTACAGATTACAAATGATCGCAGACAAGAGTGTCTGCGCCCCTAGAATCGCGCCTGAAGGCGCTCGCACATTCAAGATAAGAATCGCGACTAAAGTCGCCCGCACAGAAAGGTATCGTGACTGAAGTCGCTCGCAGAAATTTGAGCAACCGGCCCGATCATTCGTATCTGAGCGCGTCAATGGGATTGAGCAGGGAGGCCTTGTAAGCGGGATAAAAGCCGAAGAAGATCCCCACCAGTCCGGAGAAGCCGAAGGAAAGGATGATGGAGATAATGGAGATGATGACCGGGAAGCCGGAGAAGACGGTGACCAGCTCGGAGGCTCCGATGCCGATGGCGATGCCGACGGCGCCTCCGAAGAGGGATAAGGTCACGGCCTCAATGATGAACTGGAGTCGGATGTCCCAGGTCTTGGCGCCCACGGCCATTCTGATTCCGATTTCGCGGGTGCGCTCGGTGACCGAGACCAGCATAATATTCATAATGCCGATCCCTCCCACGAGCAGGGAGATGGAGGCGATGGATCCGAGGAGGATGGTCATAATGCTGGCGACCCTTTGCATGGTTTCCAGCATCTGGGTCAGGTTGCGCACGGTAAAATCGTCGTCCTGCTTCGGGCCGATATGGTGGCGCTGGCGGAGCAACTGGGCGATCTGTTCCTGGGCCGGGTCCAGGTCCCGATCGCTCCTTGTTTGAACTATGATCACCCGGACCATTCCGATAAAGCGGACTCCAAAGAGTTTTTTCTGCGCGGTGGTGATGGGAATGAAGACGGTGTCATCCTGGTCCTGTCCCATAATGGATTGGCCTTTGGGAGCGAGCGCGCCGATCACCTTGAAGGGCACATCCTTGATCCGGATGGTCTGGCCGACCGGGTCCATGTCCCCGAACAGGTTGGTCACCACGGTCTGTCCCAGGATGGCCACCTTGGCCGCGGTCTTGGATTCCTGGTCGGTAAATACTCTTCCTCCCCTGAGCGTCCAATTCTGCACGATCATAATGCTGGGGGTGGTTCCGGTGACCTCGGTGGCCCAGTTTTGATGACCGAAAACCAGTTGCGCCGATCCATGGTGAATCGGCGCGGCATAGGCCACGGCCGGACAATTTTTCAGGATGGCGTCCGCGTCATCGGTGCTCAAAGTGGACTGGGTGCCCGATCCCATCCGGACCCCGCCGGAGGAGGTGGCCCCGGCGAGCACGATCAGGAGGTTGGAGCCGATGCTGGAAATCTGTTTGGCAACGGCCTCTCTCGCGCCGGCGCCGACCGCGAGCATGGCGATCACCGCCATCACTCCGATGACGATCCCGAGCATAGTGAGGGCGGAGCGCATCTTGTTGACCCGGAGGGCCCGGAAGGAAATTTTAAAGGCCGATGGGATGTTAATCATTTATTCACCTTTTCGTCGCTGATGACTTTTCCGTCCCGGAACCGGATCACCCGCCGGGCGAATCCGGCGATGTCCGCCTCGTGGGTGATCAGGATGATAGTGATCCTGGATTCCTGGTTGAGCTTCACGAACAGGCTCATTATTTCAACGCTGGTTTTGGTATCCAGGTTCCCGGTCGGCTCGTCCGCCAAGATGATGGGCGCGTTGTTGACCAGGGCGCGGGCAATGGCCACCCGCTGCTGCTCTCCGCCGGAAAGCTGGTTCGGGTGGTGGCGCTCGCGGCCCTTGAGTCCCACCAGTTCCAGCGAGTTCATGGCCCGCTGTCTTCTTTCTTTAGCCGTCACTCCGTTATAGAGCATGGGCAATTCCACATTCTCCAGCGCGTTGGTCCGGGAGAGCAGGTTGAAGCCCTGGAAGACAAAGCCGATTTTTCTATTCCGGATGTCGGCCAGATGATCGCTGTCCAGCGAGCCCACCTCAACGCCCTCCAGAAGGTACCTGCCCTGGGTCGGCTTGTCCAGACAGCCGATGATGTTCATAAAGGTTGACTTGCCCGAGCCCGACGGCCCCATAATGGCGACGAATTCCTGCGGACCGATATTCAAGGAGACATTGTCCAGGGCGGTCAGACGGAGATCGTCCCCCAGACTGTAAATTTTGGTCATCTCCTGGACCTGGATCAGGTCGGTCATCAGAACATCCCCGGCCCGTGCCCGGGCGGCGCGGCCTTGGCAGTGGTCGCCTCGCCGATAATAATCTCCTGGCCTTCCTTGATCTCGCCTTTGACCAGCTCGGTGTAGTTGTCATCGCTGATGCCGGTGGTGATGGGGACCCGCACCGGCTCTGCGTTCCGGATGATCCAGACTCCAAATCCTTTTTGCAGCTTGACCGCGGTCTGCTTGGGCGGCACAAACCTGAGCGCGGCATTGGGCACCCTTAAGATGTTCTTTTTATTCGCGGAGATGATGGTGGCGTTGGCGGTCATTCCGGGCTTGAGCTTGAGCTCGGGGTTGGCCACCTGGATCACCACATCGTAAGTGACCACATTGGAGACCGTGATGGGAGCGTTCCGGACCTGGGAGACTTTGCCCTGGAAGATGATTTCCGGGTAGGCGTCCACCGAGAACTCCACATCCTGTCCGTCCTTGATCTTGCCGATGTCCGCCTCGTTGACATTGGTGTCAATCTGCATCTTGGTCAGGTCCTGGGCGATCAGGAACAGGGTTGGGGTCTGGAAGGATGCGGCCACGGTCTGTCCCATATCCACATTGCGGGAGATGACAATGCCGTCCACCGGCGAGATAATGGTGGTGTACCCCAGGTTGGTTTCCACGCTTTTCAGGGCGGCCTCCATCTGGGTGACCTGGGCCTTGGCCGATTCCACCTGGGCCTGGCCGGACTGCAAGCCGGTTTGGGCGGCATCCCGGTCGTTCTTGGCGATCAGGTTTTTCGCGAACAGCTCAATGGCCTGGTCGTGAATTCTCTTGGCGTCGGCCAGGTCGGCCCGGGCCTTGGTCAGGTTGGCTTTGGCCGAGATCAAATTGGCCTGGGCCTGATCCACCTGGGCCTGGAAAATCTGCGGGTCAATCTGGGCGATCACCTGTCCCTGCTTGACCGGCGAGTTGAAGTCAACATAAATCGCCTGGATCCGGCCGGAAACCTGGGTGCCGACCGAGACCGTGGTGATGGGGTTGATGGTCCCGCTCGCGAATACGGTTTCCTGGATGTCCCCCCGGGTGATTTTCTCGGTCTTGTATTCCACCTCATTTTTTCCGGACCTGGTCACCAGGTATGCGGCCACTCCGCCTCCGATCAAAACCGCGGCCGCCACACTCAAAATAATTATCTTCTTCATCTTTTCCCCATCGCTTTCTCCAGGCTCGCCTGGGCGATCTTATAGTCATAGAGCGCCTGATTATATGTCAGCCGGGCGTTGCTGTAAGCGAGCTCCGCGTCCGTGACCTCAATCGGGCTTCCCACCCCCGCGGAATATCTTCCGTTCGCCAAATCCAGATTTTCCTGCGCCTGCTTTACCGTCAGTTCCGCAATCGGAATACTATCTCCCATTGCCTGAAGATTCAGATAGGCCTGCTGAACCTCCAGATAGATGCTCTGGCGCAGATACGACTCGTTGGCTTTGGCGATGTTGTAGCTGGCCTTGGATTCGTCCACCTGGTATTTGGTGAGCAGGCCGTTGAAAATCGGAAGGCTGAGATTAACTCCCAGGTCCCATCCGTCGTAGAGGGGCTCTTCTTTTCCGGCCCAGTTATAGGCCGCGGTTCCGCTCAGGGTGGGCAGATACCCGGTGAAGGCATTTTTGATGGACTCCTGGGCGGACTTCTGTTTCAAAAGATTTGACTCCAGGTCGGGCCGGTTTTGATAGGCCCCCTCCAGCGCGCTGTCAAAACCGATCTCATAGGACTGAAACGAAAGGTTATCCTCAACTTCATAGTCCAGGGATTCGGTGATCCCCATCGCGTTGTTCAGGCCGGCCTTGGCGGTTTTCAGGCTGTTATCCGCCTTGACCAGGTTCAATCGGGCATTGCTTAAATCCACTTGCGCCTTGGTAACATCAAATTTCGGACTCCGACCCACCTGATAAAAACCTTGCGCCTGTTCCAGATGCTTTTCCATTTGTTGAACCGTTTCCAGCGCTACCTCCCGGTTCCGCTTCGCCTGCAACACTCCATAATAGGCCTGCTTGACATTGAAAATGATTTGTTCCCGGACATTCTCGTAATCGGAGCGGGAAGATTGCAGATTGAAGTCTTGCGCTTTCACATTGGTGTAGGTCTTGCCGAAATCCAGCAAAATCTGGTTGAGCCGGATGCTGGTGGTGTAGTTGTCAAAATATTGATCCTCATTGGCGGTGGTAGGGGCGCTGGTTTGGATCATCTGCCCGGGAATAAAGATTTTGGCCGGGCTCCCGAGAATCGTGGCTTTTACCGTGCCTCCGGGAATCACCAGGGGCGGGGACGGGCTGGCAGGGGCGGTGGCGGGATTGGTCCGGGTGAAGCCCGCGCTCAAATTGATCTGGGGGTAAAAACCGGACGCGGCCTGACCGACCCGGCTCTTATTTAGATTTACCGTGTTCTGAGCCGCGGTCAGGTTGGGTTGGCTTTGAAACGCGATTTCCAGGCAGCGGTCCAGATTCAAGATCTCTGCTTTGACCGGCTCCTGTGAGAATCCCCGGGAAGTAAAAGCCGACAAAAGGAAAAATAAGATTACAAATTTTTTCGTCATTTCAGACCTCCAATACCGGCAAAGGAATCCTTCTCATTGTATAATACACCCGACACGATTTTTTATTTGGAACCCTCAATGAATTTGAATTCATTTTTTAGAATCCTAATTCAGATTGTAACCGGATTTTCTGGAATGTCAAGGGAAAAAATAATTTATTTAATGATTTCAAGTGGTTATAAATATCCGGGATCCTCCCAAGCCCAATTATAGTATTAGACGCCATTATTGCGAAAATAGATATTTGGTAGACGATGTCAAGCTGAGTTGGGGAAAGCCGGGTTTTCTATTTCTCTTTTTTCTTGACCACGATCTGGCTGATCGGGTTTTGCTCAAAATACTTAAAGCGTTTGACTTCCTGATCCGTGAGCGGAGAGATCGTGATCGGCGTATCAAGGATGATCCGGCTTTTCTTCTGCGGGTCATAAGCCGGCCATTGCGGAAGGCCCTCTGAGTTCGGGTTTCCGGTCCGGGCGAAATTGGTGTAATAGGTCATCATCTGATCCGAGAGCGGCTTGGCCCGCTCTTTCACCTTTTTGTTTGCCATCATCTTCACCATCGCGGTATTGGTGTTGAGCGTGCCGTAAACCAGCGGGACATCCAGTCCGTGAAACGCGCCCATCTTGTGCGGAAAAAGGGAGTCATTCCAGTCCACCCGGTAAAGATAGACCGGATGATTCTTGCTCATCGCCTCGGCCGCCTGATAGGCCGGGCCGGCAAAAGCCAGATCGTTTCCGACATTGATGAACAGGTCCACCGGACGGCGGTAATCCTGATATGAATACATCGTCAAAATCTCGTCCACCCGGTCCCCGATCAGCTTGCGCATCAAGGCCGTGATCGTTCCCGGCAGGACCAGGCCGGTCCCGGAGATCATCATCGTGTAAAGCTTCAGCTCTTCCTTCAAGTTCCCGAGCATCACCGGCACCTGATGATACTTCCCCTCCTTGATCAGCTTCATCGGCTGGTCCGGGATCACATAGCCGTCAATATGCGGGGCGCAGGTGACGCCCAGGGCAAATAATCGGTTCGGAGATTTGATGTAAATTTCGTCAACGGTTTTTGACCGGATACATTTGACCGCCTCGGGTCCCTGGTCCGGACAGCCGATGGTCTGGAGCAAGGTTCTTCCCTGCTCGTATCCCTGATCCAGGGTGAAGAACAAATCGCAGGGACCGCTCATAATAATGGCGCGCTGGAAAAGGCCCTGGGACAGGGGAGAGACCAGGTGCGCGCAAACGCTCATCCCGCCCGCGGACTGGCCGAAGATGGTGACATTATTCGGGTCGCCTCCGAAGCCGGAGATATTGTCGCGGACCCATTTGAGGGCCTGGATCTGGTCCAGGATGCCGTAATTGCCGGCGCTTGCGTTCGGGTCTTCGGATTTCAATTCCGGCAGGGTCAAAAATCCAAGCGAGCCGAGCCGGTAGTTGATGGTAACAATCACCACCTCCTTTTCTCCGGCCAGGAATGATCCGCGATAAATGTCATATCCGCCCGAGCCTTGCTGAAATCCCCCGCCGTGGAACCAGACCATCACCGGAAATTTACCGGCTTTTTTCGGAGACCAGATATTCAAGTTAAGGCAGTCCTCGCTGAAACCGACCGATTTTCCGCCCGAAGTAAAATGCTCCTCTTGCGGGCAGGACATCCCGATTTCATCAGCTTCCAGCGTTCCGGAGCGGGGCAGGGCCGGCCTGGTGGCGCGAAACCGCAAATCCCCGATTGGCGGCTCCGCATACGGGATTCCCTTCCAGACGCAGACGCCAACCGCTTCATCCTCCAGCCCTTTGACCAGCCCCTCTGCGGTCTTGACCGGGGCCGCGCAATCCTTTAGCGTCTGGCTGTAGATTTTCAGCGAGAAGGATAAAACCAGCGCGCAAATTAAAACTGCTTTGATCGCAGTATTTCTCACTTTCACTTCCGAGTCCTCCTTTAATCAGATAATCAGATTTTGCTCAGATCAATGATAGTGTTTTACTCAGGATAGTCCAGCCCGGGATCCGGGTTCCTATTTCCCCGGGTTCCCGGAAACCTTTTCAAGTTTTTTTAGCAATGATCAGGCTGGTCGGTCCGGGCAGGGATTGGATTTTCGCCCCCTCAAACCCGGCTTTTTGAATCCAGTCCAGATATTCCTTGCCGCCATAAGTTCCTCCGGCCTTGGTGTTGACCAGCATATTAATAGCGAAAACCGCGGCGAAGCGCGGAGAGGTTTTGTCGTCATTGAGCACAAAGTCCTGGATCACGATTTTACCTCCGGGATTGAGGCTGGATTTGATCCGCTTGAACAGGGCAAGATTTTCTTTCGGGCTGAACATATGACAGATGGCGGAAACAAACACCAGGTCATACCCTTTCCCGAGTTTATCTTTGGTCATATTCCCGGGCCGGGTCTGGATTTGATCGGAAAGTCCAGCCTCGGAAATATATTTTTCGGCGAGCAAAATGACCTTGGCCAGGTCCAAGACCACAATTTTCATTCCGGGCTTTTTTCTGGCAAAGGCGATGGAATACGCGCCGGAGCCTCCGCCCAGGTCCAGCAAACTGTTGACCCCGGCGAGGTCAATGCCCGAGACGATCAGGGGAGCCGCGAACGAGGCGTTCTTGTGCATAGCCGCGATAAAAGCGACGGTGGCTTCCGGGCCTCGTTTTCTCAAGGCATCCTTTGCCACCGCGGTCCCTTTTTGAACCGCCTCGGTCAAAGTGCTCCACCGGTGCCAGAGGTGGGCGATATGCATCAAAGCGGTGCGCGAATCATCAGGCGATTCCGCGGCCAGGTAGCGGCTGGTGAGCGGGGTGTTGTAAAAGATTCCGTCTTTCTTGCTTAAGATCTTGACGGAGGCGAGCGCGTTGAGAAGGGTCTCGGTCGCGCGCGGATGCGTCTTGATCTTTTTTGCCGCCTGTTTCGCGGTGGCGCCCCGGCCGATGGCGCTGAAAATATCCAGCTCGATCGCGCTGAGCATAATCCGGCTTTCCATAAAGCCGCGCATCAGGGCGTGGATCTCTTCCGGTATCATTCCGCCCTTGTCCATCAGCTCCTTCAAAGCCCTGACCTTGTGGAAGTGGTCAATGATTTCCCGCTTCATTGCCGCAGAGTCCGAGCGCGCCAATCGCTCCACTGGTTTGCCGGCCTTCAAATGACTTTCCACAATTTCAGCCGCCTGGTCCGGGGTGACCCCTGAATACCAGACTCCATCCGGGTAAATAACCAGGTTCGGTCCCTTTTCACACAAGCCCAGACAGCCGCAGGCCGTGATCTGAACCTCACTATCCAGGCCGGACTTGCTCACCTGAGCGCGCAGTTCCGCCAGGGTTTGCTCCGCTCCCGCCCCGGCGCAGGATTTCGCTCCCTCCGGCTTGGGTTGCGCGCATAAATAAATGTGATACCTGAAAACCTCCATCTCATCCTCCTGGTTGAAAATGCTCAGACGGATAATAATGCGATCCGAAAGGGATTGCAAAATTGTTTCTCTGTCCCTGAGTTGTATTGCCTCAATAGATTGCCATCTATAATTTGCTTATCGCTTTTAAGCGAGAAGCTTTGGACTGCGGCGTCAGCGACGCCGCTTTTTCTCGCTGACTCGTCGCCGGAGTTATCAATAGCGGTGCCGCGGTCCCGCCTAAGCGGGAACTCCAAAGCGCCTTCGGCGCAAAATCTGTATGATAATCTATTGAGGCAATACCCTTAGTTCCTATCCGGTCACGCTCAAGCCTGACAGGATCCGCGCGAGTCACGAGGGAGCAAGGCCAAGGCGGGCTTCGGGGGCGCTTCCGGCTCAGGGTTGCGCTGGTGATGATTTTGGCTATAATGGTTCGGAGAATGGAATTCGGGAGCCGGGCAAAAATTTTGTCAGGGGGATTCTCAGGTAAATTGCAAAGAATCCGCGGGCGGCGATTTTAATCAGGAATGGCGATGGAAGAAGCGGGCAGGAAAAAAGTCAAGTCAAAGTTTGGCGGTTTTAATCCGGGCCGTGAATTAAGAAGGCCGGTCCTTACTGCTTTTTTTATTCTTTTTTTATTGATTGCCATTGATGGCTGGTTTTATGGGAGCCGAAAAAAGGAGCTATTTATTTTCCAGGCCAGGTCTTATGATTTTTTTTATCGGGGTCAACCGGTGCTCAAAAGGCTGGAATATCAAAACGGGATTTTAACCGGGGCGATTGACGCTTCCGGCTTTCAGCTCAAGCTGGTTGATGAACCGGAGGGCTTTTATCAGGACGGCGAATTCCGGGTTCCAATTATTGAAAACCGGACCCTGGTTTTCAGAGATCAGGACGGCTTTAATTATGAGCTCAGCCTGGTTTTTAATTATTACGCCGGGAGCAAGGACAAGATAAGGCCGGATTGCGCGCGGGGCGAATGCATACTCCAGGTTGATTATACCAATTTCAGCCTGAATCCCTCTGCTCCCATGGCTCATTTCTGGATTCCGACCTTTGCCCCCGAGCCTGGCCCCGAAATCTGGATGGAAAAGATTGCCGAGTTGAAAAAATCAAAGCCCTTTTTTAAGGAATCGTTGCCGGCGATTTCCGGGTTTATGATAGAAAATTTAAAACCCCATCTGGGAATTCCATCTCTCCGGATGGTGAAGGCCAGCCCGGCCGAGCAGATCCGGTTTTTGCTGGAAAAGCCCCAGGAGATCTGGTGTTCCAATGTGGCCGTGATCACCGCTTACAGCCTTAACTCTCTGATGATTCCCGCCCGCATGATTGTCTCGTTCGGAAAGGTGGGCTCCCTTTCCCTCCAGCCTCATGCTTTCAATGAAGTGCTGGATCCGGAAAACCGGCGATGGTTTTTATGCGATTTAGCCATAGGAATCCTGTATGTGGAAAATCAGGACGGGAAGAAACTTGATGCCGTCCAATTATCTCAAGACCTGGTGAAGCGGGATTGGTCCGGGCTGAAATTTTACTATTGGTCCGGCCCGGAAGCCGGATTTGCCCGGCTTGAATATCAGGACTTGCCGGAGCAAGCCCGGAAGAACCTGGCGGAGTATTATGGCGAGCATCACTGTTTCATCTACCATTCGGGCAAATCTTATATTTATCGCCGCCATGAATTCGTGAACAAGCTGAAAGATTATTTTGTCGGTTATCGTTATGTCTATGCCCCTTCGCTCCCGGCTTCATATTGGCCCGGGCATTTGCTCTTCCGGGCTTCTCTTGATCTGACCCCGGTTCTGTTCCTGGTCTGCGGGATTATTCTCCTCCGGAAAATCCACTCCTTGGTCAAAAAAAACAAATCGTAATGGTATCATCCGCGCCTTTAAGGATGGACGAAAAGGATTAAAGTCAAATCAGGCGGATGGGGGAGAATCGGGATTATACCATCTGGGGATTTGGAATCCGTTTTCCTGGATCAGGTGCGGGTCGGTGGCTTCTATCAACTGGTAATTGTCCGGGCTGGCCAGGAGATTGACCAGGAGTTGATGATTGAGTTTATGACCGGCCTTGTATCCGTGGTAGGCGCCGATGATATGGGTTCCCAGGATCATCAGGTCTCCCAGCGAGTCCAGAATTTTATGCCGGACCGGCTCGTCCTGGAATCGGAAGCCTTCGGGATTGACCGGGCCGTCCTGACCGATCACCACCACATTTTCCAATCCGCCGCCTTTGGCCAGTCCCATTTTCAGGAGCTGGTCAATTTCGTTGAGGAAGCCGAAGGTTCGGGCCGGGCTGATCTCGCGCTCAAAGTCCTGATGGTCAAATTTAAATTCCTTCCGCTGATAGTTGAGCAGGGGATGATCATAAGAGATCACAAACTCTATCCGAAATTCCGGGCTGGGGTCAAGAGCCGCGTACCGGTCGCCGTCTTCGGCACGAACCGGCTTTTTGACCAGGATGAATTTTCTCGGTTTATCCAGTTTTTCCACGCCGGCATTGAGAATTTCCCGCACAAAGGGCTTGGCGCTTCCGTCCAGAACCGGAATTTCCGGGCCGTAAACTTCAATCAGGGCATTATCAATCCCCAAGCCGTAAAAGGCGGAAAGCAAATGCTCAACCGTGAGGATTTTATTACCGTTCAGGCCGAGCGCGGAATTATTCTGGGTGGATACCACCCGTTCCGGGCTGAGCGGAATTTTTTGACAGCCGTTGTCCGCGCGCATAAAAACAATGCCCGAATCCGCCTCCGCCGGAATCAGGCGCGCCTTAACCTTTTCTCCGCTATGAAGGCCCACTCCCTCCAGGAGGATTTCTTCCTTGATCGTCCTCTGAAAATGCATCGCTAGTATAAAGATGCGAGATTTGTGCCAAAATTATTTCAAGGCTCTATAAGGAGTCTATAAGGAGTATGTATGAAAATAAAGTGTTTAAAATCAATCATTTATATTTAACGATTTTTTATCAGAGACGATCAAATTTAGTCCGATAAATCGCTTTTTCGTTGCATTCAGGCAACCGCTCGGCGTTATTGTTGCATAATCGCAACTCAATAAAACGGGCAAGCCACGCCGAGGCGTGGCCCGCCGGCACTCCGGATCAAGCAATTTTATTCCTGGCTTGTTTTCTGATCCAGTCCAGCCAGTCCTTGAAACCTTGCCCGGTTTTGGCGCTGAGTTCAAACAGGGTGATCTGGGGATGAATCTTTTTGATGTTGTCGCGGAATTTTTTCCGGTCCAGATCCAAATGCGGTTCCAGATCAATCTTATTGATGATCGCAATCTGCGCGACCCGGAACATCAGGGGATATTTCAGCGGCTTATCTTCTCCCTCAGGCAGGCTCAAGACCACCACTTTTTTATCCTCGCCGATTTCAAACTCGGCCGGACAGACCAGATTCCCCACATTCTCCACGATTACGATGTCAAGTTTGTCCAGGTCCAGCTCCTTGAGCGCGCCCTGGATCAGGTTGGCGCCGAGATGACAATCCCCTCCGAACGGCTCGGTATTGATCTGGACCACCGGGACCCCGGTTTTGCTCAATCGCTCCGAGTCCCTGGTGGTGCAGATGTCTCCGACAATGATCCCGATCTTGAACTCTTTTTTCAGCGCCGCCACGCTTTTTTCCAGGATCAGGGTTTTGCCCGATCCGGGCGAGCTCATCATATTGAACATAAAAATCTTCTTCTCCGCGAGCAGCTTCCGGATTTCCTCCGCAATCGCGTCGTTCACTCCCAGAACCTTCTTTACCACCTTGATCTCCATCATTTCCTCCTGAAAAATTCCTCTTCCTTTCTGTGCGCGGGACTTTAGTCCCGATTCTTCGTGGCGCAGACACTCCTGTCTGCGCTCCTTCCTTATCGTGCGAGCGACTTTAGTCGCGATCCCGCTTTAGCGGGACCTGGAGTTTGGCACTTATAAGCTAATTTATCAAGTGGCGTCGGCATAATTTTTTCACCTTTTTCATTTTTTCCTTGACAAGTTTCTTAAAATGTGTTATCATAGTTATATAACTATAAAAGAAAGGA
>Ga0315277_10000326_pt1 | contig 77292 bp, 80 predicted proteins | sample YL17G05_15_MG_FD_203695 | JGI IMG/M metagenome (GOLD analysis project Ga0315277, IMG submission 203695) | Sediment microbial communities from Yellowstone Lake, YNP, Wyoming, USA - YL17G05_15 | ecosystem: Environmental > Aquatic > Freshwater > Lake > Sediment | place: USA: Wyoming | collected...
CTTAACATGAGTCGAGGCTCTTTCCACCACAGATCAGCAATACCTTGATAGAAGAAAAGCCTGGCTCTCATGCTACGTGATCCCGCTCCCTGCGGTCGCGGCTCTGAACGCCTTCTTAAGGGGCAGCATACCAGCGGGTTGGGATACATCCCAGCATCCGCCACCGGTTTTCATGCGCAGTGGCGCATCGCCGCTGCATGAGCAACTCTGTGGAGATCCGCGAAAATCCGTGTCCGATTTTTATCTCCGCGTTCTCTGGCCCTTGGCAGTTTGCTTTTTGGCTGCGGCCGCGAAGCTACGCTGTCTTTTTGTGTTATCCGTTGCGAGATTGACTCTCACTTTTAATTGAACCCTAGACGAATGGGTGCAATCAGAAGTGGGAGTCGACCTTGAGTGCTGAGGGAAAACCCTCATGATTCGGCCGCATAGCGGCCGTTTGAATTTAGGCCGGCCTTTCAAGGCCGGCACCGAGAACAACGATGAATGAACGCGTCGCATAGCGACGCTTGACTTTCAGTCGTCGCTACGCGACGGAATAGAATGGTAAATCGTTAGCCCCGGCCTTAAAAGGCCGGGCTAAAGTCAGTAGCCGCTGACGCGGCCACCGAGTTGACTCTCACTTTTAATTGAACCCTAGACGACTTGGGGGGTGGTTTGGACCTTTAGCCGATGGTATCATTATCGCTTCGCATTGCCGATGCGTCAGCGATCTCGGGTTAAACAGCTCAGATCAAACTTACGAAAGGAGTCATTCATGGCTCAGATAACGTTCAAAGGAAATCCGATCCATACATCAGGCACCCTTCCCAAGGTTGGAGCACATGCCCCGGACTTCAACCTGACCAAGTCCGACCTGTCTCCTGCCACTCTGGCAGAATTCAAAGGCAAGAAGCTCGTGCTGAACATTTTCCCCAGTATCGACACGCCGGTCTGTGCCGCCTCAGTGCGGAGATTCAACGAGGAAGCCTCCAAGCTACAGAACGCGGCCGTCCTCTGCATTTCCCGTGACCTCCCATTCGCACAGAACAGATTCTGCGCAGCGGAAGGCTTGAAGAACGTGATCACGGCGTCCGAGTACAAAGATTCGAGGTTCAGTGATGCCTACGGCGTGAGGATCACCGATGGACCATTGGCGGGGTTGCTCTCGAGGGCGATCGTGGTTGTCGATCCGGCTGGCAAAGTAACCTACACAGAGCAAGTGCCGGAGGTCGCCCAGGAACCCGATTATGCCAAGGCCCTGGCCGTACTTAATAGGTAGCAGCCTTTGCCCGAAGAGGGTGATGTTACGACCCCAACCTGGGCTGAAAGGAATCCTTGGCGATTCTTGGCTTCTTTGAGCCTTTGCGGTGAAAAATCGGGGACATTCCGAATTTCCAGCTTTCCTCCGCTGAATAGAAAAGATCAACTGCTGGTTGATCCGTCCGATTCAGCTGAGCAAGTCCGGGAAATTCGGAATGTCCCCGATTTTTTCACAGCTTCAAAGGCGCGAAGATTCGCAAAGGCTCATCTGGCTCAGACCGGACCGTTCAGGCAGTCCTTACTGGAGTCAAATGCATGGCCCCATAATAAATATGGAGCGTTGACATTCCATGTCCGGGCTTTTCCACGCTGTTCGGTCTGGGGTGTGGTATGCTGGCGATGCCACAGTAGTCTGATATCGTTGCGGTGCCCACGGCAATGAGCGAGCCCATCGGCAAGCGGGAAGCACAGAAGCAGGTGGAGCGCATTCATGCGTTCCGCGAACAACTGGAGGAGCTTGTCCGGGAGGGAGTGCTCGATCTCACAGGTGAGCAGCGCGCCAGGCTCGACCTTCACCTCAACAAGACACTCGCAGATCTCGCCGAACGCTTCGACGTCGACATCAGCGCCTCGCAGAAACAGATTTCACTCGGCATGAGGATCCTTTCCACACTGGGCGGGCTGGCCTTCTGTGCGGCGGTGTTCCTCTTTTTCTATCGCTATTGGGGCTTGCTTTCGACCCCGACCCAGGTGGGGATCCTCATCATCACTCCCATCGCGGCTCTCATCGCCATGCATTTCACCGCCCGCCACGAGAAAACGCTTTATTACACGGCCCTCATTGGCTTGGTGGCGTTTGGCTCCTTCATCCTGAACATGGTAGTTCTGGGAAGCATCTTCAACATCGCACCTTCGCAGAACGCTTTTCTCGCGTGGGGAGCCTTCGCTCTGGCACTGGCGTACACGTACCGTTTTCGCCTGTTCCTTGCGGCCGGTCTGATCTGCATTCTGGTTTTTGCAGCGGCAACCCTGACCGCATGGAGCGGCGGGTACTGGGTTGCCTGCACCATGCGCCCTGAGTTCTTTCTTCTGATTGCGCTGGTAGCTGTGCTGGTGCCGATCATAGCGCGGCACCAAAAATTCGCCTACTTCCCCGACGTGTACCGTCTGGTCGGGCTGCTGGTCATTTTTGTGGCACTCGAGATGCTCATGCACGAGGGGCAGATGAGTGTCCTCCCGCTGGGAAAGAAAACGATCCAGACAATTTATCAGATCCTCGCATTCGTCTCGGCTGGTTCGACCATCTGGCTGGGCATCCGGCACCAACTGATGGGAATTGTGAACCTGGGGTCGGCGTTCTTCGCTCTCTACCTTTTCGATCGACTGGTGACCTGGTGGTGGGACTGGATGCCGAGGTACCTTTTCTTCTTTATCGTGGGATTGATCGCGGTCGGCCTCTTGGCCGTCTTTCGGAGAATTCGTTCCAGGACTCTGCAGGCACAACTGCCATGAACAGGACAGGCCCGATATTAGTGATTGTTCTTGTGATCGTCAGCAACGCCTTTGTGCTGATCGGCGTCGCGACAAACCGCACTGGCGGAGCCATCGAGACGATCGAACTTACCGAGCGCGAGCTCACGCTGCAGACCTTGCCCGAGGACAACTCCGGCGTGACCCTCTCCCTTGCATGGAAGCGGCCGCTGCATTTCGGGAAGACTGATTCCAAACCGGATTTTGACCGCGCCAAACTCCAGGAACTCGGATTTGACTGCCCAATTCCGCAAGCAGCCTCTGACCAGCCACGCTACCTTCTGGCGAGGGAGAGATTCGTGGCGCTCGAATACGAGGGAGCCGCCTGGGAGAAATGGCTTCAATCTGAAGAGGAGTGGGCCAAGGCAAATCCCAAGGAATTATCGCCTCAGAGTCCGGGCAATCGAGGAAAGGCGGACTGGGGCGGCCGGCGTGCATCCAGGCTTTTTGTCGTGGATGCAGCTCCCAAAGCCGAGCAACTGCGAAGCAAATACCCCGACCAGCGGAAGTACTTGATCGTGCGGGCCGTCATAACTGCGTGGCTGGAATCAGAACGTGATCCGGCGACGAATGCTGAAAAATCGCGCAGTTGGCACGGCTATGTGTCGGCAATCCTCCCTCCGGAGATTTACGTTCCATTACCATTCGCGAAGCCGCTTTCTGGCCTAAGCCGCAATGCCGGAGCGGAACCGCGCTACACCGTTACGCTTCAGTACGGACGCAAGCTCGAGCCCTGGATCGCCGGCGTGAAGCTTCTCGATAAGAAATAGCTCTGTGCCCCTTTGTGACCTTCCTGTCATCGTGTTGTCTTTAATAGCAACGCGATGAAACAAAAAAATCACTTGCCGGATTTACGGCGCGCGAAGAGCAGCCCTGACCACGTTGCGTCGATCGCGCAGATTTTGTAGTCGACCAGCCCGGCCGCCAGGCCTCGCTCTCGCACGACTTTCTCCGACAGATCGGTAGCCACGCCGGAGGCCTTTTTCGGCCACGCAAACCAGACGGAAGCATAGTCCGTCCGTGCCGCAATCCCGCTGATTTCCCGTTCCAGTATTGCGCGCGACCGGATGAAACAGATAAGGAGGTCACAGCGGCCCCGAGCGCCTGTGCGCAGTTTAACGCCATTCGGCAGCAAGCCTAAAGTCTCCGTGAAGCCCTTCGGCGGATCGATCAAACCAACCACCGATCCGCGCTTGATGCCGAGTTTCTTCGGCAGCGGCGTGCCCGAGTAACCTTCAAAGACCGAGCTCGGCACGCGGGGTTCCAAGGGCGGATGGGCTATGGCGCGCTTCAATGAGCTGCGGACTCGTTCCCACGGCGTGAAAACCGCATCGGGCAGGATTGCTCGAATTCGCGTCACCGTGCTCTCTTCTCCACCAACAAAGACCAGCGGAATCCGGCGGGTTGCGCCATTCTTGCGGATGAGCAAAGCAAGGTCCCGTCCCTGCGATGGCATCCGGCTCAGGTCGATGACCACAACCCCAGGAGGATTGTTCTTCAGCTCACGCAGGAATTCCGGACCGCGCGGCACCTCGCAGGACACTTCGTATCCGGCATCTGCCAGGATGGCAGCTTGCTCTCGTGCTTCCTCAGCGTTCCAATGGACTAACCGCAGACGCAGCATGTTTTCTCTCTCCGTGATCTCTGTGCCTCAGTGGTGTACTTACTGAGCCTCGCGTAATATGGTGACAATCCCGGATAGGGTAGGGGCACGGCGCGCCGTGCCCCTACATTCCTGTGATGTCACCGTGTTTTGCGAAGCTCCTTAAGGCGACCAGAACCCACTCGCCATCTCGACCACAGAAAGAAATACCAGGCGGGCCAGGTCCTCCAGGATCTCAGGATTTAGAATTTCCGGTCTGTCCTTGGTCGTATGATAAGTTGCATAGGGGAGCGGCTTCCCGCCCCCTGTCCCGAAGGAAATGGTCGGAACTCCCGCCCACATGAAATGTGCGGCGTCTTGTCTGGGTCTCGCAAGATTGGGAGTGAGCGTCGCCGCCAGAGGCCGGTGGATGTACTTCCGGTTGTTTCGTTCCAGGTATTCCCAGAGCTGCGGATAGTTCTTGCCTCCACCCGCAATGATCCGCTCGCCACGGCCGACACTCTCGAGGTTGATGAAGCCCTTCACCTGGCCGTTAGGAATGAAAGGATGAGCCACGTAATACTCGGAGCCCTTGACTCCCTGTTCCTCGGCGCCGAAAAGGACGAACACTACAGAACGCTTCAGTGGCATCGGCGATTTCGCGAGGGCTTCTGCCGCACCCAGCAGCACTGCGTCGCCCGAGGCATTGTCGTTAGCGCCGGGCATGAGTTCATGGTTCATGCCAAGGTGATCGAGATGAGCGCCCACGACAATCGCTTCCTGCTTCAGCGCCGGATCGGAGCCTTCGAGCCAGGCGATGATGTTTGAGCCCATGCCTTCGGGATGATGCTCGGTCACGTTTTTGAGCGTCATGGTCTTGCCGGTGGCAAACGAGACAGGCTTGAGATTCGCTCGGATGCTCTGCACGAGTTCCTCGTGCTTCTTTCCCGTCCCGGCAAACAGATCATCGACAACGGCCCGCCCTACGTAGGTCAGGATGAAGTCTTTCAGAAAAACGCAGTTGGGATTTGCTATGTGGTAGTCATAGACCATCCCGGCAGCTCCGTGCCCCTTCGCGTTTCTCGCCTTGTAATCGTGAAACGAGTAGGGTCGCCACTTCTTGAACAACTCGGGATTCCGGTCGGGCCCGGCCGGCACTTCGGGCTCCATTAGGACGATTTTCCCTTTGACGTCGACACCTTGATACTCATCGTACTGTAGTTCCGGCGCTGTGATACCGTAGCCCACGTAGACAACCTCGGCCGTGACAGTCCCTGAATCGGAGGTTGATCCAGGGAAGAACTCCTGCTCATAGACATACGACTTGGTGATCGTGCCCTGATTGCCGGCCGGGATGCGCAGGCTTAAATTGGCACCGGGCAACACCAGCGTGTATGGATTGGGGAAGCGCTGCAAGTAAGTGCCATTTTCGCCGGCGGGCTTGATTTTCCATGAAGACAAGAGGCCCACGGCCCATCGTGCGGCCGCGTCATATCCCGGAGTCCCGGTCAGGCGGCCTTGGTACTTCTCGGACGTCAGCTCCCTTGCGTAGTCGAAAAGGGTGTTGCTGGATATGGAGTGCATGACTCCGAGCAGGCGTTCTTCGGCATTCGGCGCAGGAGCCTGTGCGGGCTCCTGGGAGTGGAGCAGACTGGAAACAAACAGAGCGACGAGGACTAAAATTGCTATATGGGGCATTCTGTACGATTTCATTAGGCCTCCGAACTGTCGACGCACTCGCGGCGGTCGAAATCTACACCCGGCGGCGCAGAAATAGCATGCGACTGGCGAGAACGCAACAGATTTAGTGCCTTCGTCTTTCGCGGCATTTTCGGGGCATCTTGGTGCCAAGCCGGGGGTCTCTCTAAAGGCAATCAATCGAACAAATTTACCTGGATCTTCGTTAATCTACTGAGCCTTGCGTAATATGGTGACAATCCTGGATAGGGTAGGGGCACGGCGCGCCGTGCCCCTACATTCCTAAGATGTCACCGTATTTTGCGAAGCTCTGTAGTTGTGCAGCACCGCTGGATGAGCAACTCCCGTGAAAATGCTAGGTTTGGTGTCCTTGGTGCTCTTGGAGTCTTGGTGGTGCGGTTTTTAAAAGGAAACCACAAAGACACCAAGAACACGAAGATCACCAAGGATCAGCAGCGGATCGCCCATTTTCATCGGCGATGGCGCGTCGATGGACGCATGAGCAACTCCCTTGAAATCCGGATTGCCGAAAAGGCTGTAATTGGAGGAACCCGCCTTATATGATGTGGCAGGAAAGGAGGCTAGGCATGCCGGAGAAGAAGCGCGCCGGCCAGCAGGATGAGTCAGCCGAGGATGCGTCGCGGCAGGGCGAGAGACGATACCACAGCCTATTTGAGAACTCTCCCGTCGCAATCTGGGAGGAGGACTTTTCCGCAGTCAAGAGTTACATCGACAGGCTGCGCGACAAAGGCGTCGAGGATTTTAGATCCTGGTTCAAAGAGCATCCGGAGGCTGTGGCGGAGTGCGCAGGATTGGTAAAGATACTTGACGTCAACCTGGAGGCGCTCCGGCTCTTCGAAGCTGACACCAAAGAGGCGCTGCTTAAAGGGCTGGATTCGGTGTTCGACGAGGAATCCTTCGGCCCCTTCAGCGAGGAGCTGGTTGCCATCAGCGAGGGCAGGTGTTTTCTCGAGGGTGAAGCAATCTATCGAACTCTTTCCGGCAGGAAGATACATACCGCCCTGCGCTGGTCCGTCGTTCCCGGACATGAGCAGACATTCTCCAGGGTCATTGTTTCTCTTCTGGACATGACGGAGCACAAGAGGGCCGAGCAGGAAATTAGCCTCTTGGCTCACACCCTGCGAAGTATCAGCGAGTGTGTCTGCATCTCTGATATGTCCGACAATTTACGCTTCGTCAATGAGGCGTTTCGGAAAACCTATGGGTATGAAAATCACGAACTGATCGGCCAGAACATCGCCATCGTCCGTTCGCCAAACAACCCCCCTGAGGTAGTTCGGGAGATCCTTCCCGCGACGCTGCGCGGCGGCTGGCGCGGGGAGGTTTTGAACAAGCGTAAAGACGGGAGCGAGTTTCCAATTTATCTCTCCACCTCGATCGTGCGCGACGAGAAGCAAAATCCGATTTTGCTCGTGGGGGTTGCTACCGACATCACCGAACGCAAGCGGGTAGAGGAAGAGATTCACCAATCCCGGCAAATGCTCCAGCTGACACTGGACAACATCCCTCAACACGTGTTCTCGAAAGACCGGAACTTCCGCTACCTCGGATGCAACAGGGCTTTTGCCAACGACGCGGGCCTGTCCCATCCCGAAGAGATAATCGGCAAGGACGATTTTGAGTTGCCGTGGAAGGAAACCGCGCCACTCTACCGGGAAGATGATCGGCAAGTGATGGAAACGGACACGCCCAAGCTCAGCTACGAGGAGCCTCAGAGCAAACCGGACGGGAGCCTCCTCTGGCTGCGAACCAACAAAGTTCCGCTGCATGATCGAGAAGGGAAGGTCATCGGAGTGCTCGGGACCTACGAGGATATCACCGAACAAAAGCAGGCGGAGGAAGCGCTCCGAGCCTCCGAGGAAAGGTACAGGCAGTTCTTCCAAGAAGATCTGAGCGGCGTTTACATTACGACTCCTGAAGGGAAGCTGCTCGCCTGCAATCCGACTTTCCTTCAAATATTCGGATTTGCCTCGCTGGAGGAGGCGATGGGCACGGACATGACCTCGCTTTATCCGGACCCTCAAGACCGGGAGGTGTTCCTTCAACTCCTCCGCGGGCAAAAGAAGCTGGACCGCCGGGAAGTCGAGGTGCGCCGGAAAGACGGCAAGCCCATCTATTTGGTCGAAAATGCCTGCGGTGTGTTCGATGAGCATGGAAACTTGATAGAGATCAAGGGTTACCTCTTCGACGACACCAGCAGGAAAAAGCTCGAAGAGCAATTTCGCCAGTCCCAGAAAATGGAGGCTGTGGGAAGGCTGGCGGGTGGGATTGCCCACGACTTCAACAACCTTCTCACCTGCATCAACGGATACGCCGAGCTGCTGACGCTGAGGCTGAAGGAGCGTAACCCGTCCCGCAAATTCGTCGAAGAGATCCGCCGGGCCGGGAATAGGGCTGCCAAGCTGACCCGGCAGCTACTCGCCTTCAGCCGCCGCCAGGTGCTCCAACCGGAAGTCCTCGACCTCAATGCCGTCGTCCAGGACATGGAACAAATGGTTCGTCGGCTGATGGGGGAGGACATTGACCTCCGGATTGTCCCCTGCCCGGATCTCGGGCGTGTGAAGGCTGATCCCAGCCAGATCGAGCAGGTCATTATGAACCTGGTCGTCAACGCGCGCGATGCCATGCCGCGCGGCGGCCATCTCACGATCAAAACAGCGAATGTTGATCTGGACGACAACTATGTGCTTGAGCACACAGGGGCCAAACCCGGGCAGCATGTGATGCTCTCGCTGGCCGATAACGGCTGCGGCATGAGCGCCGAAGTCCGCTCCCACCTCTTCGAACCCTTTTACACCACCAAAGAGCTTGGCAGAGGAACGGGGCTGGGACTCTCGACAGTTTACGGCATCGTCAAACAAAGTGAGGGATACATAACCGTAGACAGCCGAGAAGGTATCGGGACATCCTTTACCCTCTATCTGCCGCGTGTCGAGGGCTTGCCCGAGAATGTCATCAGAAAGTCCGCGCTTCCGAAGGAAGCCAACGGTTCCGAGACTATTCTGCTTGTAGAGGATGATGAAGCCGTCATTGAACTTGCACAACGCGTCCTGAGCGTGAGGGGATACCGCGTTATTCGCGCGCGCGACGGACCTTCGGCTCTGCGGATTTGCAGCGAGCACGTCGCAGAAATCGACCTGCTGATCACCGACGTCGTAATGCCTGTAATGGGGGGCCGGGAGTTGGCGCGGCGGATCCTGGCCATATACCCCAACATCAAGGTGCTCTTCGTCTCCGGGTACTCCGAGGACGCCATTCTTCACCAGGGCCTTCTCGAACCGGGCACTGCGTTCCTGCAAAAGCCCTTTTCCGCCGATTCGCTGCCACGCAAGGTGCGTGAGGTCCTCGACATCCCGGGCGTCCTGAAATAGGGGACATTCCTTGAGATACTTCTGGCTGGCCGTGGCGGTGTGGTTCATGGGCGCGCCGGCCCTGGCCCAGAATATTCTGGAAGTACGCGGAGCGGATTCCAAATACCGTTATGTAGATTGGGCTTACACCGCTCACAACTCCGTCATTCTGGACCTGTTTTATGTAGGCGTCCCGGGAAGCAATGAGTTTAACCTGGGAGGTGGCTACGGATTCAAACCCGTGCCGTCTCTGATGATCGCCCCGCTTGCCTATGCGGTGCTGGGCAAGGAAGGCGGCCAGCGCGGCGTTAAGGTCGCCGTGCTCGTGGTCTTCGAGAAGGCAAAGTGGAAAGCAAATGTTTTTCTGGCACATTTCGCTCCGATGCACGGCACGGTTTCCCGCTACCAGGTTCTAGATACCGGGGACGTTACTCGGACGGTTCGTGGACGCTGGGAAGCCGGAGTTTCCGCAGGTTTCTTTCATGCCGACACGAAGTGGAATCCGCAGGTCGGTCCCCTCTTAAAGAGAAACGACCGGCTGGGAGCGTGGGGCCTCTCCTATCGCTTTGGCCCGCAGCGGGAGCTGCGCGTCACCCGTGTCATCCTGATCAAGAAATAAAAAGCAGCCGCAACCAAAAAAACTGGACACGGATTTGCACAGATTGACACAGATCGGGCCACCGCATGGGCCAGTCTCATCCGTGTCGATCTGTGAAAATCCGTGTCCAGAATCTGCATCATATCCGTGGAGAGTGCAATCATGCAGAACGTACAGGTAGCAGTCATCCCGGGCGACGGTATTGGAATCGAAGTGGTTCGGGAAGCCAGGCGTGTGCTGGATGCACTATCGGAATTGGACGGCGGCATCCGCTTTTCATGGACGGAGTTTCCCTGGGGTTGCCGGTACTATCTTGAACATGGCGCAATGGCGGCCAAGGACTTCCTGCACATCCTACGCGACTTTGAAACCATCTTCCTCGGCGCGGTGGGATTCCCCGGGGTTCCGGATCATGTCTCGCTCTGGGGACTTCTGCTGCCGATCCGGCGGGGTTTCGAGCAATACGTCAACCTGCGTCCCGTGAAAATCCTGAGGGGTGTGACAAGTCCGCTCCGGGGGAGAAATCCCGGCGACATCGACTTTGTCGTGGTCCGTGAAAACACCGAAGGCGAATACTCGAGCATCGGAGGGCGCATCCACAGCGGCTTCGCCCACGAGATTGCGATCCAGAACACCGTCTTTACGCGCCTTGGGACGGAGCGCATCATTCGCTACGCTTATGGGCTGGCGGAGAAGGCACGGCGGCGAAAGCTGTGCGGCGCCACAAAGTCGAACGGCATAAATTGGACGATGCCCTTTTGGGACGAGATTTTCGAGCAAATCGGCACCAGCGAGTTCCCCGAGGTCCAACGCCGGCTGGTGCACATCGACGCGCTGAGCGCGTTCTTCGTGCTGAAGCCCGACGAGTTCGACGTAGTGGTTGCCTCCAATCTTTTCGGTGACATACTGACAGATCTTGGCGCTGCCATCATTGGAGGCATCGGAATCGCTCCCTCCGCCAACATCAATCCCGATCGGAAATATCCCTCGATGTTCGAGCCGGTTCACGGCTCGGCGCCGGACATTGCCGGCAAGGGCATAGCCAATCCCATCGGTCAGATCTGGTCCGCGCGGCTGATGCTCGATCATTTGGGCAGGCCGGACCTCGGGGATCGGCTGATGGCGGCCGTCGAAGATGTCTTGGAAAAAACGCCTATCCGCACCCCGGACTTCGGCGGCAAAAGCACAACAACCGAGGTAACCGATGCGATTATCACCAACCTGCGCCAGCTCTCCTGGTAAGGATCATCTTGGCAGTCTTTGTGTTCTTTGCGGTTTTGGTTTACAAGCAAACCGCAAAGATCGCGAAGACCCCAAAGAACAAGGATTAAGATTTCGCAGCTTCTTCCGTAGCCTGTTCCCAAATTGAAGCGGGAACTACGCTGCGGACCTCTTCTTGAATTTGGAGACGGATTCGGACAGAAAGAGTTTAATCAGTGCCTGGTAAGGGATATCCGTTTCCGAACTAATCGCCCTAAGCTCGTTTAGGAGTGCGGAGGGCAGCCGGATCGAGATCACTTGCGTCGGAGGGACTTCTGGCAACATCAGCCCGATATCCTCGAACTTCAGCGGCTTCGACGGATCGATCACGTTGGCTGTGTCGACCGCATCGTAGTCGTCGATAACGCGCCGGGGCCTTGCCCTATTGTTCTTCCTTTTCCGCTTCATAGATCCGCCGTTCCTTTCGTGACGCAGGCCTTGCCGTGATCAGAGGAGGTATCGGGCTTCGCGGGCAGTCGAGTGTCTGATGTCTTCGAACATCATGTACCCGTGCAGGAGTTATCTGGAGGCGCCGAGCGGATTCGAACCGCTGCATAAAGGTTTTGCAGACCTCTCCCTTAGCCACTTGGGTACGGCGCCTCAGTGAGGCGACCAAACCGGCAGAACCTCAGTTCGCCAATCGGCCAATCGCAATTGTATTCGAGATGCCGTAGCAGCGCAAGTTGAAGAACATTCGTGCAGTCATGGCAGGCGCGGGCTTAGAGAAGCAGCCACGAATTCCACGCATTGCACAAAACTTGAATTCTCGGCTGCAATTTCGTGCAATTCGTGCAATTCGTGGCTGTTATTGATTCGTGTTATTCGGGGAATTCGTGGCTACTTCCCGTGCTTTACCAAGCCTATGTTTTTCTCGGAGCGGGGCGCAGGTGGAACTGAATCAGATGCTCAGGTTTGAACTTGGTGCGCGACCAGCGGTATCCGTTTGCGAACTCCACTCCAAGAAGATAGCCCGAGAAGTCGGCGACGCAGTACTTTACCAAAGCTTCGCAGTGGCCTTTAGAAAAATGAAGCGACACTATTGTTTTGGGAGGAATCGGATCCTCCATCTTGAGGCAGGCACCGCTGGCAGAAATGTCCTCGAGGGTCGCCCATTCCGTATGCTTGCTTCCATTTTCGAGCTTCCAACCAACTTGCACCAAGTCGGCGCAAAGGTTTCGCTCCTCCAGCCGATTTCGCGTCATGATTTATCTATCGGCATTCGGGAACCAGGGTTTAGGCTTGTGCTCCTTGAAAGTTGACAGCTGTTCCATCCTGAGTCCACGCCTTGGCCGTGAGGTGATGAGGCAACATCCGCGCGCGTCTTCAAGAGCTTAAGCCTGGGATAGACGGGCGTGCGGCCGTGCCGAGCAGGGATCTTCAGATAAATCAACTCCAATCTCGACGACCACCTGCTCCGGACTCTCATTACTGTTTCAACGCGCAGGGGGGCAGTACTTCCTCTCACCACCGGCGCAAGTCTTGCCGACTGATCACTCTAAATAGCCTATCCCTCGCAGTCATTGTTGGACCAACTTCTCATCGACAATCCACAAAAAAGCGCAACAGCGTCAGCTCTTGGTTGCGCTCGAGTGAATGATGCCGAAGGCAATGGAAGTCAGAACGAAGAAAATCGCCGCCTCGGCGAAGCTGTGCGGACTAAATCCGAACTTCGTTGTGAGTCCCAATCCGAGAGAAGTGTTAAAGCCAAACAGGATGACTTGAAGAACTCCGGCAAGAAAGGCCAGAACAGCCAGAATCAGAAAGATATTGCGCAAGTTCTTAGCATTTTTTTCCAGCATGGATCTGCCTCCAAGGTGGGTTTGTTGGAAGAGTCGGCCCAGACATCATCTTAATTCTCTGAAAACTACCTGGTTTGTGATGGAACGAATATAGCCTTCTTTCTTCGACGTTGCAAGCGATTGAAGGCATGCAGCAGATCTGTTGCTGGCGAATTTCTTCGGCAGTCCCATCCCCATCTTCCTCTCTCAGAGTTGAACTGGGACCCCAACGGGCTGGCCGCCGGTGACTCCCTCTGCCTCAACCGCAGCCTCGCACAAAAGCAGCGCTGATTTGTCGACACTAATGAGTTAGCGGTCTTAACTGCTTGTTGCGTTTTTTTATTCACCCGCCCGAGGAGCATTGCCTTGGTCGCTCCATGTCGAATCCATGGTTTCTCCGTCGAGGAATAGAATGATTGCCCCAATCCGCTGTTTCCCCCACCTGGGTCAGTTTTGTTTTGTTTCGTCTTGATCCTCCTTTCCTGTGCCGGCTCTGTTGCTCAAAATAAGCTACAGCGGCAACCACAAGCGGCACCGGCGCCACAGCCGTCGGCTCCGCCGGCTTGTCTGCCTTGCAATCCTTAAAGAAATGGGGTAGGTTCGTGACGGTGCCGCAAAGGCCTGCACCATGGGGCTCGGCACGAATGTAAATCCGAGAACTGAAACCCGTATCGTTTCTCTGATGACGTGTTCGCCAACAGCGAGACAACTGCTGGAAGAAGCTCTCTCCAATGGGCACCGCGTCCCATTTAGATTGACGGGCACCAGCATGCTCCCGTTGGTTTGGCCGGGGGAGACCATTTTCCTGGAGAAGGCAAAGCCCGAGTTCCTGAGAGAGGGTGAGCTCATCGTCTTTGAGACGACCGAGGCACTCACAGCCCATCGCATCCTGCGAAAAAAACGCAAAGCGGGCAGTTATTGGTTCCAGCCCGCAGGCCAGGAAGCTCGAATCCCCGACCCCTGGATCCGGTTCTCGGATGTTGTCGGATATGCGATCGAAATCGGGGAAGACCCTGCCGCCATGACCCGACGTAAGGCACCATCGGGCTGGTCCGGTTCCCTGTGGTCTTGGAAAACTCGCATTCAATGTCATCTGCACAAGGTTCGAAAGCTCCTAAACGGCTCAACTTCCAAATAGCAGGAATTCCGTTTTCCGTTCTGTCCGATTCTCCGCAGCAAGAGCAGTGGCTCAGTGCAGCGTACAGGCAATTCCAGACCCCTGAGAAGCCCGGACTGTATCTGGCGGTCCGGACCCGGCCAAGGAGAAGCTTCGACAGGCGCGCACCCGAGAGAATCCGCTGGGACGGATCCCATTGGACCCTGGAATCAAAGTTCTTTCGCATCATGGAGGTGCTAAAGGGCCGCGGCTACCAGGCCGAGATACCCTACAAAGCAGGAATAGGAGACTTGATGCGGACATGGTTTTCCTATGTTCTGCTGTCTCGCGGGGGTATGCTATTACATGCAGCCGCTGTAATCCGCTCGGGGAAGGCGCTCGTCTTTGCAGGTCCTTCGGGAAGCGGAAAGACAACGCTGGCACGACTTGCAGGCCCTCAACCGGTGTTGTCCGACGAAAGTGTGGCAATAACACGCGGCCCGCGAAGGCGGCGAGGAAGGGCTGTGTTCTACGCGCACGGCACCCCGTTTTTTGGAGAGCTCATGGGCGCCGCAGTGAACAAGAGGGCACCGATCGGTGAGGTATTTCTGATCAGGCCCCCAGGCAGTGGCTCAAACGATGACTCATTCCGCCTGGCGGATGTTTCACCGTCGAGGTCGATGGCGGAGTTATTATCTCAGACCTTTCTCCGTGTCCTTTCGCCGAATTCGTTGAACATCGTACTCTCGTTGCTCGATGAGTTTGTAGGGAGTGTTCAAATTCGACGTCTGGAGTTTGCGCCAACGCCCGAGATCTGGAAGTTCATTGATGATCAATCCGAATAGCCGCTTCCAACACCATCCCGACGTGGCTTGGCGTCTCGTTCAGGAGGATGCCTTGCTAGTGGATCCTCACAGTGGTAAGATTTTTCCATTAAATCCTGTCGCTGCGAGGGTTTGGACGTTGCTGGAAGAATCCCGCCGGGTGTCGGAGATTGTTGAAATCCTCATCAATGAATTCGATGCGCCCCCGGAAACCGTGCGAAATGACGCCTACGAGTTTATTGAGAAGCTGCTCGATGCCAATCTCCTGATTCCAGCTCTCGGCCAAAGCGGGTAAGGGAACAAACAGGAATGTCCTGCGTAAACGGCATAGTCGTGGATGGATCCCCGCAACAACATGTTGACGATATCTGCCTGAAAGCCGCTGCCCTGCAAATCCCGCTCGACGCCATGGTCGAACTCACCTACAGGTGCAACATCGACTGTGTTCACTGTTACTGCCAGCACCTCACGAACACGCGCGGCCGTCAGGAATTGACCACGGAAGAGTGGAGGAGCGTGTTGGATCAACTCGCTCAGCTGGGAGTATTGAATCTGACCATAACGGGAGGCGAGATTTTCGTTCGCGGGGACTTCTGGGAAATCGCCTATCACGCCAAATCACTGCACTTCTCCCTCACCCTCTTCACCAACGGCACAATGATCAACGAAAGCAGGGCCGATCTCCTTGCGCAATTGAGACCAACCTCAATTGAAATGACCCTCCTCGGGGCTTCGGAAGGGAGCCACGATCGGCTGGCGAAGGTGAAAGGTGCCTGGAAGCGGCTGATGCGAGGCGCTGATCTGTTGCGCGAACGTGAGCTGCCCTTTGTGTTTAAGTCAACGCTGATGAAGGAAAACATTCATGAAGCATGCGACCTGGAGACCATCGCGAAACTCAAGGGGTGCCGCACTCATAGAAAAGGGCTCGAGATTTCCCTGCGCAACGACGGTAACCGCGAACCAATGAATTGTCAGCTCGATCAGCAGGCTTTGTTCGAGTTCTACATTGACGAGAGAAGCGGGGAACCGGAGCTTCCCGAGGAACAGCCGACGCTTGCGCTTTCGCAGCAGAAGGGGACCTGCGGCGCCGGAATCAATGGCTGCGCGCTAAATCCCTACGGTGACTTTCTCCCCTGCATTCAAATGATGATACCGTTCGGGAATATTCGTGAGCGAAGTCTGCAGGACATGTGGCGAAATCCCCCTGATACGGTTGCCCGAGTCAGGAATACCAAGCACTACGGGGAGATTTCTGCGTGCTCGCAGTGCGACATGATTGATTACTGCAGGAGATGCCATGGGCTCGCTCACCTCGAGACCGGGTCCTGGGATGCCTGCTACGAGGAGGCTCGAAAGACAGCGGAAGTGATTCGGGCAGTTGTGAAATTCAAGAAGGAAGGAATCCTGCCAATCTTTGACGATGAACAAGACGGGTCCTGCCTCTCCGCCGGCGCTCTGGTCCAAATACAGGGTTTCCCGGCTTGAGCCGAGATCTGTGCTACGATCCCTGGGAGGTCAAATCGGATGGTTACCAGCAATGACGAAAAAAGGCCGAAGAAGAGGCCCTACGTAAGGCCTGAGTTGGATTTCGCCACGGTCTTCGAAGCGTCGGGAACCACCTGTTGCAAAGTGACGGTGGCGACTTGCGCTAGTTCCACTAAAAGCGCAGTGGGAAAGGCTTCGAGAACGTCAACGAAATCCTGACCTGAATTAGGGGCCATTTCTCTTCCCCGAGGTGCGAATGACGGCACTGAATCGGATTGATCGATGTCATTGTGATCTTTAGGATCTTTGCGGTTTGCTTTTGCTCCGAACCGCGGAGGCCCCGATGCGGCGCAATCCATTCCGACAAACGGCCACTGTCACTTTTGGCTTCACATCGTTTCGGATGCAACATGGAATCGACACTCGCCGATCTATCTCACGAACAACTGCAAAATCTGGGAAGAAATCTGATTCTTTTAAAAGAGGCCGAGGCTGTCGCGTCCGCACTGGAAAAGAGAAAGATACCGGCGCTGTTTCTAAAGGGAATCGCTCTGCTGGACACCGCCTATGAAAGCCTGGTTGCACGAGAGATGGTGGATATCGACCTTCTCGTGCCTATCAGAGACTTGGAACAGACCGTCGCAGTCTTGCGCAACGCCGGATATACGGCTCGCAAGAATGCGCTCGTGCTGAGCAAGGATGTCGGTGAGTTCCTTGTCCAGATCGATTTGCACCACAGCCGTTGGGTCTTTGCTACTGAGCAGTACTGGGACCGCAGCAGGCGGAAAAGTCCATCCTCCCCCATGAGAATCCTCTGTCCGGAGGATGAGTTTCTCCTCTGCATCCTTCATAGCGTGATACAAGACGGCCGGGCTTCGAATCAGGCTCTGGCAGATTGTGCTGCACTTCTGCGGGTATACGGAGCGGAGTTTTCGTGGGAGCAGTTCGGCACCACGGTGTCGTCCGGGGGCTGGGAGCAGCCGGTAGCCGTATTCCTCGCGAGCCTGGCTGCCATCTGCCCATCACAGGTCCCGGATCGACTGCTGGAGGACGCACGCATGCCATCACTGGCCTTGAGTTCGGAGTCCCTGTCAAAATCGCCCTACTTGCGCATGCTTAAACTTCAGTCCCGGTGGCCGAAGCGCATCGGGATTCTCATGCAGCTGCTCTTTCCTGATCCGCACTTTTTGCGGATGCGATATTCCTGGATGCCTGAGAAGCTCTCCTTCCTCTATGGGTGCTCCGACCGTTTTTTCTTCTCGCCCAGTATATTTCGGGCCGGATGGCCTTACTCAGGAGTGGCTAGATCTTCGTGTCTTTGGGTCTTTGCGGTGGCTTTTAAAATCACACCGCGAAGACCCAAAGACTCAAAGAATCACCAAACTTTCCACTCGAGACTAACGCATCACTTCTTTGCATGGATTTGGATTGTTCCGGATTTCACGGCGCCATCGTTCTGTCGAACGCCGCTGATCCACAGCTTGAACTTGCCGCCAGACTGCTTGTTGTTTTCAACATAAGCGACGAACGGCTTGCCATCGTCACCGGTACCTGCGAGCCAGGCAGACAGTCCGTCTTTCGAAATGCTCAGAGTATTCATAGTTCGAGAGTGGAAGTTGACCGAGTCTTTCCGATACTGGAGGTCGCCTCTCTCGCGGTGGCCATCAGACCAGAGGCTGAAGGTGCAATGACCGTTGTGATCGTCCCAAACATCCCCGCTTGAGTCACCTCCGCAGAACCCTCCATGATCGTCGTAGCGGTCGCCCTCATCGTCTTTATCCTCGCAACGGCCATCCTTATGGATCTGGATGTTTCCGGACTTCATAGTTCCGTCCCCGTTAAGTAACACACCGCCAATCCAGATCTTGAACACATCCTTCTTTCCCGGCTCGCCATTATCTTCAACATAGGCAAGGAACGTCGTTTTCCCGTCGCCGCCGATGCCCGAAAACCAGGCTGATTTGCAGTCCGCTGAAATTCCCAGAGCAGTCATTTTGTGAGCGTGGAAATTAACGAGGTTGTTTTTGTACTGAAGCTCCCCATAGACGCGATTTCCTTTTGCTTGGACATTAAAGCCGCCTCGGCCGTTTGTGTTGTCCTGGATACCACCGCCCGTTACCTTTCCTTCAGAGCTAACCACCTGCAGCACTAGCAGCGCTCCTCCCGTCTGGGACGGCATGTAGTATTGATCGCCTGCATAGCTTGCGGTCACTGCATAGGAACCTAGCGGCAAATTGGATGGGCCGGGGACGGACGCAACACCATTGGCGTTGGTTACAGCTTCGGAGGGTGACAGGATCACGTTACTAAGAGCGAACGTCACCGTACGCCCTACGAGAGGGGAACCGCTCTGCTTGTCAGTCAACCTAGCAGCCAAGGTCGGGGCAAAGCTGAACTGCGTGATGGTATCCCCCGTATATGTCAGGACCGTTGGTCTCAGCTTTGTAGTTGATATCTGGATCGTGGCCACGGTGGTCGAACCAGCGTAGTTCCGTTCACCTGCATAGCTCACATAAACTGTGAATGAAGGAGGTGGCAGATTTGCAGGGCCTCGCACCGAGGCAATCCCGTTATTGTCGGTATAGTCATTGTAGGTGGTACTTCCAATCGTGAAAGACACAAGCCGCCTCGCCAGAGGCTTCCCGCTCACCTGATCAGTGAGTTTTGCTGCAAGCGTGGGGGCCTGAAGGTAGGGGACGCTGAGATCGCCCGTGTAATCCAAGACCGTAAGCCTAGGACTCACCTGGATAGCGGCGCTTGAAGAGGAACTTATGTTGTTTTGATCACCGGCGAAGCTCGCAATCACTGTATAGGAGCCGACCGGCAGCCCACCCAATTGGTTAAGTTGGCCCTGATTCGGTGCAGCGGTTGCAATCCCGTCGGCGTCCGTTGTGGCCGTCAGCTTTATTCCATTCAGAGTGAATGTTATGATCTTACCCGCAATGAGTGTGGTGTAGATGCTGTCAGTGAGCTGAACGGAAAGGGTCGGCACAACGCCGTAGGTTACGCTTGTATCACCGAGATAGAACAGGATCGTAGGCCTCGGATTTACGAGGACCGTGGCACTTGCAGTGGCATTGCCGTAATTCTGATCATTAGTGAAATTCACGCTCACCGGATAGGGAGTCGAAGACGCCGACAGATTGGTGGGGCCCGAAACCGAAGCAGTTCCGGTCCCGTCGGTAGCAGCCGATAGCGTTGTGCCACCTATTGAAAACGTCACGCTCTTACCCGAAAGAACCTTGCCGGTGTTGTCGGTGAGCCTGGCAGAGAGGGGCAAAGCCAAACCATAAGTCACGGTTGTGGTTCCCGTGTAGATCAGAGACGTGGGACGACGATTTACCTGAACGGTTCCGCTCGCGGTGCTACTTGAATAGTTTGGATCAGCGGAGGTGAAACCCACGCTCACCTTATAAGCAACCGAAGATGCCGGAATGTTGCTCGGACCCGTAACCGAAGCAGCCCCGCTGCTGTCTGTGACAGCCGTCAGCGTTTGGTTGTTGATGGTGAAAGTCACGGTTTTATCTGAGAGGCCCGCGCCGCTTACGTTGTCAACAAGCGTAGCTGAAAGTATTGCTGCGTCAGGATAGGTTACGCTCGTGCTCCCCTTATAGGTCAGAGCCGTGGCCCGCGGATTTACCTTAAGCGAAGCACTTGCGGAGCTACTCGTGTAGTTTGGATCATAGGAGCTGAAACTGACGCTTACGGAATAGGGCGTCGAAGCGGCCGCGAGGTTGGTTGGACCCGGAACTGATGCAACTCCACTGGCATCAGTGACTGCCGTCAGCGTTTGGCTGTTGATGGTGAAGGTCAATGCCCTCCCTGACAGGCCTGCGCCGCTTGCGGTATCGACGAGTTTAGCCGAGAGGGTCGGGGCAACACCATAGGTCACACTGGTGCTCCCCGCATAGCTCAGGGTGGTGGTCCTCTGATTTACCTGGACCGACCCGCTTGTGGAGCTAGTGCTATAGTTCCCATCATTGGTGAAACTCACGGTTACGGGATTGGGACCCGCCGCCAGGTCGGCCGGACCTGGAACCGACGCAACTCCACTCGAATCGGTGACAGCTGTCAGCGTCTGGCCGCCGATCAAGAACTTCACGGTTTTTCCCGCGAGGCCTGCACTGCTTATGGTGTCGACAAGGCTCGCGCTAAGTGTAGGGGCAACGCCATAGGTCACACTTGTGCTCCCCGTGTACGTCAACGCGGTGGGCCTCGGATTTACCTGGACGACACTGCTGATAGAGGCATTGTTGTAAGTCAAGGTCGGGTCAGTGAAGCTGACGGTCACGAGATAAGAACCTGCGGTGAGGCCGGGCGGCCCCGAAACTGAAGCGATTCCATTTGCATCAGTGACAGCTGTCGGCGTAGATGTGCCAATCGCAAACGTCACGGTCTTTCCCGAAAGAACCGTGCCGCTGTTATCAGTAAGTCTCGCAGACAGGGTCGGGGCACCAGGATAGGTAACGCTCGTGCTCCCCGTATAGGTTAGCACCGCAGACGGCTTATCATTTACCGTAATGGTGACGGTTTGGGAACTGGCGACGTAGTTCGGAGGGTTGGAGAAACTCACAGTCAGAGTATAGGAGCCCGGCGCCAGGTTGGCTGGCCCCGGAATCGAAGGATTTTCACCCCCGCCAGAAACTCCCGACAGCGGCCCGGTACCATTGATGGTGAAAGTCACGGGCATTCCTGCGATTACACTTCCATTGCTGCTGTCCGTGAGCAGTGCAGATAAGGTTGGTGCAGAGCCAACGGTTACGCTCGTGCTCCCGGTGTAAGTCAGCGTGGTAGGCCGCGGGTTTACCTGAACCGAGCCGGTTACAGAGCTACTGCCGTAGTTCGTATCACCGGCGAAACTCACGTTTACCGGATAGGACGGATAGGAACTCGAATTCGCATTCAGGTTGGCCGGCCCCGAAACTGAAGCCACTCCACTCCCATTAGTGACTGCCGTCAACGTGATGTTAGCACCAACCGTGAACGTCACGGTTCTACCCGAGAGGACTGTTCCATTGTTGTCCGTGAGTTTTGTGGTGAGGCTGAAAGCAGTTCCGTAGGTAACACTGATACTCCCGGGGGATGTGAGGGACGTCGGCCGCGGATCTATGACAACCGAACCGCTTGCGGAGGCATTGCCGTAGTTTGGATCGTTGACGAAATTGACGCTTACCGCATAGGTACCCTTCGCCAGGTTGGCCGGCCCCGAAACTGAAGCCACTCCACTCGAATTCGTCACAGCTGCCAACGTGATATTTGGACCGATCGAGAACGTCACGGTCTTACCCGATAGGAGTGCACTGGTGTTGTCACTGAGTATCGTGGAAAGGCTCCAAGCAGCTCCGTAGGTCACACTGACCGTCCCCGGTGAGGTTAGTGTCGTGGGCCGCGGGATCACGTCAATGTAAACGGTTTTAGAAATGGGCAAATTTGTTGCCGGGTTCAGTGTGTTGTAATTGGCTGTGTCCGACGGCGCGAAGGTTACCGTCAAGGGTTGCTGGAGTCCGACTGGCAAAACGGTGCCACTCGGCGGATTGTAGGTCAAAGAGCCCGCAACCGTGAGTCCCTGATTCTGGTTAACAGTTGCATTTAACTGCGTGCTATTGAGTGCCGTTCCGGGATAGATCGACGCGGGGGTGTTCCAGCTAATAGTTGGCGTGGCCTTTATAATGGTGTAGCTAATACTGCGAGACGAAGGTACATAAGCGGTGGTGTCGTTCGGGGTAAAGACTGCTGTCAGGGTGTGCACTCCCGTACTTAGTAGCGTTCCGGGCCCGGTAGCATCCCCCGCGTAGGTGATGGTTCCTGTATCGGGTACACTCGGGGTCGCGTCAAAAACCGCGGCAGTTGTCAGCGTTCCATAAGGGAACGGTCCCTTATCATTCCACAGGATGGCGCTAAAGCGTGGCGCCGGGGCATACATGGCAATGCCGGTAGGATAAAAGTTGCTGTCGTCAACGGGCCAGTTGTTGTAAGTGTTGCCTGCCGCCGTGTTGTTTATTTTCGTCAGCGATCCGTTGCTGTTGATTGTAAAAACCGTGATACTCGGCGGGAAGGGAGCAGGCCAAGGGTCAGAGCACCTGGGGCACCCAATGTCTCCGGAATTTAGCGCATAGAGGCGCGATCCAGGATTGTTGATTGCAAGATTTTGGGTTTGGACAGTTCCGGTGGGGTAAACTCCGAGAAGAGATAGTTGGCTGCCGCTATATTGGTAGGCAACAACATTGCCTGTCGCGTAATTATAACCGGCAGCGTTGTCTCCCCTGCAACTCATGTAGACGTAGTTGCCCGAGGGATGGAATAAGACTTCCACCGGCTCGGACACGTTGGAAGGCAGGCTTTGGGGACCCCACACGACAGACATCGTGTCTAAATTGATGAGGGAGATTGTACCGTTGACTACGTTGCTTACCACTAGTTTGCCGTCTTTGGAGAAAGCCATGCCACCTACTGCGCTGATGCCACCCGTGTTAATCGGGACAATGGGGACGATGTTGTAAGGGGGGCCTTGCGTGATGTCGGCGATATCGACCTCGGCTGGGATGGTCAATGTGTCATCCAGATGGTCAATTCCAATCGCCAGCCGGGTTCCGGCGGGATTCTGCTTGATCGACACCACGCTCCAATTAGCCCCATTGTGCAGAACATCAATTGGTCCGGTTGCAGTCGGGGTGCCGTTCAGATTCTGTATTACGCGGAAGGAACCCGAATAATCGCCGACGAATAGTGCGCTGCCATCATTCGAATAGGCCAGCGCACTACCAATATTTCCACCCGGCATCGATTGTTGAAAGGTCAACTGACCATTGCTCGTGTTAATCTGCCATAGAGTCGGACCGTTACGATAGTCGTTAACAGCCAGGTTGGCCGGACCTAGCCACGAGGCAACGGTATTCCACACCGCCAACGCTCCCCCTATTGGCATTGGCGAATTTGTGCCCGTGATTGTTCTGAGAAAGGGAATAAAGCAATTGTAATAGCCGGGAGGGTAGATTGCCGGATTATATTGGACCGAGAGAGACAGAGACTGTGGTTGATAATTATTACATATGTCTAGCCCCACTCTGTAGCCACTCACGATCTGGCTTGCATCTTTGTTTGCGACATCGCCCCCGGGAGGAGCAAATACGCCAACTTTCGAAAGCGTATTATTGGCCGGATTGAATTGCCATGCCGTGACAGTACTGAGGCTTCCGTTTGGGTCAGCAACTTGGCCAATATCTCCGTAGCGAAGGGCATAGAAGTTGTTGTTGACGACATATACGTATTCGAACTGGGCATTCGCACTGGGTCCGGTTAGCAAGACAAGCAGAATCAATGGGATACAAAGATGGAGAGTGCCTTTTAAACGATTACTGCGCAATCCCCCATTGGTCAATGCCATGATCATCCTCTCGTAGGGGAAGCCACACGCTGCATGTGGTTCGATTTGAAGTATTTGTTTAAATAGCTCACTAGCCGCAACTTCACTTTGAGGGGACAGAGTAGCGCGGTTCTCAGAATAATAGATTATATCAGGGCGGTGGGCTCTCGTCAACCAAAAAGCGATACTGTGTCATCTTGTAACCTCGACACTAAAGTATTGAAGGGAAAAAACTTATCGCCATTTTTCAGGTTACATATCACAACACTTCGATCCTTTGCCGCCAACCACATCTGGCCTGCCGGCTGGAAAATTCGCTCGGGCGGCACCAAGCCCGGAGAATTCCCCGCCGGCGCGCCTGATCAGCGTCATGCCCTATCATTTCGTCCATCATAAACCAAATCATTAGTAGAAACTCATGGAGTCGAAGGAGAGGTCAGTTTTCTATAATGGAGAAGAGCTGGTCGCGGTGTGAATCAAGTCCGAACTGGCCCCGGACATGCTGGTAGACCCGCTCGCCGACCTCTATTCGCAGAGCCTCCTCTTGCAGCAAGAGGACAATTCGCTTAGCGAGTCAGATCCTCCAGCGCGCCGGAAACAATTTCACGGAGAATCTCCATGTCACTCGTCACCAAAGCCTTTCGGGCGGCACCGGCTTCTAGAGCCCATCGGGTTGAGGAAAGATGAGATATCGGGAGTTGAGGTTCCCGCGCATCGCTGGTTGTGGCAAGTTGACAAAAGGGATACCGCGCTCTCGGAGGTAGTCGGAAAGCGGTCCAGTCCCCGGCAGAGCCGCCGGCACATCCCATCCGCTCTTGGCGATCAGTTGCAGCGAAAGCGTCAAGCTGATCTCACCCCCTCCAAGTATTTCAGCAGCGCTGTAAACGGCCAATACCTTCATATTGAAATCCGTTGGACTTCGGGGCGGAAGTCCGATGCGACACGGGCAATAGAGCAGAATTCGCGCATTTGGCCGTAACAGCAGTCAAAAACAACGCCAGCCGCGAAAACCAGAAAGACCTGGAAAAAAACTGCTTCGAGTCTTCATGGTAATGAAGGGTGCTTGTGATTTGATTTTCTCCGGGCTTGATCTCAAATGGTTTTGAGTCCCGATCCTTCTTGCACCTGTCGGTGGTAACGGGATATCGTATGAGTCTGAAAAAAACGTGGACCTACGGACTGGCAAATCCGTGATCCGTGCCGAGGGTAACTGTGGCCAAGCAAAGGAGAAAGCGAGTCAGAACAATCCGATATACTCTGCTGGCCGTCTGGCTCATCAGCTTTCTGTTGACACTCAGGTTCTATCAACCTGAGGTTGAGACCGTCCGCACTTGGAACCGGAAAACCCAGCGAATGATGGTTCGAAGCCGGGATCTAGGCCTCAGCAAGCAAGCAATCACGACGCTGTTTCTCGCGATGGGAGCACTGATAATTGTTGGCTCGCTCTACCCGATTAGCGGTCAGCAATCGACCACATACAGTGTTCTCAAGAAGCTCCGCCGCAGAAGCGGCAGGGGCTGGTTTAACGTGCGTTCGCTGGCCTGCGCACGATGTGCTTCGACCAGGATCCATCGTTCGCGACGACGGAAGATGGAATGGGTGCTGATGCTTGTCCTAGTAAGGCCGTATCGATGCCACAGCTGCATGACCCGCTTTCGTGCGTTTGTTCCGCTCGTCAAGCTGAAACGCGCAGCCGCCTAGGATGGTGCGCCGCAAGGTACAGTCGGTTCCCTCTAATCCAACGAACTGGAAGTGGTTAGGTTTTTTTTCGCCGATGAAAGTTTAATGCTCTGCGACGTCTTGTTTCCGCAGACTACCGATAGCGCCGGCCGTGTCGCCCGTGAGCTTGCGAATGCTCTCAAACGCCGCGGTACGGAAGTGCATTTCCTTACCCGCGCGACCTCGCGAATCACTGCGCAGCAGGACGATGACACCACATATTACCCTCCGCTCAGAACAGGAAATTTCCTCCACTATCACAAGATCTTTCGGCATCTATTGGGAGAGTGACATCCGGATATCCTGCACGTTCACCAACCGCTCCCGGCGTTTCTCTGCCTTCCGCGGGTGGTCTCGCAGCCCGTGGTGCAGACGTTCTACTCGTCGTGGTCGGAGGAGCTCAAGATCAAGTGGTCCCGATGGCCAGGCGTCTTTCGCGGGGCGGGGTCCGTTCTATATGCGGCAATCGAGCGGCAAACTCTTCAGAGAGCAGACGTTATCATGGTGTTGAGCCAATACTCTCGTGGGGAAGTCGGACGGCTCTACAATCTCCCCGCGACCATTATTCCTGGCGGCGTAGATAGCCGGCGCTTTCAACCTTGCCGTTCCCGGAAAGGCGGCGGCGTCCGCCTCGTCACAGTTCGCAATTTGGTCCCGCGGACGGGGCTGTTCAAGCTGGTCGAGGCTATGAGTCACCTCCCCCCCAACATCGGTCTGGACGCAGGGGGAAGAGGGCCCGCTCCACACTGGACTGGAACAACGCGTGCAGGCGTCGGGCCTCCGCCAAAGAGTCCTATTGCGCGGACACATTCCCCACGATGAGCTTCCTGGCTTTTATTCCTCAGCCGATTGGTTGGTCCTGCCCAGCATCGTGGTCAATGCTACCCATCCACAATCAAAACAGGGTTCCTCGGGCGGCACGCCGACATGGCGCGCATACTCGCCGCCAGCGACGTCTACGCCGCATCGTCGCGATGGGAAGGTCTGGACATTGCTCTCGGTGAGGCCAAGCTCATCTGGAGGCCTTGCGCGGGCACTTCCATCTCCGGACACGCGGACGCACTAAAATACGGCGTCACCGGCGTGGCGGTTCCCCCGGAGCATCCGGCGGCGCTCGCGGAAGGCATAGCGTGGCTGCTGAATAATCCTGCGGCGGCGGAGAGAATGGCGGCATTGGCTTATGAATTTATCATGAAAGGTTTTTCCATATAGGGAATGGCAAAGAAGTATGAAAAGATTTATATGGATTTGACGGGGAGATAGGAGAAACATGCCGTCTTTCCCGGAACCAGGGCGGTTTGCCGAACCTAGTGAGAAGGTTTTGAAGACCGGCCCGGCTCTTTATGCGCTTTGCAGGGGGGCATGCGCCGCAATCGACAGCCCGGCGCGTGGAAAGCATAAAGGTTACGCGCCTATGACTCCGCCCAAAATATCCGTATTGTACGTAATTCAAAATGAGTTTTTCGGCGGAGGGGAACGCGCCTTCGCCCAGCTGATAAATGGGCTGGAAAAGTCCCGCTATGACGTTTTCGCCGCCTGCCTTACCGGCCCTTTTAATCCCGCTTCAACCACGTTCACGCGGCAGATAGCCAGCTCCGCGCAGATTATAAATTTAGACCTGCGCCGATTGATTAACCCGCCCGCCATTTTTAAGCTGAAAAACATTATCCGTGAAAACGTTATCAAAATAGTTCACAGCCAGGGCGCGCGAGCGAATTTTTACTCAAGGCTGGCTGCGCGCGCCGCCGGTGGCACGGTCGTTGTTTCCACCATTGCCTCACCAATTGAGGAATATAACGTCAATGTATTTAAAACAATGGCCTACTCGGCTCTGGATAGGTTCGGGGAAACTTACGTAGACAAGTTTATAGCGGTGGCCGGCCATATTGAAAGGAAGCTGGTGCAAAACCGCGGGATACAACACCAAAAGGTTACGCGCATATACAACGGAATAGATGTCGCCAAATATGAGTGGCGGCAGGATTCCTCGGCCAGGACCCGGTCGGATTTTAGTATAGCCGCGGATTGTTTTTTAGCAGGAGCTTTTTGCCGGCTCAGTTGGGAGAAAGGCCTTTTCCACTTTATAGAAGCTGCTAAACAAATAGCGGATGGCGGCGATGAACCAGAAGCCGGTATTAAATACCTGATAGCCGGGGAGGGTGCCCTGGAAAAGGATTTGAAATTGAGGGTAAAGAACCTCGGGTTGGAGGGAAAATTTATTTTTACCGGTTTTGTCGAGGATATAAGACCGCTTTTGGGCGCGGCAGATCTTCTTGTCCTGCCGTCATTCAGGGAAGGATTCCCTATGAGTATACTTGAGGCTATGGCCATGGGCAAACCGGTCGTCGCCTCCAATATTGACGGCGTAAACGAAAGTGTTGCTGACAATGTGAACGGCCTGCTTGTTCCGACCAAAGACAGCGCAGCGCTGGCCGTGGCCATAACCGCCATGTTCAAGGAACAAAACAGGGCCCACGAAATGGGCGCGCGGGGCAGGGCCATGGCCGCGGAAAATTTCGGTATTGACAACATGATAAAAGCGCATGAAGAAGTATATGAGGAGCTTTTGCGGGTTTGACGCGCGGATCACTCGCGTTTGCGGTTCCTGAAAATACCGGAAACAATTGTAATAATTGCGTTGGCGGCTGGAATAACGACGCCGCCGGAGACATGTTTCTAGCCCGGATTATTCGTGAAGGCGAAAAACGAAAAGCCTCTGACTGCGTATAAAACAAGTGACGAAACGAGTTCAATGCGCAGATAGAGGCTTTCCGATGACTCACAATACCACACAGTCTGTTTTGTTTCCCGAACTTTCCTCCAAACCGGTTTTTGCCTGCTTTGACCAACCCGACAGTAGTTCCGATGGTGGTGCGACACTGTTGAAAGCGCTTGATTCCGAGCTACAATTGACCCAGCGCATGGCCGATTGCATTCGCGACAGCCGCCAGAGCGGCAAGGTGGTTCACCAGTTGTTCGATCTATTTCGCCAGCGCGTCTATGGGATTGCCTGCGGGTACCCAGACTGCAACGATGCCGCCCGGTTGGCTGACGATCCCATTCTCAAGCTCCTCTTGGACCGAGATCCGACTTCGCAGGTATGACCAGCCACCATAGGACTGATGTTTTGCTGCCCCTCGCCTATTTGGGGCTGCAGCTTTGCATCCGGAATAACCGATTTCTTCCCCCCATGATGAGAACCGCGAGCTTTTACCGGGGCAGGGCAACCGGCGAACAGGTCAGTGATCCATATAACAAATCGAGGATCGTGGTCAATGTTCACCATCCACAATCAAAACAAGGTCTCAACATGAGAACCATTGAAGCAGCCGGGTTGCAGGCATTGAACTGGTTGCTTATTGGGAAGGTATGAAAGACCTGTTCACGATGAATGAGGAGATGGTATGCTATCGTAATAAAGATGAATTGCGTGAAAGCATCACGTATTATCTTATGCATCCGGAAGAATGCCAGTCCACAGCCCAACGGGCATATCAGCGCGTTCTCAGGGAGCAGAGGTACTTTCATCGTCTCACGAACATGATGCGGGCAATAGGGACGCTATAATAGAACGATTCGATCGTGCTTTCCGTATCCATTCCCGCGCAGGTTGTGGCTGACGTACTCTCATGAACAACAAACTGCGTTACCTTCTTAAACACGGACTGCGGGCAGGCATGCGCCAGGCACTCGTGCGCATCGCAACGCGTTACCGTTTTACCAGACTGGTGCCGGAGCCACAGGCGGCCGAGATAGAATCGGCCAACCTCTGCAATTTGCGCCGCATCCATTGCACACGGACCAATCATTTCATCCCTGGGGCAAAAAGCATGGATGAGGGCACGCTGCCGAGGGACCGCTTCACCGTTATCCTGCAGCAATTTCCCTTTCTCCGCAATGTGACCCTGCAGGGGCTCGCGGAACCGTTTCTCAACCCTGATATATTCAACATCATAACGTTGGCTAAATCAAAAGGCATATCTGTTGGTCTTGCCACCAACGGCACACTGCTGAGCGCGAAAACCGCCGAACATCTGCTGGCCGCGGGGGCGGGGGCTTATGATGACTTCGTTCTTTCGCTTGATTCATTCAATACCGGGACAGGCGAGTCTATTCGTCCTCCTGCAGGTTTTGACCGTATTACAGAAAATGTAATTACGCAGATGGGACGGCTACGGATGGCTGCCGCACAGGCTGCTGAAACAGCACAGAGGCTGGGCATTTCATTCAACTACTACAAGCTGGATGGCCACGTATGGTCCCGCCACGAAACGCTGCATCCCTGCTGGTCCCTATGGAACTATCCGTACATCACCTGGAACGGATATGTGACGCCCTGCTGCGCACAGCCCTATCCAGAAGAGTTCAACATCGGTAACCTGTTCGACACGCCTTTTTCCACGATACGGCAGTACACTGAGTATCGTGCATTCAGAAAAGCATTAAGCGGTGGAAATATTCGACAGCTTTGCCATGGTTGCCCACATAACATATTTCGGTAACGTAATATGGGTGCCATAGTGTTCTCAAAAGGAGGTGATTCATGGACAAATGCAATGAGTTTTCCGAGTCAAAAACGATGACGTACGTGGCGGTGCTCGCCGCCCTGTTCATCACTGCAACCTATCTTCATAATGCTGCAAAGACGATCGCAGTGGAAAAGCAGTACGCCCAGGATTTTGCCCACTATTATTTTTTCTCTTCCCTTCTTAATAAGGACGTTAACATTTATAAGCAGACTCCGGCAGACCTGGCAGTTCTGAAACAGAGCTTCACGCTTCCAGTTCCTCCAGCGGGAAAAGCCGAGTATTCGTCCTTCTTCTTTCTTTTTATGACGCCATTTACGCACTTTTCCTTTTGGACCGCGGACTACCTCTGGTTTGCGATAAAACAGGTGGCTCTGCTTGCATGTCTGTGGCTCACTGCCGTCTTAATCATCGGTGAAACCAGAACCGTCGCGAGATGGGCAGCTATCTGCATTGTTTTTCTTGCTTCGCAACCGCTTCTGGAGGATCTAAGTTACGGCAACATCAACGTCTTTATCCTCCTTGCATTGATAATCATGGCCGCGAAGTCTCATGAGAAAGAGAACAGTGCTCTCTCCGGAATATTATTGGCAGCGATACTCTTAGTGAAACCCCAGTTCGGACTGCTGTTTTTCTTTTTTCTGCTGAAAAAGGACTTCAGGGTATGCCTTTCAGCATTTGTTTCGTATGCAATTTTCAGAGTCATAGGTATTGGCGTCTATGGTTTAGATATAGAAGCAGCGTACTGGCACAATCTCGCACGGAGCAGCACATCGTATGGATTCTATACCAATAATGTTTCTCTTTGCAGCATGCTTTCCCGCCCTTTTTTCGGTGCGTTGCCCCCTCTGTTATTATTCCGCATTTACTGTATCATTGCTCTCGCTCCGATATATATTACTTTAAGGGGAGTGTACACCGGCAAAAAGGGCAGTTTCCTGACGCAGTATTGCCTTGTTCTCTGCACGATACTGCTGGTTTCTCCGCTTACGGAGGAGCATCACCTTGTCATCACCAGCCTTGCTTTTATCGCGCTCCTCTATGACGTCCACGTGTCCCGTTTGACCTTTGCCATGACCGCGGCAGCGTTCTGCCTCATCATGGCGCGCTATTCGCTAAACTCATTTACCTTTTTTAATTACGGTCTGCCCTCGCTCCTGGCGTCAGGGAAAACGCTCGGTCTGCTGTTATTATGGGGCGTTCTGTTTGCGGCATCTTCGGGGAATGATAAGAGTGGTTCGAGGGAACTTTATCGCACGACATAGCGGCCTCACCGTTGGGACCTTCTTCCTTGCCGGCTTGCACACTTTCGGCTACGAGATCCTTTTCCACTAGACATTTGACGCCATTAGCGACTCAACGCACTCTCTCTTATCTCCACTCTTCGGGATCCCCAAATCCTTATCCCAGTTCCAGACACTCAGCCCGTCAAAAGACTTCATGCATGTCGAGAAGGACGGCTTTCGAGTTCGCGAGCGCCGTCTGATCAATCAACATAGGTAGGCGGTCGCCCGCTTTCCCTGTTACACCATCGTACGTACGGGTCCGTATACGGCGGTTCGGCGGGTTGAGCTATTAACGGACAGTCAGTCAGACTTCTTCCATCGACTGTTCGCCAATGGCCGGGCTTTCTGCTTTGCACTCCGCCGCGGGCGATTCGATCCCTTCCCCGGCAGCCCTTGGGCTTCACCCGTATCCTCTGCCAGAAAGGCCAACTCCAGCTGCCTCTTCTGCCGCTTGTCGTCCATGAGTCGCGCCGCTTACTTGGCGCTCCCATTACCCTCCTTGCGGAAGACCGTCTGGGCCTTCACTGCTTCCGGCTAATACGCCCGCTGCTGACTTCTGCCGCCCGGTCAGGAGGAATCGCTCTCTCCTCAGTCCCGATTCTGGGACAAACGGCAGATCTCCCGAGGTAAGTTCGACCGCCTTCCTCGCACAACCGCCGAATTTACAGCCGGTGCCTTTGATGGATATGGACTTCGCGGTCAGTTGCCCGCTCGTCCGGCACCGTATGCGTCGGATCCGGTTCTTGTACATCGGCTTGGCCTTTGCTCCGCGCTTCTTTCAGACCTTCCGTCACCGGAACGCCCTTGCGCTTCTCTATCACTTCTCCTCCATCAGCTTGTGAAGGGGACTTTCACCCCCGAGCTGTCGAACATGCTCGGCACACAAAAAGGGGCGGCCCCAAGGCCGCCCGTATTGAATGATCTCTCGATTTTATTCGATCATGCTCAACCCTCGCTCAACTCGGAATATCACAAATCATGATCTTTCGATACGAAAACAGGCTTAGACCATCAAGCGATTCATAACGCGTCTCAGAAATGGAATGGCTGGCTTCAAAAATGAGAGTACCAGCCTTTTAAGCGAAGTTTTCATCTTCAAAAAGATGAACCAGGCTTTGTCGAAGTGCACATCCTCTATCAGCACAATTGAGCGATCTTTGTCCTTATCCATGAGTGAAGTGGCCAGGAGCATGCCAGTCCTTCGGTCTTTACTCTGAAAATGGACAAAATCAGGAAAGCGCTCCTGTATCCTGTTCCATACGGCTGCAAACTGATCCGCCGAAGGGTCGGTGAGTATCAGCGCGCCTCCGGGAGCCAGACTAGAGATAAGGCCCAATATATCGTCGAGTGCATTCGTACTGAGCGTTTCACTCCGTACAAACGCGAGATCCAAGCTGAAAGGGCCTGCGAATGAATCCCGCAGTCGCTGAACGGCTGTGTCAATGTCTCCATTAAGGAAACGGAGATATCCGCGTAAACCGACATCGTGCAAGGCGTTCGACAATTTTTCTGGTGAATTTCCATACAGAATCCCCTCCCACCGATCCACACCATAAATCTCCACACTGGGGCAAGCTTTGGCTACCACTCCGGCACCGTATCCCCTACTAATACCCAACTCCAAATATCTATTTGGAAAGCAGCGGCTACCATACCAGGATAGGAAGAAAAGAGCATCAAGCTCATTTTCGTCCACTTTCCAGCCCAACCGCATAAAACGCTCACAAATTCTTTCAACATGCTGACAAACCTCGCTGCTTTGAAACTCGCATATGATTTGAGATGGGGATTTTTCTCGCGATTCATCCGTTTTATGGAGATGGGATTTCCCATATTTGCTCGGTTTTAAATCGAACATCTTCTGTACTTTCTGCTCTTTCAGTTCGTATTCACCAAGTCCCCAGGATGCCTCATTTACTTGCAGTGTGGGGTTGTAAATATGAGGGTTCTCTTTTGCAACTTCAGATACGCGGCGGCCGTTGGGAGGATGCCCCATGTGAAACATGAAAATACCGGCGCTGGAAAGCCATAGAAACGGATAATTCTGAGAAGCACGCAATCCCATATCCATGTCGGTCCACCCCCAACCAGTAAGTCTTTCATCAAGACCCTGGATCTGATGGAACACGTCACAATGCAGCATAAGACCGCCAGACCCACCGAATGTGTTTTTAAGAGCCGTGAGAGTTCGTGTAAAATTGTATTCGCTTAGAAGCAGATAACGATTCCATTCCTCCAGACCGGGCTGCCGTTCCAGAAACTGCCACGGTACCTCCAGCCGCGGAACCATCATAAGCGTGCGGTCTATGTTAATGGGCAGCCAGGTTTTACCGTCCAGCAGATTGAGCATCGCCTCCAGAGAATGCTGCAGAAAAATCAGGTCGGCGCTTGTAACCAAGAGGAAACGCCCGCGGGCCCGCCGCAGGCCGACATTTATTGCACGAGTAGTGTGGAAGTCCTCTCTGCCGTCCTGGGTGGCGCGGATCACTTCCGGTGAAACATAGACAAATCGGCTGACCTGCGCAGCCTCCGGTGAAAGCTCCAAAGTCTGTGCCATAGGGATCTGGCTTCCCCAATCCGTCACGCAGATCTCCACATCCTCCATTCGCCCCAGGTTCTTGAGGCTGTGGCCGAGATGGTTGAGGGTGGTAGTAATGCGATACCGGAAATCGCGCATGTAGTCGTCATCTCTGCCAGTCATACATATGGAGAGTAGCTTTGATTGACCACCCTGACCCGACATAGCCATCTGTTCAACTCTTTCCATTCAGTCTTCCATTACCCCGCTTGCTGAAGAACTCATGATTCGCTGGATGTTTTTCCCAACGCTCTACTTCGTCCACACCTCGCGGTTCCCGCGGTACCAAGCAACTGTCCGGCCCAGCCCTTCCCGCAAATCAATTTTGGGACAGAAACCAAGCATTTCTTGCGCCAGACGAATGTCTACGAGCCGGATGGCAATCGTTGTTGGTTTCAACGGATCGAAACGCACCTCGGCATCCGCGTAGCTGTCCACCTCCAGGATAGTCTGCAAAATCTGCTTGATAGAGTATCCCTGGCCGGAGGCGATATTGATGGCCAGATAGTCGCCGGACTTCTCAAACGCCAGGAGCATCCCATCCAGAAAGTCATCTATGTGGATCAGGTCTCGCACGTCGTTACCGGTGCCCCAAACGTCCAGCGGATTCTGACGCTCAACTACTCGCCGAATCAAAGCCGTTGTCACATGCGAGGTGCGAAAGTCAAATTTGTCGTACGGACCGTAGATGTTAGAGGGCCGGATGACAAGCGTCGGCATCGCCTTTTTAATTTTCTGGGAATAGATTTTGCACAGGATCTCGGCGTAACGCTTCATCCAGCCGACGCTGTAATAGATCTCGTAGGGGTCTGCCCCAAACATCTCGTCCTCCCGCACTGGCCGGTCGCCCGATGGCGGATAGGCGGCACTGCTGCTGATGAACACGAATTTCTTCACCCCAGCCTGGTAAGCAGCATCCAACATCTGGGCGTTCATCACCACGTTGGGCGTGACGTGCACCAGCGGTGTGGTGGTCATCACCGCAGCTCCGGAGGTGTTGGCTGCGCACATGAACACATAGTCCATCCCTTCTACTACTTTTCTGCAATCCTCCATCCGGGTCAGACCGGCCTGGACGTAATCAATAGCGTCATCCTGGATCACGGCCGGACGGTTATGCAGCGTCGCGCGCACCCGGCTTCCCAGAGTAAGCAAACGACGAACTAGATTGACGCCAATGACCCCCGAGCCACCAGCTACCAGGATTTTTGCCCCCTTAAACATCTTCGCTCCCTCCATCTCGCCTTGAAACGATCGGGTTCTTGACCGGCCACCAGAGGTTCAATTGCGGGTCATTCCACAGGAGGGTAAATTGACCGGCACGATTATAGTAAGTGGACTGCTTGTAGTGAAAAATCGCCTGCTCGCTCAGCACCAGATGCCCATTGCCGAATTTTGGCGGTACGAATACCTGCAGCCGGTTCTGATCGGAAAGAACAAAGGAATCCCACTGGCGGTACTGACGGGAGGACTCATCCCAGTTAATCACCATCAGATAGAACCTGCCGTGCAGGCAGGAGATCAACTTCCAGGTCTCGCCGTCGCCATGCACACCGCGCAGCACATGACGCGAGGAGACCGAGATGTCATCCTGCACGAACTTCACAGTGATGCCTGCCTCGGCGTAGAGCTTCTCGTTGAAGATCTCCACATACGTGCCTCGGAAATCTTCAAAGACAGTTGATGGTTTGATAAGCAAGACGCCATCAAGTTTCGTTTTCTGTACTTCCACCTATTACATCCTTTCGACAAAGTAGTTCTTGCGTTTTAAGTGTTCCTCCTGGTTGTCGAGATACCACTCCCAGGTCTTCTTCAACCCATGCAGGAGGGATGTCTGCGGGTTGTAGCCAAGCATTTTCCTTGCCAGCGAGATGTCCATTACTCTTTTGGGGAAACCTGAAGACTTGGTTGTGTCAAACTTGTAGTTGAAAGGAATGAAACTGTTCAATGTTTCAACCAGTTCTTTAATTGAGTATCCCCTGCCGCTGGCCAGGTTCACGTAGCGCCCCTCTGTTCCGTAGTAAAGGGCAAGGATCACTCCTTCAGCAACATCCTCACTGTAGGCAAAGTCGCGAACGGCGGAGCCGTCCCCCCAGACCACGAGTGGATCTTCCTTGTGATAGATCCGGTACATCAGAGAGGGGATAACCATGGCGTTGTTGGGATCAAAGTTATCGCCCGGCCCGTACACGTTGCAGGGCCTGACAACGGCGAAGTTCTCAAGCCCGTACTGAATTCGATATGCCTGGATCTGCATCTCAGCCATGCGCTTGGCCCAGCCTGGGTACATGTCCATCGGTGGTTCAGTCTCAGGGGTCTCAGATTCCTTAAAGACCTCGGCGCCACCGTAAGCACCGATGGAACTTGTGTAGACCACCTTCTGCACCCCGTTGACCCGGCAGGCTTCCAGGATATTGGTATTCATCATGAGCAGCGGGACGAAGAAGCTGGCCGGCTTGCTCCTGGTCACTTCGATGGAGCCCTTGATGCCCGCAATATGGAAGACATAATCCATGTCGCCAGTAATTCCCCTGCAAAACCCGAAATCACTTAAGTCGCCATAGATATGTTCGGCGGCAGGATGGACGGTGAGTTGATCCAACGAGATGCTCCTCACCCGAGCTCCCGCCTCGCATAGCATGCGAACAATCTGCCGGCCAATCATGCCAGTGCCACCAGTGACCAAGACATTCTTTTCCCTAAAGGCGCGCAAAACCTCAGGACTTATCATTCCTAACTTATCTCCATTCGCACAGCGATTTAAAAACTGTGACTTTCCCCACCGTCTGCAGCAATACAGGCACCGTTCAGCAAACTAGCTTTATCAGAGCACATAAATACGACTATGTTCGCCACTTCTTCTGGAGTGCCCATGCGCCCTAAAGGGAAACTCAAATCGACCGTTTTTTTGAATTCGTCTGGATTTCTTTTCATCTCCTCTACCCACCCCGTGTTTGGAATCATAATGCCACCTGGTGCGACGCTATTGAACGTAATCCCGTCTCTGACAAGATCAGGATTCATCGCCAGAGTCTTCATAAGACTTATCTCTGCGCTCTTAGCCATGTTGAACCAGGGTCTCCCACCACCTTCACGACCGTATATCGAAGCGATGGTGACAACTCGTCCCCATTTCTGCCTGCGCATGTAAGGAATGGCAAGCCTTGTGAACCGTACCGCTGCCATGGCGTTCTTGTGGTAAACATCAATCCAAACATCTTCCGGTGTTTCTTCGATAGAAGGTCTGCCCCAGCGACCACCCCCACCAACGTTGTTCACAAGGATGTGGATTGTTCCCCACGCAGCGATCACGGTGTTCATAGTCTTTTCAATGTCAGCGTTAATCAGCACGTCCGCTGATATCCCTAGAGATTTTATTCCCCGTGCTTGTATCTCATGGACTGCACTGGTGATTCGTTCCTCATTTCGCGCACAAATCGCTACATTGCAACCTTCATCAGCCAGGGCTTGTGCGATGGCCAGACCTATACCATGGCTTCCTCCAGTAACGAGTGCGACCTTGCCTCTAATTCCCAGTTCCATTGTCCACCCTCTCCCTTGGCCTCCATATGATACATGTATACCCCTCCATGTAGAGGCTGCCAAAAAATAGCCTTTTAGCCTTCAGAAGATCAACCTTACCTTGGTTTTCCAATTCAATTAAGCGAGGCAGATAGTTCTCCGAATACCCCCTTTGTTCATGGAATTTTATGGCCAGATAGTCAAAGAGCTTATCTCTATCATACAATTCAACAGTAGGCTCAATGTTTACACACAGTGCAGGTGGGCGCTCAAAAAGAAATTGTAGAAAGGCCTCAAATTTACCTGCCAGTTGTTCTAACGCACCAAACGTCAGAACCACACCTCTTTTATCTATATGGAAGGTATCGTCGGGTGTCGTCATATCAAAGAGGTGTCCAGTCAAGTTCCATCTGTAAACTTGGCCGATCTTGTTCACCAATTCTACCGATGCAGGAACAAAATCCAGTCCATACAATTTCTTCTCTGGATATAGACGTGCCAATTCGACAAGGTTAAAGCCGGTTCCACAGCCAAACTCATAGACGAAATCAGCATCTGCAAAATATTCTTTGAACAGCCAGAGCCGAAAAAGCCTCAGGTATGCCAACTCAAACATCGGATTGGCAGGCAAAATATAGTTACCTTTGAACCTTATTGGCCGGTTCGGCCTGATGAACTTTGGGGTCAAAGAGTTCAGGTCATATCCATGTTCTACGAAATCCCTGAGGTTTTCCTCCCACCCTTGTTGCCAGGCATCCTTCCTTTCCGCTGCACCGATACGCTGACGATCTAAATCTGTCTTTTTCAGAACATCTAGAATAACTCTGTCGCGTTCCTCTCCTTCAAGAATATTGTATCTGAAATCAGTTTCAGCAAATAGCACCCTGCATTCCTCAGGGATGTCCTCCACCGTTGTACCAAACGAATCAGCAACATCTTCCAAAGTCACAGTTAGATTACACACAAAATCACCTCCAAAATGGCCGCTGTCGTCTAGTGCTGCGCATGCATTGGAACGGCCCCTCAAACCTCCGTTCGCGACTGTAGAAGTCCTTTTTCGACAGGTCGATAGGGTCGAGGCCGAGTTTCTGCTCGACGGCGCGAATGATGTCACGGCGTTAGGGTAGAATTCGTTTTCCAGACACCTAACGGTCGGACACGGCGTCGGAGCGATCCGATTCTTTTGACGGGAGATTTCAGTTGATCGAAGCACTTTTCTGGAATCCTAGCAGCCACTTCGGCGCCGAAGCCACAATCCACCCAATCCCATGCATCCAATCCCGATCGCCGGGACTCTGGTTTGATCCGCGCCGATGGTCTTATAACGCAAAGCTGTACTCCATCATACAACGGTCGTCGCACCCGCCATATGGCGCAGGGTGGCGACAATATTGTCGAGGGTCAAGCCGAAGCGGCGCTCAGCCCAGATCCGACTGGCCGCGCTCATCAGCACGTCGTCATCCAGGCTCAGGCTGGCAAAGGTTGGATGGTTGGAACCACGTGCTAACAGTTCACTGGTCAGGCTGCCCAAACCGCCGACCGATGTATTCTCCTCCAGCGTCACCACTGCGCGCACGCCAGAAAGTTCCTGATTCAGCGCAATAGTATCCACTGGCTTTAGACAGTAGACGTCGATCACGCGCACGCCAATGGCCTCATCTGCCAGCCGTCGGGCAGCTTCCAGGGCACGGTGAACAAGAACACCGGTAACCACAAGAGCGACATCTCGCCCTTCATGGAGCTCGTTGAAGCCAGGTCCAAAATCGGTTTCCGGACCATAGATCGGTGGCAACTGTTCTTTGTCCATACGCACGTAGCCAGGGCCACCACGTTCGGCCGCCCGCTTGACCAGAGCACAGGCGGATACGCCGTCAGCCGGGTTGTAGATCGCCATGTTTGGCAACGTACGCATAACCGCGATGTCCTGTACGCCGTGGTGGGTCGGACCGTCACTACCGTAGGACAGGCCGCTACCCACCCCCAGAATCACTATCGGCAGATTCGGACAGCAGATGTCATTGCGGATTTGCTCATAACTGCGAGCGAAGACGTGGGCGATGATGCCGTATATGAACACCCGGCACCCAGTCAGTGCTAGACCGGCGGCAACACTGGCCATGTTCTGTTCGCATATTCCCATGTTAATAGCGCGACCGGGGAAATCGGTCCTGATTTTATCCAGACCGATGGCCCCCATATCGTTATAAAGGATCAGCACTTTACTGTCTTGAGCCATGATTTCGTGCACAGCGGTAAAGACAGCATCTCTGAAATCCAATAGCATTACAATTTCCTTTTCAAACCAAGTGGCTACCCAATCTGTTTCTGGCGTATGCGCAATTCGTCAAGCGCTCTCTTCACATTCTCACCCTTTGGCATCTGGTGATGCCATAAAGGAGAGTTCTCCATGAAGCTGACCCCTTTGCCCTTGACTGTATTTGCAATAACGACCAGCGGCTGTGATGAAGATCGCTCTTTCACCCTTGAGAAGATAGAGAGCAATTGGTCAAACAAGTGGCCATCCACATTTACGACCTCCCAGCCGAATGCTTGCCAGCGGAGATCCATCGGCTCCAGTGCTACGACGTTCTCAGTAAAATCTGTTGCGCCTAGATGGTTGCGATCTATGATCGCCACCAGATTATTAAGCCGATGATGGCTCGCGAACATGGCCGCTTCCCAAATTGAGCCTTCGTCACATTCACCGTCGCCTAACAATGTAAAAACCATCCAATCCTGACCAGTCTTTTTTGCTCCCAACGCCATACCAGCGCCAATCCCAAGGCCGTGACCCAGCGAACCAGATACGATTTCGACACCGGGGATGGCAGTATCGGGATGGCCAGCCAACATACTGCCATGGCCGCCGAACCGGTCCAATTCGGACCTGGGGAAAAAACCTAAATCGGCAAGGATCGCATACAATGTGAGACAGCCGTGTCCTTTGCTGAGGATAAAACGATCCCGCCCAAGCCACTTAGGCTCTTGGGGTTTGAAACTCAGGATTCCACCATAAAATAAAGAAACCCCTATCTCTACCCACGAAAATGCTGGCGGCACATGTCCCTTCCCGGCCTGAAGAGCGGTTTCGAGTATTTGCAGCCGAATCTCAGCTGCTTTGTGTTCCAGTTCACCATAGTTCATGAGTGCCTCACCAGTTGGCCATCCAGTTTCCACTCTGCCAGCACAAGCAACGCCAAAGCGGCATACTGTTCGAATGCCCCAGTCAAAACCAGCGCTTTGAAGTCCGTATGGGAGACCAGTACAGGCTCACTTTCGGCACAGGGAATAAATTGTGGGTCTTTCACAGCGGCTTTTCCGAAGAAAGCATGGAGCAAGCTGTTAAGCCGGTTCGACATCAGGCGGCCGGCGCCCAGATAGCTCAGTTCCCTGCAAACATATCCGGTCTCCTCATGGAGTTCACGGATGGCAGCCTGCTCCGGCGTCTCCCCCTGGTCGATGTCGCCAGCCGGAAATTCCAGGGTATATTGGCCCAACGCAGGGCGGAACTGCCTGACCAGAATAATCTCGTCTTTCTCCGTCATGGCAAGCACGATGATCCCGTCCGCAGAATTGATCCTGTAATAGGGTTTGCCCCTGAATGACTCGATGTGCCCGTAGGAAATCTCTTCTACATCGAACCATTCGGTCTTGAATACAGTTCTCTTGTTTTCCGTCTCAGGCACCAATTTCGGATGGTGGTTAGGCATCTTTGATGTTGTCATTCCCGTAATGGATCATGGTGCATCCCTCGTTGTCGAATCTAAATGGTACATGTAGGTAATCAGAAAGGGCCTGTATCACAGTTGGCTGTTTTTCAGGAGGCACATAAAACACCATAAAGCCAGACGACCCCGCCCCGAGGAGCTTCCCGCCCAGGGCGCCGTGCGCCATCGCTGTCTGATAAATGTTGTCTACCAGTGAATTTGTCACCAGTTCGCTTTGCTGTCTCTTAAGCATCCAGGTCTCGTGCAGGAGTCGGCCGAAGTCATCAAGGCTATCTGTGCCGCATAGGACTGAAAGCGCCTCGTCAACATAAGAGTGCATCTGCCGCAGGATATCCCGTTTGGCAAACAAGTTGGCGATCACGTCGGCTGCGATGCTGGAGGCAGACCGGCTCGTTCCTGTGTAGAAGAGCAGCAGCCTGGACTGCAGAGCAATCTTTCTGGATTGAGGAATGGTAACCGGCTCTACCAGGATCTGTCCATTCCGGTGAAAACGGAGCACGTTCAGGCCGCCGTAGGCGACGGCTACCTGATCCTGGGAACCGACGTTTTCCTTGAGCACATTCTGTTCCAGCTCGATCGCCTTCAGCGCCAGATCGTGTTTGTTGATCATCTGTCCGCGCAACGCGGTAAGGGCTTTGATAAGCCCGACTGCAAAAGATGAACTCGATCCCATACCAGAGCGGGCCGGCAAATCACCCTGGTAGTGGATCTCCAGGCCGATGGAATCGTCAAAATTGAGATAGCGCAAGCCTTCGCGTACCGCTGGATGCAGGATGTCAGACAAACTCTGGACGGCTTCCACGTGCCTCCAGACTATCCTGTGCTTTACATCGCGGAAGAAGGGCGGCATGTACCGGCAGGTGAGGTAACAATACTTATCGATCGTTGTGGAGAGAACCGAGCCACCTTCTATAAGATACCAGGCCGGATAGTCGGTCCCGCCGCCGAAAAAGGAGATGCGCAAGGGAGTGCGAGAAATGATCATGGTTGCTGCTTTCTGGTATTGATGCGGTCCCGGTGGTATTCGAGAAGATCACGCATGGTGTTCTCAAACGGGATCGTCGGCATCCAACCGGTGGCCGTCTGGAACTTTGAGATATCTGGGATCTGCAGGGTCACATCTGATGGCCGCAGCAGGGCCGGATCAACTTCGTGCTCAATCCGGCACCGCGCCATGCTCTTGAGCGTCCCCAGCATCTCGCTGATGGTCATGGTGCGGTTCCCACCGATGTTGTACACCTCTCCGGCCGGGCACTTCTCCAGCAGCAGCCAGTAGGCCCGGGCGGCATCGCGTACATCAGCGAAAGTCCGAACGCTGTTTAGATTGCCGACCTTCATGGGATTCGTCCGCAGACCGGCTTCGATTTCCGCGATCTGTTTGGCAAAGGCGCTCTCGACAAAGATGTCGCCGCGACGAGGGCCGGTGTGGGTGAACATGCGCGTACGAATGGTCTGGATGCCATACGAGAGGAAATACTGCAGGGCGATCATATCCTCGCCCACCTTGGAAACTGCGTAGGGGCTGGCCGGGCGGAACGGGTTCGTCTCTCGTATGGGCACCTCGGCCTCCGTGACCTGCCCGTAGACTTCTGATGAACTGCAGATGTGGATCTTCGGGTCGAGGCCTGCAATCCGAACCGCATCCAGCAGGTTAAGGGTGCCGATCACATTCGTATGGATGGTGTCGGCAGGGGCATCGAAACTGGTGGCAACATACGACTGGGCAGCCAGATGGAAAATCCACTCGGGCCTGATTTCTCGCAATAGGGCAACGACGGAATTGAGATCGCGCAACTCAGCGTAGTGCAGATTGATCTGGGATTGAATCCCTCGGATGTTATCCAGCGGGCTCCTCCAGCGCATCAGCCCGTGCACTTCAACGCCGGGGTGATTTGCCAAAATATACTCGGCCAGGTGACTGCCGACCATGCCTGTAACGCCCGTGATCAAAACCTTCATGCTTGGAGATCTCCTTTCACGAGGTAAAACTCAAAATGGACCCTTGAACCGCTTGTAAACGTCGGCAAAAGATCGCTCGTCTGGCAGGGGCACTCCATGCTTCTTCTTGCCAGTCACCAGCCTGGCGATGTCGTCTGTCAAGGTCTGCAAATCCGGGTAAAATAGATCTTCCAGGCTCTTGGCCGTCGGGCAAGGGGCAGGCTGCATGCCTACCGTGACCACTGGTGCTTTCAGCGCGGCAGGAGCACGCTCACACACAAAGCGACACACCTCCGCGCACACGCCGTAGGCGGGCCAACTGGTATCAGCGACCAGCAACCTGCCGGTCTTCGCCACGCTCTGGCAAATCAAGTCAGCGTCCGGATGCGAAATGCAGTTAAGATCGATAACCTCGCAGTCGATGCCGCTGACCTGTAACAGGTATTCAGCAGCCCGCAGTGCCTCCAGAACCATGATCGATGTGGCCACGATGGTGACATCCCTGCCTTGCCGGACTGTGCGCGTGTTCCAGGGCGGTTCAGTCTCATACTCGGCGGTCTTGATTAGGCGAAATTTCAAGTCGTACAGAAGGCGGTGTTCGATGGCAATCACCGGCCCGCGAAATCCTGAGATGGCATAGGGGTAGCTGTCCAGGATCGCTTGTGAATTAGATGGCATGATGACGGTCAGGCCAGGAATATGAGCAAAAAGGGACTGCAGGCTTTGCGAGTGTTGTGCGCCCTGGCCCCAGCTGCGCCCGATCACCATCCGAATCAACATCGGTACCTCGAAGCGCCCGCCAAACATGTACTTGTACTTCGCCACAAGGTTGACGATCTGGTTCATTGCCAGAAGGACAAAGTCAAGCCGGATGTGAGTCTGGATAGGGTAAAGCCCGTTCAGGGCCGTTCCAAGTGCAATGCCTGTCATTGCTTCTTCCGCCAGGGGGGTGTCAAGCACACGCTCGGCTCCGAATTCCTTAGCGAGTTCCAGGGTACTGCCAAAGGTGCCTTTATGATCGTCCACGCCCTGCCCCATAATGATCACGTGGGGGTTTTCGCGCAGTGCGTTATGCATGGTTTGATGTAAGGCCTCACGGTACGTAATGATTTCTCCAGTGTCAGATGTTTCGAACCTCAGAATTGCCTCGTGTTGATCAAACATTCATCGCTCCTCAAATCACATCCTCCAGTAGATGTTCCCGGCCGGGCCAGGGGCTTGTTTCGGCGAACTGCACTGCGTCATCGATTTCGCTCAGAATGGCTGAGCGATATTTGGCGACAAGTTCCTGGTTGAGAATCAGCGGGTCTTTCGCTTGCCAGTCCTCAAGCTCCTTGTATGTCCGGTAGCCGGCATCGTAATCCTCCCCAACACCAACGTGCTCTTTGTAGCGGAAAGTCTGGATCTCGATCAAATGCGGCGATCGGTTTTTACGTACCTCGGTAACAATGGCCAAGAACGCTTCATGGACTCTGAGAAAATCGTAGCCGTTTGCCACGTGAACGGCAGGCAACCCGTAAGACCGGGCATGCTCCAGCGTGGAGAAGGAATGGCGAGCCTCGACCCATGAATGCACCGCCAGGGAATTGTTCTCAAACAGGAAAATCATGGGAAGTTTGTGCAACGCGGCGAAATTCAAGGACTCATGATAGACGCCCTCATCCATAGCGCCATCCCCAAAGGCAGCTACGATCACCTGGTCTTTACGCAGGTACTGGGCCGCCAAAGCGGCACCGACCGCATGGGGGATCGTGCTGGCCACCACGGCCGACGCGCCCATCAGTCCCACTTCCGGGGCTGCCAGGTGCATGGATCCTCCCTTGCCCTGACAACAGCCGGTCGCCTTGCCGTAGAGCTCCGCGAACATCTGGCGAAGGTCTCCCCCCTTGGCCAGATAAAAGGCATGGCTTCGGTACGAGCAGAACAGCAGGTCGGTAGATTGCAGGGAGTGGCAAGTGCCCACGGCCACGGCCTCCTGGCCTATTGACAGGTGAACGGGGCTCTGGATTTTGTCGCTCGGATAAAGTTCGATTACTTTTTCTTCCACCAATCGTATTCGCAAGGCCTGATAGAATAATTCTTCATAGAGACTGGGAAAGTTCACCTATACCTTCTCCCTCCGTAAATAGAACGCGCTCAACTATTTCGCAGATCATGTGCTCAATTGATGGATGCGCCTCCTGGCTGCATTTGTGGTCAACTTTCGTTGACTATCAGGCAAGTGCTTAATTGCCCGAGCCGAATCAGGTAAAGCATCAACCACATAATCAGCGGGGACCAGGCCAGTTTTTCCTCCATCGCGCCATAGCCCGTGCGAACCAGGAACGTAGTGGCACCAACTTGCCACCCCGGCACCGGGAAGCAGTTCAACCTGACGCGGGTCGGAAAGATAGTCACGCTGCACGATTATTGTGCTATCTCGATCCAGCATGACAAACTGCCGTTGGGTCATAATAACCGCTGCCGTAAGAAAAACCTTTCCGCAGAGGCGTACGCTTCCGGCGTGCCGATATCCAGGAAAGGGCCTTTGCCTATTACAGCATAAAGGCCACGGCCAACCAGTTGCGGGAATACTTCGGTTTCCAGGGAAACTGCGCGGCCTTCCGGGATGGTCGTTACTATCTCACGCTCAAGAAGATAGAGACCGGCATTAATAAGGCTTGCGCGCTGATCGGACGGTTTTTCCTGGAAGCCGCGCACGGCGCAATCCTCTCCGATCACAACCGATCCATAACGCCGGCAGTCATCCACCCGGACCAGCCACACTGTAGCCGATGCACGTCGACTTACGTGCACTTGCGCCAGCCGGCTGAGGTCAGCCCGGCAGTACGAATCGCCGTTCAGCACCAGAAAGCGGTCCCCACGGACCCGGCTGAGCGCGTGTCGCACCGCTCCGGCAGTGCCCAGAGGCTCAGGGTCGCGGGAATATTGCACCTCCATGTCCCAGGAATGTCCCTCACCGAAGTATGCCTCCACCATCTCGCCCATATGGCCAGTGCACAGGATTACGCGATACACCCCCTGGGCACGCAATGAAAGCAGCAGCCACTCGAGAAAAGGACGGCCGCTGACGCTGGCCATCGGCTTGGGGCGGTCCTTCACCACGCTCCGGAGGCGCGTGCCCCTGCCGCCAGCGAGGATCAGGGCTTCCAACTGCATATCATTAATATAGCTCATATGCGACTTGATGCAATGTGTCTCCACCATTCATTGGCCATGTGAGACAAGACCATAGCTCCGATCTAAGTGGCCATTACTTTGTCTCACCGAAAGAGGCGCCACAGTACCTTCTTTGCATATACAGGGTACCTGGCGGGATTCCAGATAGCACGATAAGCTCTGCCAAAGAGCAGTAGATTTGTCTTCCATAAGTCTTCCAACTTGTCTTCCAACTTTTCGAGAGCAACAGGCGCACTACCACGCCACCTGCCCCTTGGCCCCTGTGATACCTCGAGTATCCTCAGGTCGGAAAAGGGCTCGACCGGTCTGGCTCTATTGAAGTGAACTTGTCCATTAAGTGACCATAGACTTTCTAGCAATGTCCTATCATGTTGCCAGAATTCAGAACATAGATTGCTCCCAGCCTTTTTGCTCTTTAGCTCATCGAGGTAGACATCGCTTAACACAATTTTTCCCCCCAATGCAAACACTCTCATGGCAATATCCAAGTCCCACATCACTGCTATGAACTTTTTATCTATTCCGCCAATATCTCTGTAAAGTTTCTTGGACATAAGCCCGCATAGCGGCATGATTGGCGAACTGCTATCACCAACAAAGAAACGATGTGCTGAGTGTGATAAATCTTCTCCATTAAGCATGTATCTACATGAAATCATTAGCTTGTCATTGCTATAAGATTTGTAGGTAGTATAGAGCAGGTCCAGTGGTCGTTTGGTTCTAAACTCCACATCGTCAGCTATTGGCATGATAAGATCAGCCGCGGCATTCCTACTCGCTATCTCAAAACATTGTGTTGGCTTTGTATAAGACCTAATAAATCGAAAATTGCTTGGAAGCTCAAAATCTGGCTCATTGGGGCCCACAAATACTACCTCAAAGCTCACATCGTTATCCCCTATGCTTTCATATAGATCCATCCAGTTCTGTGGTCTATGCGCAGAGCCATATATGGATATACCCGGAATCATACAATTCCTCCGTCAGTTGTTATTTAGTAACCTGCTCTGTCGTCCATCTCAGACGTGGACGCACTGCGGGCCCAAGTCCCCACTCATAGGGAAACGTACCCCGTGCACCACCAGGATCCATACTGTCAATGATAGTGATACTCACCGCTTCCAGTAGTCTGACATGAGGAGATTGGCTAGGCGCCAAGGGAGGCGAATAGATCCACAAATTTATACTGAGCAGGCCTTCATTAAGTAGATCACCTGGGATATAGCAAGAGGATCTGTAAGAGCCAATTGAGTACGGTGGTTGGCACCCCCACGGACCCTCTATGTAGTTATTCATTGATGTCATAATATAAGTATCCAACCCACTAATAAATTGAACTGAGATAGCTAGTTGTGCTGCTTCAAGCACTTGGAAATTGATCTCCAAAATTATTGGGTTTCTCATATCAAATTGTGAGCACGTAGTTCCATCTCGGCCAACAAAGCGGATGGACCGCAGACGGACAACCTCATTGCCAGGTGCCTGCTCGACTTCCAGCCAACTACTTTGGTAGTTTGTATTTTTGCTTTCCAAATAATGACCTACTGCATGGCTGACCTCACCATCAAGAGCAACGGAGCCTTGACCCATGACGATACATCTTTTGCAAAGCCGTTGAATGGCACCCATGTTATGGCTCACAAACAACACCGTCCGCCCCTCTTGCGCCACATCTCCCATCTTCCCCAGGCACTTCTTTTGAAACTGCGCGTCCCCCACCGCCAGCACCTCATCCACCAGCAGGATCTCCGGCTCCAGGTGGGCGGCCACGGCAAAGGCCAGACGCACGTACATCCCGCTGGAATAGCGTTTTACCGGCGTATCGAGATACTTCTCCACCTCGGCGAAGGCCACGATCTCATCGTACTTGCGCTTGATCTCCTGGCGGGTCATGCCCAGGATGGCGCCGTTCAGGTAGATGTTCTCGCGTCCGGTCAGCTCCGGGTGAAAGCCGGTACCCACCTCCAGCATGCTGGCCACCCGACCCTTGATAGTTACCCGCCCGGCCGAGGGCTCGGCGATGCGACTCAGGATCTTCAGCAGCGTGGACTTGCCCGCGCCGTTACGGCCGATGATGCCAACGACTTCCCCGCGCTGGATCTCAAAACTCACATCCTTGAGCGCCCAGACCTCTTCAAGGGTATCGCCCTGAATGATGGGTCTACCTTGTGCCAAGTCTTTGGTCTTGTGCCATAGGCTGCGGGCGTTCTGCATCAGCACGTCGCGCAGGGTCACGTAACGGCCATTCTCGGCCTTGTGGCCGATGGTGTATTTTTTGCCCAGGTTTTCGGCTTTGATGACGATGTCAGACATACTTATATCAAATCCGCAAAGGTCTTTTCCATCTTTCTGAAACGAGATATCCCCAGCCAGAGGAAGAAAATTATGATGATTAAACTTAAAGCAAATCCGGGCCGGTAAATGCCGGTCTCACCGCCCAGAATGCACCAACGGAATCCGTCAATGATTCCCACCAAGGGATTGAGGCTGTAAAACAGGCGCCATTTGGCCGGGATGACATTACTGCTGAAACCAACGGGGGAGACGTAAAGGCCGAATTGCACAATAAAGGGAATCACGTAGCGAAAATCCCTATATTTCACATTGAGCGCAGTGATCCAGAGGCCAGGGCCTAAGCTTGCCAGCAGAGCCAAGAGGATAAATAGAGGAAGAAAAAGCGTATTCCAACCTGGCGCAAACCGGTAATAAATCATCAGCCCCACAAGGATAACAAGGCTGATCAGGAAATCGATGAAGGAGGTTATCACCGTCGCGGTGGGCATAATCAGCCTAGGGAAGTAGACCTTGCTGATCAGGTTGGCGTTCCCTATCAGACTGTCTGATGATTCCGTCAATGCGTTTGAGAAGAGGGTCCAGGGAAGCATAGCGGCAAAGACCATGAGCGCATAGGGTGCATTTCCGTCGCTGGGCAGTTTGGCCACCCGGCCAAATACCACCGTGAACACCACCATTGTAAGAAACGGCTTGAGGATCGCCCAGACTACGCCGATAATCGTCTGTTTATAGCGTACGGAGATGTCCCGCCAGGCTAGAATCAGAAAGAGCTCACGGTATCGCCAAAGATCGGCCCAGTAGTTTTTCTCGGTGCGGCCAGGCTCGAGGATGAGGACTCGTTCCGGGACAGGCGTGGAGATTGATTGGTGATTCATCGCTATTGCGTCACAAAAGGAAGGGGCTGGGCGATGTCTCTGTATTTCACGCCGATCGCGGTAAAGCACAACCCGACGCCGAGGGCCGCGACAATGCCCGAGAGCAATACGAGTGGGAATAAAAATATTTGCGCTGTTGGCATATATTGATAGTGGATCATGAACCCGATAAAGATGAGAAAGGCGATGCCGAAATCCACCAAACCACGCAATACCGCGGCCGCTGGCACAATCAATCTGGGGAAATGACCTTCGTTATCAGATTGGCGTTTGAAATCAAGCTCTAACTTGAACCTGTGACCTTCAGAAAAAAACCCCAGGCCAAAATCCCTGGAAAGATAAAAAGTTGATAAGGAACGCCTTCGGATGAAAAGGCCGCCAGCCGATTTAAGATAAATGCAAAAACGAGCATCCAGAACACCGGCCGCACGATCACCCACGCTGCACCCAGGACGGTCTGCTTGCAGCTGACCTTCACATCAGGCCAAATCAGAAACAGGATTTGGTCGATGTTCATGCACCAGGTGCGGGGATCGCTCCATTCCTCCGAAATAGCCCGGCCCGCAACGCCGCTATCGAAAGCTTCAATGCGGTCTGGCAAGCTCGAGTTCTTCGTCCTCCCTGTCCGGATCTTCGAGTCTTGCGCCGGACGAGCGATCGTTTCCTCCGCTACTTTCACCTGCAAAAAACCTAACCGCAGTCTTCGAGCGGCCGACCACGGGACACACTTTTCGGGTCAGCTCCGGGATCAGCTCTGGCCCACTCTATGCCTTCCTTAATGGTTTACCAGATAAGCTCGGCGCGCTTATCGATGTTAAGCTTCTGCATCAGGTTCCGCCGGTGGACCTGGATAGTGTTCAGGTAAAGCTTGACTTTTTGGGCGATTTCCTTGTTCGTGCTGCCTTCGCCGATGAGCTGAAGGATTTCCCGCTCCCTATCCGCTGACCAGCCTGCCCTTGCTAGCCTACCGCCGTTTGAAGTGGCCCCCGATCGTTGGACAGTCCGGGGACCCGAAGAAGGGGCACTCTCGGCCCGCCGACCGTGACCATTGTAACGCTTCCCAACTCCAAACTCCATGCAATTCTGGAGCTGTGAACAAGCGGCGTCTGGGCTTAATTGGACGCCATGCTAAATCATCCCCACCGCCATCAACATCATCGAAGCCGACGTCCCAAAGTAGAGTTGGTGCGGGATCCGACAATTCAATGCTTTGCGGAGCCGCTCCTAATTTCAAAAGCCGACCGCCTCCACACAAAATCCTCTATTCAACGTCGTCGAACGCTCCCAGAACAACACATGCCGGCTGCTCCATTCCACGACCGCCACCCGATAGACCGAACCATGAGCCTCCCGCACATAGGTGCTGTTCTTATACCACACCGCGTCCGGCCTTATGATCCCAAGCCCGTTAATAGATAGGGATAGACTTTACGCTCCTTGCCGTTCAATGGCAGACGTCGCATTGGACAAATCGCCAGGAGTCCCACCTCTCGCATTAGCTGGCTGACGCGCTTTTGCTCGTCCGCCTAGCCCACCGTCCCCAGCCACCTAGCCATCCGCCGAGCACTCCCAAACGGATGGCTCCTGAATTCCCCTTCAATCTCCCTCATGAACATCATCCCCCACCACATGCACCCCGAAATGGGATTCCGCCTTCGAAACATGCCCCTCGATTATATTTAGCCCCGCCGCTTCACCACCTTCGCCATAACCACTTCTCGGCATTTAGAGCGTCCACCCGATATAGCTATTCTCGTATTCCCCATAAGTCCTCGCTGACCAACCTATATTAAATATCTACTAACTCGACAACACTTTTCCCCAATTACCGATGACCAACATACTTACGTACAACCTCATGATATATATCTTCCAATAGCCTCACGCTGTTTTTCCAATTATAATGTTGAATTACAAACCCTCTAGCCACCCTCCCAAGTTCCTTAAGTCTGTCAGCGTCTTTTATAATCCCAGTTATTCGATCGCAGAACTCTTCAGCCGTGTCAGCCAATAATAAGCAGCCCTTATCCCTGCCCATAGGAATTCCCTCTACACCTAATGACGAAACAATTACAGCTTTCTCCATTGCCATAGCCTCTAACACTTTTGTTTTTATACCCGTTCCTGAAATCATTGGGCAAACAAATATCGTCGCTCTATCAAGATATGGCCTAATGTCGTCAACCAGACCAGTAACCATAATTTGCTTGTCATCCCGTAGACCATCTATTTCTTTTGAAGGATTTCTTCCAACAATATATACCGTTATATTTGCCACAGTCCTTTTCAGTAAAGGCAACACATTTTTCACAAACCACATAACAGCGTGAACATTAGGTGGATAATCCATGTTTCCGGAAAACATAACGCTTGGCCAATCCTCTTCCTTGTGTGTTGGCCTGAAGTAATCTGCATCAACTCCAACCGGTATCACGCTCAGTTTTGCGCTCGGGCAATGTTCCTTCAACACCGCCTTGTCTGTCTCCGATACAACGATGCATTTGTCGAACATCCCGTACATTTTGCTTTCATAACGTTTCATCTTGTTATACAACACTATATAATTAACCTTACTCAATAAATGCCTTTCGCAAGCAACATTTCTCAAATAATATAACGACACAGCATCCGTAACGAAAGCAACGCTCGCACTTTTCCGGATTCCTAAACCATAAGGCAACATATCCAACCCATCAAAGTGTACAATATCATACTCACTCCTTTCAATTGTATCATTCACCAACTCCTCCATTCGCCTCGAATATCTTTTCACCACACTATATGGATACATTGATAAATGACAAATCACCTTTTCCAACCGGGTGAATTTCTGTTTTACCAATACGGTGCAAAGACTTTCACAATATGGTCTTATCTCTCCTTCATATTTTGCCAACTCAGGGCGCTCTATAAATGAAATCATGGATATCTGATGACGTTGCGATAATCCTCTTACAATATTTAATAACCTCGCGCGCTCACCATCGTGAGGCGGATAAGGTAAAGAATTACTAACCATTAAAATTTTCATTGTCTCGTAAGCCCATCAGCTCTAAATACAGAGATTCGATTTTGCCAACCTGATCCTTTATCTGGTACAGCTCCCTGACCGTATTTTTTCCATTCACAATAATATCTAACATAAGACTCGGACTTTCAATAACTTGTAACACCTTTTCCGCCAACTGCTTTGAATCCTGTCCGTCAATAATAAACCCATTGCCACCATTTTTAATTATCTCCCTCGGACCACCTCTCGCACAACTTATAACCGGAACACCCGCAGCCATTGCTTCGAGGATCACCATTCCAAACGTTTCCACCTCCGATGGAACGACCAAAACATCCAAACATCCTAATATCCTGGGAATGTCCCTCCGAAATCCAGTAACAACAATATTATTTTCAAGCCGCAAATCGTGAATATACTCTCTGACCTCCTCACCATATTCATACTCAGCTCTATCACCGAATACCTCTCCTCCGACCATGAGAAACTTCATCTGTGGATACCTCTTGCAGATTTCTGAAGCCATTATCACAAAAGTCATGTGCCCTTTAAGTCTTTGAAATCTTCCTATCATTCCCACAATAGGTGATTCAAGATCTAGATTAAATTCCTGTCGTAAGCAGTTGTCTGACCTTATATCATTATATCTGGCCAAGTCGATACCCAGAGGTATATGAACAATCTTTGAACGTTTTACATTTCCCTCATTTATAAGTTTATTTTTCACATAGCCAGAAACAGCTATAATTTTATCAGCAAAGATATTAATAAACATTCCAGTTATTTTTCCACTCGGCCACCATCCATGGCATGTCCACACTAAAGGGACGTTAGACATCCTTACTGCCGGCGCAATTATTAACATACAATTGAAGCCATTAGCATTAACTATGTTGATTTGTTCTCTCTTTAAACGTTTAAATAGCTCATATGTCACGTCTAACGGGTATTTAACGAAAGCACTCGCATATCGCTTTACAAGTGTAAAATGAACAATCTCAACTCTGATCCCACATCGAACCAACTCGGCAGTTAGTTCTCCTTCATCAGGACATACCACAACAGGACAATAGCGATCTTTGTTTAAGTTTACAAGATGATCGACCAAACTAGTTTCACCACCGCCCAGCCCAACATTATCTGTAATATAAAGAATATTAAGTTTATCCATCCGTCACTGTTTTCGATAAGTTAGCGACACTATTAGCAGTAAGCCTTGAAAGAAGCCACAAACACACCCTGACTTTATCATAACGTTGAATTAATATAAACAAACATCTCCTCAAATCGATTTGCATACGTGTGTTCTGAATGAACCCTTTTCTGCGCCTCTTTAGCAATTCTCTTGCGTTCATCCGACCGAGGGAGGTAATAGTGTATTAACTCAATAAGATCATCAGCGTCATTAAAGCATATGATTTCATCCCCTATCCGGAAAAGCTTTGCGATTTCCTCTTTATATTCAACCAGCTGAAATGTACCCGAAGATGCAATTTCAAATGTTCTCATATTTGTGGCAACAATTGATTGTGGGTGGTGGAAGTTCAGAGCAATTTTGGACTGGTTATAAATGTTATTCGTGTCTTCGCCGAAAGCCCTGCCTCGGTAATATTTTGGCAGATTCAGCGGATATGGAATTAAGGAGCGCGGTATCCACGACCAGATGCTAAGATCAAACCTCGCAAGCTTCGAGAGTAGTTCTATCCTATTAGGAGTAACTGTCCCAATGAAAGTAAGGTCATATATTTCATCCCTATGGTCATGAAGAGTTTTGTATATATCTGGATCACACGCACAGGGAAGATATCTGACATTTCTTGCTCCAAGTTTCTTATATTCCTCTATATAGTGAGGATCGAAGGTAAAGACGTAATCATAATATTGTAAGGACCTCAAGACATTGTTCCACTCCTGATGTACGGGGTCGTCCAGCAACCAGATGATGAGAGGTATTTTTAGCTCTATTTTAATTCTTTTCAGTGTTTCTGGAAGCAAAGCTTGTCCAGAATCTATTAAGATTAAATCGGGTTTGGCGCACAGTGCCCTTTTGTATAACTGATTTGAAACGATCTTCTCATGAAGCATATTGAGACCCGATCTTCGGTAAAGCATTCCAAAAAGGCAACTTAAGGAGGAATATTCAATTTCGGTATACCTTTTTGACAACATAACCGTTTCAACGGTATGCTTCATTAAAGTTAAAGTTCTCTGCCAGTACCATCCGAAACTCCCCATATACAGAGGATCGACATACTCTCCACCATAATATGCCTTGAATCCGCAGTAGCTTTTTCTATATAAATTTGACGCGTTCAGTCCCAAGAGAATCTTCATTGTTTTTGCACTTTGATAATGAGAGTGTTATCTTCAAGCAGTGCTTGATCGTAATTATTTAGCAGGTTGAGTGGGTTTTCCACTGAACAAATGCCTTCGACGCTGCTTTGTTGAGATAGATGAAAGCGCTCAACATTGCTCTCCGAGAACGGATTCAGGATGTTGAAAGCGAAAACAAGAATGTTCGGAGCGAATACTCTGAACACGTCGATCGCCAGGAGAAGCTCTGCCAGGAGCGGGACCGTTCGAAGCAGTAGCTGGAATTGGCGCGGCGGGCCGGGAAACGTCAGGCCGCCCCCTTCTCCAAAGGCGAGCCCAAGGAGGAGCGCAAAATGCCTTGTCGAAAAGCTGGTCCGGACTACGGGCCAAAAACCCATCGAGCAGTTCCCGTTCAAGTGGATGAAGAAATCCAAGTACCGTTGCCAGCTGCCTGTCCCAGATTCGATCGAGAAATCGGGAACCTGCACGTGGAGGACCAGTAGCAGACCGAGATTATCCGCAAGATTCACGTGACACGGTTCCGAGTGCATGTCGGCGACTGCGTTGATTACGGAGCCACGGTCCAGTGCCGCCACGCCCGCCAGGCCTCGGAAGCTCTGGGCGCCGCAGCGTCGCAGCTGGGGCCCGAAGCATTGGCGTTGGCGGCGGTGCTGAATAAGCGATTGGGAATTCCATTCGGCAAGACTGCCGCCGTCCTGGAGAAAGGCTTCGGCTTGACGGTGACACCGGGCGGCTTGAGCCAAGGCATCGATCCCGTAGCCGCAAAGTGCAAACCAACCTACGAAGGTCTCGTGCAGCAGGTTCAGGCAAGAGCCAGCGTCACGATGGATGAAAAGGAAAGGAAGGTGGGAGGGTACCTCTGGTGGCTCTTTGTCGCCGTCACCGCGGAGGCAACAGCCTACGCGATTTTCCCCGGACGTGGTTACGACCAAGCCGCTATCCTCCCGGGCGAGGACTCCGACGGATTCTTGGTCCGTGACGGGTTGGCGATCTGCCTTGGGTTCAAGTCGGCCTATCATCAAAGCTGCAACGGTCACCTTATCAATGCCACCAACCGAATGATCCAGGAGGCGTCGGCAACGGCTTTGCCGCTGAAAGTGATAGGGCTCTTGCAGCAGGGACTCGCACAGAGGGGCCGCTGCGCAGACGGTCAGATCTCCAAACACGGTCTGGTCGAAGCGACCGGCAGATTGGAAGCCAAACTCGAGCGCATGCTGGGCCGACCGCTGCGCTTGGCAGAGAAGCGAAGACTGGCCAATCATCTCGATGGCGAATTCCACCACCTCTTTACCTACCTGAAGTGCCCAGGCCTGGAACCCACGAACTTCCGGGCCGAGCAAGCGATCCGCCCTGCTGAGGTGACGCGGAAAATCTGGGGAGGCAATCAAACCTCGAACGGTGCGGATACGCAACAGGTGTTGATGAGTGTTCTGCGGACCGGCGATCAAAGAAAGGCCGAGGCAATCCCTCTCCTTGCAGACTTGCTCCGAGCCCCCCGCCCGCACGTTCTCGATATTGTCTCTTCTTTACCCCCGCCTCCCAACTGACCCGTATAAGGACCCGCTAAACAATTACGATAAATGTGTTGACGCCTATGGCATGAGTGAGCATAACCGATAGCAATTGCTTTGCCTGCCGGGGAGAGAATACCACGGATTGGTACTCAGAGTGAGCTGAATTCCCCCGCCGGCCCGGCGAGCCGGCCAGTAGGGGCCGGAATTGGAGATCAAACGGGTCGGAGAAGCGCCAAACAAGCTCGAAGCCACTTCTCCAACCTGCTTCGAGTCCGAACCAAAGCACACCTTCCACTATGCCGCGCACGCCAGGTCATGCGGTGGCGCAAAACGCGAGCTGCCCGGAGCTCCATTTGCTGGTATCGAACAACTGATCGGCATCGTCGAAGTCAACCACATCGACGCAATAACCTGGAGTTATCGATGGCGGACTGCGCGGCGGGCGCTCCGGTCGATCCAAAAGCCTAAGATGGCGCAGGATCCTCTCGATGACGGCGGAGTTATCGATGAGGCAATCATCTTGAGCAAGCTGTTACAGCGGGGAGAGATCAAGGGGGTAGGCTTCGAAAACCTTCTTAATCAAGCGCGTTCACGAGCGTTTCCTGCGGTGCGCTTTCATCCTACTGAACGGGCTGGCTGGGTTGCAAGCAGCTCTGTCGCGCCCGCGTTAGAGCGCAAAGGGCGACGAAGGTATCGAGAGCTGGACAGGTGGCCGACGCAGGAGAACCCGGGCCGGCACTGCGCTGATGATTCTTGGGATCATAGGTCACCTGATGGGTTTGTGGATCGTAATTCAATCGATCCAGAGCCATAGGAGCATGAACGAGGTATCTGGCAAGGCGTTCCGCGCCTCATGGCCGTCGGGCGAGACGCTGTCCCCCTTGAAATACGGAGAGGGCCGGAGGTCTCCAGGAGAGAAGGATGTGGACCAGCTTTTGGGTGATCTTTACCTTTGCCAGGCACAAAGAAGAGGGCTATCCACAATATGAGCGGGATCACAGCGGCGATCCGGCGGCGAATGCCGAGGTACAGAAGAAAAAGCAACCACACCGGGGCGGCTGTCGATTCCCCGCCGGAATTTTCCACAGTGCTCCATCACCCGTTCGACGTAGGCTGGGTCTCGAAGCAGAACGTTTTCGACAGGGTGAAGAGGCCGGCGTCAGCTTCGACTGACTTGCCTCTTGATTCGGAAGTTCAGAATGACTAGGATGACTATTGTGACCTTTCATTTGGAGGACAAAATCATGAGCACAGACATCTGGACCGTCGCAGCGGCGAAGGCGAAGTTCAGCGAGGTGATCAATCGGGCACAATCGCACGGGCCGCAGACCATCACGCGCAACGGCTGCACTGCTGTGGTTATCGTGGCGGCAGAGGAATGGGATCGGAAAACGAAGCGCATCGGTAACCTCGCGGAGTTTTTCGCAGCCTCTCCCCTCCGAGGATCAGGGCTGAAGGCTCAGCGTGTCAAGGATCGCCCGCGTGAGGTTGATTTATGAGCTTCCTTCTCGACACCAACGTCGTTTCGGAGTGGGTGAAGTTGCGCCCCAATCCAGGCGTCGTCGCCTGGTTGGCCGAGGCCGATGAGGACCATGTATTCATCAGTGTCATTACCCTAGCCGAACTGCGCCATGGGATTGAACGCATGGCTGCGGGTAGCCGCAGGAATCGGCTCGATGAATGGTTAAAGGCCGAGCTGCCACTGCGCTTCGAGGGGCGAGTCTTGGCGATTGACAGCTCTGTCGCCGACGCTTGGGGCAAGGTTGTGGCGCGCAGTCAGGGCATCGGGCGGCCCACTGGCGCCATGGACGCGTTCATCGCCGCAACGGCCGCAGTTCATAGCCTGACCCTCATCACACGCAATGCTTCAGACTTCAAGTCCACGGTAAAGGACATCATAAACCCATGGACCGAGGACTGACGTCGCTCACCGTTTTTTCTAATGTGTAGCCGCCCACGCCGCAGGGATGGGCGGTGTGTGCCACAAATAAAAATAGTCCCCAAGACGTCTGAAATTCTAACTTGGACTGCATCGGCTAGGCTCAGCCTGGCTCTTTAACACCGCGGCAGCCGCCTTCAAAACCTGTTCTGTGGTCACCCAATCCAGGCAATGCACCCGCCGGCAGGAAATGTCCTCGCATGGAGAGGATATCGCGTGACTGCGCAAGACAATGTGACGCATTCCCACAGGTCCGAACCGCCCCGGCCAGCCCGGACCGAATATGGCAACGGCCGGAGTTCCCACCGCCGCGGCAATGTGCATAGGACCACTGTCGTTCGTGATGATCAGGGTGCATGATTCGAGGACTGCTGCAAGTTCTCCAAGTGACGCTTTGGCGATGAGCGACACAGCTTCTGTTGAAAGCAACTGAGAAAGGCATGGCAGGAGCGGAAGGTCCGCTTTCCCACCCACTAAAACGATGCGGGCGCCAAAACGCCGAACCAACTCCATCCCCACAGCAACAAACCTTTCCGGGCGCCATCTCTTATCAGAGGCTTCGGCTCCAGCGCATATAGCCACAATCGGCCTTGGTTTCTCGCGCCATGACGCGGGCAGCATGCCTGTTGCGTTCTCCCTGTCAGCCGAAGACAACCAGAACTTTGGTTCTGCAAGCGGTGCCTCAATGCCTAACAATCGGACAACCCGCAAGTTCATTTCAACTTCATGGACGCTCTCCGGCATCGGAGGGTCGGGCACAGATTTCATATAGAAGCCTCCCCTTCCTTCCGTGTTTCGCCCATATGTTCTCTTTGCAGCTATTGACCTCAAAAGCAGCCGTATGCGCTTAGCTCCTTCCGTTGAGTACAATTGATGGAGGTTCAGAACGACGTCGAAATGCTGCATCCGCAGTCGGGCAATCACGCCGACAGATCTGACCAGTCGTTTTAGTCGACTTGGAAGTGGGCCACTGAGTAACGCCTGCTGGTCGAAGGGGAAAACGTGGTCCACGTAAGGACAGGACTCCAGCACCTGGAGAGCTCTTGGCACACAGAGCACGGAGAGTCTCGCATCTGGAAACCCACGTCTCAACGCACCCAGTGCCGGATCGGCCAGTATCATGTCGCCGATACCGCCTGCTTTGATAACAAGGATCTTAATGTGTTTAGCCCTCCGGCGCCAACTGTAGCCAAAGCAACCTGGCTTTGCAAGCACCCCTGCGTGTAGACTGCAAAACAAATCGGCATCGGCCCGAAAGCGCGCAGGGAAGGGAAATCCCAGGCTCCGGAAGGGTTTAGAACCTAATTGAATCCGACACAATGGCCTCGAGCTTCAATCTCCCTTGCGGCTTTCACCGGAGAATACTATTGTACGGATGCATTCCCGACGATGAGGTTCCCTAATTCAGTCCCTCCGTCGACTGACTCATGTTGGTGAGTTGGCATCGGCGGGATTTGCGCTTGCAGCAGACTACTCGATGTCGGCAATTTTGATCGGCGCAATTCCCGAGCTTCTCGGAGTATTTGATCCTGCATGACTGATTCCGAAACATACTCCGGAATCGATCGCAGCTACTGTGCTATCGGCGCTGAAACGCGCGGTGCCCAGTAGAAATGAATTGCACCAACGGGTTGCGAAGGACTTTGATTGGGATAGGATAGGCGAGCGATATGAAGAATTGTTCATGTCGTTGGTCTAGCTCACAGAGCGAGACCAAAAATGCAAACCACCAAGACCACGAAGACCTCGAAGAAATATGGCCAGCCGACCGCTAAGCATTCTGCACGTGCATACCCTGCCGGTCATGAGCGGCTCCGGGATCAACACCCTGCTGACAATGAGGGGGTCGCGAGGCCAGGGCCATGAGGTGGCCCTGGCCTGCGCGTCGAATGGAAAGCTGACCGAGGAAACGCAGAGGGTAGGCGTGGCTGTGTATCTGGTGTCACACCTGAGGCGTGAAGTAAATCCCCTAATGGATCCGGCCGCGGTCTTTGAACTGAGCAGGCTAATCGAGCGACATCGCTTCGATCTTGTCCACACTCACAATTCCAAGGCGGGCTTCATAGGACGTCTGGCCGCCCGGCGGGCGAAAGTTCCGACGGTGGTGCACACCGTTCACGGTTTTGCGTTTCACGATGAGGAATCCGCGCTTCGAAGGGCTCTGTTTCGAGGACTGGAGCGCGTCGCCGCGCGCTGGTGCAACGGGATGATCTTTATCTCGAAATCCCTCCTCGACTGGGCGGAACGCGAGAGGATCGGGCCCGGAATTCCGCGGGCAGTCATCTTCAGCGGCATCGACGTCGACGCATTCCGATCCGCAGACGGGAAGGGTTTTCGCCGCCAGTGGAACATCCCGCCTGATCGATTGGTGGTTGGAATGGTCTCAAAGCTCTGGAAGGGAAAAGGGCATGAGATTCTCCTGGATGCCTGGAAGGCGACGCTCCGGGACATTCGGATTGCGCCGGAGCCCCTGCTCCTGATCGTCGGCGAAGGGCATCTGGAGGCGAAGCTGAAAAGGCGCGTTTCCTCCCTGGGCCTTGACGCCTCGGTACAGTTTACCCGCTTTCAATGGGATATACCGGCCGTGACGGCCGCCATTGATATAGCAGTGTTGCCGAGTCTGTTTGAGGGCATGGGGCGGGTGGTGCTCGAGGCCATGGTGTCCGGCAAAGCCGTCATCGCCAGCAACGTCGGCGGGATTCCCGACCTGGTGCGGCACGGAGAGAATGGCCTGCTGGTTCGGCCTGGGGACCGCGAATCTCTGAAGAAGGCATTGGTTGATCTATTGTCCAATGCGGAGCTAAGGACCAGGCTAGGCGAGAAAGGCTTTGCCGGTTTTCGGCCCGAATACAGAGCTTCCTACATGGTGGAACAGATACATCGCTTTTACGAAGAGTTGGGAGCCATGAGATGATCCAGACGGCAGCCCAACCCCGGCCGAGCCGAAACCAAAAATACAAACCGCGAAGACCTCAAAGACCACAAAGAAATGATCACGTGGGAGTATATCGATTATAATGCCGGCGTGGATGCCCCGCAGCAGATGACCATATATGGCTTCTTGTTCGTTTCTGCCTATCTTCTGGTTCGGCTCTTCACGCCCCTCACGGCGAAACTGGCACGAAAGCTGGGCGCGCTTGATTATCCGGGGTATAGGAAGATTCACGATGCGCCCGTGCCTCGCCTGGGCGGACTGGCCGTGTTTGCGGCCGCATCGGTCAGCATTCTCTTGGGCTGCGCCTTGAATCGCTATATTCGGGCCGACATATATTCCCTCCGAGGGATGTTCGTGGGCGGATTGATAATCCTGCTGCTAGGGATCGTTGACGATGTCCGGAATTTATCGCCTTTCCTGAAGCTGCCGGTGCAATTTATTGCGGCTTGCGTAGCCGTGTTGCTTGGCATCAAGTTCCACCTCGCATCCAACCCTCTGGCTGATAACATACGGGACTTCTTCGACCTCGGCTCGCTGGGAATTCCTTTGACTATCCTCTGGATCGTTGGATTGACCAATGCGATGAATCTCGTGGATGGGCTGGACGGCCTGGCCACCGGAATCTCCATGTTTGCTTCCACAGCGCTCTTTATAATTTCGATCCGGCAGGGGGCAGGCATCGCCACCTACATGTATGCCACGATTGCCGGCGCAACCCTTTCTTTCCTCAGGTACAACCACTTTCCGGCCAAGATGTTCCTGGGCGACACAGGGTCCACCTCGTTGGGTTTTGCTTTCGCCTGCCTCTCGGTTCAAGGAACTCATAAGAGCTATACGCTCGCCGCGCTTTTCATCCCCGTGATCGTATTCGGGCTTCCCATCTTTGACGCGATCGTGACACTGATTCGCCGGCACTTGTCGCACGCCAGGTTTCTTCAGGGGGACAAGCTGCACATCCACCACTTGCTATTATCTTCCGGCCTTAGCCAACGACAGGCTGTGACACTCCTCTATGGTGTCACCATAATATTGGGCATCCTTGGTTTTACCTTCACGTATCTTCTCGACGAATACGCCGCGGTAATCCTGCTTCTAATCGGGTTCCTGGCGGGCGTTTTGGCCAAAGAGCTCAACGTGTTCGGGACACCGAAGCTCGCCGAGGAAAAGCAGTCGCCGGATGCAAACAAGCAGCAGGACACATGATGCGCAATTTCCACAGGTATTGGGTGGGGCTGGCTTTTGCTCTGTCGACCTGTTTTTCCCCCGTGCCCGGCCTCCAGTGCGCCCCGAGCGATGAGGCAGCGTCGGTCGCGAAGCAGGAATCGCCCCCACCCTCCGAACCCCTCGAAATCCAGCGGGGGTACCGACCGCTGGTCGCGGCTCTCCACATCCACACGCAGTTTAGCAATGGAGACTTCAGCGTGCTCGAACTCGCGCGCCACGCACACGAGAGAAAACTCGATGTAGTGGGATTCTCAGACTCGTTTTTGACGCGTGTCCGCTACGGGATTGGGCCGTTGAAAAAGTTGGTCTCCCGTTCAATGTCCCGACCGGGCGTTTACGATCATGGAATCACCAGTTACCTGGAGAGCGTCGAGACAGCCCAGAGCCGATATCCCGACGTGGTACTCTTGCCCGGGCTTGAGGTGGCGCCGTACTATCGGTGGCACGGAAAGTTCTCGGACGACCTTCGCCTCCTGGATTTCAACCGTCACCTCCTGGTTTTCGGGCTCGAGAGTGTCTCTGCTATCCGGGATTTGCCGGTGATCGAAAACGAGACCTGGGGGAACACACCTCGGGATTGGAGTCAGGCTCTCGGCCCTGCTTCGCTCATACTCGCCGGATTCATCTTGCTGTTCTTGCGTCGGGAAAAGAGGATTCAACTTGCCCACTTTGTCGTTCGGAAACGTCGGCGGTTTACGGGTCTGAGTGTCCTTTTCTTGCTGGCAGGCGCGGCCTGGCTCTATGACCGGTATCCTTTTGGAAAGTGGTTCGATCCCTATTCCGGCCGGCATGATGTTGTCGCCTACCAGAGAGTCATAGACTATGTGAGGGACCGAAATGGACTGACCTTCTGGAGCTATCCCGAAGCTCACTTTGCGGATGTAATTGCTTTGGGTGTTCGAATGATCACCGTGGGAAATCCCGAGGACCTATGGCTGGTTGACAGATACCAGGGTTTTGAGGGTCTGTACGGCGATCGGATCACGATAACGGAGCCCGGCAACGTTTGGGACAAACTCCTGATCGAGTACCTAAAGCGCGGCCGCTCAACCTGGCCATCCATCATTACCGGCATCGACTTCCATTTCTTCAAGGGTGGCGGGTGGTATGGCCTGGATCGCGGACAGACCATTCTGTGGGCCCGGAAAAAGGATGAAGCTTCCGTCCTGGATGCGCTGCGCCAGGGACGCGGCTACGCCGTCTTCCAGGGTGGCTCCGATAATGATTTGACGCTCAGGAACTACGGGCTGCGTTGCGGAAACGACGTAGCGCTGTCCGGCGAAACGCTGGTCACCTCGACGCCCGTGACTCTGACCGCGGTAATTGACTGGAACGATCGCAGCAAGAGCGAAGATGCCGGAATGGCCAGGTTGGAGGTTGTGCGTGATGGAGAGCTGGTGGACCGCGGCGAATACCCGTTTCCGATCCGTGTGAGTCGAACCGATTCTCTGACCCCCGGCCGCCACTATTACCGCATCAGGGTGAAGTACAATTCCTATGAGATCTTGTCCAACCCTGTCTTCTGTACGATCCGATGATTTCAGGATCCCCGCCTTGCACTTTGCCGAGCATGTCAAGCAGGAGATTGCTATCTCATGCGGCGAAGATTCGTGGCTGGAAGCGACGATCACCTCTTTGCATCTCTGAGGCAGCGGGGTCTTCAGTATCATACGGTCCGCGCCGTGTTTCGTCGGCTCGTGCGCAAAGCTAAGCTCCACCGGCTCCGACCCACCGGTTCCGTATCTGCACTCCCTTCGTCGCACATTCGCTGTGAGAGCACTCGAAAGCTGTCCAAACGACTGCAACCATATAGGGGAACATCTGCTGTCCCTTTCAACTTATATGGGCCACGCGGGCGCACAGCATCTCATACGGAACACTATAAGCCAGTAGTCGCCCGTATTCTGCGCAGGGTGATCACATCCCGGACCGCATGAACGATTTCCTCGATCGCGATACTTCGCAGGCACTCTCTCTGTCCCACACCCGGACGGGGACAGTCAGCATAATAGCAAGGAGAACAGGGGAGCGGATGGCGTAAAATACGCACGCACCCTGCCGGAAGGTGAGGCCGGTACTTCACTGTATCCCCGGGCCCGGCGAGTACAACCGTCGGAACACCCCACACCCCAGCCAGGTGCTGCGGTGCACTGTGCGTGGTGACAACCGCATCCACACAGGCAAAGAGTGCGACTGAGTGGAGAAGGTCGCACCGTCCACGCGTATCTAAATGCGCAACGCTTGTGCCGGCCGGCAAGCCAGGGTCCTCGAGTGTTCCCCACACGATCGGACGTATGTCTTGCTCATCCTGAAGAGCCTTCACCCATCGCGCCGCCCGTTCAGGCCATTCGTGACGCGAGCGCCGTTCTCCTCCTAGGGCCACCAGGACCTTGGGCCCGCGACACGCTCCCCAGTGCGCTTCCCCCGCAAGCCACTCCCGCACCTCGGCAGCAATTTCCCGAGGAATCCAGAGTTCCAACTGCTGCTCGTGTGCCCTGCCCACCTCCGCTGCCGGCGTAACGTCCTCAGCTGGCACAGCAGACACAACACTTAGGAAGCGCTCCACTTGGTCCCTCGGTCCGTCGCTGTCTTCTACGGCGTGGGTAAAGAACGGAGCGCGACCCTCCGTATTTCGACCGATAGAGACAGGCGCGCCCAAACAACGCAGAAGAAAGCGAAACCACTCGGCGCCTATCGAGGAGCGCATCTCGTATAGATTAACCACGATCGAGAAGCGACCCCGGATCGAGGCCATTCTCCGGATCCACCGCGGCACCTCGCGTATCCCGGGGGCACTTCGACCCCGAGACGTGGGGATACCTAACGTCTCGTCCATGTATGGACAGCGTTCCGCAAGAGGCAGGACCTTCTCCGAAACGGCGAGCGCAATGAAAGCAGTCGGCTTCCGGTGACGCAAAAGGCGAAGAGCGGGTGTCGAATCCACAAAGTCTCCAATACCTGAGACATTCCACACCAAGATGCTCTCCGCCATAGGGGATCCCTTCCTTCGCAACGCCGTTCGAGCTCAATGGCTTATTACCCCACGGTTGAGCCAAAGACGCCGTCCGTCATTGCAGGGGGAAGATCCGAGGAGCCGGACAATTGCATCAGCCACCTCCTTCGGAGTTTGCATGATATTCTATCTTGGTGAGGGCCACGAATCTCGGATTAATTTTGACCGTGGCGGCTCTGTTTGAGAGTTTTACCGGGGCAGCTGCAGCACTGAACGACCCTCACCTGGAAGGCGAGGAGTTCGTGCTGTGTCGGCCAAAGCCGACTGAATTGGACACGGATCCGCACAGATTCACCTGGGGCGGCCCAGCCGCAACCAAAACCCCGTTTTACGACTTCTTTGTGTCCTTTGTGTCTTCGTGTTGTTCGTTGAAAGGACAACACGAAGACACAATGACACAAAGGCTCACGAAGAATCCTTTCCAGGATTGCTAGGACTTTTACGTTAGTAGTACGGATTGGCACCCGCGTTCATCCGTGCAAATCCGTGTCCCGTCTTTTCTTCGAGCTATGAGGGGACGGCAGATTCGATTACTTTTTCTCCTTCAGCAGCTTTTCTCTTTCAAGGTCTCTTGGTTCGTAGAAATTCGGCACGTGGTTTCCAAGCGACAATATGAATCTGAGCACAAATGCAGCCGCTATGACCACCAGGATCAACAGCAGGAGGCGCAGAAACCTCTGCCGCAACCGCCGGCGGTGTGCATGCACTCGAAACCTGTGACGCATTCCAGGCAGCCCCCCCACCTATCCTGCTATCACCACTGTGGTCAGTTTGCGGCCAGAGGAAACTCAAAGTCCGGATTTACGTTCTTGTGCAGAGAGAGCCACCGTGTGAGTACAAGTATAGCCCACAGCAGGTGTGTATGATTCTCCTGCCGCGTCAGGTGCTCCTGCAGCAAGCGTCCGACTCCCCGTGCATCCAGAAAGGGCGGCAACTTGTCGGCCGAAAGTTGCGCCTTCATGTAAGCCTGCAACTCCGTTCGAAACCATTTTCCGATAGGGACCATGAAACCCTGTTTCTTGCGATGAACAATCTCCGCGGGCAGGAAACTTCCGGCAATCTCCCGCAGGACGGATTTCAAGCGATACCCTCGCAAGCGAATGGCGGCCGGCGTCTGCGCGACCTCACTGACGAGGTCCACATCGCAAAAGGGAACGCGCAATTCGAGGGAATTGGCCATGGTCATGTTGTCTCCGAGCTTCAACAGATCGCCGGCCAGGTAGCGCTTGAGGTCCGTTCGAAATATCTTGTCCAGGTAAGCCCCAGCGCTCTCATCGAAGATCTCCGATATTTCCCTCTCAATGACACTGGTACTGATGAACTGGGAAGATACTATTGCAGCGCGGGTCTCCGGTGCAAGAAAAGAAGTCCAGAGTTCGTACCGCTGCCGCGGGTCGAGATTCAAGCCCTCGCCGAACCGGCGAATCCAGCCTCCAACGTCTCGCCCGATCGGACTGCTCGAGAACAGACGCGAAGCCCATGCCAAAGGCGTCCTGAGAGGACGAGGCACGACCTCGCTCAACTTAGCCCCGAGATAGCGTGGGTATCCGCAAAAAAGCTCATCCCCCCCCACGCCGGAGAGGGCCACCTTAACGTACTTTCGCGTCTCGCGAGCAACGAGAAAAGTCGGAATGGCGGAGGAATCCGCGATGGGCTCGTCCATTGCCGCAATCACATCTTCGATTAGGGATTCCGCATCCGGAGCGATGACGAATTCGTAGTGGTCGGTGGCGAATTGACGGCTCACCCGCCTCGCGTATTCGAGCTCGTTGAAGCCGGCCTCATCGAAACCAATCGAGAAAGTCCGCAGCCCCTGGGTTTCTTCGCTGGCCAGAGCAACGATCAGGCTGGAGTCCAAGCCGCCGCTCAGGAAAACCCCAACCGGCACGTCGGCAATCAGCCTCCGCCGGACCGCAGTTCGCAAGTGCTCAATCACTCGAGATTGGAACTCGGTGGACGAACCGGTTTTCGCCTGTACCTCCGGGACTTTCCAATACTTCCACGTTCGGACCTCGCCTCTTTTCCATAGCAGCGATTCGCCTGGCGCAAGCTTTTTCACTCCCTCGATCAGACTTCTGGGCGAGGAGATGTACAGGCAGCGCAGGTATTCGTCAGCCGCCATCCAGTCCAGCCTGGGCGAGATGTCCGGGTGATGGAGAAGCGCCGAAAGCTCCGAGCTGAAAACCAGTGTTCCCCCCGCTGTAATTGTGTAGAACAGCGGCTTCACGCCGATGTGGTCGCGGCTGAGAAGGCACGACTGGTCCCGGGAATCCCAGATGCAGAAGGCAAAGTCGCCCCTCAGGCGCTCGGACACCGCGGTTCCGATTTCCTCGTAGAGATGCAGGATTACCTCGGTATCACTCTGCGTGCTAAAGCGGTGACGCTTCTGCAGATCGGATCGCAGCTCACGATAGTTGTAAATTTCGCCATTGAAAACGATGGCGCAGCTGCGATCCTCGTTGAAAATCGGCTGCCGGCCCCCACTAACGTCTATGATGGCTAGCCGGTTACTGCTCAGCCCGAGATTCGCATCGCAGAGGGTCCCACGCTGATCTGGCCCGCGGTGGTGCAGGGCTTCCTGAAACCTGTCCAAAACGTCCGGGTGGCATCGGCCCGTGAATCCCGCTATACCGCACATGGTGGGAGGATTACCTTTAAGCAACAGAGGCCAGATCGGGGGCCGCGACGGTGCTCTGACTCTCGATTTCCGGCAAGATGAAAATAATCGCGCACAGCATCCAATAGGGTTCCATTATCCTCACAACGATGAACGTATTGGCCGCGATTGCATGGACAAGCAGTCCGACGGTTCCGGCGATGAATCCGGAGCTCAGGCCGAAGTAGAATGGGTTCTTTCCTAGAAAATACTTTCTCGTCCTCGCCGCCATTTGTATGATCCGATAGATTAAATAAAGAAAGCTGACCATACCCAGCAATCCGGTTTCCACCAGTGTGCGGAAATACATGGTATCAAGGAAGCGCCATCCCGTGACGCCCCAACCTATCAAGGGTTTTTCGATGAAGGCATCCAGCGCCACGGCAAACGCCCAATATCGCTCGGATGTAGAGGTATCCAGCCTCTTCCCTAGCAGGACCACCTGGGCCTTTTGCGGAGCTTGATTGAAAGTATAATCCACCCTGTCCAAGACTGGCCTGGGCAGGACTTTTGGAAACGCGACAATGACCAGCACAGCAAAAAGCACCCAGAGCATCAGCATCTTCCTACGCACCAGCCAGGGGAACAAGAACACTACCAGCAAAAAACCCAAGTACGATCCACGCGAGAGGCTGAAGAGAAAGGGAATGAAAATTACTCCGCTCAATAATATGAGCGTTTTGCGATACTGCGCTGTACAAAAGATTAGTCCCATCAAAAGGGACAGAGCGAAGAGGAGATAACCGCCCAAGGTGTTCGGTTCACCCTTCTCGCCTTCAAACGGAGCGCTCACCCTTTGTCCGGAGGGAATTTGCATGATAGCAACGATGCTCACAATTAAGGCCACAGCCAGCATGACAGCCAGATAGCGACGGACCTGCTGTTCGTCGTGGGTAGCATTTATCACCAGCCAGAATATAACGAAATATTCGATATACTTGAGAACAAAGAGCGCCCCCGAACGAATCTCTACATTTCCGGTGAGAACCCCAACCAAGGTTGAGAGAACGCACGAGAGGGAATAGATCCAGATCGCACCGTTCAGCGGAGTTGACCTAATGAGGTTCAGTTCCTTGTAGAAGGCATTCTTAATGAACCACGTTACTGAAATGATCACGATAAGAAAGTCATCCAGACGCAATGTAACGGGGCGGTCCCGAGTCGCGAGCAATGTTTTTCCTACAGAGAACTGCGGCGACAAGAGCATGGCGACGACCAGGAAATAGATCGCCATCTCCGTGCGAAGCAATGCCACCACGGCGCCACAGACGCACACCGTCATCACAAGGGCCATCCTGGGCTCCGTGCCGGCTAACAAATATGCTCCGCCGCCGACCAGGATCACAAACAGCAGAATGGTTAGTATCTTGCGTCCTTCCACGATCCGCGGGCTCCCAATTCAATTGCCGGAAAAAGTGTCTTCGATCGACGCCGATATCTTTTCGAACGCTTTGGCGGCCGCGCTCCTTCGATACTCGAGGAGCAAAGGAACGATCTTGTTGACGCTGGCCTTTACGCGCCGGTCATAGGGCACGAAACCCAGCGATATCAAGTCCACCTGCAGGTACTTTCTTGCCAGGCGGTACAAGTTCTTCTCGTATCTCATGTCACCGGAGCCATCGACCATGTTAAAAATGACGTGGACCTTCAGATCGCTGAGTAACCCTTGGACGATGTATGCGGCGTATCGTGACCAGGCCCGGAACTTCTCGATGATTCGCGGTATGTCCATTTCAGGATCGGAGTTCAGCAGTTCAAACATCTTTTGTCGTACGGGCGGGGTGAAGTACCCCCCCTCGAATTCCATCTGAAGCGCGCGATAGACCACCGACTTCATGAACACAAAGGCGTTATGAAGGGCTAAAGATTCAGGGCTCGTCACCACGATCTTCATGTCGGCAGCCGCGAAAAGATCCAGGATGTCCGTGCTGATGCCCGCGCCCAGATCAAGGAAAGCGTACTCCACGACCCCGTCCCTAAGGCTATTCAGCAGACGCTGCCTCTTCTCGCTGTCCAGCGAGATTGCTTTGGCTCCCTGATACGAGCAGCTGATGAGTTCCAGCGAGTCGAGCGGCGTCTTGAGCTTCACGCGCGAAAGCGGAATGGAGCTGTCGGCCAGGAATTCGTTGATATTATGTTGGGGTAATCTCACCCCGAGACACGCATTCAGATTGCCGCAGCCAAGATCCATGTCGACAGCGAGCGTTCGGTGGTGCCTGGCCACCCCCATCGCCAGGTTGGCAGTGCACACCGTCTTGCCGACACCACCTTTGCCACCGGCAATGGCTATCAGTTTGGTGGCGCTTTTCGGCTCCATGACTACTTGTCGTCCGTAAGAGACATGATATCCTGCAGCTGCTGGTTCCCGGAAGCCGAGGTTGGGGATGGACTCGAGGAACCGGGCGGGGGCATTGGCGGCGGCCCGGATGTCTTGCTCCTCTGCTTCCGCGCGGGCTTGCCAGAGAAAAAGCCGGCGAGTTTGTCCTTGATGCGAGCCGCCGCGCTCCGCTTTTCCTTGGGCGCGCGGGGTGGATACTGGTAATGATAGTACTGGAAATCTCCCTGTCTATAGTCGATCTCTGCCTGTATGTCGTTCATGATGATGCCCCAGATCGTGCCTCCAACGCTCTCGACGCGGAGCTTGGAGCGCCTCAATACGTCTCGAGCGACACGGCCGATCTGGTAGGTCAGTATCACTCCATCGACTTTGGGAGCCAGAATGAATGCGTCTGCCACGGGTAGGACGGGAGATACGTCCAGGACGACTACGTCGAAATCCTGCCGCACTTCCAGGAGCAACTTGTCCATGGCCGGCGAGTTCAGGATCCCCGTAGGATTGTCGACGCTCGTTCCCGCAGGTATGACGTGCAGGTACTCCAGTCCCGGGGTGACTTGAGACGCGTTCAGCCCGAATTTGCCCAGGATGAAATCGCCGATGGCGCGCGTGCAGTCCTTGAGATCGTGGCTCCCAAGAAGGAAGTCGGACAGGCCCGGGACCTTTTCAATACCAAAGATCTTATCGATGGCCGGACGGCGGAGGTCGGTGTCGATCAGCAGGGTCTTTCTTCCGGCCTGGGCAAACACGACCGCCAGGTTCGCACACGAGGTCGTTTTCCCCTCCTGGATCACCGAGCTGCTGATCAGGATCACCTTCTTGTTCGTTCGAGCCATGATGCTCCCAACATTGGTGCGAAGCGTCCGGTAGGATTCGGAGGCCACTGATTTGGTGTCGAAGTGAGTGGTTAAACGCGCAAACTTGTGGAGGTCCTCTTCAGTGGTATTGGAGGGGAAGTGCTCCCGCTTCAGACGGAGAAGAACGTCCTCTGTCTCGAGATGAGGAATGATCCCCAAAACGTTGGATTTGATATATCGCTCCACGTCTTCGATCGTTCCAATCGAAGTGTCCATCGACTCGAGCACGAACGCAAAAACTCCCCCCAGCAGAAGTCCTATGAGCACGCCGATCACTGCCGTGTAATAAGCGCTGCGCTGCGCTTCGGCGGCAGCCGTTTTTGCCCGCTCAACAAAGGTTATTTCCTCGACCCTCTCCCTCTGTTGGATCTCCACATCCTGAAGTTGCTTGCGCAGGGTCGAAGTGAGATCCTGTTTTTCCTTGACTACGTTCTGCAAGCTGACGAGCTGGTTCGCAAGCTCGGGTTGTCGAAGAGACTCAACGCGCTGCCGGAGGACGGAGTTTAGCAACTGTTCGTAATCAGAGACGATCGCGTTCAGGCGGCGGCGCAAAATCGTTATCGGCGCTTCGAGTCGCCGGTCCTCGCCATTGATCTGCACTTGCAGGGCAACCACCTCAGGCGCCTGTTCCCTCTGATATGTCAGCAGCTGAGCTCTTTTGGTCCGTAGATCCACCAGTATCCCCAAGCGGCGGGTCACCTCGTCCACAAGCGAGCGCACGGCGGCATCGTCCGTCGGTATGTAAGATTGCGTGAAGGAGTCGTAGTCTTTCTTCTGCTGCATTTGATCCAAGGCGGCCAGGGCATTGCGCGCATCAGCGATCTTCTGCCGGTATTGGCGTTCCTTCTCCTGAGCGTCTGCTGACAGGAGAGGGCCGCGATACAGGGTTGCGGCATTGGCGCGCTGAAAGTCCCCGAGGGCCTCTTCGGCTCCTCTCAGTCCGTCGGATGTTTCTTTGAGGCGCTTCTGGATGAATTGAATGGTGTCGTTGAGTCTCTTGTCCTTCTCGGCAGAGCAGCTGCGAATATATACCTCTGCAGTTGTGTTCGCGATTGCCATCGCCTGGTCCGGAGAAGGAGCCTTAGCCTTGATAGACAGGACATCACTGGTTCCCCGTTGCTCCGCCGAAACTCCAGCTCTCAGGTAATCAATCCCAGGTTGAGGGTCTTCTCCCCTTTTAGCCAAATTCAAGGTGTAAGCCACTTCCTCCAACACCGGACGACTGGTCACGATCATGATTTGGGTCGCCATGTTGTCGTAGGCAGAGTAACTGACCAGTTCGGTCATGATGCCTGCCAGGGTGTTAGAACGGGTGATTCTCAGAAGGGCCTCGGCCGCGTAGACGGGACGAGGCGGCTCATTGAGTGTCATCGTGGCCAGACCCATGAAAATGGGGGCAACGATGATCAGCCATTTGCGTTTTCGTACAACGCGATACAGATCTCTTAGATTAATCTCCAGCTGACCCATCTAGGGATTCCTTAACATACTCGCCAAATACGCAGTATCCCGAATAAATGAGAGGACAGGATAAACGCTGGCCAATACGTCAGCAATTCGGGTACGGACATTCCTCGGCACGTAAACAATGTCCCCGTTTTTCAGCAGAATGTTGCCCTTTATATCGCCCTTCCTGTAAAGATCCTCAAAGCGGACGTCCTCAACTTGCGGAGTGCCCTTGGGATTCAGGCGCACAACAAAGATGTGCTTGGTTTGTGCAGCCAGCGTAAGGGTCCCGGATTTGGCGATGGCCTCCAACAGCGTCATCGGTTCAGGGCTTAATATGAGTCCGGGGCTTCGTACCTCTCCAAGCATGTAGTACTTGTTTCCGATCGTCTCCAACGAGGGTACGAAGACAAGATCATCGGGATTCAAAATAATGTTCTGTGATTTGTCCCCCTTCATCACGATGTCGTAGATGTTCACCTTCAGTCTTTCGCCGTTTGCACGTGTTACCTGTACTTCGGTCAGGTTTGCTTTGGGGCCGAAGCCACCATGCTGGAGTACAAAATCCAGAATCCGAGTGTTCCCATAAATGGGGTAGTGTCCGGGGCTGACTTCTCCCATCAGATTCGCGCGCTTGCTTTCAAATCCCACTGTCACCACCTGAACGACCGGGCTCAAGAACACTTTTTGCAATTCGGACTGAATCAGCTCGCGCAGCTGGATGGAAGTCATTCCTGAAACAGACACGATTTTGTTTACAAGGAATGGAATCATCAGCGTTCCGTCGGCTGCCACCGTCAGGGTCTGATCAAGATAATCTTTGCCGGTCCATACTGTAACCCTCACTGAATCTCCAGGACCCAACAGATATCCCGGCCAAGACAGGCCAGGCGAAGCCGGGACGGGGGCCGCCTGCTGAGGTGGACTTTGGGGGATGGGGTTTTGAGCACGTGCCGCGCACGGCAGGAAGGTAAGCGCCAGAAAGATGCGAAGGATGCAGAAGGGATAATCCATCAGGGTCATCTCGCTAGGAGCCGCTGTATCGCTCACACGCTTACTTCTCAATCAACGAAAGGTGGCTGAACCCTATGCAACCACTTGAGGGAGTTCGTCGAGAGTGATGGCCCTGGCAACCCAAAGGGAACTGTTCTCAGCCAAGTTGAGGACTCTGGGTTGATCGACAGGTTCTCCATTGCTCGAGAAGATCACGCTGACGATTGGCCGCAATGGGCTCTCCTTGTTGATACGGATCACTTTGCCGATTTCCCGGGTGTTCAGTTCGACATACTCGTTCAGAGGATAAACCGTCAGGCTTCGGAGCATGGCCTTGGTTATGCGCTGCGGGAAGGTTTTGACTTCTGCGGTTAGGATTTCCAGCGACTGGTAGCCGGTCATCGCTCGACGCTGAGGCCGGTGGTGGATGCAAGCTTCGAAGACATCGACCAGCCCGAGAACTTTCGCCTCCTCGAGAATAGCTTTCCCTTTCAATCCACTGGGATAGCCCTTGCCGTTCTCTCGCTCATACACCTGGGCAACGATTTGAGGCAGCCATTCGAATCCGGGGAAATTGGACAGCAGTTCCGCAGCATACAAGGGTCTGCGCTGTATTTCGGCTCGCTCGGAAGGCGTGTAAGCGCCGACCTTGCAGAGGAGCTTCTTGGGCAACTTCAGGCTTCCAATATCATGCAGAATTCCCGCCAGGCATAATTGGATCACCCGGTTCTCCTGAAATCCGAGTTCACGAGCAATCGGGATGGAGATAATGGCGACGTTTATGGAGTGCTGGACCAACGAAAACTGTGTCGTCCTTTCCATGGCCAAGAAAAGAAGTCCGTCATCAACGCCCGACAATTCGACTATCAGTTTCGCAATCTCGAACCCCAACTCAACCTCGATTGGCTCTCCTTTCTCCGCCCGGTAGATGGAGTTTAACAAAAACGCACGGGATTCCCTGTAAATTGTGGCGTTTTCCTCCCGAACCTCCTCCTGGGGAAGGTAGGCCCGATCCAGCAGCTCGGCTCCCAAAAGCGCGTCTTCCAGGACAGGATCCGGCAGGACTGGGTTGCGGGGCGGCGCCGCGGATTCAGCGGCCTTCGGCGGGGGGGGCACATCGAATTCAGGGATTTGGGCATCGGTCGGGGATGTGGCAATCCCTATCCGCTTTCCCTGCTCGGGATTAGGAGAAATACGACTCGGAGGAGGGGGAACCGAAACAGGGGGCTCCGGGCGTTGATTCATTCCACGCGCATGCAAAACTGCATTCAGCCGGTTTTCGAACTCAACCAAGTTCACGGGCCGCTGGATATAGTCGCTGGCATACGTCTCGTGTCCCATGAGTTTGTCGGGTGAGTCCCCTTGGCTGGTGATAAGAATGAATGGAAGCCCCTCTGTGCTCTGTAGTTCGCGGAGTTCTTGGATCAGCTGATGTCCGTGCATGCGTGGCAGATCCAGGGAAGCAATCACCAGCCGAGCGGAATGGCGCGTAGCCAAATCAATCGCAACGGAACCTTCCCTCGCCTCCAGCACATGAAAGTTGTGTCTCTCCAGCACAGAGCGGAGCAGGCTTGCTTCAGCTTCATTAGGATCGGCCAATACAGCTACGGGACGGCGGTCCGCGACGGGATCGTTTCGAACTATCTCAAGATGCCGGCGTAATAGTTGATTGTTGCGGAACACAAAAGGCTCCTAATTTATGAATGCGCTCCCAACATAGCCTCATAGTTTAGTCCTCTTAAGGCTCTAAATTCAACATTTTTCAACGGGTAAGAGTCGCCCTCAGTAACGGGTGTTAGCACTTGTTGATCAGCCAAGGTGCCAGGACTTACAAGGATTCTTCCAAATGTCGCCGGGAACTCATGCGACACAACAAAGACGTTCGCCCCTCTGCTGAAGAAACTATTCCTCGCAGGCAGTGCCCATATGTTGAGACGTTTACTCGTGGCAAGAGCCCAAGACTGATCGGTTTTGCATAGCACGGTGTCGCCTTCAGTTTGGACCGGAATATCAAAGAGTGCTGTGTTTTATGGGGATATATTTGCGAGGAAACAGATTGGGGCAAGAAGCCGTCAGACGTTCCTCTTGATCGTCTCTTCATCGATCATCTGGACACCGCTGTTCGCTCCATCCAGAAGGCAAATGTCACAGAGATTATTGATTCGTCGGGCGACACCATGGCTGAGCTTAAAGATCATGTTGAATGCTGCCGGGGTAAAAAGTTCCCTGGCCGCGCCGGCAATACGGAGGCGATGCCGGATATACCCGACCACATCCTCATATCCAAATTGGTGGAGGTGAAAACGAATGCTGATGCGCTGCTCGAGCTGCGGATACTGCAGTATCCGCTCCCGCAGTTCCGGTTGGCCCACCAGGAAGATATTCAACAGGAAACGGTCCTCCAATTGGAGGTTGAGCAGCAAGCGGATTTCCTCGAATACCTGGGGTTCCTCAATCAGCTGGGCTTCGTCGATCACCAACAGGTTTTGCCTGTTCTCCCTCATGCTTTCATAAAGATGCGCTGAAATCTTGCGAAACAGCTCCAGCCGGGACTCCTCCTTCACCTCTTGCCCCTGCTGGAATAGGATCTCCCGCAGGAACTCGTTCGGGCCGAAAATCGGGTAGTTCATCAAGGCAATTTCGTAATCGTTTCCGTTCAGAAGGTCGAGGGTTTTGCGCATCAGGAAGGTTTTGCCGCACCCGTACTCTCCTGTAAGAAGGGCGCACCCTTTCTGGCTGTGGACAGTGTAGAGGAGCCGGTCGAGAGCTTGCTTGCGAACCGGAGATGAATAAAAGAACTTCGGATCGGGCGTATTCTCGAACGGTCTCTCTCTCAGCCCCCAGTGCTCTAAATACACTATCTCCCTCTGCTCTGTGGCCAATTCCGACCCATCCTCACACAACCCGTCTCATCACTTTAGTATTCGACGCGCATTTCACTCGGCTTTAGCATTCCGCGCGCATTCTACTCGCCTCCTACCTCCTTTCGCAACAGGTGTCAGGTGTTTAGACGAATTCTAACATATTCTGAAAACTGCAAGATCAAATCGTTGACACTTACAGTATCCTAAAATCGAGCTGCACCGCGCCCGAGACGTACCACAGGCAAGTCGCATGCGCAGATCCTTGCCGGGCAATTCTTCTGATTTGCTTTGGATTTGAATTTGATTTGGAGCGGGAAACGGGATTTGAACCCGCGACTTCAACCTTGGCAAGGTTGCACTCTACCACTGAGTTATTCCCGCCCCTCTAGCGGCGCTTTCGCAGTAAAGGATACTAGCAAACCCAGATTCGAGGGTCAAATCAATTGCGAACCGCGGGTGCAATCAAAAGTCAACTCGACGGTCGCGTCAGCGGCCACTGACTTTAGCCCGGCCTTTTAAGGCCGGGGTAACGATTTACCATCTATTCCGTTGCGTAGTAGTTGTTCTCGAGGCCGGCCTTGAAAGGCCGGCCTCTGGAGTTTCTACATTTCTGGGAGGCCCGAAGGGCCGCCAGTGAATAGGCCCGGCCGTGAGGCCGGGAGATTCGCACCCGCCTCTGGAATGAGCGCCGAAGGCGCGGC
>Ga0315277_10000327_pt1 | contig 76906 bp, 62 predicted proteins | sample YL17G05_15_MG_FD_203695 | JGI IMG/M metagenome (GOLD analysis project Ga0315277, IMG submission 203695) | Sediment microbial communities from Yellowstone Lake, YNP, Wyoming, USA - YL17G05_15 | ecosystem: Environmental > Aquatic > Freshwater > Lake > Sediment | place: USA: Wyoming | collected...
TTGTTTGTCACAAAGCGAGGGAAAATCCCTCCATTTCACCCAGTTGCCGGGATAATTCCGGATGATTATCGCTGCGGTCCTACCCCCATCCAGAAAAGCGAATTACTATCAGTTAAATCAGATGCCGGTTGAGGAGACCGGCAACATGCTGATTTTGATGGCGGCCGTGGCTCAGTTGGAGGGCAACGCCGCCTTTGCCGTCCAGTACTGGCCGCTCCTGCAGAAGTGGGCCGAGTACCTGAAGGCGAAAGGCTTTGACCCGGAGAATCAGCTTTGTACGGACGATTTCGCCGGGCACCTGGCTCACAATGTAAACCTTTCCGCGAAGGCGGTTGTGGCGCTGGGCGCCTATGCCTTCCTGTGTGAATTGCGGGGGGAGAAGGGCTCGGCAGTCGTTTACCGCGCTCTTGCGCAGGATCTCGCCGCACGCTGGATCAGAGAAGCAGACGATGGCGATCATTACCGTTTGGCCTTCGACAAGCCGGGAACGTGGAGCCAGAAATACAATCTAGTGTGGGACCGGATTCTCGGACTCAATTTGTTTCCCACCGATGCACTGCAGAAGGAAATGACCTTCTATAAAAAAAGCATGGATCGCTACGGTTTTCCTCTCGACAACCGCAAGCCTTATGCCAAGCTCGACTGGTCCCTTTGGACCGCGACTCTGACGGGTGTGCAGGCTGACTTCGAGGCGCTGATCTCACCGGTTTACGGTTTCCTCAACGACACACCCAACCGTGTGCCCATGAACGACCTCTACTGGACGCAGAACGCCCGAGAAGTCGGAATGCACGCGCGGCCGGTTGTAGGCGGGGTGTTCCTTAAAATGCTCTACGATCGCGCGCTGTGGAAGAAGTGGTCTGCAAGAGACAGGACCCGGCCGGCAGGGTGGGCCCCGATTCCCGCGCCACCGAAAATCATTCCGGTTGTGCCCGCCTCTGAGCAAAACCCGGCGTCCTGGCGATATACCACTGAATCGCCAGGCGATCGGTGGTATGCGCCGGAGTTCGACGCCTCGTCTTGGAAGGAAGGTCCCGCAGGTTTCGGTGCCGGGCGCGTACCCGGCGCAGTCGTCCGTACCGAATGGAAGACTCCCGACATCTGGCTGAGGCGCGAAATTACTTTGCCGGAAGGAAAATGGACCGACCTGCAATTCTGGATACACCACGACGAAGACGTCGAGGTATACGTAAACGGCCTTTTAGCGGCGTTCGCAGCCGGCTATCTGACTTCATACGAGCCGCTGCCGATGACACCTGCGGGGAAGGTGGCGCTGAAGCCGGGCAAAAACCTGATCGCCGTGCACTGCCATCAGACGACAGGCGGCCAGTACATTGATCTCGGACTGGTCGACGTACAACCGAGGTAGAAATAGCGCATTCTTGGGCAAAGTCAGCTTTTTGATTGAGAACGGAAGTGAATTTTTCCTATTCTATGCAAGCTAATCGTGACTACCACTGGAAGCATTGATGGGAGGGCTCCTGCAGCAAGTGAAGGCTTTCTCGGAACACGATTGAGAGTTGCCGACCTCTTTTGCCCGAAGACTGCCTGTGTATCTTGGCGCGTACGGGAGGCAAGCCTATGGAAACTCGGCAGCACTTTCACCGCCACCGACGACGATTGCGAGAGCGTTTTCTCAAGAGCGGTCTCGAGACCTTTGCCGACTACGAAGTCGTTGAATTGCTCTTGACCCTCGCAATTCCACGATTGGACGTCAAGGAACCAGCAAAGGCCCTCATTTCACGCTTCGGGAACTTGAGGGGAATTCTTGATGCTCCCCTAGATGAGTTGAGGAAAGTGAAGGGCATCGGTGAAGTGACGCCGATTGCTCTTCGGATAATTCGCGAAGCTGCTAGCCTTTATCTTCAGCAATCTGCCGAACAGCGTGATTCGCTGGCCGACGCCGAGGCTTTGTCCCGGTTCTGGAGGACGAAGATCGGAGCATTGCCGAGGGAGGTCTTTCACGTCGGCTATCTGGACTCCGGCTATCGTCTCCTGAGAGATGGAATTGAAACCCTTGAGGAGGGAACGATCGACCGGGCGACAGTATATCCCCGCAAAGTGATCGAGGCAGCGCTCCGCCGCGGAGCTGCTGCGCTCGTCTTTGCCCACAATCACCCCAACGGAAACACGCAACCGACAGAGCAGGATAAGACCCTGACTCGGGCGCTTGTACTTGCCGCCACGACCGTTCAGATCAAGGTGGTAGACCACTTGATCGTCTCACCGGATAGCGTCTTCAGCTTCAGAAAAGAAGGCCTTCTGTGAATGTTGCTCCTGCCCTGCTCCGGGAATATCCCGACTTAAATGACGCACAGCGCGCGATCATCGGACACACCGAAGGGCCGCTGCTGGTGATCGCGGGCCCAGGTTCGGGCAAGACCATGAGTCTGGTTCTGCGCGTCATCAACCTGCTCGTTCTGGGGAAAGCAGCGCCGCGCGAACTCCTGGTCTGTACCTTTACAGAAAAGGCTGCCTTTGAATTGCGCGATCGGATATCTGCGGCGGCCAGAAAGATTGGATATGCGGGTGATCTTTCCGAGCTTAAGGCCACGACCATTCATGGGATGTGCAACCGTCTCATCACTCTGCACCGGCATCGCACACCCCTTGGCAGCAATTACGAAACGCTCGACGAGTTGACCCAGTTGCTGTTCATCTTCGACCATTTCGATGAGATCGTCGGCGAGGCGATTGACGGCGCTTACCCCGGCAAGTGGGCGACCAAGTGGACAACAATTGAGGGCATCCGAGGCTATTTCAACAAGATCACCGAGGAGTTGGTCGATCCGCTGCAATTGCTGTCTGCATCCGACGGCTTTTTAGCCCGCATCGGCACAGCCTACAACGGCTACCGCCAGGCCCTGTTCGCCAACAACCGCCTCGACTTCGCCCATCAGCAGAAGCTGGTGCACGACCTGCTTCTGGACTCTGATATCGCCGCAACCATCACCCGAGATATCAGATACCTCATGGTGGACGAGTACCAGGACACTAACTTTATTCAGGAACAACTCCTGCTAAAGTTAACTGAGAAGTCCCGTAACCTGTGCGTTGTCGGGGACGAGGACCAGAGCCTCTATCGTTTCCGCGGCGCAACGGTGCGGAATATTCTCGAGTTCAACTCCCGTGTGCCCGACGCACAGGTCATACGCCTGACCACCAATTACCGCTCCCATCGAAAGATCGTAGAAGCCTATGACCGCTGGATGGCCTCTTGCGACTGGTCGAATCCGAACGGGTTGCCTTTCCGCTACAGCAAAACCATCCAACCCGATCCGGACATCAATTATCCTGACTATCCGGCGATTTTCTGTATCTGGGGGAACGGAGAACGTGACGAGGCTGAGCGGTTTTCCGAACTTGTGGCATATCTAAAGGACAGGGAGGTCATTGCAGACTTCAATCAGATGGCACTGCTCCTTCACAGTGTCCGTCAGGAGCACAGCGAGCACTATATTGCCGCGCTCGAATCGAAAGGGATACCGGCTTTCTGTCCCCGCGCCCGAGCTTACTTTGACAACGACGAGGTGCGCATGATAATTGCTTGTCTCGCCGTGATATTTGGATATTACGGCGAAGGGCGCGGGCAGATGAGCGGCGGAGCTCTCGCCGATCTTGCGGATTATGTTGATTCCTGCATCGTTGAATTGGGCAGGCGATGCGGCGGCGCGCATCCCCTGGCAGCCACCCTGCGTGAATACGTTGCAGGTATCGAGGCTCTAAAAGAAGGCGAGAGCCTTGATCTCCGACCCGCCGATTACTTCTACCGCCTGCTGGCTTTCGACCCGTTCAGTTGCTTTCTAAGAAACGAGAACAGAGCTCGCAACCTTGCGATTCTGTCCCAGCTTCTCAATACCTTCCAGAACTACTACCACTACACCGTGGTTACGGAGCGCAACCGGGAATTCCTCCGCTTCCACCTCTTCAACAGCTTTTTCCGTCTGCTCTATGACGGTGGCATCAATGAATACGAGGATCCGGTCCAGCCATTCCCCAAAGGCTACGTCCAGATCATGACCATTCACCAGGCAAAAGGCCTGGAATTCCCGATCGTGGTCGTTGGATCGCTCGAGAAGCAGCTTTCAACCTCAAAGCAGATCGATCGCGACCTTCAGCCCTATTACCAGCGGCCGCTTTTCGAGCCTGAAAGCCGCGTTACGCTTTTCGATCGGATGCGGCTGCACTACGTCGCCTTCTCGCGCGCTGAAAAAGTGCTGGTGCTGACAACTCCTAAACAGCCCAAGGAGCATTTCAGCGCAATTTGGCAGGGGTTGCCCCAGTGGCCGTATGTCCAAAAAGACCTGCTCGCCGCACAAAGCTTTGAGCCAAAAGATCGGATGCCGGCAAAGCGCGCCTTCAGCTTTACGGGCGATTTGAAGATCTACCAAACCTGCCCGCGCCAATACCAATTCTTCCGCGAGTATGATTTCACTCCTTCACGGTCAGCGGTGATCTTCTTCGGATTACTGGTGCATCAGACCATCGAAGAGATCCATCGTCTTGTGATCGATGGGAAGCTTCACACCTTGGACCGAGCTCAAATTCGCGCGGTATTCGAGCGAACATTCTCTTTCCTCTCGCTTAGCGATGTCCGCCCTATCGGCGATGCTGCCAGGGAATCTGCGTTCCAGCAGGTAATGAACTACTTCCACCAGAACCTCGATCAAATGAGACGTGTAATTGAAACGGAGGTTGATGTCTCGATCGAACAGGAAGCCTATATCCTGACTGGAAAAGTGGATCTCCTGATGGGAGGGGATGGCCGGCTGGAGCTGCTTGACTTCAAGACCTCGCCCAAGCCTGTCCGCTCGCCTGAACTCCTGGCCACCTACGAGCACCAACTATGCACCTATGCTCACATACTGGAGCGAAGGCGAGGTAAAAGGCCGGATCGGCTGCTGCTCTACTGGACGGCAGAGTCGCGCAAGGACGACGCCCTCATGGTATTTCCCTACCGACCAGAGCTGGTCGAGGCGGCGGGAGCGCACTTTGATCAAATTGTCGGGAAGATCCTCCAGAGGGATTTCAGCATCCAGGCGCCTCCCGAGTCCAGGATATGCAAAGAATGCGACCTGCGCAGGTATTGCGATCATGATGGTGTAATCCGACTGCAGCAGAGTGAGCTATGACATGCCCTGGCATTTTCGCCAATCTGCAGGATCGTGGTCCCCAGCTTCCCGCAGAATGTTTATTAACCCCAAGGGTTAATTTGATTGTAAAATCATACGACCCATGATAATTTCATTCAGGAACAGGACGCTGGAGAAGGATTTCCTCGACAAAAAGACCCTCATTCGTCGATGGGGCGCGGAGCAGGCGAGGAAAATCATGCTTCGCTTGTCGGAAATCGCAGCAGCAGAAAACCTTGCGACCCTCCGGCGACTGCCCCAGGTTCGGGCCCACGAATTGTCCGGCAATCGAGCCGGACAGATTTCTCTGGATGTGAAACACCCTTATCGGTTGCTGATTGTTCCTGACTACGACAATGTCCCTCACAAGCCCGATGGCGGCCTGGATTGGGAGAATGTAAAGAAAGTTAAGATCCTGGGAGTGGAGGACACACATGAGTAAGGGGCACAAAACCTCGTTCATGCCCAACTATGCGATTCCGCCCGGAGAAACCCTCCGCGAAACCCTGGAATCCATCGGGATGACCCAGGCGGAACTAGCGGAGCGCACAGGACGTCCGAAAAAGACGATCAACGAGATAATTGTCGGAAAAGCGGCTATTACCGCAGAGACGGCTCTCCAATTGGAGCGAGTCCTCGGCGTTCCCGCCTCCTTCTGGAACAACCTGGAGCGCAACTACCGCGAGACTCTGGCCCGTTTAGCCGAGGAAAAGCAGCTTGGAATGAGACTGGCGTGGCTGAAGACTTTCCCCGTCGGTGCCATGATCAAAGCGGGATGGTTGCCGAAAGAAGCTGCTCCCATTCAACAACTCCAAGCGCTATTGACCTTTTTCGGCGTTGCGGGAATCGAAGAATGGAAAAGGATGTGGCTGAGTCCTCAGGCAGCCTACCGCCTATCACCAGCCTTCCAGGCCAATCCCTCGGCGGTGGCGGCTTGGATACGCCGCGGCGAGATAGAAGCCGCCGATATCGGCTGCAAGCCCTACGATTCTGCCGGGTTCAGGGAATCAGTAAAGGAAGCCCGGAGTCTGACAGCTAGTACTCCGGATATTTTTGAGCCGGCTCTCAGGAAAGAGTGTGCCAAGGCAGGTGTCGCAGTTGTATTTATTCCAGAGTTGCCTGGAACTCATATCTTCGGTGCCACTCGCTGGTTGAATCCGGCCAAGGCGCTCATCCAACTCAGCCTCCGCGGCAAAAGCGACGACCTCCTGTGGTTCACGTTCTTCCACGAAGCGGCCCACATCCTCCTTCACGGCAAGCGAGGAGTCTTTATTGAGGACAAGGGTGGGGGCTGTGGCTCATCGGAGACAGGCGACCAAGAGGAGACTGAGGCCAACCAGTTTGCATGCAACCTCCTGATTCCGCCGCAAGTATTCCGATCCTTCGTCGCGCGTGCCCAGTTCGATCTCGATAGCACTCGTTCCTTTGCCAAGCGAATCGGCATCGCGCCAGGGATTGTGGTGGGGCGATTGCAGCATGATCGACTAATTGAATTTTCGCAGGGTAACAGTCTGAAGCAGCGTTTTGAATTTATCGAGGCTAAGGCTTAGGGGGGAGAGCGTAAAGAACGGGAGCGTAAGATGTCAGTAACCTCCAAGATCAATGCGGATCTACTTGAATGGTTCACATATCTTTATCCGTGGCAGCACGAGGCATTTCGGCGTCTACTTTCCAAACCTGAGCTGTCTTCCACGGACGAGCAGGAGATCCTTAAGCAGGCGTTCATCGATCACGGAATACTAAAGCCTGAGCCTGCAACACGCGCTCCTGCCTTGGCGCCATCGGATCTTCCCACGGACAATTCAATTGCCCAGCGACTTTATCTGCTCGGAATGTGCAACCTTGAGAACGTGAATGCTCTCCGCCCAGGTCAAAAACTCTCGACAGGGAAGCAGCTTACCGTAATATACGGAGAGAATGCGTCAGGCAAGTCCGGCTATGCCCGGGTCGCCAAAGGGGCATGCATAACAAAGCTCGCCGATGCGATCTTGCCTGACGCGTATGCAACTCCTCCTCCGAATAAGCCTGCCAGCGCCGTCTTTCACATTGAGGAAAATGGCGTTGTAAGATCAGAAAATTGGGAAGACGGAAAGTCTTCGCCTGCAGCTCTCCGGCGGTTCACGGTTTTCGATTCCAAGTGCGCTCGGGTCTATATCAATTCCAACAACCAGGTCTCGTTTCTGCCGCGCGTCTTTGAGGCTCTGGAGGCTCTTGCAGCAGTCAGCAAGGAAATCAAAGACCTCCTGATCAAGGAGGCCAAGCAACTGGCTCCAGATCCCGCCGTCCTTCAATTGTTTCTTGATAACAGTACAATCGGAAAGATGCTGGCAACGCTTTCGGTAGATTCAGACGAGAACAAGATCAAGGAGTTGGCTTACTGGACGAGTGACGATGAGACAAAACTGCAGACAGGGCAAAAGGAACTTTTGAGGCTGGAGTCAAATTCTGCGCAATCTATACGCAATGCTCTCTTGGCTGAGAAAAAGCGAGTTGAACTTGTGTTATCCCATGTTCGGATTGACGAGAACGCCATCTCGAAGCAAAGCATCGACGAAATTCGCACAGAACTGGCCAATCATGAGAAATACGATCAAGCTGCAAAGGCCGCGGTGCAGTTGGCATTTGGAAATGCCGAATTGAAAGGCATTGGGGGCCCCGCCTGGCAGGAACTTATTATGGCGGCGGCGAAGTATTCATCTGCAGATGCCTATCTCGGTCAGGCATTTCCGGTTACAGGGGAAGGCGCGAGATGCGTTCTCTGTCAGCAACCTCTGAGCGGCGATGCGTGTGAGCGCCTTCGGCAATTCTGGAGCTTCCTGCAGGGAGACGCCTCACAGAAAAGAGATCAGGCAAAGGCACGGATCGTTCAAGTATCCAAAATGCTCGCTCTTGTGCCTCGTTCAACCCCACCCGAAATTCTCGCGATCGAGGATCCCCTTTCCAACTCATACCCTCAACTTTTTAAAGATACGAAGTGCTATTTCGAAACGGCTACCATATCCCTCTCTGCTATCGAAGCTGCAATCGAATCTAATTGTTGGGATTCTCTCCCCACAGCTCCGTTATCGCCGGTCGGGTCATGGCAGTCGGCAATTGCATCGATAGACAGCCAAGTTCAAGCGATTAAAGATGAAGCATCCCTCTCGGATCTCAAAACTACCATATCAAATGAAGTTTTGGAGCTACGTGCCAGGAAACGCGTATCCGAGAACCTGCAGGCTGTTCTGAAATATCTTGGTTCGTTAAGAGCATCTGCCTTGGTCGCCGCCTTCGCCGGGACCATCAAGACTAATGGAATCTCTCTCAAGGCCAAGGATCTTCACAAGAAATACATAAGCAGAGCCTATAGAGAGTCCGTTCGAAATGAACTGCAAGGCTTTGGTGTCAGTTACATCAAGGCGAAGATTGAGGAATGGTCTGATGTTGGAAAAGTGTTGCATAGAATCGTCCTTGATGGGGCAACGATATCAACTGCTGTCCCAGAATCAATCTTCAGCGAGGGGGAGAAAAACGCTATAGCTCTTGCTTGTTTCCTCGCCGATCTTGGTTCTGCGGAGGAAACCTGCGGAATTATCCTGGACGACCCGGTTTCCTCCTTGGATCATAAGATACGCGACCGCGTTGCGGCACGCCTCGTTGCGGAATCCAAAAAGCGTCAGGTAGTTATCTTCACACATGACCTTGCTTTCTATTGCGAGTTAGCAAACGCTGCTCAAGTTCAGCAAATCGACCTGAAACATCAATACATAGAATCGATTGGATCTGCTGTCGGCCTGGTTTCGGAGAGCGAACCCTGGGACGCGTTGCCAGTTGGGCAGCGAATTTCGCAATTGGAATCTTTGGCAAAAAGAGCCGATGATGCTGCGAAGGCATGCCAAACCGAATCTTACAAGAATGAGGTAAATATATTCTTTAACCGTGCCCGTTCAACCTGGGAGCGCTGCGTCGAGGAGCTCCTTTTTAACAAGGTAGTTCAGCGCTATGACAAGGCGGTCAAGACAATGAGTCTGACCGGTGTCACCGTCGATACTGAGGCTGTTACTGCGATCTTTGAGGGCATGACTCGTACCTCGCAGTTCATAGCGGCGCATGATCACGCGGCCGCCGCCAATGTTCCAGTGCCAACACCCGCCACCGTTCTCTCTGAACTTCAAGCGCTGAGGGATTTCCAAGCTAAGCAAAGGGCAAAGATCAAAGAAGCCGAGAAACTCCACAAACATTTGAAAGTGTAGGCCATGGGAAAAATCGAGATAATCAAGATCGAGTTGGTGTGGCCGGGAAAGTACAACGAGGATGGGACGCGAAAGGAGGTGCCGCGCGTCAGTCTTCCATTCCAGGTGATCGAGACGGTTAATCAAAGCCGAGCTACGCGCGAAGCCGGCATGAAGCCGCGAAACTTATCGCTGTTCGACGTCTATGAGGGGAATGAAGGCGATTCATTCGAGGAGGGATGGAGGAACAAGCTAATTTGGGGTGATAACCTGGTCGTGATGGGCGCGCTTCTTGAAAAACTCGCTGGCAAGATCGATCTTATTTATATCGATCCCCCCTTCGCTACCGGAGCGGATTTCACCTTCCGAACCTTTATCGGAGATGAGGAGATTTCCAAGGACGCATCTCTTATGGAGGAGAAAGCATATAGAGACACTTGGGGTCGGGGTCTCGAATCGTTTGTGCAGATGCTATTTGCGAGATTCCACCTTATGCGGGATCTGCTCTCGGATCAGGGAACCATTTACGTTCACATCGGTTGGGATGTATCCCACTATATCAAGATTGCATTGGATGAGGTTTTCGGCGCCAATCAATGTGTAAACCAAATCATTTGGAAGAGACAGACAGCTCATAGCGATATTGGGCAGGGTTCGAAACACCTCGGACCAATTCATGATGTCATTTTCCTCTACGCTAAGGGGGACTCATTAACCTGGGAAATGCAGTATCAGCCATATTCAGAAGAGTATGTCAATGCATTCTATAAGCATGTCGAGCCCGAAACAGGACGGCGCTTTCGGTTGAGTGACATCACCGGACCCGGTGGGGCTGCGAAAGGCAATCCATACTATGAGTTTCTTGGCGTAACTCGTTATTGGCGCTTCAAGCGGGAGCGTATGGAGGAACTATATAAACAGGGTCGAATTGTCCAAACCAACCCAGGAACTGTCCCTGCACAAAAACGCTATCTAGACGAGATGCCCGGCGTGCCTCTCCAGGATCTATGGTTGGACATTAATACCGTACAACCTCAAGCCGCCGAGCGATTGGGTTACGATACCCAAAAGCCGGAATCTCTACTTGATCGAATCGTCAAGCTTAGTTCAAAACCGGGAGCCCTAGTAGCCGACTTTTTCTGCGGCTCGGGTACCACCCTTTCCGTTGCCGAGAAACTCGGTCGCCGCTGGATCGGGTGCGACCTCGGCAGGTATGCCATTCATACGACGCGGAAGCGACTACTCGAAGTCGAAGGATGCAAACCTTTCGAGATCCTGAACCTCGGCAAATACGAGCGGCAATACTGGCAGGGAGTAACATTCGGTGCGAAGCAAAAGGAAATTACCGAACAGACGCTTTACGACTACCTCGCTTTTATCCTCAAGCTCTATGGCGCGCAGCCGGTCGCGGGACTTGCGCATCTGCATGGCAAGAAGAGCAAAGCGATGGTGCACATCGGCGCCGTGGACGCGCCTGTCACCATTGACGAAATCAATGCCGCCATTGCCGAATGCCTCCAGCTCAAGCAGACAGATTTACATATCCTTGGCTGGGAGTGGGAGATGGGCCTCAACGACCTCATGGTCGCCGAGGCAAAGAAGCAGGGCGTGAAGCTTCTCCTGCTTCAAATCCCGCGTGAAGTCATGGAACAGCAGGCGGTAGACAAGGGAGACATCCAGTTTTTCGAGTTGGCCTACCTGGAAGTTGCGATCAAGCAGCCCAAAAAGCTCTCCGCCACGGTCACGCTCAAGGATTTCGTCATCCCAAACACCGAGCTGATCCCCGAGGAGGTGCGCAGCAAGATCAAGAAGTGGTCCGACTACGTGGACTACTGGGCCATCGATTGGGACTTCCAGAACGACACTTTCATGCAGGGCTGGGTGACCTACCGAACGCGCAAGGATCGCTCGCTGGCGCTGACCTCCGATCCGCACGCCTATGAAAAGCCGGGCCGATACCGGATCCTGGTCAAGGTGGTCGATATCTTCGGCAACGACACATCCCAGGCTTTCGAGGTCACCGTATGACCAAACCAACCGTCCCGAAGAGACTTCTTGATGACCTTCGGAGGTTAATCGCAGAGGAGCGCCAGGGTGTTGCCAGTACCATTAACTCGGAACTGATCACACTGTATTGGAAGATCGGCCTGAGTTTTAACCAGGATTGTCTCGGAGAACGGCGGGGCGGACACGGGAAGTCAATTGTCTACGCACTGAGTGGACAATTGGCTGTTGAATCGGGGAGCGGATTCGCCGCGAGAAGCCTGCGGCGCATGATCCACTTTCGCAGAGGAATTCCCAAAGGATCAAATTGTCGCGACAGCGTTGCGACAATCGGGACTGGCAGCCGGGACTATCCCTCTTATCCACTGGAATTGGTTCGCAGGAAACGACGTATTGCAGGCTTTTGAGGTCAAGGTATGACACAGCCGATCGTACCGAAGGGACTTCTCGATGATCTTCGGCGTTTGATTTGCGGAGTGCGCGAGGATGTCGCCCAGACTGTCAATTCCGCCCTGGTTACTCTCTATTGGAAAGTGGGAGATCGCATCCACAAGGAGATCCTCAAGGAAGCTCGCGGGGAATACGGCCAGAAAATTGTGCACGCGGTGAGTGCAAAATTGAACTCTGAATTCGGCGATGGTTTCTCAAAGAAAAACCTCTGGAACATGGTCCGATTTGCAGAGGTTTTTCCCGATGAGAAGATTGTCTACGCACTGCGTAGACAATTGAGCTGGACCCATTTCCGCCGGATCATCTACCTCGACGATCCGCTCCAACGGGAATTCTACGCCGAAATGTGCCGCCTCGAGCGCTGGAGCACCCGTACCTTGCAGGCCAAGATAAACGGGATGCTTTTCGAGCGGACGGCACTTTCCAAAAAGCCAGCGGAGCTGGCTGGACAGGAACTCAAAGCGTTGCGGGAAGAAGACAGGCTGACACCCGATTTGGTATTCCGCGATCCTTATTTCTTGGACTTCCTGGGATTGAAAGATACATACAGCGAGAAAGACATTGAATCCGCGATTATCAGAGACATGGAAAGCTTCATCCTCGAGCTTGGCGCGGGCTTCAGCTTTGTGGCGCGCCAGAAGCGGATTACCGTCGACGGAGAAGACTACTATCTGGATCTGCTCTTCTATCACCGCAAGCTGCGTCGCCTGGTTGCCATCGATTTGAAACTCGGCAGGTTTCTGGCGGCTGACAAAGGGCAGATGGAACTTTACCTGCGCTGGTTGGAGAAATATGACCTGCAGGCAGGCGAAGAGCCCCCTCTCGGTCTGATTCTGTGCGCCGGAAAATCCGACGAGCATATCGAGCTGCTCCAGCTGGATAAGAGCGGCATCCGCGTAGCCGCCTACCTAACCGAACTGCCACCCCGCGCGCTCCTGAAAAAGAAGCTGCACGAAGCGATTGTTCTTGCGCGCGAACGACTCCAGCAGAAGAGCCTTACCTCCGGCTCGGGAGACTGAAACCATGCCTGGAAGCATTATTGCCTACGACAAGGATTTGCCGGAGATTCCGGGACGCCGGCCATGGGAGAAACCCTCATCTTTCCTGGTCAAGGATCCAACGACGCCTTATGGCTGGCGGGTGGACGAATCGGGACGGCGGCCAAGCCATCTCCTTCTTATTGAGAAACTCCGCGCCGAAGTGGATGACTGGCAGGTCAGGGGCTATACCGGAGCATCCGAGGTGACGCGCCGGCTGTTCGAGTACTGGTTCGAAGAAGATCATGAGGTCAAGGGGTTTCCAGCGCCGTTTCGCTATCACTTCTGCCAGCGCGAGGCGATCGAAACGCTCGCCTACCTCGTCGAGATCTTAAAGAACAAAGACATCAAGCCGCTGGTGGAGACCTACGGTCAAGTCTTCCAGAAAGACCTTTTTTCGGAATCCGTCGAGTTTCAAACGACGATGGATGGCCGACGCCAGATACGAAGGTATGTGCCGGAGCTGGATGGCGAGGGAGTGCAGGATCTGCCACCGGATAACCTCCGGCGCTATGCCTTTAAAATGGCCACCGGATCGGGAAAGACCTGGGTAATGGCCATGGCAGTGGTCTGGGCTCATTTCCATAAGAAGCGGGTCCGCGGCTCGAATCTCTCGACCAACTTCCTTATCGTCGCACCCAACGTCATCGTCTACCAGCGGCTCGAGAAGGATTTTGCCAGCAATCAGATCTTCCAGGAGCTGCCCCTGATCCCGCCTGAATGGAGAGGAGCATGGAGTCAGAAAGTCATCCTCCGAGGCGAGAGCACCGATCCGGATCCCTCTGGAAACCTCTTCCTGACAAACATCCAGCAGCTCTATGAAGCCCGCGAACAGGCCTGGACACCTCAGAACGCGATCGATGCTTTGCTCGGCCCGAAGCCTGCAAAAGACCTGGCATCCTATCAGCGCTCCACGCTGGAGCGGCTCAAGGAGTTGCACGATCTCATCGTGATGAACGACGAAGCTCACCATGTCCATGAAGAGGACCTTGCCTGGACACAATCTCTTCTCGGCATCCACCGATCGCTGCCGAAAGGCCTGGCCCTGTGGGTCGATTTCTCAGCCACGCCCAAGGATCAAAACGGCATGTACTTCCCGTGGACCGTCTGCGATTACCCCTTGGCCCAGGCGGTTGAAGATCGAATCGTTAAGGCGCCGATCATCGTCACAAAGCAAGACGATCCGAAGCTCCCCAAGAAGGACCCGGACAACATCACCCGAGCCAATCTCACGGAAAAGTATGGCTACTGGATACACGCCGCCGTCCAGCGCTGGAAGGATCACAGCAAGGTATATAAAAAGCTCGGCACAAAATCTGTTCTGTTCATCATGACCGAGAAAAACACTTTCGCTGACGCACTCGGGGAATACCTCTGGAAAACAGAAGAGTTCGGCTTCAAGGAGGCGGAGGTGCTCGTAATCCACACCGATGCCGCCGGTGAAATCACGAAGAAGGACCTGGAAAAAGCTCGGGAGGTCGCTCGCGATATCGACAAAGCCAGGAGCCGGATCAAAGCGATCGTCAGCGTGATGATGTTGCGCGAAGGATGGGACGTGCGCAACGTCAGCATCGTGCTGGGGCTTCGTCCGTTCACAGCCAAGGCGGAGATTCTTCCGGAGCAGGTGATCGGGCGCGGTCTGCGGCTAATGACCGGCATCGGGCCCGACACTCAAACCCTGGAGGTGCTGGGGACGCGCAACTTGCTGAAGATTCTGCGCGAGCAGCTGGAAACAGAAGGCGTCGGAGTGACGACTACCACCAACGATCCCCCTCGGCCGGTGACCATTGAACCGATAAGGGATCGCATCGCCTTCGACATCACGGTTCCCATAACAAAGCCCAGGTTGACCCACAACTTTCGAAAACTCACCTCTCTCGACCCTTCTACCTGTGACCCGATATATGAGCAGGAGGATCTTGACGAAAGGTTCCGTATCACGTTGAAGATGGAATTTGCCACCACCGAGACAGAAGTGCATCAGGCCGATATCACGGCAGCAGCCTTGCCGATCGCGCAGGCCATGCTCAGTTCGATTACAAACAAGGTTTCCCAGCGCGCCGGCCTGCCCAACGTTTTTGCCGATCTGCTTCCCATCGTGCGCACCTACGTCGCGGAGCGCTGTTTCGGGAGAGTGGTCGATCTCGATAATGAGCTTATTCGGTCGCATCTCTACCGCATCGAGATTCAAGAGGGCATTGCCAAATACCTGGCCAGGAAGATCGGTGAGCTGACAGTGGAGAGGCGTGAGGTTGAGTTCGAGAAGAGCGATAACACGCTGTCGCAAACCAAGCCTTTCCGCTGGATTCGGAATCTGCCTCCGTTTGAGGCAAAGCGCACCATTTTCAATTATGTAGCCACTTACAACGATTATGAGAGAAGGTTCGCGGAGTTTCTGGACAAGGCGTCAGACGTATTACGTTTTGCGAGTCTCGGAACAACCGAGCAGGGTGACTCCGGCACTCAGTTCCGGGTGGACTACCTCAAGATCAGCGGCGCCATCGGTTTCTATCATCCGGATTGGGTCGTCGTTCAAAGGAACGGGAAGAGCGAGATCAACTGGATAATTGAGACCAAAGGGCGGGTCTGGGAAGGCACGGAGGCCAAGGATGAGGCCATCCGCGATTGGTGCGCCCGAGTCTCAGGGCAGGCCCGCCAGCGTTGGGAATATGCGCGTGTTAATCAAATGGATTTCGACCTCCGGCAGCCGAAGACACTGGCCGAGGCGGTCGCGATGCAGACTAGGTCCGGCAGGACCCTACTGTGACACAACACCTCTTGTCACAATGAAACCCTCCTATGAATATGCGTCGAGCTGGTTTTAAACCTGGCTTACTCTGGGGACCGGTCATGATCATGCTGGCCGCATCATCGGGAGGCGCACCTGCGGCTCCCGCAGCTGCCGGATCTCGAGGGAATATGGATTTGTCCGGGCGCTGGCTGGTTACGTGGACGGACGGAGGTCACGGACCACAGCACACTCCATTGGCCTGCGGACCAAAAAGCGCCGGAGGTGATCCGCACCGGAAACGATCTGCTCCTGACTATCCGCTGACGTATGGATGCAGGTCGTGTAAGGGAAATGAACAGTCATCTTACTATTCCATATTGTCTTACACATAAATCTGTGTTATGTTTTTGTGGAGGGTAAGACGTAGTATGCATACTGCCTATGTGACATCCAAGGGACAAATGGTGGTGCCGGCAGACATCAGGCGCCGCTATGGCATCAAGCCCGGCACTCGCATCAACTTCGTGGAGGAAAACGGGCTCATCATATTTCAGCCGGTCACTCGCGAATACATCCGCAGCTTCCGCGGAATCTTCAAGCTTGAAGCCGGCGAGAAGCCCGCCACGCAGGAGCTGCACGAGGATCGCGAGGCCGAACGCAAACGCGAGGAAGCCTGAGACAGGAAACACCGGAACACTCCGACGCTGCTGGTTTGACACAGCATGGCACGACCGCTGACAGGGCGTGCAGACGAGCGACAGCTCATGAAAACTATGGTTTTCGATGCCTTCGCGCTTCTGGCTTTGTTTTTCGACGAGCCAGGTGCTGAAAAAGTGGAGATGTTGCTCAACAAGGCGGCTGAGGCCGACAAACCTATTCTCATCGCCGCGGTGAACTGGTGCGAGGTTCTCTATCGGATGCAGGCTAAACGTGGTACGGAAGGCCTCGAAGCCGCCAAACGATTCGGCCGGACGATGCCATTGGAGGTGGCATTACTTGACCGGGAACTCGCTGAGATAGCCGCAAGATTCAAATATGAGTATGGTCTTGGCCTGGGTGATGCCTTCGCCGCAGCGCTGAGCACAGTTAGGAAGGCCGAACTGGTCACGGGCGACCTGGAGTTCAGGGTATTGGAGCGAGAAGTCACCATTGCGTGGATATGAAGTAGAGAAAGCCCCCGCCGGGAAGCTGGGGCATGCGCCCTTATGGCATGATTGGATTGGGTGATAAGATTGGTGTCTCGGGTGTGCTGGTGGAAAGGCATTCTAATAATCCGAGGAGCACTTTCATGAAAAGATCGATAGCGACTCTAGCAAGCTTCGCCGTATTGTTACTTGCGGTCGGCTACATCGCAGCCGCAAATATGAATGCGCAACGGCGCATCAGCCTGTCGGTTCTCGAAGACAAGGTTCGCGGCGGCTGGGCAGGTCAGATGATTGGGGTTTCCTACGGCGCCCCCACCGAATTCCGCTCCAAGGGCAAGATCAACCAGGACCAGATCACCTGGGCACCGGAGAGAGTCTCGAACGCGATCCAGCAGGACGATCTTTATGTTGAGATGACCTTCGCGGAGGTCATGGACAACATAGGCTTGGATGCCACGAGCGAAGACTACGGGGAGATGTTCAAGAACTCCAAGTACTCACTCTGGCATGCGAACGCGGCGGCGCGCCGCCTGCTGAACAACGGCATCAAGGCACCGCTCTCGGGAGATCCGCGCTACAACGCGCACGCCAACGACATCGACTTTCAGATCGAATCGGATTTCATAGGCCTGATGACTCCCGGGCTGCCGCAGTATGCCAACAAGTACGCTGACCGGGTGGGAAGAGTCATGAACTATGGCGATGGCCTGTACGGAGGGATGTTCTTCGCCGGCATGTACTCCGCGGCGTTCTTTGAAGATGACGTCCGCCGTGTTGTGCAGCAAGGGCTGGCTTGCATTCCAGCGAAGAGCCGTTACGGACGCACGATCCGCGACGTGCTCGATTGGCACGCGAAGTATCCGGAGGATTGGAAGAAGACCTGGCAGCTTATCGAGGATAAGTGGGACAAAGATGATCCCTGCCCAGACGGCGCGCTGGAAGATTTCAACATCGACGCAAGCATCAACGGAGCCTATGTCGCGCTAGGTCTTCTCTATGGCAGCAAGGATTTCGGCAAGACCGTTGAGATTGCCACGAGAGCCGGGCAGGATTCGGACTGCAATCCTTCGAGCGCGGCCGGGATCCTCGGCGTCATGATCGGATATGAGAAAATCCCCGACTTCTGGAAGGGGGGAATCCCCAAACTGGCGGACACCAAGTTCCAGTTTACGAACTACTCTTTCAACACGATCTGCAAATCCACCATGGAGCGCGCGCTGAAGAACATTCAAATGGCCGGCGGCAAGGTGGAAGCGAACGAGGCTGTTATCCCGTACCAGGAACCCAAGCCCGCAAAGCTGGAGCAGTGGGATCCCGGCATACCGGACAAGCGAATCGCCTGGAATGATCCGGCGTGGACCTTCAGGGAATACTGGGCAGAGGTGAAACAGAGCGGCAATAATCCGCGTGTGATAGGAAAACACACGAACAGTGCGTTAGCTGCGGCTGAGCTCAAATTCAACGGCACCGGCGTCATCCTCATCGGAGGATACTCCCAATACGGCGGCCGGGCTGATGTATACCTGGACGGGAAGAAGGCGGGTGAAATCAACGCTTACATCGTTGAGCGCACCAACGATAACGCCCTGTGGCACACCTACGGCCTGAAGCAAGGCCCGCACGCTCTCAAAATCGTGACTCTTTATCAAGCCGATCTACGTTCCAAGGGAAAGAGCGTAGCCGTATATTCGGCGGTCACTTTCCGCGCTCGCTGATGCTCTGGTTGTCTTGCGGGGGTAACCGGCAGGTCTCCCTTGCGGGTTTGATTTCTAATGCGGTTGTTTCACAGGACCGAGAAGTAGTGGGGAGTACGAGTTTGTCATGACCAACCCGACATTAGATAGCGTCGAGCCGACCTCTCTAACCCGCCACCCCATCACCGTTCTCCTAGTGGACGATCAAGCCATGATCGGAGAGGCGGTGCGCCGGATGCTTGCGGGCGAAGACGACATTTTCCTCCATTACTGTCATGATCCGACCGAGGCTATCCGGAAGGCGTCGGAGATCTTCCCTACCGTCATTCTATTGGATCTCATCATGCCGGAAATCGACGGCCTCACGCTGTTGCGCTTCTTCAGGGCCAATGCAAACACGCGGCTAATCCCGATCGTGGTCCTCTCTACCAAGGAAGAGCCCAAGACCAAGGCGGAGGCCTTCGCCCTTGGCGCGAACGACTACCTTGTGAAACTTCCCGACAGGATCGAGCTCATCGCACGAATTCGGCACCACTCCAGCGGTTACATCAACCTGCTTCAGCGCAACGAAGCCTACAGAGCCTTGCAGGAATCGATGGAGCAACTGCGGATAGAGCAAGAGAAGTCGGAGCGGCTGCTTCTGAACATCCTTCCCAAAGTGATTGCGGAACGCTTAAAGCAGGGACAAAGCACCATCGCCGACAGCTTCCCGGAAGTGACGATCCTGTTTGCCGACCTGGTCGGATTTACCAAGCTCTCATCCAGGGTCGGGCCCGCAGAGTTGGTTGGGATCCTCAACGAGATCTTTTCGAGCTTCGACCGCCTGGTTGAAAAACACGGTCTCGAGAAGATCAAGACCATCGGTGATTCTTACATGGTCGGCGCCGGGTTCCCTGTTCCGCGTCCCGATCACGCTGAGGCGATCGCCGAAATGGCCCTGGATATCCTCGAAGAAATACCCCGCTTCCACAAAGTCAACGACAACCCGCTCAGCATGCGGATCGGCATAAACACCGGTCCCGTGGTGGCCGGCGTGATCGGTACCAAGAAGTTCATATACGATCTGTGGGGAGACACGGTAAATACCGCGAGTCGCATGGAGTCGTCCGGCGTTGCGAGCTGCATTCAGGTGACGGAGGCGACGTACCAGAAGTTGAAGGACAAGTACGTGTTGATAAAACGCGGAACCATCGAGGTAAAGGGGAAGGGCGAGATGACAACTTACCTCCTGGCCGGCCGCAAATCCCAGCCCTAGTTGACAACACAGATACAATTGCGGATTGCGGATTGAAAAACCGTCAAATCCGCAATCAACAACCCACTATCCGCAGAGGCGTCGCTCAGATGCAAGGATGGAGGAAGCCGCGTTCGAAAGACAGTCGGTGCCCGGTCGTCCGCGCCTGGACGAACCCGAGGCGCGTATTCGACTCAAGCTCCGCTTCGCCGCGACTGTCAAAGGCCGTCTCCATTCAGGTCACTCACCAGCCGGGGGAATCCACGGCATTTCATCGCATCTCTGTGCTACCATAGGATTTCCTACAGACTAAGACGCAGCCGGGCCACGAGTTGTTAACCAGAGAAGTTGGTATTAGCTCGCTGAAAACTGTTGCGAACTGTCGCCAGGAGATAACGGACGCGCATGAGACTAATGCTGAAACATAAGATCTTGGGAATGGCTTGCATCGCCGCCTTGCTCCCCGCCGTTGTGATGCTGCTCCTGGCGCGGATGCAGCAAAGCCGCATCAGCAGCACGGTTCGCGACGATCTGAACGGCCTGGTCCACGCCAACATCAAGCAGCTCGCCTTGGATGTGTATCACTCATGCGAGGTGACCAATGAGTTCATCCGGCATCAGGTCGGAGACAACCTCAAGGTGGCTGAGAAGGTGCTGAAAGATGCCGGTCCGCTGCGTCTCTCGGCCGATAAGACTGTATGGCATGTGGTCGACCAGTACACGGGTTCCTCTGGCAGCGTGAACTTGTCGAAGATGACTCTGGGTGGCAAGTGGATCGGGCACAACAACAGGATGTCTGTTTCTACTCCCGTGGTGGATGAAGTTCAGAGCCTCGTGGGCGGGGTATGCACGATTTTCCAAAAAATGAACGAGGGGGGCGACATGTTGAGGGTCGCCACCAATGTCCAGACTACCGAGAACATGCGAGCTGTCGGCACTTACCTTCCTGCCGTTCACTCCGACGGCACACCCGATCCAGTAATCTCCGTGGTTTCTCGGGGGGAGACCTTTCTAGGCAGAGCTTACGTAGTGAATGAATGGCACATCTGCGCCTATAGGCCGATTCTTGACGGCAATGGCCACCTCGTTGGGATGCTGTTTGTCGGGATTCCGGTGGGGCGTATCGCAAGCCTCCGCGAGGCGATCATGAGCGTTAAGGTCGGTGATTCCGGCCACGTGTTTGTCATGGGCGGCGAAGACAAAAGCAAAGCGCGTCTGCTCATTCCTCTTGAAGGCTACCGCGATGGAGATAACCTCTGGGAGACAAAGGACCTCGAGGGGAAGTTCTTCATCCAGTCCATTATTCACAAGGCTTTGACTCTGAAGAACGACGGAGTCGACTTCGAACGCTTTTTGTGGAAGCAGAAGGGAAACAATGCGCCCGCGATGGTCACGGCCGCAATTGCCTATTACGAACCGTGGGATTGGATCATCGTCGCGAATGCGTATGAAGGGGAATTCCATGAAGCCCGCGACAAACTGGAGTCTTCGTTAAGGGGACTTTTCTGGTGGTCCGTGGTGACCATGATCGCCGCAACGGGGGTCGCGCTGGTGATTGCCTTTTTCCTTACCGGGAAAATCACGGCGCCGATCGGAAAAATCACGGCCGTGGCGCAGCAGATCGCTCTGGGCGACTTGAAGACAGCCACGCAGTCAGTTGTCTCCGCTGGTGCCTCCGGCAACGTAGCCGCAGGCAATAGCGGCGCGGCCCTTCCCAATCAGGACGAAACCGGCCAGCTCCTCCAGGCGATTCGAACCATGACGCAGAACCTGAACTCCCTGGTGGGCCAGGTCAAGCAGTCCAGCATCCAGCTGGTTTCGACTTCCACGGAAATCGCGGCAGCCGCCAAACAGCAGTCGGCTACGGTGAATGATTTCGGTGCGTCGACTAACGAGGTGGTGACGGCCACGCGGGAGATTTCGGCGACCGCGCAGGAACTGCTGAACACAATGAACGACGCCACCCAGATGGCCGGCACCACGGCGTCGCTTGCAGGCTCCGGCCGCAGCGGTCTCGCAGACATGGAAGCGAACATGCGGCAGCTGGTCGATGCCACCCGCTCCATATCGGGCAAGCTGGCCGTCATCAGCGACAAGGCCAACAACATCTACTCGGTGGTCACAACGATTACGAAGGTCGCGGATGAGACCAATTTGCTCTCCCTCAATGCCGCCATCGAGGCCGAGAAGGCGGGCGAGTCGGGATTAGGATTTTCCGTGGTGGCGCGCGAGATCCGGCGGCTTGCCGACCAGACGGCCGTGGCCACTTTGGACATCGAGCAGATAGTGAAGGAGATGCGAACCGCGGTGTCCGCGGGTGTAATGGAAATGGACAAATATGCCGAGGAAGTGCGCCGCAACGTCTCCGAGGTCGGGAGAATAAGCGAACAGCTCGAAACCATCATCGGGCAGGTACAGGCCCTGACGCCTCGCTTCGAAAGCGTCAATCGCGGCATGCATATGCAGGCGGAGGGAGCTCAACAGATCAGCAAGGCTATGGCCGGTTTGAGTGACGCCGCCCGGCAGACAGCCGACTCCTTGCGCGAGTTCAACAAGGCGACAGAGCTGCTGAACGAAGCGGCTCGGGGCCTGCGCAACGAGGTTTCCCGATTCAATGTAAGCGACTGAGGTGAGAATGCACATATGTTGATGTTGGTTTTTCAACTGGGGAAAGACAGGTACGCGCTGGAGACCAGCCACGTGGTGGAAATCGTTCCTTCATTGGTCCTGAGAAAGCTGCCGCATGCGCCGGAATACATTGCAGGGATATTCAACTACCGCGGGACGATCGTCCCGGTTATCGATCTCTGCCAGCTGACTCAGGATCGACCCTGCGAGGATTGCCTGAGCACGCGCATTCTGCTCGTCCAGGTCCGCGGAGATCATGGTTCCTCGCGCTGTGTCGGATTGCGAGCCGAACGCATGACGGAGACCCTGAAAGTCTCGGAAAGCGACCTGGTTTCCCCGGGAATCGCGGTGGCGGATGCCCCTTACCTGGGAAAGCTCATCAATGACGCTCAGGGCATGATTCAATGCATCCGAGTGGAGCACATTTTGCCCAGGAAGCTTACGGACTCGCTTTTCCAGGAAGCCATGGAGCAAGCTTGATGTCGCTGGCGGAAATAGCATGCCGACTCAGGGAGTCCATTGGTCTGGATCCGACTATTATCGGCGCCGACGTCATCCATCACGCCGTTCGCGAGCGAATGGCCGGTCTTGGATTGTCAGTTCTGGAAGATTACGCGGCGCTGCTGCGCGAGTCGGATCGGGAAATGCAGGAGTTGGTTGAAGGTGTTGTCGTTCCAGAAACCTGGTTTTTCCGGGATCAGGAGCCCTTCGCGTTCCTGGCGCACTATGCCTCTTTGGAATGGCTGCCAGCGCGCCGCCCCGAGGTCCTTCGGGTCATCAGCGTTCCCTGCTCCACTGGAGAAGAGCCCTATTCCATTGCCATGACGCTGCTCGGTGCGGGGCTGACTTCGGGTCAATTCCATATTGACGCCGTGGACGTCAGTGAGCGCGCACTCGGGGTGGCAAGGGAGGCTATTTATGGCAGGAACTCCTTTCGGGGTGACGATCTCGGCTTTCGCGCTAGATATTTCGAGAGGAAAGGTGATTCGTTTTGCTTGTGCGATGCTGTTTCCGACACCGTGATTTTCTCGCATGGCAATCTGCTCGACAAGCTCTTTCTCGGTACGGCAGAACCATACCACGTGGTCTTTTGTCGAAATCTTCTGATCTATCTTGCTCGAGAAGCAAGAACCAGGGTCCTTGGTGCGCTCAACAGGCTGCTGGCCCAACCCGGCCTGCTGTTTGTCGGACACGCCGAAACCCTGCCAGTGGCTTCCGAGCGTCTGATCGAGGTCAACCATCCTAGGGCGTTTGCTTTCCGGACCAGGGAAGTAGCAGAACCTAAACTGCCCGCCGCGATTCCCAAAAACCCGGTGACAGGCTACGCTTCCACCAATTTTGCGTCACCGGAGAATCCAGGCAAAACAGCAATATCAGCTGATGATAGACTCGGGGAAATTGGTGATAGCGTAGCCTGTCACCGAATTTCCCTGCTGGAAAGCGCGCTTCGCGAGGCGGACAACGGAAACCTGGCGAGTGCGGCGGGACTCTGCGAGAAGTATCTGTCTGAGCACGGCCCCTCCGCGCAAGCATACTTTGTTCTGGGACTGGTACGGGAGGCTTCGGGGCAGAACAGCGAGGCTGAGGAGTTCTTCAACAAGGCGGTTTATCTGGACCCAGCTTATTACGAGGCCTTGATCCACCTGGCCTTGCTGACCCGGCAGCGCGATGCGGGCGCTGCGGAGCTCCTTGAGCAGCGGGCGCGTCGAGCGAGACTGTTGAACGTGAGTTGAGCCATGGCTAATCCTTCCATCGATCCTTGCTGGAATCGCATCGGTGTATCAGGGAACGGCAGCTGTCCCGAACTCGCCACCCACGTGCATTGCCGCAATTGTCCGGTCTTTTGCAGCGCAGGAAGAGAGCTTCTCGATTGCCAGGCCCCGGAAGAATACGTGAGCGAGTGGACAAATTTTCTGGCTCAGGAGAAGGAGGATCTCTCTGCGGGGAAGGAGTCGGCGGTGATCTTTCGCCTCGGTCCCGAGTGGCTGGCATTGCCCGTGCAGCTGTTCAAGGAAGTGACTCCCGTACGAGTCATTCACCGGCTCCCTCACCGAAGCAACAGCATCCTTCTCGGCATCGTGAACATCCGAGGTGAAATCCGATTGTGTGTCTCGCTGAAGGGAGTTCTAGGTATCGATGATGAGCCGGAGGAGCCCGATGGAGGCTCGCGGATCTATAAGCGCATGGCGGTGGTGGAGAAAGAACGAGACCATTGGGTCATCCCCATCGACGAGATTCACGGAATACATCGGTATAATCATGCCGAGCTTCGGAAGGTGCCGGTGACGATTGCCAAGGCTGCAGTAAAGTTCACCAGCGGAATGCTGCCGTGGCAGGGAAAGAGTGTCGGTTTTCTGGATGACGAGCTGCTGTTTTACTCATTGAGGCGATCCGCCCTCTCACAGGGATAAAGCAAGGCCATTAATGCAAATAGAAACGGATTCAGGTACAAGGCTACGTTTGTGGCCAATGAATGACGAATATCTCGGCGGTTTCTTTATTCGTCATTCGCCATTCGTCATTCGTCAGTTTTTGCCATAGTTGGGTAGCTGTTCACTTATTCATAGAGGAGACAGAAGTCACGGAGATGCCGCCGCAGGATTTGAGCAACTTCTCGATGATGGATCTCTTCCGCACCGAGGTCGAGACCCAGGCCGCCGTGCTGAACGAAGGCCTGCTCAGCCTGGAAAGTGACGCTCGCAGCGGAGAGAAACTCGCATCGCTGATGCGCGCCGCACACTCCATTAAGGGCGCCGCCCGGATTGTGGCCCTCGATGCCGTCGTCAAGGTTTCGCACGCGATGGAGGATTGCTTCGTTGCGGCCCAGGAAGGCCGAATTCTCCTCACGGGGGACGGCATCGACGTTCTCCTACAAGGCGTTGACTGGCTTACTCGGGTCTCAAAGGTTTCGGAGGCGGAGGCTCAGAATTGGTTCGCCGAGCATCAGGCCGATATAGATCGGCTGGCCGCCGACATTACCGCGCTGAAAGCTCCGCAACCGGAGGCTGAATCAGCCAAGCCCGAGTCAACGCCCGCGGCAGTCCCAGTTGTCGAGCCGCAGCCTGTGTCGCCTCCTGCGCTGCCTGATAAGGCGCAGGCCGAAAAACCTGCCGTTTCACCGGCTGAGCCGCCTGGTACAACTCAGCTTCAACCTCAGCCCACGGTACAGAGCGCCGAGGAGAAGGATCGTATTGTTCGTGTGACAGCGGAAAACCTCAGCAGGCTAATGGGCCTTGCGGGAGAGGCTCTGGTTGAAGCTCGCTGGTTAGAGCCTTTTTCGAGCTCCCTGATGCAGCTTAAGAACCGCCATGGCCGCCTGTCCAGCCTGCTGGGAAAGCTGCGCGAGGATTCGGAGCGGCTTCGCCAGAATGAAAACAGCGAGGGCGCCATCACCGAAGCCCAGCAGATGGCCAATGAATGCCGACAAATCCTTGCGGACCGGATCAGCGAGTTTGAAGTGTACGCGCGCCGCTCATCGAATCTCTCCAATCGCCTTTACCGCGAGGTTATTGCCAGCCGCATGCGCCCCTTCTCGGACGGAGTCCAGGGCTTTCCCAGGATGGTGCGCGACCTCGCAAAGCAGCTCGGTAAAAAAATCAACTTCGAAATCGTCGGGAAGTCCACTGGGGTCGACCGCGATATTCTGGAGAAGCTCGAGGCTCCTCTCAATCACCTGCTCAGGAACGCCATTGATCACGGCATCGAATCTCCGGAGGAACGCGTAGTTGCGGGCAAGCCGCCGGAGGGCAAAGTCCGGCTCGAGGCCAGGCACAGAGCGGGCATGCTGTCCATTACCGTCTCGGACGACGGCCGCGGCGTAGATGCAGAGCAACTGCGGCAGAAGGTGGTGAGCAAGAAGTTAGTCGCTGAGGAGATGGCCGCGGATCTGACCGAGGCTGAGCTGCTGGAATTCCTCTTTCTACCCGGGTTTTCAACCGCAAAGATCGTCACCGAGATTTCGGGGCGCGGCGTCGGATTGGACATCCTGCAGAACATGCTCCACGAAGTCGGCGGTTCCGCGCGGGCGATCAACCGGCCCGGGAACGGCATGACCTTTCAGCTCCAGCTTCCGCTTACTCTCTCTGTTCTGCGTACCCTCCTGGTTGAGATATCCGGAGAACCCTACGCTTTTCCGCTGAGCCGCATCGATCGCAGCCTGATGATTTCCAAATCGCAGATAGAGCTGATTGAGGGCCGGCAGTTCTTCCGGCTTGACAAGGAAAGCATCGGCCTCGTGGCGGCGCACCAGGTATTCGAGTTGGAAGAAAAGGACGAGGGCGGCGAAGAGCTGGCGGTCATCGTCATCAGCGACCGGTTGAATCGCTACGGATTGGTGGTGGATCGCTTCCTCGCGGAGCGCGAGCTGGTCATCCGGCCTTTGGATCCGCGCCTTGGCAAGCTGGCGGACATTAGCGCGGCAGCCGTCATGACGGACGGCTCGCCGGTTTTGATCGTCGACGTGGAAGATATGGTGCGCTCGATCGACAACCTGCTTTCGGGCGGGCGGTTGAGGAAGATCGGCCGAGCCGCTGCCAAAGTGCAGGCCAAGGCCCCGAGGCGAATCCTGGTCGTGGACGATTCCATCACGGTTCGGGAGGTGGAGCGCAAGCTTCTTGAAAGTGCAGGCTATGAGGTCGAGGTGGCGGTGAACGGCATGGACGGCTGGAACGCAGTACGCACTTCGCCTTACGATCTGGTGATCACAGACGTGGATATGCCGCGCATGAACGGAATCGAGCTGGTTTCTCAAATCAAGCGGGATCCCGGCCTGAAGAACCTCCCGGTGATGATCGTCTCTTACAAGGATCGCGAGGAGGACCGCCTGCGCGGACTGGAAGCGGGCGCCAACTTCTATCTCACGAAAAGCAGTTTCCACGATGAGACACTCCTTTCCGCCGTAGTGGACCTCATCGGCGAGGCGTCGGCATGAGAATCGCGATCGTCAACGACGTTCGAATCGCGGTTGAGGCTCTCCGCCGCATCATTTCCAGCCAGCCGGAGTATGAGATCGCCTGGATCGCTCGGGACGGCGCGGAAGCCGCCGAGAAGTGCGCCAGGGACACTCCGGACCTGATCCTCATGGACCTCGTGATGCCGGGCATGGACGGGATTGAAGCCACTCGCCGCATCATGCGGGATTCGCCGTGCGCCATCCTGGTGGTGACCGCGACGGTCAGTGGTAACACCTCCATGGTATTCGAAGCCATGGGGCATGGCGCGCTGGACGCGGTCAACACTCCCGTGTTCGCCCCGGGCGAGCAGATCGAGGGAGCAGACGCGCTGCTCGCCAAAATCGCGACCATAGGGAAACTGATCGGCAAGCCCGTGAGGGGCAGGATGGCGCCCGCTGTCGACAGAAGAGCTTTTCCTGCGCAGGTTCCTCCTCTGATTGCCATCGGATCGTCCACGGGTGGCCCTAAAGCGGTCGCGGATATTCTCACACGTCTGCCGGCGCAGCTCGGCGCGTCCATTGTCATCGTTCAGCACGTGGACGCCCAATTCGCGCCAGGCATGGCCGAGTGGTTGAACAGCCAGAGCCCGCTGAAGGTGCGCGTGGCGTTTGCGGGATGCCGTCCGGAGCAAGGGATGGTGTGGCTTACCGGGACGAATGATCACATTGTCCTGAAGCCGGACCTGAGCCTCGAGTACACGCAGGATCCGCGCGAATCTTCCTACCGGCCTTCAGTCGACGTTTTCTTCAAGAGCCTGCTTGCTCACTGGCCGAGAAAAGATGCGGCGGTGCTTCTCACCGGGATGGGCAGAGACGGTGCTGAAGGTCTGCTCGCTCTGCGCGGGGGCGGCTGGCACACCATCGCGCAGGATGAGAAGAGCTGCGTGGTCTACGGAATGCCTAAGGCGGCCGCGGAGCTGCAGGCTGCCGTCGAGATCGCGTCCCTTGAGGAAATCGCCGCCAGTCTCGTCCGCCGCTTCTGTCCCACCTGCTAGCCGTCCTCTTTTAGTGAGATTCTCGGTGTGTCTTGGCCGCTTCGGTTCGCCAATATCGGTCACGCGTGAGAGACACCCATATCCAGCATAAGCTTCCGCAGACGCTCGAGTGCACGGACGTAACGCTTGCTGGCCGCGGCCTCCGTTATCTGCAGCAGTTGGGCCGTCTCGCGTGCCGTGAGTTGTTCGAAGTGACGCCACAAAATCAGATCGCGCTCGTCCTGCTCCAATTGCTCCAGAGCCGCGTGCAAACGCTCTGCCAGCTCCGCAGCCGCAAACTGCTGGCTCGGGGTCGGTCCGCGGCCCATCACGCTCGAGACGAACCGCACTGAGCTGTCGGGTGGAAGCAGGGGAACCTCCCGGCCTATTGCGCGCTTGTCGGCTCCCAGGTGGCGGCGGTGCAATGCAATTACCTTTTCACGCGCGATCCACCGCAGCCAGAGATAAAAGGGCATGTCCGGTTTATCGAGATATTTCGGCAACCGGCTGGCAGCCTCGAGATGGGTCTCCTGCAAGACATCGGACGCATCGACCCGGGCAGACAAACGCCGGTCCAGCCGTAGCGCAATCGCTTGCTGCAGCCGTGCTCGGTGCTTTTTGAAGAGCTCCTCGAATGCCGCTTTGTCTCCCTGCCGTATGCGATCCAACAGCTCCTGAGTCGCAGTCAAGTCTGTGTCCAAAACCGGCTCCAGATCTCTGATAGATGACCTGATGTGTCTGATGGAATCAGACCGTCTTTTGCGCCGAGTATACCCCAGGTACCACCTCGGTGATGAGGTTATTAGATGTGTACCTGCGGCGCAGAAGGACCCGACTTCGAGTTGAACCCATTCTCAAAGATCACGGGATCGATAGCCACTTCGCTCTTCGAGTTTCCCTCTGCCTCTGACATACTTCCGTCACATATGATCAAATACCTGAAGCCGGTACGCGCCGCGGCCGCGCGCACCATCGGCCGATGGCTCTCTCGCGTCTGATAGTGGAACCACACCTAAGGGAATAATGAATTTGGGCTATGCACTTGACTCCAGTAAGCACTGCCTGAACGGTCCGGTCTGAGCCAGATGAGCCTTTGCGAATCTTCGCGCCTTTGCGTCTTGGTGGTGGGGTTATAAAAAACCACCGCAAAGGCTCAAAGACGCCAAGAATCGCCAAGGATTCCTATCAGCCCATGGCTGGGCTCGTAACATCGGTAGTTACTGGAGTCATGTGCACACCCCCATTGGCGGAATTAGGGAAGCATCGCCGCTTTTCCAAGCCGCAGTTCATAATAACCGGGTGACGTCAGCGCGGCCCGCACTGGTATTGCCTTTAGGCTGTACTCCTTGTGGAAAGAGGCCCAGCGGCAGCAGCGGCCACAGACTGATCGTGATCAATAAACCTTTCGGAACCGCACAGCAAGATAAGGTTTGCCCGGCAGCGGGAGGGTGAACTTCCCGCTTTTGGCTCCTGGGACGGGGGTGATGGTCATCTGCCAGGGATCGATGATGTCCGCCTGGAAGCGAGCCGAATTCGGGAGTTCGAAGTCCATCTCCGCGGGCTGATGCGAGTCGAAATAGAAGAGATAGTATTCGCCCTCGCTGAAGGCCGCCGGGTACTTCTGATTCGGCATGGGTAGGAGCCCCCTGGCCGGACCGGATTCGATGACCTGACGCAGGAAGGCGATCCGTTGCGGACTCTCGCCGCGCAGCGCGCCTCCCTTGCTCCACCACAGGATGTCCTGCGGGTGCAGGTAAGTCTCGCCATGGCCTGCATAGGCTCCCCGCGCAGTGCCGAGCCAGAAGCGCCGAACCATTTCCTCCGCGGAGATATTACCCCAGCGGCGCGGGATGTTGCCTTCGTACTGGCACTCGTCGAAGACGACAGGCTTCTTATAAGCCTGCAGCCATTCCTCGGTCTTGTCGAAGTCGAAGCTTTGAATGCTGGCGTGGGTGACCCACGGCTTGGCGTGGTCGTAGATGACGGCCCCGTTGTGGATCGAGCGCAGGTGCTGGTAGGGATCGCATTCCTGCACGATGTGGAAGTAGCGGTCGAAGTCCGAGAGTTTCTTCTCCTTCATAAAATCCCATTCGTTGGCCATGGACCACCACACGTTCCGGAACGAGGCGAGGCGCGCAACCACATAGCGCAGGTAGCGCTCGTCCACCTCCGGCGGCATGTTCTTATAGCCCCAGCGGTCGTAAGGATGAAACAGGATCAAGTCGGCTTCGACGCCCATCTCCATGAGTTGCCGCACGCGTTTTTCAAAGTGCCGGAAGAACTCCGGGTTGAAGCGTGAGAAGTCATTGATGCCGGATGCATCTCTGGGGAAGGGGTAATACTTCGGCTCATTCTTGTTGTAGACGTAATCCTTCGGGAAGACGCACATCCGCATCTTGTTGAACGGAGAGTGGTGCAGGGTGGTAAGAGTTTGCTCTTCGAGTTCATCGCCTTGGTGCGCCCACGCATAGGCGGTGGTGCCGAAGGGGAAATAGGGCGTGCCGTCGGCGTATCCGAAGTGATAGGTGTTGCGGACCGCCACCGGGCCGTGATTGCCTGTCGATGGCGGCAGGCACGTGAGCTTGCCGGTCTTACCGTCGAGGTCGGGGCGGTTGCTACGTGTGACGTAGGTCCACTCCCCAGCCTGGTCCGGCATGAAGCGGACGCGGTACACGCCGCCGCCGTCGTAGAACCCATTCACCTTCACCTCTCGGTGATTGAGGCGGAACACCACGTGGAGTTGCACATCGAGGAACGGGTTCCCGCTATCCTGCCCGCGGAATGAGGTTTCATAAATGCCCCAACGTTCGACAAGGCCCGAGGGGGACTGTGACCAGATGGGGGCGGCAACGGCCATAAAGGTGATGACGGTAAGAAAGCGAATCGGCATATTCATTTCCAGATAGAGATTTCAAGCTCGACGCGGCGTGCTACGCCGACGCTAAGATCAGTTTTGGCTGCCGGCAAATCAGCCTGCCAGGTGCTGGACAATCCATTGCCGATTGCGCTTGGCCGAATCGAAGGGATTGCGGTCCTCCGGCTCATCTTCCCAGGAGTACGAGCCGGTGTAATTAAGGGTACGCAGAGCCCTGAGGCATCCAGCCACATTAACCACCCCATCACCCAACAGGCAGGTTTCATGCTTTCCCGCAGCCTTCACATCTTTAATGTGCACATGGCGGACCAGTGAGCCGCAGGCCCTAATCACATCGGGCGCTGATACTCCCTGGGTCCCGAGCCAGCCGGTGTCAATGCAGACCCCCAACCACTGGTTCCCGCCGCCGATCTTTTTCAGGATTTCTTCGGGAGTCTTTTCCGGATGGTTTTCTATGTTGAATCCGATCTCGGACTTTCGGCACAGGTCTGTCGCCTGTTCGGGCTTCAAGGTCCCCAGCCCGCCGTCAATATGCGGGATTTCCAGCCAACCGCAGATCTGCAGAGTTTCGCTGCTCAAGTGGCCCGCGTAGGCCACCGGCTTCAAGCCGGCCTGTTTGAGGATCTTTTTCCATTCGGTTGCTTTGCCCCGATCGAGGGCTTCCGGGGAAGCGTGGGCTTCCCAGATTTCCACCGCCTTGAATCCAGCCTCGGCAATCTCATGGCAGATAGATCGCCAGCTTGCCGCGTCTGTGGCCGCAATGGTCTTCTTGTGCTGCTCCATCCAGTTCTTCAGCTCGTATCGGTAATTGGTCACGCGCGCCACCAGGTTTGCCGTGTTAAAAGCGATTTTCGCAGAGTCGGCAGCACTGCTGCCAACTACTGCCAGAGCATCACGCTGAGTTACCAGCGCTCCGAGCATACCGGTTCGCTGGATGAAATCCCGGCGACTCAGTTCGTTGAACTTCCTGGGTTGGAGTTGTTCCCTTCGCATAGTTCCTCCTCCTGACAAGATCACAATAATCGAACAGGCCAGATCCCTTCAAATAGAGATTTTATAGGGCTGGATAAGAGAACAGTCCGGTTCTCGCGAAACGCTCCCGCTCCCCGCGATCGCGGCTCTGTAGGCCTAGGCAAGTGGTGATTCTCTTTCAAACGGTAATCCTTTCAAAGCTCCCGGACTGTGGATTCTTTGAGATTGACCCGCTTCTGGATAGTTGTGGCGCCCAGATGCAGATCGCCTCCTTCAATACCGACTGCGATGTTGTTGACCGCATCCTGAAATATAATCCATGAGTTTCGCTTACGGGAGATCGGCGACGAGAATCTCGCCGGATGCCCGCCCAGGCCAGCTTTGCCGCCGCGAGCAGGATCGGAGGTTGGCTCTCTCGGGTCGAAATGGAACAGACATCTGAAGGGAAGGACGAATGACGAATTACGAATGAATTAGCAGCGGAAGCCATTCATTTTAAAATCCAATTGACAACTCGAGGTGTATTCGCGTATTTGGAACCAGACATCGCTCATGCGCAAAATTGCAGTCGTAAACATGAAGGGTGGGGTGGGCAAGACAACCACCGCAATTCATCTTGCCGCCAAGACCTTTTCCTCGGGCATGGCCACAATTGGCAATGCGTTGATGTTGGGTGCAGCCATCCTCACGGCACCTTTCCGGATGGGGCTGTGGATAGTGGGCTTCCGCTCCCGCGACTGATAAAAGGGACATTCCGATTTTCCAGTTTTCCAGGGCTTAAAAGGGGAGACCTACTACCAGTTGATTCGTTCGAATCAGTGGGTAAGACCGGAAAATCGGAATGTCCCCTTTGTTATTCGAATGTCACTACGACGGGAGCGTGATCCGAGGGTTTTTCACCTTTGCGCTCGTTGCGATCTATTTCTACAGCGACGCATCGTTTTGCGAGCGGATTGCTGATCAGGATGTGATCGATGCGTAGCCCCCAGCCCCGATGAAACGCGCCGGCGCGGTAATCCCACCACGTGTAGAGCCCGCCTTCCCGATGGTGGATGCGCAGAGCGTCGCTGAGTCCCCACTCGATGAGATTGTGAAACGCCTCCTTTTCCGGCCCGCTGAACAGGATCTTGTCACGCCATTGCTCCGGGTCCCAGACATCCCTGTCCTCAGGAGCGACATTGAAATCCCCGCATATCAGGACTTCGTCTTCGGGCTTCAAGCTGGAGTCGAGGTGGCTGCGCAGCCGGCGATACCAGTCCAGCTTGTAGCCGTACTTGTCGGACCCCACTTCGCTGCCATTGGGCGCATAGATGTTGATGATGCGAATCCCCTGAATGGTGGCGGCCAGCAATCGGCACTGCGCGTCGAAATCATCACCTGGCAAGGACTTGACGGTATCCGTGGCGGTCATGCGCGAAAGTATCGCAACGCCGTTATAACTCTTCTGACCATGTACGAAGCTTTCATAACCGAGCGCCCGGATGGGTTCGAAGGGGAACTCCTCATCCATTACTTTGGTCTCCTGCAGGCAGACGACATCCGGACCCCTCCTTTCCAGCCACTGCACGAGCCGCGGAAGACGCATCCGGATCGAGTTGATGTTCCATGTCGCTACTTTCATTGAAGCATACCCTCCATCTGTCGGATCGTTGGAATCGCTCTATCCCATCGCGAACCGAAAACCTTCACGGACCGATCAGGCGCTTCAGCTGGGCGAGCACCTGCTGGGGCCTCCAGTCGTTGCCGCGGTACAACTGAGCCAGCTTGCCATCTGGGGCAATCAATGCCGTCCGCAGAGAGTGGATGATCTGCCCTGTCTCCTGCCAGTAGGTGAGGCCGAAAAACATGGCGATTTTCTTTACGTCCTCTGGCGACCCGGATGCAAATTCCCACTGGTTGAAGGCCTCTGTGCCGCCCGCATATGCCGTTCCGTAGCTGCGCAGGACTTGCGGCTTGTCGAATTCCGGATCAAAGCTAATAGTAAGGAGATGGATCTTAGACAGCAAGCGAGAATCTCCTTTGACGGCCCTGTAAATCTCCGCGAAGTTGCCGCTCATCCGTGGACAGTAATCCGGCAGCGGACAGCGAGTATAGACAAAGGTCAGAAGCAGGGCACGCCCTCGAAACGCACCAAGGTGAATGCGCTTGCCGTCCTGGTTGGTGAGCTGGAAATCCGGAATCTCGTCACCAGGATTGGGTTCCTGAACCGCCCCATTGCTTCCCTGGACGGCTCCCCCGCTGGGTGCTTGTGTGATCGTGATCTCTTCCAGCCAGGAGCGATTGTCCTGCACCACGAGTGCGGCCTGCACAAGTTGTCCCGGCGCCAGGACCGACATGGCCCAAGCGTCCTTTACGAAAAACGGCATGGTCATGGCAGGCATGTATCCGGGTATTTCTTCATGAGCCAGGGTTACTTGAGCTCGGCCCTTGTCGACGGAGACAACCTTTCCCTTGATCTCGTAACGCTGGGCCGGGACAGGCGGCCGCTCCTGGCACGAAGCCAACACCAGGCATGCGACAACCAGCAGTTTTCTATTTCGAAAGTCCGGTCCTTTCGCAGGAACGACCATCGCGAATCGAGATTCTCCAATTCGGTGTGCATCCATGAGTTTCCTGTTTTGAGGTGACGGCTGCTAACTACCGCCTTCGCGGCCGGCTGTTATAGGTACAGCTGCGACTGCCGCAGCCGCCGACGGGCGTGATACCAACGCGCATTCCCTGAGCGTGGATTTGCGGGATTTACCGTCTTCACGCGGGCTGAGGATCATGGGAGACATGCGATTTTATTGACCCGAGCCGCCGCGGTCCGGATTTTCAGTTTCGCCGTCGCTCGCCAGTTCCAGAATCCGTACGTCGTCGAGATCCACCTTTCGCCCCGATGCCCGTTTGGAGGCTATCAAATCGCGGCGGCGTACAACAAAGAACCGCTGGCCCTGGTACTCCATCGTCTCTCTGTGTTCCCAGGCAGGCAGGAAGTCGATCCCTGGTGTGGAAGTCTGCACGTCAACTCGGACCCGATCTTTGAATATAGTAATCTCGTTGGCAATCAATTCCTCCGGAGTCGTTAGCGCGGCCGTTCCGAGTCCCGCCTCGAGAAAGGCGTCAAGGAGGCGGCGCGCATTCTCGGGCGTCGCCTCTACCAGGATGTCGAGATCGAAAGTTGCCCGCGGCACACCGTGAAGTACCGCCGCAATGCCACCGATCACGAGATACCTAACCTCGTGACGGTGTAAGGATTCGAACACGCCCCGCAGTTGGTTGAGCATCTTTGAAGTCAGCAATGCGCGGCTGGATCTCGAGAACAAAGTCCGTAAACGCGCAGAGCATGTCCATCCGTTCCTGGAGAGTCAGCGATTGAAACCACCGGGCTTTCGCTTCCAACGTCTCTTCAGTCCGATCGTGGGATATGCCAGCCATCACGCTGTTGATTGTACCATGCCCGCGATCGTGGGCTCGCATCTGCAATGTTTAAAACTGGGGGGTTCGCAGGGTACGCGTTCCTCGTCCTGGCTCATGATCGCAAGCGCGTCGTGTATTTCAACGTAACGGAGCATCCGACTGCGGAGTGGACGGCAGCGCAGTTCGTGCAGACATTTCCGTGGGCCACGGCACCGCGGTACCTGATCCGTGACCGCATCTATGGCGATGCCTTCCGAATGCAGGCGGCGAACATGGAGATCATCGAAGTGCTTACCGCTCCTCAGTCTCCCTGGCAGAGCGCATACGTGGAACGGCTGATCGGCTCCATCCGTTGAGAATGCCTGGACCATGTAGTCGTCATGAATGAGTCCTCGCTCCGGCGGCATATGGCCTGCTACCTCGACTATTATCACGGCTCGCGGAGTCCTCTTTCGCTCGGGAAGGATTCTCCGGATGGGAGGGCCGTGGAGCCGCCGGAGATGGGCCAAATCGTTGCGGTACCGAAGGTCGGCGGGCTTTATCATCGATACGAGCGAAGAGCCGCCTAAACTCCAGGGCGCCCGAGGATTCGCCTGCCTCGAACACTCCTTCTGGCGCGAGAGCCGTCTGCAGAAACGTTGAGTCTTTCGACAATGTCCCGCCACTGTTTTTGCCAAACCTCAGAAACTGCAAAACTGCTGACGACTCGCTCACTCAGAATTCAGCCGGACCGGCCAGTCTGCTTCAGATCGGGGTTTTTGGTAGGGACAGGGGACCCAATCGGGTCCAATCGGCCAAAAGGGTGAGGAGAAGCATCTCCCGAGCTCGGGAGACGCTTCTCCTCACCCTTTTGCTGTAGTCGGCGGGGCACGCGATTCTCATTGCAGCCTGGTTGGAGGCTGGTTCCGTGGCGCAATGGGGATCACCGCAAGGCGGTCGTAGTGCAGGCGGGCGACAGAGAAGGGCGGGTGAACAAGGATGCGAGGCGTTCGCGGGCAGCGCTGTCGTCGTCGGCGACGCCCTATCCCTCGTAGGCGGAAAAGCCGGGATGGTGGAAACGGTCCAGGATGTCCAGGGTGGCCTGGCCGATTCGGTTTGCGCGGCCCTTTTGGCGGCCACCGCCTCGATTATCTCGGGGAATCCGATTGATCGAAATCGGTCACCCGGTGCGCCCCGAGTCAGTTGCCGGGATGGTACTGCCGCTCGATGTGGCCCTCAAGCTGCGGGCGGTAGAAGTACACGTCCCTCAAGTCGCCTGTGCTGTACCGCTTGGCCTGGTCGTTGAAGTGAGGAGACGAGGGATTTCCGCTCTCCCCGCCGGCTGAGACGGCCTTGGCCCGCACGCGGTCACCGAACTCGACCACGGCAACGAAGCTGTTCCCGCTGGTGCCGTACATTTTCTTGGTTCCTTTGTACGTGCGCGCTCCGAATGAAGCCAGAGAGCCCCACCGGGAGGACGTGAAGCCGACAGGAATGCTCGGCATCGCGTCGTCGAACGGCTGGACGATGTCCCCGGTGAGACGCTGGAATCGATTGATGTCGCCCCACTGCGTTTTCCAGCTCCCGAAATCGCTCGCGAGCTTGTCGGAAGCCGCAGACAGCGCCTGAAGCAGCTGCTCCGCCGTGGCCCTGTTGGCGACGTATTCGTCGGCGGACACACCTGCCTTTCGGGCATCGGCGCTCACCTGCCGCCCGATCTCCTCTCCCCAGTACACGGCGAGGGCCGTGGGGACGGACGGCACCGACCACCGCAGGTCCCACCCTCGCAGGAGCGCGATCTGCTCGGACAACTTCGCCTTCAGCGGATTGGCGCCAGATGTCCCGTCCCAAGCCCTAAGCAGGGCGGGGATCAGGTTCTGGAACGCCGTGAGATAGCTGTCGTACGCGGCAGTGATGAGGGAATCCAGCGTAAAGTCCTTCTTGTTTTGCAGGACCCGGATGGCGTGAAAGCCACGCGGGGACTCCTCACGGCCGTTCTCCACATAGACGGGATAGTCACCCTTCTTGGGGCTGCTTGGACCGGCCGCCGACCACGGCCAGTTGTTCGTGTTATAAAGCCAGCCACTCGCCGGATTTAGCAAATGCGGAGTCTCATCGACCGAGAGCAGACCGTGCCACTCCGTCGCGGGATCGCTGCCGTCCACCGGTTTGGTCCAGTCGAACTTTGTGTCGCGCTTCGGAATGAAGTTGCCGTGGAAGTACGCGATATCGCCGTTGGCGTCGGCGAAGATCGTGTTGTTCGACGAATTGGTGTGCAGCTCCATCGTCTGACGGAACGCCTTGTAGTCCTTCGCCTTAGTCCGGGTGTAGGACTGGGTCAGGGCCTTCACGGGTTCCTGCATCAGCCTGACGCTCACCCACTTGCCATCCACCTCGCGGACGATGGGTCCGTGATGAGTCCGGTAAACCGTGAAATCCTTCTGAGCCATTCCGGCACTGGTCTTGTAGGGCACGGTGATCTTGGTCGCCTTCAGCGGACGCTCCTCGGCGACGTAGCGGTAGTAGAAGTCGTCGCCCTTCTTCACCACCGTTTCCAGATACTCATCCATGTCGTCCACCCCGCTGGAGGTGTGCATCCAGCCGGCGCGTTCGTTGAATCCCTGGTAGATGAAGAACTGGCCCCACGTCACGGCGCCGTAGGCATTCAGGCCTTCGTCGCTGGCCATCTGCACTTCAGCCCGGAAGAAAAAGGACGTGTGGGGATTGATCAGCAGGAGGGCGTGGTGCGCGGCGGTGTTCGAGGGCGCGATGGCGATGCCGTTCGATCCGGTGCGTTCCGCGAGCTGAGTGCTTTCCAAGGCCGCAGCCTGGTTTTTGGGGCCCTTCCCGTAGAAGGCCAGGAGCTGATTCACGTTCACCCTCTCGATGTCTCCGCCGATGCTCCCCTCGGTGAAGGTGAGTGCCATCCAGGGCTCGAATCGCTTGATCACCCTGGGCTTCACCTGGGGGTGCTTATAAAGGTAGTAGTTCAAGCCGTCGGCGTAGGCATTCATCAGGGTTTTCAACCACTCCGGGCTTTTCTGGTACTGCGCCTTCATGTCTTCCGGGTCGATGAAGAGCTTCATGCGCAGGTCCCGGTACACCTGGGCCTCGCCCTCGGCCTCCGCCAGGCGCCCCATGGCGTTGATGTAGTTCGTCTCCACCCGGTTGAAGTCGTCCTCCGCCTGGGCGTACATCAGGCCGAAGACGGCATCGGCATCGGTTTTTCCGTGGATGTGTGGAATACCCCAATCGTCTCGGATGACGGTGACGTTCTGGGCCTGTCGCTGCCAGGCGGCGACATCTTTGTCCACGGTTGCCTGCGGGGCAAACGAAACGTATGCCGCCGCGAGGATGAGAACGAGCCTTTTCATAAGTGCCCTCCGGTGTGTTACAGGATTTCCAGCAGCGATGACTTCCGTGCTGCGTCACGGCCGGCGGCTCACCTGGCGGTCGAGTGCGAGGATTGTGCCGCAGAAATGCAACACCACGGCTCCACGCGTTTGTCAGGCGCCGGCCCATTTTTCGTGTCGGCTGCCGCGGCCGCTCCAGAGCTCAGGACCGATCAGAACCGCGATTCTACGCCAAAACGATCGTTGCCGGATATGGAGTTTGCACGTACTCCCCTCACCGGCCCGCCGGGGCCAAGTTATGCGGCCCAGTAGATCGCCCGGCGCTATGCTTTTACGAAACCGCTCCTGATTTCACGCACTGATCCTGCCGGCCTGCTTCCGGTACGTCGTGTCCGGCTTCTGGCCCGCGGCTTTCATGTGATAGGCCCGATTCATCAGCAAACCGCCCATAACTTTCAGGGTGAGCCACCCGCAGAGCGCCGGGTAATTCGTGGCAGATTTGAGATGGGAACCGGCGAGTGGCGGTCAGTGCATGCCGGTCATACCGGCCGGCGCGGTCCTTTTTACGAAGAGCATAAGGTTGGATTTTCCCTTCCCCCACAGGACGCCATAGCCATACGGGAAGGGCAGCGGCTCGCCGATATCGAGAAATCGTCGAGCGAGGAGCGGCTGCTGGGGAGGATTCGGCAGGCCGCCGATTGGAAGGATGCGCGTGTAGGATCCGAAGAGGCGCTCATTCCACTCGTGTTTGGCGAAAGCTTTGTACGGAATTCCCGAATCGTCCTGGAGCACAAGCTCGCTGCGATCGAGAATGAACTCCCGCACCCCTCGATACGCCTCCTCGTGCAGGATATAAACGGCGGCCTTCAGGACAGTATTGAAGCGCTCCAAGCGCTGAAGGAACCTTCCTTCGGGCGAGCTGCTGCGGACAGATCTATTGGAGAGACGGAGCTGCAAATAAACGATCGATTTGTCCGCACCATCCGCGTTGTCTCTGATCTTGATTCTCACACCGTAGATCCTTTTGTTTGGCCCTGTCCCGGTCGCAAGCTGGGAGATGTCTCTCACCATTCCCGGAAACTCGCGCAGGTTGCCGTCCTCATCGATTTCGACCGCATCAACCGACTGAACCGTATGACCCAGCCGGGCGCAGAAGATGAGGAACATGGGCAGAGCGCCGGGAATGTGCTTATTCGTGAGTTGTTCGCGGAGGACCCTGCTCTGCATGTAATTGCCCAAGGCCAGAGCATGCGCGACGCGAAGAGTCGCGTATAGTCCCACCTTCCTCTCGTACTCTGTCATCTTGAAGAGGTCTGGAACGTAGCCCGGCGGCTCGAGCGCGATAAAGATGTACTGGCGCGCGTGAGGAAAGAGGGCATAGGCGTTCAGAAAATCGGTTCCGCTCATGGGATACAGCACAGGTCGGGTATCAAGGCTGGCCGGAATGTGCGTTCGTCGCCACTCGCTTATCAGATCCAGATACCCTTCCTTGTATTGACGCCAGAAGGACTCCATGAGGCGCGCCTGCTTCTGAAAGGAAGGAGAAAAAGAGAGTTTGAAAAAAGGACTATCGGGCGAAAGCGGGAGACCCGCTAGCAATTGGGCCTGTTCGTTCCAGATTGAGGTGAGCAGAGGTGAAGCAATCACTGGCGGATCCGGAGGGAATCGCCGGACCTGAAGAGATCCTTTCGCAGAGATCCAGCAACCGCAGAACGAAGCAGCTATAGCGAGCAGGGCGATCAGCGGAGATTGAGTCAAACGTTTCATCTTCGGCCAATTTCCTTTGAACAATAACGTATACCACAGAGACACGAAGATTACTGAGCCTTATCGCGTCCGTGGTGTTTCTCAATCACGCCTTTTATCCCAATCGCTCCTTGAATAGCCGAAGTATGAGGAGTAAAACAGCCGCAGGTAGAGTTCCATGATCAATCCCCCTGATGTCGAGAATCAGCAGTCCTTATCCGGGTAAATCCAATGAAAATGAGACCGCCCACAGCAGCTTTCCTACTGTTCATGCTCTTGTTTGCTTGCCCCCTTGAAGCGCAGCAGCAAGCTCGAGTTCAGTCGTTCAGTCCTCAAGGAACCGTCAAGCGCGTACGCCAGGTCCAGGTCCGCTTTTCCGGTCCCATGGTCGCCTTTGGTGATCCGCGGCCCGCTTTGATGCCGTTCGACATCGATTGCGTAGAAAAGGGAACCGGGAGGTGGGCTGATTCTAACAACTGGGTCTACGACTTTGAACTGGACCTGCCGGCCGGTGTCCGATGCGAGTTCCGGCTCAAGGATGGTCTCAAGACTCTCGCCGGGAGCGAAGTCACTGGACAGAGACGCTTTTCCTTCTCAACCGGCGGCCCGGCAATCCTGAGCTCCAGGCCATGGGAAGGGTCCGAATCTATCGATGAGGAGCAGATCTTTGTCGTTGATCTGGACGGAGAAGCAAAAAAAGAAACCGTTCTCTCCAGCGTCTACTTCAAAGTCGAGGGAATTTCGGAACGCGTCGGGATCCGGATCGTGGAAGGCCCGGAGCGCGAACAGATAATCAAAGCCGAGTTTAGGTACCAGCGTGAAAAACCTAAGCACCTTCTTCTGATTCAAGCCAAACAGAGATTTCCGGCGTCTTCCAAGATCAGCCTGGTTTGGGGGAAGGGCGTCGCCTCTCTGAGTGGGGTGACCAACGATCAGGATCAAGTCCTCCCGTTTGTCACCCGGGCACTCTTTGCGGCTACCTTCCAGTGCCAGCGCGAAAACCCACAGGCAGACTGCGTGCCGATTTCTCCAATGCGCGTGGTGTTCTCCGGATCGGTAAAGTGGGCAGATGCCAGAAAATCGATTCTGAAGGGACCCAGCGGCCGCCAATGGATTCCGGAAGTTCCGCCGCGCGACGAGGATGAGGACAGCAGGTATGTACAGGATGTGATCTTCAAGGGGCCGTTTCCCGAAAAGGCCACCTTTACCGTGGAGATCCCGGCCGGAATCACCGATGATTCCGGCCGCAAGCTGACAAATGCCGGCAGCTTTCCCTTGACTGTTCGAACGGACGAATATCCGCCTCTCGCCAAGTTTGCCGCCGACTTCGGAATTCTGGAAGCAAGGACGAATCCTCTGCTCCCCGTCACGCTGAGAAACGTGGAGCCCGAAGTGGCTGCACGTATGTTCGAGGTGCCGGGCGGCGAAGAGAACATGGATCCGGTAGAGGTGAGCAAGAACGAGCAGGTTGCCGCGAATATTCAAGGAAGAATTCTCAGAATCCCACCCGACAAGGCCAGCCAGATGATTGCCTGGATTGATAAGGTCTCCGGGCGGACCCGGGAGGACCGGGATAAGTCGGTGTTCGGATCCGTGACGGCGCCCAAGACGAAGCAGTTCACGATTCCGAAGCTGCAGGGGAAGAAATCCTTCGAAGTCGTCGGCATCCCCATGAAGTCGCCGGGCTTCTACGTCGTGGAGATCCAAAGCGAGATTCTCGGAGCGGCCTTGCTGGGAGAATCCAAGCCCATGTATGTCCCCACCACCGTCCTGGTCACAAACCTTGCGGCACACCTCAAGTGGGGAATCGATCAGTCGCTCGTTTGGGTGACGACGTTAGACAAGGCGATACCGGTGGGTCAGGCCACTGTCCAGATTAGAGACTGCGAGGGTAAAGTCCTCGCCGAAGGCAAGACGGATCGCAATGGAATCGCACGTTTCGATTCTTTGCCGGATCCCCAGAAGCTTGCTCATTGCTTTCAAGGAAGATTCGATAGCGGTCTCCTCGTGACTGCGCAGGTCAAAGATGACATGGCCTTCGTTCACAGCAGCTGGATGGAGGGCATAGAGCCCTGGAGATTCCAGCTTCCCACCGAATGGGAGCGCAGCCTGACTGTCGCTCACACGATTTTAGATCGAAGCCTCTTCCGTGCCGGAAAGACTGTGCATATGAAGCACATTCTGCGCAGGCATATCACCGCGGGGTTTGCCCTGGAGCCTGCGGCCGAGAATCCTAGGACTCTGGTGGTCCAGCACCTCGGCAGCGAGCAGCGTTATGAGCAACCGCTCAAATGGGATGCCAACGGCATTGCGGAAAGCACCTGGACGATTCCGAAAGAAGCCAAGCTGGGCGAGTATCAGATCTATCTGTCGGGGACCGGGAAGAATCGTCAGGGAGGAACAGCCTCGGGCTCATTCCGCGTGGAAGAGTACAGGGTGCCGCTCATGCGCGCCGTGATCCGGCCTCCATCGGAGCCGCTAATTTCACCTGCCAACGTACCCATAGACCTGACGGTCACTTATCTGGGTGGTGGTGCCGCTGGAAATCTGCCGGTCAAGTTTCGCTACGACGTTCACCCCAGATATATTTCCGGCTTCGAAGGCTTCGAAGGCTTTACCTTCTCGAACGGAGTCGTAAAGGAAGGTTTGGTTCGTGGCGAGCCTGAGGAAAAAGAAAACGAAACCTTTCAACTCAAAAGTACCGACCTTACACTCGACAAGCTAGGCTCTGTCCGGACCACTATTAGCGGGCTTAAGAAGATCGATAAGCCTGAAGAGATTCTGGCCGAGTTGGAATTTAGGGATCCGAACGGTGAGATTGTTACTGCCTCTTCTAGAGTACCCCTGTGGCCTGCCAAGCGGATCGTCGGCATTCGTCCGGACTCCTGGATGCTTTCCAAAGATACCCTCAAGTTCAAAATCGCCGTCCTGGATATTGCAGGCAAGCCGGTGGCGGACGCCCCGGTCAGGGTCGATCTCTTCCAGCGCACGACCTACTCTCACCGCACGCGGCTGGTGGGAGGCTTCTACGCCTACGAACACAGCACGGAAATAAAACGCGTTCAGACGTTCTGTGAAGGCAAGACGGATAAGAAAGGACTTCTCCTCTGCGAGAAGCCATCGCCTGTCTCGGGGCAGATCATTCTCCAGGCAATGACGCGCGATGAATCAGGCCGGGAGTCGACTGCTTTTCGGGATGCCTGGGTGGCCGGCAAGAGTGAAATGTGGTTCGCGGCCAAGGATGAAGACCGTATTGATGTCTTGCCGGAGAAGAAGCGCTACGAGCCCGGCGAAAAGGCCAGATTCCAGGTTCGCATGCCCTTCCGCAAGGCGACTGCGCTGGTGACGGTTGAGAGAGAGGGCGTTGGAGAAGCTTTCTTGAAGGAATTGTCGGGGAAAGAACCGGTAATCGAGGTTCCGATCAAGAGCGAATACGCTCCCAACGTGTTTGTCTCCGTTTTCGTCGTGCGCGGCAGGGTAAGCGGAGTACAACCCACGGCGACGGTGGACCTCGGGCGTCCGGCTTACAAGCTGGGAATTGCGGAGATCAATGTCGGCTGGAGGGCCCACGAGCTTAAGGTGAAGGTCTCCTCGGACAGGCCCGTCTACAAGGTGCGCGAGAAGGCCAAGGTAAACATTGTTGTCACCACTGTGGATGGAAAGGCGCCGCCGCGCGGCGCTGAAGTCGCTGTAGCCGCTGTGGACGAGGGCCTGCTGGAGCTGATGCCGAACACGAGTTGGAACCTGCTCGAGGCGATGATGGGAAGAAGAAGCTACGGCGTCCAGACCTCCACAGCGCAGATGCACGTCATCGGCAAAAGGCATTTCGGCTTGAAGGCTTTGCCCCAGGGCGGCGGTGGAGGGAGGCAGATTACGCGTGAGTTGTTTGACACGCTGCTTCTCTGGAAGGGCCGTGTCCGTCTCGATGATAACGGACAGGCATCTGTTGAAGTGCCGCTCAACGATTCGCTCACATCTTTCAAGATCGCAGCCGTGGCTAACGCCGGCCTTGATCTTTTCGGGACGGGATCCACGTCGATCCGTTCCACGCAGGACCTGATCATCTTCTCCGGCATTTCGCCGGTGGTGCGCCAGGGGGACAAGTACCGGCCGGAATTCACGCTGCGCAACACCACGGAGCGTCAGATGGATGTTCGCGTCACCGCGCGCATCAGCGGCATCGCCGAGTCTCTCCCTCCGCAGACCATTTCGCTCTCCCCGGCAGAATCGAAGCAGATAGGGTGGAACCTCACCGCTCCCACGGGTGTGGATTCGCTCAAATATGAACTGGAGGCGAGCGCCGGTGCGGGAATTGGTGACCGATTGAGCGTGGTCCAGAAGGTTGTCCCGGCAGTGCCTGTGCGGACCTTCCAGGCAACGCTTACCCAGCTCGAAGGGGATTTCCGGATGGAAGTCGAACGTCCCAGGGACGCGCTTCCGGGCCTCGGCGGCATCCAGGTTTCATTCAAGCCCACACTCCTCGATGGCCTGGCGGGCGTTGCGGAGTACATGAGGTTATATCCCTACATTTGTCTCGAACAGCTGGTTTCCAAGGCGATCGCGTTGAGGGACACAACGCTGTGGAGCAAGGTGATGGCACAGCTTCCCTCCTACCTCGACGGCGACGGCCTGGCGAAATACTTCCCTTCGATGCGCTGGGGCAGCGACGTCCTCACGTCGTACGTCGTGTCGATAGCACAGGAAGCCGGCTGGCAGATTCCGGGTGAGGCAAAGGAGCGTATGCTGGGGGGCCTGCGCGGCTTCGTCGAGGGACGCGTGGTTCGCTATTCCTCACTCCCGACCGCCGATCTCTCGATTCGGAAGCTGAGTGCGGTCGAGGCGTTGTCGCGTACGGGCAAAATCGAGCAGAACCTGCTCTCGTCGATCACGATCGAGCCTAACCTCTGGCCCACGTCGGCTGTCATAGACTGGTTCAACATCCTGCGTAGAGTGCCCAACATCCGCAACCGGGATGACAGGATCAAGGAAGCGGACCAGATTCTCCGTTCGCGCCTGAACTTCCAGGGAACTACCTTGGGATTCTCCACGGAGAGGAATGACTTGTTGTGGTGGCTCATGTGCTCTGTGGATGTGAACGCGGTCCGGCTCATCCTGAGCGAGATGGGTTACGCGGCCTGGAAGGAGGATATGCCAAGGCTCGTCCGCGGAGCCTTGGGGAGACAGCATCGCGGTCACTGGGACACGACAACCGCGAATGCCTGGGGAGTCCTGGCGATGGATAAGTTCTCCCAAACGTTCGAGAAGACGCCTGTCAGCGGAACGAGCACGGCAACCCTCGCCGGACGCGCACAGGCCGTTGATTGGAACAGCGCACCGAAGGGGCGGACTCTATCCTTCGGCTGGCCGGCGCAATCCAGTCCGCTCACGCTGCACATGGACGGGTCCGGCAAGCCGTGGGCCACAGTGCAAAGTCTCGCGGCCATTCCGTTGAAGGAGCCGTTCTCGAGCGGGTTCAAGATCAAAAAGACCCTTACCCCGGTCGAGCAGAAAGAGCAAGGTGCGTGGAGCAAGGGAGACATTGTCAGAGTAAGGCTCGAGCTGGAGTCGCAGGCTGACATGACCTGGGTCGTCGTCAGCGATCCGATCCCCGCCGGCGCGGCGATATTCGGAACGGGGCTGGGGCGGGATTCGCTGCTTGCCACCCGGGGGGAGAAGCGGAAAGGCTGGGTCTGGCCGGCATTCGAGGAGCGCTCCTTCGAAGCCTTCCGTTCCTATTACGAGTATGTTCCTAAGGGGACTTGGACGATCGAGTACACCATGCGTCTCAATGGCCAGGGAGAGATGAATATGCCTCCCAGCCGCGTCGAGGCGTTGTATTCACCCGAGATGTTTGGCGAGCTCCCAAATGAAGCAATCCGAATTAAATAAAAGGGACGCGGATAAACGCGGATCACGCGGATTCAGGCAATTGAGATCCGTGTTGATCCGCGCGAATCCGCGTCCTTTAAAAACTCTCGCCAAGATCTCAATTGCGGCTGCAGTCTGCACATCAGCTTGCATTGGGTTGCTCGTGCTCTATACCGCGCCAGCTAATCTTCCGTCCTTCCAGGCGGTGAGGAAAGGCTATTCCCGGTCGGAGGCGGTGCTGGTCGACCGGCACGGTGAGGTCATCCACGAACTGCGTGTCGACCGCCGCGGGCGAAGACTCGATTGGGTGCCGCTGAGGGACGTCTCGCCCGCGCTCCAATCGGCGGTGATTTATGCCGAGGACCGGCAATTCTACCGGCACGGCGGCGTGAACTGGACCTCGCTGGGCGGAGCCATCCGCGGAATGTTCGGCGGCTCCAACCCTCGCGGTGCGAGCACGATCACCATGCAGCTCGTCGCGAAGCTCGATAATGATCTGCACCCGCAAAACCGCCGCCGCACCGTGCCGCAAAAACTCAAACAGATAGCCGCAGCGCAGGCCCTTGAGAAGCGCTGGTCCAAGGCGCAGATACTTGAGGCCTATTTGAACCTGGTGACGTTTCGCGGCGAGCTGCAGGGAATAGCCGCTGCCTCAAAGGGGCTTTTCCGCAAAGAGCCGCAGGGCCTGGATAACGTGGAATCGCTCATCCTCGCGGCCCTGGTTCGTTCGCCGAACGCCGGGGTTGATCAGGTGTCGTCCCGAGCCTGCCTCCTCGCCGAAGGAATGAAGCTGCAGACAGGACAGCGGGAAATACTCTCTAAGACTAATGATGTGCTCTCGCGTCCTTACCTGGTGCTGCCGCAGGCCTCGCTCGCTCCGCACGTCGCCTTGCGCCTACTGGACGCCGGCAGAGCAATGAAAGGGGCGGGGCCGGACCGGCTTGTTTCCACGCTGGACGCCGGATTGCAGGATTTCGCCTCCGAGACTCTGCGCCGCCATCTCTTGTCCCTGAAGTCTCGGAACATGCATGATGGTGCGGTTCTCGTGGTCGGCAACAAGACCGGAGAAGTGCTGGCCTATGTCGGCAACATAGGAGATCGGGCCAGCGCGCGCTACGTGGACGGCACGCAGGCGATGCGGCAGGCCGGATCGACCTTGAAGCCCTTCGTCTATGGATTGGCTCTCGAGAAGCACCTGCTGACTCCCGTTTCGCTTCTTGACGACAGCCCGACGGATATACCGGTCATGGGAGGCGCCTACCGGCCGAAAAACTATGACAATGTGTTCCACGGTATAGTCACCGCGCGCACCGCGCTGGCCTCGTCGCTGAACGTGCCCGCCGTGAAGACGCTCAACCTCGTCGGTGTCGAATCCTTCGTCGAGGAGTTGCGCCGGCTTGGTTTCAAAAACCTCCGGCCCGCGGACTTTTACGGTCCGTCGCTTGCCCTCGGCTCCGCCGACATCACTCTGTGGGATCTGGTCGGCGCCTATCGGGCTCTCGCGAACAACGGAGTGTGGAGCCCGCTGCGGCTTTCGTTCGGCGAGGAAAAGGGCGAGTCGAGGCGCGTTCTTTCCGCGGAGGCCTCTTTCCTGGTGGCCGACGTTCTGTCCGATAGGGAGAGCAGGAGTCGGACTTTCAGTCTGGAGAGCCCGCTGTCGACGCGCTTCTGGACGGCGGTGAAGACCGGAACCAGCAAGGACATGCGGGACAACTGGTGCGTCGGCTATTCAGATCGCTATACCGTTGGAGTATGGGCGGGCAACTTCTCGGGCGAGCCTATGTGGAATGTCAGCGGGGTCACAGGCGCCGCGCCGGTGTGGGTCGAGATCATGAATTGGCTGCACCGCGACAGTCCCAGCAATGCTCCAAAGCCTCCCTCCGGTGTCGTCGAGCGCACGGTGCAGATCGCGCATATCGGCCAAACCCGCAAGGAATGGTTTATCCGCGGTACGGAAACTGCCGTTGTCAGGGAAGCGGAGGTACAAACCAATTTCCGGATTGTCTATCCAGCCCCCGAGACCGTCATCGCGCTGGATCCCGACATTCCGTTGGAGCAGCAGAAAGTCTTTTTTGAAGCTACTCCTGAAAAAAACACGCTGCAGTGGTTGCTGGACGGCCAGCCGGCAGGTCCCGCAGGCGCTGTGCTTCTTTGGGCTCCGCAGAGAGGCAAGCACACGCTCGCCCTTGCCGATAGTGAGCGCCGTGTCTACGATTCGGTGACTTTCGAGGTCCGCGGAAGCCTGGCAGCTTCCGCTCCGGAGAAATAATCTCTTCTGAAATTCGTGGCAGGCTTGTTGTACCCGACTCGTATTAAATATGGTGCTTTAGTGCTCGCACATCCGTCGCCTTCGCGTGCGACAAACCTGCTCCTAACATGCCGGGCGCATCCTCTGCGGCAACCAGATACTGGAAGGGGGTTAGGGCCTGTCAATGAATAACGTTTACACTTTGCTGCTGGCCTGCGGGCCGCAGCCCGAAGGGGCGCGGCGGCGGGCGGGCATCTGCCTTGTTGCCGCTCCTCGACGATGCACACTGACATCGCCTGCGTCGCGGCGCCTCGCATCTGCCCGCGCGGCGCTCGCGCCAAAGTGCAAACGTTATTCATTGACAGGCCCTTACAATAACTTCCTGAAAGGGCGCGAGGACCGTAGGGCCGGCAGTAAGGCCGGATGCTCGCGTTGTCTCTGGAACGACCGCCGAAGATGCGGAGCTTGCGATCCGTCCGCACATATCCAACGATCGATTCAGCTGCGGGATTAAGATGCCCTCATCCGATGGACAGTGCGGACCGTCACATTGAGGAAAGCAGCGATTTCTTTCCAGGACTGGAGCGCCTTCCGCTCCGGACCCGGGGCTTGCACCTGGTGGGTTTCCATTTACATGCCGCCGCGCAATGTCATCCCGCCAAATTGGCAATTGACAGAGGCATTGTGCTTCACGCGGACGCTCGTTTGCAGGTTTTGGGGACACCATATCTCTGTCGGATTTTCCATCAGGATCTGAATGATTTCGAGTCTAGCCCGTCGATCTTCTCGATCCTGTTATCCTGTCTTGCATCTTCCCGCCCGTGCAGGTGACGGACGGACCACCGTTCGCAGAGGCTGCATGCGGGGCATTCCAACGGATGACAGCCTGCGGTTCTCGCAAGCATCGAGGCCATCAGCTCATCCAACGAACGATTGTCAAGCCGGACGGGATACATGCCGCGGGCAGGCGAAAATCCCAGCAGCAAATCGATGATATCGCCGTCGTAGCGACGTGCGTTGAACGCCTCCACTGTGCGCAGGAAGTCGGTTTGGGGCAACTCACGCCCCCCCAGCTTGAACAGGTTGATCCCGGCAGCGAGGTATCGATCCATCTCTTCGGGCCGGATCCACGGACTCCTGACGTACATGGCCTGGTCCGCCCGGCGGATCTGGTCGCATAACCCTCCCAGGAAGTCGCAGGGCACCTCGTCACCGGGCCCATCCACAGCGTGGGATTCGTAATCGTAATGTATGGCCCGGAACGGGCACTGAAGAAGACAAAACGAATTTACCAGTGCGGAAAGATCCAGGCCGATCTGCCTGCGTAAAAGCTCAACCTTGCGCAGGTCGCGGTTGAGGGATTCCGGAATGCAGACCCGGTCCACCGCGGGGTATTTTTCGAGCAAACGCGCAGCCACCGGAGACTGAATCGCCGCAATAATCGAGATTGTGACCCTGGCATCCAGACCATCGAACAGATCAAGGAACGTCGGCAAGGCAACCGTAAACCTGCGCACCCCGATCCCGGCCAGGTCCTCGAGAAAAGACCGGAGCGACGCGCGCCCTTCGGGCGTGTATTCGCGATTTGCCAGACTCGAAAAATTGAGCGTGTAGTTGAATTCGATCCCGGCGTTTGCCGCACAATCGACATACTCTATGAATCGATCTCTGGATACCGCCGGCAATGCCGATCCCAGCCGGCCGGAGCCATACGGAGAGGGATTCAGATTCCCATAAACTTCGCGGACGGGCATTTCCAGACGGGTGTTTGCCACGGCGATGGCCGACAGCGACTCGGATCTGAAATCTGCGGGGAGTGCAAAGCCGGGCATCATGCCCCGCCTCCGTTCTTCCAGGCGGTCCATAGGGTCCATCGTTCCCAACGCCAGCTCTTGGGGTCCACTTCACGATACGCCGCGTCGATGAGCGCCGCTCGTGCATCGGCGTCGATGCCCGCCAGCATGGCGTCCGTGTTGACCGGGATCTTCAGCCAATCTCGGTAAGCACGATAGCTCAGACGCGCGCGAACTGCATGTCGCTCGGGCGTCAGATCCGCTTCCCGAAGCATGTCGTCTACTTGCAGGGCGTTCGGGACCGGCTTCCCGGGAGGCGGCGGCACGGTGCGCTGTTCGGACAGGATCGCGGCGAGGTGGAGGAGCAGGGAGTCGTCTCCTCCGCCCGGCTTGTCCGCTTCGCCAAGGTACAGGGAAGGAATGTTGAAGCAGAGTGCGCCGCCGGGTTTCAGGAGGCGGCTGCAGCGGCGGAAGAGATCCTGCAGCGGGTCGAGTTGCCAAATCCCGGCGCCGCACAAGATGCAGTCCCAGCCAGCAGGATCGTCGGGCATTTCGGCGGTCCAGGACACTCGCGCGTCCCGAATGCGCTTTTCGCCGGCGGCTCTCATGGCGGCTGCAGGCTCGACGCATAATATCATGCCGGTCGCGTCGAGAAAGGGAAGAGCGGCCTCGGCGGTGCGGCCTGTCCCGGCGGCAAAGTCGAGAATGCGGGACCCCGGTGCGATGCAGGCACGCGCCGCGAGATTTCGGTTCGCACTGCGATAACGCGCGTAGCGGCTGCAAAACTCCTCGAAATACCGAGCTGTGTCCTGGTGATCCCAGCCGATGGCTGCGCTCATGCCGGATCCTCCGTTGTTGGACCCTCGTGCGGGATTCCCATCCGGCGCAGGTTGTGTTGGGCCTTGAATTCCAGGCAGGCTCGGATCATCCGGCGCGAATCGTCGCCGTACCGGAAAAAGTCCAGATCCAGGGTGTGATCGTCAGCATAGGACCGGCAGAATTCATCAAAGTTGTTCGGATCAGGACGTGGCGCGCAGCGGCCGTACTCCTCCCGGAGCCACCAGTCCGTAAATCCGTACTGCAGGTGATACTGTTCGTAAATCGGCGTCGTGGGCATGGGGACCAGCACGCCCGACGGGCTGAAGAAATCCACCAGCGGCGCGATCCGCTCCATGAAACGGAGCGTGCGCTCGAGGGCTTGCGGAGTTTCCTGCGGAAAACCGAACATGAAATTGCACGAAGTTCTGAGCCCCGCGTCCTTCGCCATCTCCAGGGCCCGGACCACATGATCGGTCCGGATCCCCTTCCGGATTGTGCGAAGGGTGTCGTCGTCGCCGCTCTCCACGCCGAAATTCAGTTGTACGAGCCCGGCGGCCTTCATGGCCGCGAGGAGTTCGGGCCTGACCATTGTGACTCTTGTTGTCGCGCTCCACAGGGGGGAGAACGGCAGATCCCGCTGCATCGCAGCGCAAAGGTCCATCAGGCGGTCCTGGTCGGCTGTCAGCGCGTCGTCCCAGAAAGGGAAGAAGGTTGCACCGACTGACGACCAGGAGTTTTTCAGCTCCTCGATCACGTTGGCTGAAGACCGGAAGCGAAATTCCCGGCCGGTGGCGTAGTTCGCGCAAAACGTGCACCGGGCGGGACAGCCGCGGCTCGAAACGATTCCGTTGGAAACCGGGGGCCATCCGGAATCTCCGTACCAACGGCTGTCGAACAGGTGTTGCGCCCTGTGCGGGAACGGGAGCTTGTCCAGTTCGGCCACGTGATTTGCCCGGGTCCCGCCGCACAGATTGTCGTCAGCATCGACGAAGCGGATTCCGGGGATTTCGCTCAGCGAGCCTTTGCCTTCCAGGCAGTCCGCGAGGGCGACGATCCCATGCTCCGCCTCGCCCAGGATCGCCACATCGAAACCATGACCCAGGCTCTCGTCGGGACACGCCGTGGCGTGCGGGCCGCCGGCCACCAGCATCGGGAATCGGCCGCGCAAGTGCTCCACCAGTCGGTAGGCTTGCCACACCCAACGCGTGAAAAGGCCGAACCCGACCATCTGCGGGGCAAAATTCTCCGCCTCGGCCAAGATCCAATCTGCGTCGGGGGAAAACAAGCGCGCGGCGGCATCGATGACTCGCACCTCGGATCCGCGTGCAAGCAGCGCGGCCGCCACGTATTGGATCCCGACAAGAGGGCCGCCGAGCCGTTCCGGCGACGGAGGAGTGATCAACAGAACCCGGGTCATGTTGCGAGTATTGTAAGGTCAAGAGACAGGCAACACAACTCCCGAACTCAGATGCCGATCCCCTGGGTGAGGTGCCCTCGCTTGAGCGCATGGCCCTTCGGGCCGGCCAAACCTCCTGCACGCTGCAAACCATGCACGATTTACAGCGTCCGAAGGCAGCGTTCTTCCGTGTCCCCATGGTCCTGATTCGGCGCATAGGCGCATAAGCTCTACGGATCCAAACAAGAAAGAAGCAATCGCGTGCGGTCTATGGACTCTTTCTAACTCCTTCATAGATTTTGACCTGCAGATCGACTGTGCCGGTCTGGCGATTGTAGTTAAAAGTTGGGATATAACTGCAATCCGAGTAACCCTGTTCGCGGAGGTTCTTTATGAAGTCATCCATGAAGCCCTTAAACTCCACCAGATTTGGCACTTCACCCGATTTTATTGGGAATAGGGCTTCAAGGGTCTTGGGTGGAATGGTCTGAGAAGTAACCTCGACATGTCCCCACTGATATATCTTTCCTTCCTCGATGTTCACCGAATATGTACTGGGTTTTTCGCCAACTGGATCGACAGAGATCTGGGCATCGAATAGTCCGAAGGAACGGTAAAGTTGAGTCAATGCTCTGGTCAACGTCTCGCGCATATCTCTAGGAGAGGCTCCGGGCGGTAGGCTATCCACAACTTGCCAAAGTAAGGCGTCAGCAATAAAGCGGTTTCCGTGGAATTCGAGGCCTGAGCGGCGGCGCCCGCCTAGGTTACCGGAGGGAGTTTTTTGGGGGTGCATGCGACCACTTCTCTCCATAACGGCGGGTGTCCTTTGCTCCGGTCTATCGCGTCTTGCCGAATTCACGATTGCCTCAGAAGGTCGTGGGGCCGTGACAGCGGTAGCAACCGATGCCGACGCTGATCTCCTGTTCTCATCAGGCACCGGATGCCGAGATCGTGGAGTGAAAACACTTATCGCGAGAAACATTGACAAAGCGACAAGGCAACATGCAATCCAAAAGCCTGATTTGTGCGCAATTCGATATATCGACATGACAATTGTTCCCGTGCTGGCCTGGCGGGCCATTAGGACGACCATTTATAATTTGTTAATTTAGCCACTGGCAAATAGACTCTTTTGCGACTGTCGCAATCCTGTCTCCGCCTCATCCTTTAAGCATGATTTTGGCGGCCAAGCGTAGCTTGGTGCAGCCTCGGAAGCACTTCCCTATTTCTCGTCATGGGTGGCCTCAAGGAACGCTACCGGTTCTATGATTCGCTCGAGGTTGTTGGCGAGATGCGCGACCACAACGACAAGAACCACGCACATCACGTCCCGTTGCAGAAAGACAGCATCGCACTGTGTCGCCTTCAAGCAAAGGAGCTCGCCCTAACAGTGGAGGAATCCCTGCTCTTCTCTTGTCGCCATACCGCCGTGCAGGTAGATCACTATCAGCGGATTCAAACCGGACGACGAGTCAATGCCCGTTTTGTTGGTACCGAATATTATTTGGATCGCTGTCCCAGGGCTGTCTCACTTCGCTATTGCGAATGGTACCGTCAGTTTCCTAGTCCCCCAAGCCACCGAAATAATCCCATTTGCGCTATGGGTTTGTTCAATGTTTATGGTCAGAACATCAACTGAATTCCTCGTGGCGACCTCACGCATCCCAACCCTCAGGATATCCTTTTGGAGATCTCTCTGATTCGGCGACGCCAGCTCTGAATCGGAATTGAAGATCAATGACCATGCTGATCCATCGTACTGAGCAAGGAGCGTATAGCTGCCTGCGCTCAACCTGTTGTCACCAAAGACCAGTGCTGCCTCTGTGTACAAGGTCGTCGGCATATCTGCCCCAAGGCGCCAGACGATATTGGGAACGATCAAATCCTCAACCCGCCGGTTCTGCAACTCTGGCCTCCCATACTCAATAGCAATAACTCGGTTCTGCATGCGTGTCACGCTTCTCGCACGTCCGGGCAAGCTCTGGAGCGTCGGTGAAAGCAACATTATACCCAAGGCCAAACCGATGTAGCTGCTCATAAGTCTCTCCTTTCACAGTCCACGAAGTGATAAATCCAATCATTTGCGCATTTTGATGTGTATTTCACCTAACCATCTATTTTTTTCAATTTGTATCGCCTCTGGGCTCACGCCTGACACATCAAGGAAGTATTCGACTGGTTGCTTCATGTAAGGCTGACCTATTAAGGCAGATACATCAACACGTCGATGGACATGGGCGAGGTCTACCTTCGTTATCTTATATCGTGGTCCCTCGTGAATGGCCACGATCATTTCTAAGGTCGCCATCTTGTTGTCAGCAGTCATCGCATAGTTCGCAGCAAAATCTAGATATCCTTGATCGCGATAACACGCGGCTATCTCTTGCATTGCATTTTTGAATGCGACCAGATCCACAGTCCTTCCAACCCTGAGGGGCAGTTTCTGCGCTACTTCTTCGGGGGACACGAAGTCGGTTCTTAACGTAACGTCACCCCATAGGTACTGCTTTCCCTCATGAATATTCACCTCGAAGGTTCCCGAATCTGACGCTGATTGAGTGATCTGAACTTGGCAACGTGTATATCCATGACGTGCGTATAACTCGTAGACGAGCAGCTCCCACGCGGTTATTAGTGACTTCGTGTCAAGACTTGTATCTTGAGATAACACTGTGGCTATCAATTCCTTTGAGAAAGCTCTGTTCCCCTCAATAGAGACAAAGCGCGTCTGTGTATTATCTGTACCGGTAGGGCCGTCACGTAAGCGATCAATGAGGGGTATACCGAGGTGGGTCCAGAATCTTGACCGTAACGACACTAGCTTCGTGCCACTGCCGGCCAGTCGCGTCGTTCTTGCGTCAGGTGGGCTGTGTTTCAATGATGGGGTGGCTGACGGCACTGGCGTTTTGGCATCTGGGAGGCGACCTTTTAAATTTAGGGCTACCACGATGGATACGCTAGCGAAGACCAAAAACACGCACAGCCAATTGAGCAACAGCCTAATTCTGTTGTTCTCGTGTCCTGGAGTTTGTTCAGACCCCATTTTTGTGCTCCATGTTATCATGATGAGCACATACTTTTATTGCCTTCTGTATGATCTCGTCACCGTGTGTAGCCGACGAAGCGGCCACGCCGGCCCAGCGAGCGAGGATAATACCGTCCTTGTCGATGATCACTACAGCTGGCACGTTTCCAATGACGCGGCAACTGGCAACGGGTAGCTCAATTCCGTTGGCCCGGAGCAGCCGCTCGCTCGCCGCGCCATGGTCACTAGCGATAGCACAACATGGGATTCCGGCTTGTTTCAGTTGAATGACCAGTTTGGGCCAAAAGGTTGATATCGCTCTTTGACAAAAAACGCAGCGTTGGGAAAAGATAAGCACAATTGCAGGTCTCGCGTCACTGAGAAGCTGTGTGCCATTGATGGCTTTCAATTGGCGGACCTGAAGCACTGTGTTTCCTGGCAGGATAGACACCGTCGTCGCAGCGTCTATAGCTTTCTGTGATATGAGAATGTTTGCCAGATAGTACGCTCCGGCAAACCCTAAGCTAAAAATGGCTGCAAGAAACAAGTACTTGTTTGGGCCATTGCGCCTTCCGGCGCTAACAGGGCTAGAAAAGGCGAACATATCTTACTGTGCATATCCAGGGCAGTCGGATTGCCCAGTTATGCAAGATCCGGCTAGACCGCCGCCGTAGCATTCGTAACAACAACCTCCTGCCTGGCACTCACTATAGCCGGTACAACCCCAATTACTCAGGTATTGGCAGTCCGAATAACGACTGGGGTCGTAACATTGCATTGCAGCATTAGCGCTGAAGTGAATCCCAAAACCCAAACCGAATAACATCCCAATTGTTAGCACGGTCACTATGGTTTTGACTTTCATTGTCTATGTCTCATTCTAAGTTTTGGTCAGTGTATAAGTAATCAGCGACAGAGTTGGACCGCTCAATCGCGAGTGTTGCTAGTCCGCCACGAGGCGAACCCAACCCCCAACTCATACGCCGCAACCATTTCTTTGGTTGTTACGCATACACCAACTGAGAGGTCAAGGTCTAGCGCAGTTTGCGCCAATTGCGCGAAAAATGCTTTTATCGGAAGTCGTCATAGCTTAGGTTGTGCGAGATAGTGTTTAAGAAACGCAAGATCGACGTAGTATTTTTGCCCTACACGCACTGCGCGAATTATACCTGTTTCGATCCAGAACTGTATTGTACGCTGCGAGAGGCCGACTATTCGAGCAGTGCGCGAGGTCGAGGCGAAGAGCTGTGCTCGGTCAGCGGGAGGTGTATTGATATAGAGCTCTAGTAGTTCCGCGTCATTCGGATAATCACAAGACTTGATGCGGTGATTTGTGGCCATTTGCGCGTCACTCCGTCGCTACGGATCGCCACCCAGTTTTACCTCGGTCTCGGGGCACATTGAGACCGTACCTGAGGATTTATTCATGCTTCTTACCACTTCGATATGGCTATCAATCGTAGGTCGGCCTGAGATAGTCCTAGTGCCAGTCGTAATCCGAATGACGGTAGCTATAAGAGCAACTCCTAAATACAAGAACGAAAAACGGACTCCGCAGCCTACCTTAAATTGAAGAAGACTGGTCACCCTGGCCTTCCACGTTCTTCCCCGCTTGCCAAAGCTGCGTTTGTCACTAACTGAGCCGGAAATCTGAATACGGCGTCATTCGCGATCCATCCGGACGTTAACAAGCGTTAACGATTTAATGACTGAGGACTAAGGATATAAAAGTGATTCAAAATGCAGGAAGCGACCTGAGCGTGAGCCTTACGAAACTGGCTGAGCTCCACGAGCGAGAGGGGAATCGCACCGAGGCGCTCCGTTGCGCATAGGACAAACAAGCTGCTGTTTTGGAGCTCGGCTCTCCCAGGATGCGTTCTCTCCAGGTTCCGATATCGGGCCTTATGTCAACTTCGGGCTGTGGACCTCGCCTGGCTACGGAGAAGCATCTTTTGCCCAAGCCCATGTAGGCCCTGGCAACCGGCCAGGACCCTGGAGTTTATATACATTGTTTACGGGGATTGCTTGCTCAGGGGTCAGCCTAAACTGCCTTTGCGGATCCCTGTGGCAGCGAAAATGGCGAGTATTTGCCTCCATTGCTAGGGTCCTACCCGCCGTCGGCCCGTCGTTAAACCCGTCACAAATACCATGAACCCCGCAGAGCCGCCATGGACTAGGCCCGGCCGCGAGACCGGGTCAGGTGCTTGGCTGCTATGACGCTGTTGTGAATGCCTGACCGCGCGAGGTGAGAAATGAAAAGAATTTTCAGCCCTCTGGGATTCATGATCGTCTGGGTATTCATCCAATCCGGATTCCCTGGACCGACATCATGATCGCTACCGAAGATGAGCCGCTCGTCCGGATTTCCACTTATGTCGACTTCGCCTCGGGCGAAGCTCTCGAATTGTTGAGCCGCGCCACCAACAGATTCCGGCTTCCGGCGAAAACGAAGGAAAAATACCTGGGCCGGGGATTGAGAGGGGATATCTACGGACAGGAAGGGACCATTGCAAAGATGCGGATCGGATCTTATCAGCTCACCGATGTTCTCGTCTCCATCGCTCCGGTCAGCGTCCATTCCCGGCAGGACAACGCCGACGGCATCATCGGCAATAATGTCCTGCGCCGCTTCAATGTGATCTTCGACTACGCCCATAACAAAATCCATATTCAACCCAACTCTCATTTCTCGGAGCCGTTTAAATAGCGGCATGCGATCGGGACGGAGTTTATGGGTTGGGGTTTCGAGATCAGGTGAAGGCCCTTGCAATCGAGGAAGTTGTCACTGCTCCTCGCCGGCCATGGCAATCCTCGTATGTGGAGAGAGCAATCAGGACAGGCTGCGAGATATGTGCCGCTTCACCCTGCACGACCCTCGACTCAATGTCGGCCTCAATCGGAACCGCGACGTCATGCCTTGATTCGGCTGATCAGGGCTTCGAGATAACGCGATTTCAGCTGCCGGCTGGCCAGCGCCTGCTTCAACGGCGGCAGCTTTAATATCACCCCCAAAATTGCGGCCATCGCGCGGTGGCTGAGGTGCGCGCGGTTGTCGAAAACCACGTGCTGCAATCCACCCCGCTCGATTGCCATCACCACGGCCCTATGAGTTCCATTGAGGGGCGTAATCACGCGCTCGGCACGGCCGGTCAGGCGGAGGCTCTTTGTGCGGCACGCTCGAACACACAGGCCGCAGCCCAGGCAAATTTCCGCGTCCAGCTTCGCTCTGCGATTCCTGGGCCTGTGCGGATCATTGGCAGACACCAATGTCATTGCTTCGACAGGACAGGCGTTCACGCACTTGCCGCACCCGTTGCATTGATCCCACTGGACTTGCGGGAGAAAGTTGGTGGTGTGAACCGGGTGCATCAGAGCGAAACGGCGGGCAGCAATCAACGCCTCGCAGCAACAACCGCAGCAATGGCAGATGAAGTTCACTTGCTGGCGCACATTTTCGCCAAACTGGACAAGGCTGCAGCCGTATGCCTCCTGAAGCAAGTCCAGGCCCTCCACCTCATCGATCCTTCGTGCATAACCGTGGCGGATCAGTGAGTCTGCCGAATTGTTGAACGTCATACAGATATTTTTGGGAGCAGTGCAGTCGCGTCCCACATGCTGCATCTTGTGACGGCAGTAGCAGATCCCAACCCCGCGATGCTTTGCGGTCCGGATCACCTCGCTGGCCCGCTCATAGTCGAGCACCTGTAGCTCGCCATCCGGCGGCAGTGCGGGTTCGTGGACAAAAACTCTGCCGAGCTGCGTCTCGCCCCGAACAAAGAGATTCCGGATGAAATCCTCTTCGACATTCAAATATTGGTAAAACAGCTCGGCCAGCATCTTCTGATCGATGTCGCCGCGGATTCGCATCATGGAAAACTCGAAGAATCCGGCCATCGGGGGAGGCAGGACGTATGTGGTTTCCCCGTTGCGATCGATGTCGAGCAGGATGGCCCGGCCGGCTAAGGCATCAAGCACGCTTTGAGCATCAAATTCCTTCATTCTCCAGATGCCGGCGGCTTTGCGGGCGGTGAACGGTTTGATAGGCAGTTGGGCGACCAGTCCGGCTTCGCGCTCGCTGAACAGCATCGCCAGAATACGATAGAGCAGATCGGTCGGCGGGGCACCCTGGGGATGGCGGTTTAACCTTTCGCCAAGATTCTGATAGCCGGATCTTACGGTATGATGGGCCATGCTGCTATCCCCGCGCCGCTGGATCGCATTCCGGTATTGCCGCACTCATTATAATGGGAAATGGGTTCTCCTCTTCATGGGGTTGGGATTATTCACGAAGTTGGGATCAAAATGCGGTATTCGGACAATCACGAGCACGAATACACCAAGGGCGGCATAGCCGCAACCATATCATTGCGGATCGCGCGGATTTCACGGGATCTCAGTTCTGCTTCGCAAAGCAATAGAGCGTCCCGTAGGTGCGAACGTACAGCCTCGAATCGGCGATGGCCGGGGTGCCCTTGCATCCATCCCCCAGGTCGTTCACTCGCAGAACCTGCCACTGGGCGCCGGCCTGGATCACGGCGATCTTCCCTTCTTCGCTGACGGCATAGATCTTCCCGTCGGCTGCTACCGGCGATGCATAGTAATCGCCAGGCGCGCCCTGGAGCCGGGCCTGCTTGACGATCTCGCCGGTGCGCATGTCGAAAGAAGTCAGGATCCCTCCCTCCTTCAAGGTATATAACACGCCGCGGTAAACCAGCGGTGAAGGGACGTTGGGTAATGACCGCGAATTCTTCCAAAGGAGATTCGTCTCGGTCAGATCGCCCCGACCGCGCAATCGGCAGGCGCGCAGCCCGTTCTCTCCCTGGCGGCGCTCCTGAAACTGTTTCCAATCCCGCTCCTCCAGGTAACCGGTGTGGTCCAGATCCAGGTACTCGTCAAACCGGCTCTTCATCCTGGAATCGGTAATTTCATCCTTGGAAAGCTTTCCGTCCTTGTTCAGGTCCAGTTTGGCGAGCGCTTCTTCGAACGAAGGCACGTTCTCCTGTTCACCCGGATCGGATTCGCCTGAATACGCGACAAAATAGACCTCATCACCCGAGACGACAGGCGTCGGTTTGATCTGCCAGGGCAGACGCCGGATCCACCAGAGTTCCTGTCCGGTCCGGACGTCATACCCCGAAAGCCTGTAGGAGCCCGCCACTATTACCTGCTGCATCCCGTCCGGATCACGGTAAAGCACGGGTGTTGCATAGCCGCGTTGGGCAAGCGGACGATCCCTGCGCCACAGGACTCGGCCGCGGTTCTTTTCGACTGCGAGGAGGAACGAGCCGGTATCCTGATCGACATTCATCAGCAGGGTGCCACCTGCCAGAATCGGAGAGGCGCCATGGCCGAACGGATTGTTGAACGGCCCAAGGGGCATGCGCCACAGCTCGTTCCCATCGGGACCGTAGGCGAGGAGACCGAAATCCTGGAAGAAGACGTAGACATTCTCCCCGTCGGTGGCCGGGCTCGCTGAGGCGGGGCCATTCGCCGGCCGTTCGATGACCTGGGTCCGCGGGCGTGGCGCTTTACGCCGCCAGAGGACCTGTCCCGTAGTCCTGTGAATAGCGATTGTAAGGAGTCGTTCCTTTTCAAAGCCGGTCAGAAACATCTTGTCCCCGGCAACCACCAATGCTGTCCGGCGCAACAGATTTCTTACTCGTAGTCTCATAGGGCGAGGCGCAGTTCCAGGACAAAAATGAAAAGGAAGATCCGCCATGGCGAGCGGACAATCCAATTCGCCGCTCCCCGCATCATTCCCGGAACTCTTGGCGGGGCATTTCCATTATGCAATCGTGAGGTACCTCGCACTGATCGAGGCAAACTGGAAATAATGCAAACTCTCCGTGGACTGAAAATACAGGGATGATAAACCCAACGCAAACCGGATAGTAGTATGCTGCGTAACAAGCATCTCCTATAAATTTAAGAGGATTACCAGGTCCGGCACCCTTCCACTTTTCGCCGCTACCGCATCCGCTTGAGCTTGGCCGCCCAGTCCTTGGGCGCGCGGTCGGCGCCTTCGGGGAAAAGCGGCGGCTCAAGCGATCCCAGGCGGCCACTCGTGACGGCGATCGGCGCCAACCATCGTCCTTGACGTGGGTCGAACCAGGCCCAGCGATACCGGGCATTGGGCCGCAAGTTCTCGATCTGCCCGCGCCGGGATCGACTCTCGAAATAGAGCATCGCCAGATCCTTGTCGGCCGTGCGCATCATGAAGGCCCAGCCGTCCAGGCCGTCGGCGCGGGCGTCGGGCGCCGTTCGCGGGTGGAGATCCCCGGAGGCGAGCAGGAGTTGCTGGTAGCGTTCTCCCTCGGAGAGCATGAATGCCCGGAGGTGCTGCATGTAGCTGGCAGAGGTGAAGCGCAGCGCGTCCCAGACGTACGGCCGCCAGCCGGCCGGCTCTCCGGTGGAAGTGAGGTCATAGGCACCCGTCCCGTGCACGTGACCCGCCAGCCCGCCCGACAACACGGAGCCATACATCTGCGCCCGCGAAAAATAGTTGTCTCGTTCGGAGTTCGGCGGGGGCCTCTCGCCGCCGGGACGGTTGATCTCGTGGTCCCAGCCGGTGTAGTAGGGCTCGAGATTGGCGGCCGGGTAGGCGGGCTCGAGGCGGAAGATCTCTTCGAGGAGCGCGTAGATGCCGTGATCCCGCGGCTTGTTGCCGACGCTGTGCATGGTGAGCCAGGGGCACTGGTCCTTGTGGCCGAAGCGCGTCAAGGTCGAGCTGTCGATGAGCGTCGTGTACGGTTGGCCATAGGGCAGAGGGCCATAGACCTTCAGATGGTGCGTGAGCGCCTGATTGAACTCGTCGGCGGTGAGACTGTACTCCTTGGGAATCCAGTCGAGGTGGATGCCGCTGAAGATCAGGTTGAAGGCACCGTAGTGCGACACGAGGTACTGCACGTAGCGCGCATAGGAAGCGTCGAAGTCGAAATAGGCCTTCCACGACGGGCAGTTGTCGCGTCGCACCGGCTCGAGCATGGCCACGAAGCCCTGCTCGGACAGAAAGCGCAGCTTGCGATCGAGGCTCCGAAAGTAGGCTGGATTGAGACGGTCGAAGTCCGCCAGACCCTCGCGCTCGGCCAGCACGGCGAAGGGTCGACGCCCGTCCTCGTCGGCCATGTCCTTGGCGGTCGGACGGCCATCGTCCGACCAGTGGCCAAACTTCTCCCACGCGTTGCGCAGGAACACGCCGTTCCTGTCGGCAAAAGTCGAGGCGCGCTGGTCGGCGGCCCAGTTCGGAAAGGCGGCGATGAAGCTGATGGAGTTGAACCCCTGTCGTTTGCGGAACGCGGCCGCTTCCTCGAAGCCGATGCCCGGACCCGGAATGTAATCGGACGCCGGAGTCGCGCCCTTCACGGGCCAGGCGCCACGTTGAGGCGGCCAGCCAGGTGTCGCCCAGGAGGAAGAAAGGAGTGCCGTCCGCGTACTGGAGGGCATGACCGTTCGGCGTGGCGCGAAGAAAGCCACGGCGGTTGGCGTTGGCCTGCTTCTCGGACTCGGTCCAGGCGACAGCCAGGAATGCACCTTTCTTGCCGTTGAGCCCGGCGTCGCGTGGTTGGTTGGACCCACTCGCCCAACGCCACTCCCCCGGAGCGGTTGCGGCGACGCGAACCTTGAAGGTTCGTCCACCGTCCCAGTAACCGTAAATCCGCTTGGCGAAGCCGGGACCTCCGAGGTCGACCCACATCAGGACCTCGGCATAAGGGTTGCCGTAGTCCTGGGAGGTCTGGAACGTGATCTCCCGTACGTCCCAGACGTGGGCAGGAGCGGGCGACTCGACTCCCTGCACAAGCCGAGCCGCCCCGGCGACACACAGCCAGAGATACCCAATGGCGAGCATACGTCTCGTCATTTCGACCAGCACCTCCAAAATATGGCACCAGGTTATGCTTTCACCAATTTCCCGTCAGGCCTCAATCTCGTTTACCTCGTGTGACCCCGCGCTCACGCACGGGGCTAAGCAATGCCGGCGCTTCGCGCCTCTCTTATTATTGTGTCTCGTCGAAACTCAAAGCTTGTTAATGACTTACCAGCGAGCCTCGAAGAGGCGCTCCAATGATAGCCCCGGCCGTAAGGACAGGGTTTTGGCGGCCGCTACATCGAGCGCAGAATGTGCGGCACATGGATCCTGCGGTCAAGTTTCAACACCTCGATTTTTTCACAGCTTCCTGGGGCCGAATTTTCGCTATTCCCACCCGCTGCCGGAACCATAGGGCACCAGGACGCCGTTGGCTTCGATTTCGTGGATCTTGCCGCCGCGGATCTTGAAGATTTCCCCTGCCTGGAGATTGATCGGACCGAATTCCTTGGGAAGCGACGTGACACCCGGCACACCGACAATTTTTACCGATCTCACATTTCCCCGGTGAACGAACATGGGAAACCCGAAAACCAGCCCTTTCTCTTCGTCAACAATCAAAAGGCGGCGCGGCCGGATTCTGGTGATATAGGCAAGGTTGCCGCTGGACATCTGGTCGCTGCAGCCGAGCGCATCGACTTTAGCGATGGCGAGCCTCAGCGGGTCCACGACCGACGGATCGGGTAGCTTGTTAGTGGTGGTTTGCGTTCCATTCTCATGTCGCACGCAGTCATCCGCGAATGGCGCGACCTTTCCGTTGTTCTGCTCGATGGAATCGAAATAGGAATCGGCAATACGAAGCATTTGCTGACGCGAAACCCGCTCCGAGGGAGGAACCGCCTCCAAAAGGCCAGGCCTTGGTGTTATGAGGCTTTCCATTCCTGGGCCCCTGATGTTGCGGGCCACGACATGCTCGATCTCGGTAATCTTTCCCTTCTCTACCTTCAGGCGAAGAGCGAGAATAGCGGGCCTGCCGAATTCCTTCAGGATGCCGAAAAAGCCGACCTGACCCGCCGTCGGATCCGCGGCGTATATCTTAAACGTCGTCGGCCCCTCCGACACACCCACCCACAGCCCATCGCCGAGCTGTATTGTCGCAGTATTTTCTGTGTACTTGACACTGCCACCCAGTGGAAGACCGGCGGGATCGTGTTTGACCATCGCGGCCAGGTATCGGTCGATCATTCCGATGAGGCAGCTGCGATCGCATGGGGATCCCGCTGCGGCTTGCAAGTGTGAAGCGGACGGCGATGTTGCGGCATTCATGCCAAGCATCACAACCGTCAGAGCAGTGATGGTTCCAATTTGTTTCAACATGTCGTTTCTCCCCTGTGTGTCGCCAAAACGCCATGATGATGGATATCCAAGAAGTTAACACAGGCGCCGGGAGGGACCCTATGCTATAAACGCGAGCCAATTAAAATTCGGCACCAGGTTATGCTTTCACCCATTTCCTTAATAATTCCATACATCAATGAAAAAGGGGAAATCAAAACCTGATGCCGAATTTATAATGGAGGTCCTGGGCAAGAACATGGCCTGGCCGCTGAAGAAAATCCACGCCTGAGGAGATCCGTCTCGGGCGTTAACTCCAGGTGATCGCAAAGGAGAAATCAATGAAAGCTCTGATACGTTGTTTAATTCCAGGCGCGGCGCTGCTTGCCTGTTTTTCGTTGGCAGTTGCGCAGACGCCTCAAGCCCCCGCGCCGCCGACACCGCAGCAGCAGTTGGGAGGATGGTGGAGAGAACGAGCCCCGGGAGCGCGGCCTTACCGGACCAATGCCACGAAATTGCCCTTGATCTCAGTCAAAGGCAATAAATTTGTCGATCCGCAGGGAAATGCGATTCTCTTCCGGGGCCTGTCCATCTCGGATCCCGACAAACTCGAGTCTCAGGGGCACTGGAGCAGAGAACACTTCGTCAAAGTGAAGGAGATGGGCGCAAAGGTGATCCGCATTCCAGTTCATCCCGTTGCCTGGCGGGGCCGGACCCCCGTGGAGTACATCAAACTGCTCGATCAGGCCGTAGAATGGTGCACCGATCTGGATATGTACATTATGTTGGACTGGCACACCATCGGCAATCTGACAACCGGGCTTTTTCAGGACCCGATGTACGAGACCACCCTGCAGGAAACGTACAGCTTCTGGCGCATCATGGCCAGGCATTATGCCGGCCACAATACTATCGCATTCTGGGAGCTGTTCAACGAGCCGACTACCTATAGGGGCCAGCTTGGCCAAGTGGCCTGGGCAGATTGGAAGAAGATCGTCGAAATTCAGATCGGCATTATCAGGGCCTACAACAAGCAGGCAGTGGTTCTGGTATCGGGATTTGACTGGGCGTATGATTTGACGCCGATCCGCGAAGCTCCGATCGCCGCGGAAAATATCGGCTATACGACCCACCCTTATGCAAACAAAAGGTCTCAGCCGTGGGAGCCGAAGTGGGAAGAGGATTTCGGCTTCGCGGCAGCCGATTACCCGGTCCTCGCGACCGAATTCGGCGGAGCTGCCGCCGCCCCGCCAAACAGCACCCAGCCCGCCTATGGCCCTTCGATCTTCAAGTATCTCGAGAGCAAGGGAATCGGCTGGGTTGTCTGGTGTTTTGATCCCGAATGGGGGCCGACGCTCATTCGGGACTGGCAATACACGCTCACCCCGGCAGGCGAATTCGCGAAGCAGATCATGCTGCAGGGCGGCTGGAAGTAACGGGAAATGGGGAATGTCCCCGGTTTCAAGTCGTCAGACAAAGTCGATTTTTGAACGAGGAGACCACCATGTGTTAGTTGTGTACGATGGGCCGCCGCAAGTTTCTGCGGGGCATTGCCGTGGGCGGCGCAACGGTATTGGGCGCCGGAGCGTTGGGAGGCCGGCCGCCCTGTTCGCGGCCGGTTCCGCCCGCGCGGCGACATCTATGTCGCCGAGGTCTCCAGGACCTATTGGCTGATCCTGTTTGGACAAAAGCCCGACCACGAACTGCGCAGCTTCCAGAAGCTGGTGCGGGTGGGCTGATTGAGGACCTTCCTGCAAATTAATGATTCTCTGTCTCTGACGGTGGGAGCACTGCCCCGAACTCCTTCTCCTCCCACATGTCGTAGGCCGTCGCCACCGAGGATGCTTGTGCCAAGATCGTCAGAGCGCAGACGACATGGGCAGCGCGAAGCACTGGAGCGACGGCCGGCAGATTTGGAGCCAAATGCGTGGCAGCGCCCAGGGCCAGGCCGCCGACAACCTGAAATACTGCAAAGCCCGCCGTCACCTTGCTGATGCGCTTGAGGCGGGTGGGAACGGGCAGAGCTGCCAGGCGTTGAGCGTTTGTCCGGGTTATGACCAGCATTGCCAAGCCCAGCAGCACGTGTACGGGCGGTCCCGCGTATCGACCCATCCAACGCGGGATCAACACGCATGAAAAGAAGGCGAGCCAGACCGTGTTATAGAGCTTGTTCCAGAGTTGCATGATACCTTCACCTCCTCTCGTGTAGCACATCGTACCGAAATTCGGTGACAGGCACCTTTTTAATCTTGGGCCGGATGTGCAACCTCAAAACGGGATCAGTCTTCCAAGATTAAAAGGTGCCTGTCACCGAATTTCAGCATCCCAAGGGACTTGACAATCGATTAACCAATGGTTAAATTTTATGCGGCCTAAGAGACTCGCTGACGATGAGGTAATTGAGAAGGCGCGGTGGATTTGGGAAAACGGAATCCTCCACAGGACCGGTCACTTCGAAGTTGAGTTGAAAAACGCCGGCGCCACAATGGTGGATGCTGAAGATGTGCTTTTCGGAGAATGCCAGGTAAAGAAAGCCGAATGGAATCCGGAGCACCGTCAGTGGCGTTGCACGATTTTGGGCTACGACAACGATGGCTGCGAACTGCATCTAGTTATGTCAATCGATATTAAGAAGTCGGAGCTGATTCTCATCACGGCCTTCTAAAGGAAAATGGAAATGTTGTGCGATAACTGCAAGAAAGCCAATCTCCGGACCCAAAAGAGGCTCTACCACTACACGGAGTCTGGCCTTCCGGGCATTTATCTGAAGAATGTCAAATGGTCGGAATGTCCCGCATGCCACGCGAGAGAAGCGACCTTGCCCAGAGTCGGCCAGCTGCACCGTTGCATCGCCTGGCGGATCGTGACCAAACCATCGATGCTGACCGGGGAAGAGATTGTATTCCTGCGGAAAATGCTTCGTAAAAATCAGAAGCAAATGGCCGAGTTGCTCGGCCTGAGCCAGGTGGTTCTCAACCGATGGGAAACGGGGGCTCGGCAGGGCCATGCCGCAGCCAACGACAGCAAGATTCGTCTGATTTACCTTACGATGCAGCGAGACGAATACACCGGGAGGATCAACGAAAAGATCTGGGAGTTGCTGCACCGCCTGTTCGGCAAGATCTGCAGAAAGTCCGCCCCAGTCGAAGTCAGAATTGATCCTGCGGTCTGTTCACCGGAGCAAACAGCCTCCGTAGAGATTGAACACCTTCTGCACGAACAGCAAGTAGCTGCTTCTCACCAGCAATCCTGAAATCACGACTAGCCTGGATTGATCGAGCCGGACGAGATAGCTCCCGGAAACCTGCCTGATACTTGCCGTTCTGGGCGTGAGTGCGTATTTAAGGGGGGCTTGCCCCATATGATAGGGAGATAGCATAAAGCCAGTATTATCAACAAATTGCTTATTTAAGCGTTTGCCGGGTTTACCGCTCAATCGAGCGACAATGTAGCGAAAGAAGCGTCGTTTGTATGGAAGGAATCACCGGAGATCGACTTCAGCGAACCCAGGTATCAACACGATGCGCCGCAGGGAGAAGATCCACGAACTGCTCTCCGGGCTTAAGGAGTCGTTTAGCAGTTTGCAGCTATGTCCTCCAATCCCTGAATTTATCACCCTCGCAACTTCATCCCAGGATCAAGCTGCCTTGTTCCATCGGTTGCTGACGAGTTTGAATACAGGAACTCTACTCGCCCCAGCGCGCTTCCCCTTCTTTTCTTGAATCATGCGCTCGGCTATATGGAGAAGGATTTCCTTGGTAAACTCCTTGTCAATCGCTGCCATAGCCATTGCCCGGGCCAGTTTATCTACTGGTGCGCCCAGGTGCCTGGTTTTTCCATTTTCCACCCGGGACAGATGAGATGCATCAATCCGGAGCAGGGCTGCGAACTGCTTCGCCGGGAATCCCGCCCATTTTCTCAGAAATCGAAGCTCTTCGCCAGTAAGCAGGGTGGGCTTGTCGACAAGCGACTTTGCGATCACCGCGTGAAGTTCGGCGATGCGTGGAATGACAGGCGCCTCTGTATTGCATTTCGGGCAGTATTCGACGGTGATGCCGGCGAGGTAGACATCCTTCAGCCCGCTCACATCATAGTGGTATGGCTTTTGCACTGTTAGGATTCTTCGGATGACCAAAGACCTGCACTCGCAGCAATTCGGAATTGTATTGCCTCGCAAATTCATCTTGCCCATCCGTTGTCACTTTCAGCCAATGCGCAGTTGCCGGTACACTTGATATTATATCAAGTCGGCTCCGAGTCAAGAAATCGTTAGAAAAACCCGGAAGCAGACGCCGCGCCGGCTGTTTGGCAAAATCCTCCCTAATTGACGGCGATCAATCCCGCAACGGACGGCTCGCGGATCTGTCAGTCAACGCTGACAATCTGCCCGTGAGTATCAACGTCCCTGGATCCGCAGAATGCGTTTAACCAGCTATTGCACGAAACAAGGAAAAGGGCAAGTGGCTTATTCCAAAATACGCATTCGAATTCGGCACGGAAAAAACGCCCAATCGGCAGAGAGGCTGTCCAGGCATATCAAGAACGACATGAGAAAATTGACGGTTGGTCGAAGAGGGTATCTTATTCACATTCACAGGAATCTCTGTCAATCAACCGGGGGGAGGCTGAAAGCCAATCGGGCCAAATATCAGGAGTATTTTAAGGAGGAAATCGAGACCGCTATGAATGTTGCCGCGCCTCCGAATGTTACCGCTTTATTCCTGCTCATTGATATAGGGAACGAGGGAAGAAACATCTACAGAGAGGGCAAAGTGAAAATCTTTCGCGACGGAGCCTTCAGAGGAGTCAATCAGAAGTCGATCCAGGCGGAGATCCTAGCCCATTTGTCCAGGCCTCAAAAATGAAAGTTAGGAAAAAACTGGGGACGTCCGGGGTGTATCAAACGCACCGGGTCTTGCTCTCAGTCGCAAAAATAAAGATTCCAGACATGGAAGCACGGTTCCTGTGCATTGCGCCCAACGGAAAAGGAGTCGCCTCTGATGCACCTGACGAAACGCTTTGAAGACGCCTTTGTGTTTGCCTCTCATGTTCACGTCGGACAGCTACGGAAAGGGACGGAAATCCCCTATGTTGCGCATCTTCTGTCCGTTACGGCGCTCGTCCTCGAACAAGGCGGTGGAGAGGATGAAGCAATCGCTGCACTCCTACATGATGCTGTGGAGGATCGCGGTGTCGAGGTGAACGACATGCGCGCGCGCTTCGGTGACGAGGTGGCCCGCATCGTCGAGGCCTGCAGCGATTCATTCGGCGCATAGGACAAACAAGCTGCTGTTTTGGAGCTCGGCTCTCCCAGGATGCGTTCTCTCCAGGTTCCGATATCGGGCCTTATGTCAACTTCGGGCTGTGGACCTCGCCTGGCTACGTCAAGGGGCAGTATCAGGCCAAGTGCGCACTGGAGGTCGCAGTGGCCGGCGGGCATAACATCATAATGTTATATCCGGTTTGATCTTTCCCGCTGCAATATGATGTGGGTACCGATCAAAAGCTAACCTTGAGTCTTGGGTAGTATGTGCTTATGGGATTATCGACAGAGTCCGGGTCCTTTAAGGCCAATCGGACCTGTGTAGCTATCTCGGCTTTATAAGTCTGCAGATTCGGGACCATGGTAAAGACGCTCGTCGTATCAATTTGAATGGTGCGGAACTGGTCCAGATCAAAAGGGATCTTATCGCCTTTTCGGATAATCTGCACAGTGGGCAACCTACAGGCGTGTCGCAGAGCCAACTCGTAAAAGACATTTGGATTATGAAAAGACAAATCCGCAATGACGAGTTTGGATTTAAGGATGTACTCCAATATCTGTGCCGTGATCATCCCAGGTTTACCGATCTTGTCTGCCCGTATAACCTTCAGATTAAACTCCTCCAGGGCCGGTTCGATCAGTGATCCAAGGAAAAGATCAGAATGCATTCTGCGATCTGAGTCTTCTTCACCAATGGGGGCTATATAAAAGCATGTGGTATCCAATTCACTCATCTGCACCGGTTGTGTTGGAATGGAAGTTGTCGCCTCCACGATCGAGCCATCCGTTTGGATAGATCGGCTCGCGGTCGCAGGTTTAACCTCAGTAGGTTCGGGTTTCGCAGGGATTTCAGGAAGCTCCTCCAGAGCTTGTTCGATAGGAATGAATCTCTCGGCACCTGCAATGGTCTTGAGGATACCGAGGAACTTCGCATTAACGAGGAACGTTTCGACACATTCTTTGGCATCTTCTGGAGGAATGCCCAGCTCCTTGGCTTGGTCTTCCAAAATAGAGGGAGCTGGGACGCGATTGCCCCTTTGCGTTTCGTAGAGAGAATTAAAGACAGGGATTTTCTTGATTGCAAGATTGAACCGGGCTGACAATTTCTCTTTAGGCGCGGCATCTGTACTTGTGGCGAGGGCGCCCTCCTCTGTCAGCTCGAGATACTCAGCAATGTAGCTGCCTTTCGTAAGCCCATACTTATTTGCATTGACGATCAACATGTGGCCAGCACTGCTATCGGGTGATTTGTTGAGTTGGCCGAAAAGTGTAAGGCGCCGAACTTTGTGTCCTGACGCGTGTTTCTGAATCGCATTGGGAATTGTCAGCGCCTCTTCAAAGGTGGAAGCAGGGAATAGTGGTGTGCGCCGGTGTCGTGACCCCTTTTCAGCCTTTGAACCGTCGCTTTTGCTTTTGGTCCTCTTTTTTTTCTTGGCCTGATATTTGATTGACGATATGTAACGAGCGCTGATTTCTATTCCCTGTGGGAACAAGCACCCGGAATCTCGGGGACGGCGGCCCGGCCGCCGAGGCCGGCCTCAGAGGCCCGCAGGGCACGATTGTTTTCGACCGCGACGGGAACCTTTACCTGGCCGACACGCTCAATCACAGCGTGCGCAAGGTGGATGCGCGGACCGGAACCATCAGCACTGTTGCCGGTGTCGGACAGTCCCCCGGATTTTCAGCAGATGGCGGGCCTGCTACCGCGGCCGCTCTGGCCTACCCCGAGGCATTGGCTCTCGATGCGCAGGGAAACCTCTACATCTTGGATACAGGAAATCATCGTATCCGAAAGGTGAACCTGGCGGCCGGCATGATCGACAGCGTCGAGGGAATTGGCGACGGCGGATACGCGCCGGAGACGATTCAGGGCGACTTCACGAGCATCGCGGTCGATGCGCCGGGGAATCTTTTTATAGGCCAAACGTTCCCCGGCGTGTACAGCGGAAAGGTGCGAAGAGTTGATGCCGTGAGCCATGTTCTGACGACGGTGGCCGGCGGCGGCTATTCGATCGAGGAGAATATTCCCGCCACCGCTGCTTTCATGATTCCCGACGGAATTGTGGTTGATGATGCCGGAAATCTCTTTATTATCGACCGCATCAATTATTCGATTCGAAGGGTCGACGCCGTCACCCAAAAGGTCGTGACGGTGGCAGGCGGCGGGGGTCGATATGCTTTCTCCGGCGATAATGGGCCGGCGCTCCAGGCGGCGCTTTTCTTTCCGAATGGCATTGCGCTGGACGGCGCCGGCAACCTGTTTATCGCCGACAAGGACAATGGGCGCATTCGCGCCGTCCGCGGCCCGTTCAGATAGTCATTTGCTGAAACGATGTCCCAAAGCCACCGCAGCCGCGTCGCGCGCTGGCGCGCATCTGCCTTGCCGAAATCCATTCCCGGACCAAAAATGGTGCAGATCAGAAGCCTGCCACCATTTTCTTTTTTTGGTTTATAACTAAATGCGCTGGTATCCCAATTTGCGAAGGCACATATGAAAAGAAGAGATCTTTTGAAAAGCCTCGGGGCAGTGGCCGCGTTATCACTGGAAGGGAGGGCGACGCCAATGGAAGCGAACACAAACCCGGCCGGTCCGGCTACCCTGACCGCCGAGATCGTTCGTCTCAAGCTCCGGCACACCTGGACCACGACGATGTCGTCGAGCGATTATCGCGACAACCTGCATCTTCGCTTGACACGCGACGGAGTCACGGGCCTCGGCGAAGGCGCTCCTATTGTGCGCTACCACGAGGATGCCGAGTCGGCCCGCAGGGCCGTGGAATCGGTGCGAGGCTATTTCCTGTCGGCCAATCCATGGCAGTTTGAAAAGATTATGGCCGAGGTCTTCCACCGCATCCAGGGTCAGTATGCAGGCAAGGCCGCCCTCGACATCGCGCTCATGGACTGGATCGGCCAGAAGCTCGGCGTTCCCCTCTACCGGTACTTCGGCCTGGATGCGAGCGATACGCCGGTGACTACCTTCTCAGTCGGCATCGACACTCCCGAGATTACACGCCAGAAAGTGCGCGAGGCTGAAGCCTTTCCCATCCTGAAGATCAAGGTGGGGCTGAAAACCGACGAAGCGACGATTGAGGCAGTGCGCAGCGTCACGAAGAAACCTCTGCGCGTGGATGCGAACGAAGGATGGAAGGATAAAGAGGAAGCCGTCCGCAAAATCAACTGGCTCGAGACCCAGGGTGTACAGTTCGTCGAGCAGCCCATGCCGGCCTCCATGCTGGAGGAGATTCGCTGGGTCCGGAAGCGGGTTCACATTCCCCTCATTGCGGACGAGGCCTGCCTGCATCCGGCCGACATTCCGAAACTGGTGGATGCCTTCGATGGAGTGAACATCAAATTGATGAAGTGCGGTGGGATGCTCGAAGCATTTCGCATGATCCAGATTGCGAAGTCTCTTGGCCTTAAGACCATGCTGGGCTGCATGATCGAAAGCTCCATTGGCGTCTCGGCGGCTGCGCATCTCTCGCCGCTGGTCGACTATGCGGATCTGGATGGAAACCTCCTGATTGCGAACGATCCGTACTCGGGAGTGAAGGTCAAAGAGGGCAAGCTGATTCTTCCCGACCGTCCCGGCCTGGGCCTTACGAAAGCCGCCACGCAGTAAATATCCCAGGATCTCACCGGGAGTACAGAGCGCTCACATTGACCGTCGTGGCCCTGGGTGGGAAGTCAGAGCCGCGAGCGCAGCGAGCGGGGTCCCTGCACATATTCTGATACTTCCTCAAACACATGCAGAAAAAACCACGATGAGCGAGGAATCGGTCCCTCTTCTTCTCGACCGATCAGCTCAGCGATCGTGAAGGATGTTCCTGAGACTAATCACAGCCACCACCACAGCACCGCGCGGACTCCTGATTGCAGCGTGGCCGGGGCGGAGATATCGGCGATGATGATGGCGGGCTCACCAACATCGCGGGCCAAGTCTGACCATTTTTTCAATGCAGCGGCATGCGATGGGGTCGGGGTGGAAGTAGCCTTGATTTCGAAGGGATAGAGGCGGCCATCGTATTCCACCAGCAGATCGACTTCGAGCCCGTAAAGTCAAAAAACTCGGCCAATCGTTAAAGAACGGGAAATCCGGTGCTTGCAGGGCGGACTTGCTTGGATTTTCGGCCGAGGGCCGATTTGATCAAGACGGGAGTGCGCTGCGGCTGGTCGTGGAGAAACTTCTCCAGGTTTCCCATGCACTGCATGAGCTTCTCCGGGGGCGGCGGAACAGAGACTGCATTTCGGGGACGCGGATCTGCACGGATTTGTTTGTTCTCCGATTTCGCTGCCTGCGCAATTGTCCGGATGGGATCAGTGGCTGACGGAACCAAGCTATGGCGCAGGCCCCAGTTGTCAAACGGTCGGGACTAGGAGGAAGAGCAGACTATGATGAGTATGTCTCCGGAATCCTCATCCTTGGCGGGATTTTTCGCTGTTTTTTGCGAGCCTTTTTTGCAGCCTTGGCTGCTTGCGGCCTTATCGCCTCGGTCCTGCCGCCTGCCGGGTTGAGCTGGTCAAGCACGGCTTGGAGCCGCTTTCGAGCGGTGGTAGCTGTCGGCTCGGCTGTGTCGGCAGGTATGAGCGTCTCTTCAAACGGCGCCTCGTTCATGTCATAGAGCTCGCCGCTCTGGTTCAGCTTCCAGCCGCGCTCTTTGACATACCAGTTTCCGCCCAGCTGAACGTAGATCCACTCGCGCGGGTTGCCATTCTGTCCCCGGAGTTGGCGAGCGAAGCTCCTCCCGTCGACGGTCACACCCCGGGGCGGTGTGACACCGGCCAATTCCGCAAAGGTAGGGTAGAAATCGCTGAAATCCACCATATCCTCAAGGACCCTACCTTCGGACGTCTTGCCTTTCCAGCTTACGATCAGCGGGACGCGTGATCCCCCTTCCCACATGGAGCCTTTTGCACCGTTTATCTGCCGCCCGCCGATGGTTCCTGACCGACGCGCCGTTCCGTTGTCTCCCGAGAAAAAAATCGCCGTGTTTTCGCGCAGGCCGAGACGCTCGACTTCCGACAGAACCTTGCCGACCGATTTATCGAGATAGGCTATCATATCTGAGTAGAGATCCTTACTGCCGGCCGCACTGTCGGGAGTTTGCACAATGGGGGCGTGGACGAGATGCGTCGGGTAGTAGAGGAAAAAGGGCCCTGCGCGATGCCTCTGTCACCTTCACGGTGATTATTGCGATTGCCGCAAGCGCGCCACTGAGCACTTCAGATACCGCTCTCAGAAAAGTCTGCACTCTGCCCCGGCCCAACTATAGAATAGAGCCTCCGTTGGTCGTTCGGTCTGCTCTAACTTTTGTACGGCCTATGGGGAAAGACCATATAACTTCGGGAGGGGTATCATGGCCACAACTGAAAGCAATCTGAAGGAAGCATTTGCGGGTGAAAGCCAGGCTAACCGTAAATATTTGGCATTTGCGCGGAAAGCCGAGCAGGAAGGCTTCACGAACGTGGCGCGCCTGTTCCGCACCACGGCTGAAGCGGAGACGATTCATGCGCTCGCGCACCTCGGCGCGATGGAGGGAATCGGCTCAACGGCTGACAATCTGCGAGCGGCGGCCGCGGGGGAAACCTATGAGCACACGGAGATGTATCCCCCGATGCTGCAGCAGGCGATTGCCGATGGCCACCGGGCCAAGCGAATGTTCGGGTATGCAACGAAGGCCGAGGCCGTTCATGCGAAGCTCTATCAGAGGGCGCTGGAAGCCGTGGCACAGGGCAAGGATTTGGCTGAAACCAAATTCTATCTATGCCCCGTCTGCGGCCACATTGAGCTGGGCACGCCACCAGCTTCCTGCCCGATTTGCGGCGCCAAGGCAGAGAAGTTCGTTCAGGTTTAGCTGGGTTCGGGGGCAGGGCTTGCCTTGCCACTGCATCGGTCTAATCGATCTCCAGGGAGGCGAACTCATGGGTGCCTACATCGCGAAACTAAAAGATCGCCAGCAAGTTGCTGAGGGAACAATAGCCTACTACTTCGATAAGCCCGGCGGATTTGATTTCGCAGGGGGCCAGTCGATTGACCTGATTCTTATCGACCCGCCGGAGACCGATACCGAGGGCAATACGCGGGCCTTTTCGCTGGCGAGCGCTCCGCACGAGCCTTTCCTGATGGTTGCCACTCGCCAGCGCGACACAGCCTTCAAACGTGTCCTCAAGAATATGCCACTGGGCACCCAGGTTAAATTCGAAGGTCCGTTTGGTTCGATGACCCTTCACCGCAAGACCACTCGCCCTGCTGTAATTCTGGCCGGCGGCATCGGAATCACGCCGTTTCGCAGCATGCTTTGCCAGGCCACGAAGGCAAATACCGAGCACCGCCTCTTTCTCTTCTATTCCAATCGCATGCCCGAGGATGCGGCGTTCCTTGCTGAGTTGCAGGAACTCGCCCGGCAGCACTCAAATCTCACATTCGTCGCAACCATGACCAACCTCGAGAAATCCAAGAGTTCCTGGAACGGCGAAAGGGGGTACATCAACACGGAGATGCTGATGAGGTTCGTTGGCAATCTAGCGGAGCCGGTTTACTACAGTGCCGGACCGCCGGCCATGGTGGCGGCAATGAAGGATATACTCAACAAGGCCGGTGTGGAGGAAGACGACATCAATAGCGAGGAATTCGCCGGGTACTGAAGCTTGCGTCGCATGCGATGTCGGTGTACATCGTCGAGGAGCGGCAACGAAGCAGATGCCCACCCGCCGCAGCGCCCTTTCAGGCTGCGGCCCGCAGGCCCGCTGGCTTTGTTGCTCGCTCCTCACATACCACCCCGGGTATAGCTCGTCGCTCGCGCCTCGCCAGCGGGCCTGGGGGCCTGCAGCAAAATGCCAAGT